>VFQP010000322.1_pt1 | contig 107110 bp, 86 predicted proteins | sample 3512351 | NCBI WGS metagenome assembly VFQP01 (sample SAMN10412372, study PRJNA504923) | tailings metagenome | isolation source: Relicate 1 Philex TSF1 revegetated site | place: Philippines: Tuba, Benguet | collected 2017-08-29
GATTTGGTCATCAACTCTTTAACATTCGTTGGTTCCTATTTATGCCCACCCCTCATCTAAATAATTAGCTCAAAGAAGTAGCGAAGAGTAGTTTGGGCAACAGCATAGCCATCATAGACTTGCTCACTTATTTGGCTTTTCGCTCAATTTCCCGAAGATTCTCCATTTTTTTGTTGCGCAAAAATCCATTGATGTCTTCGAGGTGTTCTTTTACACGCTGATTCCCAAATTCAAAGACTTTTTCGGCCAGCCCGTCAAGGAAGTCGCGGTCGTGCGAAATCAAGATGATAGTACCGTCAAAAGCCTTGAGCGCATCTTTTAAAATATCTTTGGTTTTGAGGTCGAGGTGGTTGGTAGGCTCATCCAAAATAAGTAGGTTGACGGGTTCGAGCAGCAGTTTAATCATTGCCAAACGCGTACGTTCGCCACCCGATAGTACATTTACTTTTTTGTTGATGCTTTCACCGCTAAACATAAACGCCCCCAAAATATCCTTGATTTTGGTACGAATCTCGCCCACGGCGATGTTGTCGATGGTTTGAAAAACACTTAGTTCGCCGTCTAGGAGTGAAGCTTGGTTTTGGGCAAAATACCCAATCATCGAATTATGACCGAGTTTCATGCCGCCTTGATAATCGATTTCGCCCATGATGGCTTTGACAAGCGTCGATTTTCCTTCACCGTTTTTACCCACAAAAGCCACTTTTTGGCCGCGTTCGATAGTGATACTCACGTCTTTGAACACCAAGTGGTCGCCATATGACTTGCTCAGTTGTTCCACAATCACGGGATAATTGCCCGAACGAGGCGCTGGTGGGAATTTCAGATTCAGGGCCGAAGTATCCACTTCATCTACTTCTACGATTTCCAGTTTCTCCAGCATTTTGACCCGCGATTGCACCTGCAACGTTTTTGAATAAGTGCCTTTAAAACGTTCGATAAATTCGGTCGTTTCGGCAATCATTTTTTGTTGGTCGTTGTACTGCTTTTGCTGCTGCTCAAGGCGCTCTTTGCGGAGTTGTAAATAATGCGAATAGTTTACCTTATAATCATAGATACGCCCCATGGTGATTTCGATGGTGCGGTTGGTGATATTGTCCACAAAAGCTCGGTCGTGGGAGATAACAATCACCGACTTGGCGGTATTGACCAAAAACTCTTCAAGCCACTGAATTGACTCAATGTCGAGGTGGTTGGTAGGCTCATCGAGCAAAATCAAGTCTGGAGTTTTCAGGAGAATCTTGGCTAGCTCAATCCGCATCCGCCAGCCTCCGCTAAACTCACTGGTTTTGCGGGCAAAATCGGTTCGCAAAAAGCCCAATCCCAGCAGTGTTTTCTCTACTTCTGCATCGTAGTTGACTTCTTCGTTGGAGTAAAACTTTTCGCTTAGTTCTGATACCCGCTCGATAATCGTCATGTATTCGTCCGATTCGTAGTCGGTACGGGTTTCGAGCTGATGATTGAGGGCATCCAGTTCGGTTTTCATCTCCTGGGCTTCGGCAAAAGCCTTGGAGGTTTCCTCAAATACCGTCGAATCATCTTTGGTCAGCAAATGCTGCGGAAGGTACGCAATGACGGCATCATTGGGAGCGGAGATTTTGCCGCGTGTGGGCTTGTCGGCACCGGCGATGATTTTGAGCAAGGTGGATTTTCCTGCGCCATTTTTGCCCATGAGGGCAATTCTATCTTTTTCGTTGATGTTGAAAGTGACATCGCTAAACAGCGCCCTTCCCCCAAACTCTACGGTTACGTTATCTACAGAAATCATTAAGCAAGGTTATAATGAAGTGCAAAGATAAGGAAAGGGTAGAAAGGGTTGGTGTTGTTTGAGTCAAAAGAAAATGATTAAAATTTACAGAAACTTTTTGAATTGCGAGACCCTTGATACGTCTTCTCCTCTACAATTTCCTATATTCTGTGGACAACATATTGATTTATAGCAATTATCCACCCAAACCTTCTCAAAATCTTGATGCCCACGCACAAGTATTCCTTCTACAACATGAGTTTGGCTATTGAATACTGGAGAACCAGAATTGCCGCCATATGTATCAGAGTTTATAATAAAATAATTACTTATACTATTGTTAAAAATACTTGCGTTTAAAGTTATTTTTAAAGGTAATCCACTTGGATATCCTATTACATGAACCTTTGCATCGTTACTTATTTGTCCTTCGAGTCTAACTTTGGAAACTCTATTTACTGGAACCTGTTTGTTCACTTCAATAATCGCAAAATCATTTTTATTAATATTATTTAGTTCATGGCCGATAATTTTTACTGGTACAAAAATATCGGAAGCCAAGATTCTAATATTAGCTATAGTTTTAGTTTTCATGAAAAATCCATAAACAAAAACGAATTGATTTAGATTTGATTCATTTATGCAATGGCCTGCAGTTGCCATTTTTTTTTCGGAAACTGCAAATCCACTACAATCGCTTACTACTGGTTCATCAATAAATTTTTCTTGACTGCAAAGGCCTTGCTCTTCGCCAAAGCTGCCTTTTGTATTTATTGTAAAAGTGCCGTCACTATTTTGAGATAACCTATCTTTTCGTATTATACAAGCCACTTTTAGGGCATCCTCTTTGAGAAAAGAGTCAGTAATTGAATAAGGATTATATCTATCATCGCCTTCATGACATCCATATAGTACCTTCAGATGTTTATAAAGGGTATCTGAAGGGTATTCTTCTAATTTCTCATTCTTTAAATGACTTTGAGCATAGTACGAAAGGCTATCTCTTGCTAATAGTTCTTCATAGGTCTCTTTAGAAGTGACCCCTTCTTCCTTTAGGCTTTTGGTATCATACTTTTTACAACCGAAGAGAATAAAAATAAGGATTGAATATTTTTTGAAATTTTTCATAAAATTATGGATGCTTGGTTTTGTTGAAAAACAAAAACTGTCTTTTACGAGGTGTTATATTAAAGATTTATTGGTACTGCGTCAGTTGTATTACTTGGGATTGTTATTTTTTGACTAAACCCAACTCTTAACGTTCGTACTCCATTGATAACTAACCATACTCTGGCAGCAGCATAATAGTCTCCATTTTTCAATCCTTGAAAACTTGCTTTACCTTGTAAATTAGTAGTCTGCTTTGTTACATAGTTTTCTGGTTCAGGGTCTAAACTAATAGAATTAGCTTGTGACCGACTGGAAAAAAGGTAGACCTCGGCACCAAGAATAGGCTGACTATCAGATGTAATGGTAACTGCGAATTGAGTCTGAGTGGGGGTTGGAGGTAGCAAATCTTCTTCTTTCAACTCGGTTGCAGTGATCGTAATAGTTTTAATATCAAATATTTGAGAGCCTTTTTTGCCTTTTATATAATACGTTTTAGGATCAAGCCCATAAAAAAAAACAATCCCGTTGTTATTGGTGGCTTTTGTGCTGATAGCACTTTCTAAATCTCTATCTGTAAATGAATCTGCATTAGCTTTATTTACAAATAGATATACATTAGCATTATTTACTATACTTATGCCATCTTTAACTGTGACTTTCAACTTTCCTTTTGGATAGACGGGAGAAAGAGTAAACTGGTTTTGAGCTTGATTAAAGCCAGCTAATGTAACCGTTTTAGTATATTCTATTCCACTTGCATCAGTGTATTTACCTACCAAACATAACGTTTCATCTGTAGGCTCATAGTCAAAGCTAAATTTTCCTTTACTGTCAGTTTTAACTTGAAAAATGTAAGGTTCAGCTTTTGCATTAGTGGCTAAATATACTACCCCTTCAGAAGCAACTGTTGCGGGAGAACCAACAAATGTATCTTCCAAAAACATAGTTCCTTTAATATTACTGGGTCTGAATAAACTGCCCCTGCCGACATCCTTACATCCCCAAACCCAGAAAAGTAAAACTACAGCAGCTATAAATAAATTTCTCATGTTAGAAAGGGTTAATAAGTTTGATAAAACGACTAAAAACGGCTACGTCGGTGGTAATGGCTATATATCCTCGATTCATTTTAAGCTGGTCGTAAGATTGTTTGAGTTGACCATTCTCAAATTCATAACGACGTTGGAAGTAAGCATTAACCCCACCATTGATGTTCAGACCAGGTACTATATCGTAGCCTGCACCTAAAAAATAATTGCGCAAGAATTTATAACGTACACCCAACCCGAAAAATACTGAGAAACGATTTTGAAGTGCATTACCTCTTGGGAGTTGATATTTTTTTTCATAAGCAGTGTATCTGGCTCGTTCACGAGTATGCATCTGATTCATTTTACAAGGGTACCATTTCATGCCTACGACAATATCTAACTGTTGGGGTTCAGGATTCTCTTTGAAGGCTTTAGTAGTAATATCATATTCAGAAGTATAACGAGGAGAAGGCACATATGCCAATCCTACCCCGTACCAAAACCGTGTGGTTTCGTATTGTTTATAGACTTGTTCTTCTACTACAGTGTCTGTTTTTTTACCATCGCTTGCTTTTAAGCTATAGGTTACTTCCACTGAGCCTTTTTTAGCCGCTTTTTGCTTAGATTGTGCCCAGTCAGTGTGTAATAGCGTATCTTCGTTTGCTTTCAATTTAAGTTCTAAAATAGGCGGAGTCTGCTTATCAAGCCATGATAAATAGCTTTTAGCTTTATTGTACAAATCTATGTTTGTCAAACAAGTCGATTTTTGTATTACCAAGGTTTTTAATTCTTCAAAAAATTTACGTGCTTCCTCTGACATTTTTTCCTTTAAAATTTCATCTATCTCATGAGCTGATAAAACCTGTAAATCTTTCTGTGCTTTTAAAAGGATGTTAATGATTTCTTTTTCTGTCGCTGTTGCTTTTACTGCCTTTTCTGGAGTTGCCTTTTGTCCATTTTCTGGCGAAATAGTAGAAGATATTGATTTGTTAAGTAATGGTTCTAAAGCCCCAATCCCTAAGTTTTTCGCCAAGACCAAGAGAGAGTCAAAAGTATTTCCCCATTGTTCATCAATTACCTCGCTTATACGTGTTTTTATCACAAATGGCTTTACAGTTTCTTGGGATGTTACGACTGTTCCCCTCTTTACATTTATAGCTAAAGGATTAATGGCATCTCTTTCCGCAATCAAATCAGGGATTGACTTGTCAGGATTCATCAATTTGTAGTTATAACTCGCGTCAAACTGCGGCATCCAAATAATACGCTCAGGTTTTGAAATAAATAGCTGACCTGCATAAAGTAACTGAGACTCTATCGTATTTCTGGCTAACCAATCATTGTACTTTTTTTGATAGTCAAGAAGGGAGGCTTTTCGATTAGAAGCACGTGTTGCTTCTTGGTTGAGGGTATCCAGTTTAGCCAAGAAGTCTCTGTAAGTTTTACCTTCCTTCTCGGGAATAGAGGTACGTGCAAAACTTGCCTTTAATACTTCAATTTGAGCTTGCAGAGCTGCTATCTCCTCAGTTACATTTTTTATTTCCTCTGCTGACACATCACTCACTATGAAAGGATTAAGAGAAGGATTGTCCAGACCTGTCAACCATAACCATTTCTTTATCCATTCGCAATTTTCTTTCAGAATCCATTCTGTTAAAGCTATAATCGCTTCATTTTCGCATTTGATTTTCTCCAGTTTTTTACATAGTTCTGTTTGATATTCACAACACACAGAGGGCTCTAAAAGATTAGCTCGACTTGAGTTTGTTTGTTTATCCAATTCCCATAATGAGATAAGTCGGTCGATTTCTTGGGATTCTTTTAAAATATTAGCTTTGTGCGTAATATACGCTTCTCGGTATTTATCCCAGTTTTTAAATCCAGGTGTGGCTTTTACACTGTCAAGATAGTTTTTGATAATAGTATTATCTACATTGGTTTTGATGAGTTGAAAGGTAATTTCTTCGATTTCACCATAATCTTTATTGTCATCTTGTATGTCAATCACGTCCGTTGTTCCAAATTTACTGGAGTAATTAACCTCACAATCTAATGTTTTTGTAGATTTAGAACCTTTTATCGTTATTTTTACTTTGTAAACTTTGTTTTTGTCGAAGTATTCCCCATTAATGGTGGTAGGTAAATAACTATCAATTGAGCATTTATAAGAATTGAAATCATCAATATCGTCCATACAGAAAAAATAATCAGGGAGGACAGGAACAGATGTATTTATGATTTTATTCTTATAGTTTATTATTTTTTGTGTGAGTGGAGTTGGTAGCGGGGTTTTGTCCTCTACTACAAAAATAAGTTTATCTCCTTTTCTTATAATAGAAGGATAGCCACCTGCAATCTTGCCTGCCTTGTCAAAGCGGATAGTATGGGTTGTAATAGCAGGATTTGTTTTTGACCCTTTTTTGCCTTTTGAAGGCAGAGGATTTGCCCCATAGCAAAAGCAGGAAGCGTATAGAAATAGATATAAGTAAAGGTTTTTCATAACTCAATCAGTAGTAAAGGTGGGTTTTGGTGTCAATTTTCAAAGTTTTCTACAAATTTGCAAACCTATTCACTTGTCTCATACGGGAAATTTCACGTATTTGATACCGTATTTTTCTCTTATCTAAACGTATAGTTACACCTTGCTTTGAATTTGCAGCTAAGATATATTTGTTGCGAAAATTACTTAGTTCCACTAAACTCTATAATTATTATGTCAATTACAAAAATTTGCCTTGAACAAGATACAAAAGGTGTTGTTATGTCAGATGAAGACAGGATAAATAAGTGGGCCACTTCAGCGATAGTAAGTACCGTAATTGAAAATGATACCCATAAAGCCATTTTGGCCTCAAATATGACTAAGTTGGTTACAGAATTTGCCAAAGATAAATGGGTGGATAAAAACGGCCCTAAGCCTGAATTAGGATTAATGTTCGCTGTAAATAAACGAGTATTGAAAGAGATTTTGGATCAACAAGATTGTGAAGGAATTAGGATTTATCTTTCATCGGATAATGGGAAAAAAACAGATGTTGTTATAAAACCAATTGATTCAAAACTTGAAGATCTAGACGATAAATACCCTACTAGAGATGTTAAAATATGTGAGGATGCTACTGAGTGCCCTCCAGATACTCGATGCCCGACTCAAGTATTTGATAGATTTAAAAATGAGCTAATTTTTTTAATAAAAAGTAACAATTCTCCATCGTAGCTTCTAATGATTTTTTATGATTTTGTTATTTTAAGTGGTTTGTTTGTTGGGACAATAGTTGGTATACTTTACTATAGAGTATTACCGCTTGACTCAAGAATATTAGCTTGGTTCTTTTTTTTGACTTTATCACTCGAGTTGATGGCGGACTATCGAATGATTGTACACCACAAAAATAATTTACTCTATTATCACATAATGACAATAATGCAGTTTGTATTATTGTCATTATACTTCAAATATAATATTGTTTTTTTGAGGATAAGTAATGATGTTGTTTATGTTGTTTTTGTTGTATGTTTGCTTGAAATAATACTATTGTTGACCTTTCAACCTTTTGACGAGTCTCCTTCTTGGATAAGATTGATTTCTCGTATTTTTTTGTTATACTGGGTTTTGCTTTATTTTAAATCCTTGCTTATAGAGAAAGACACAATGCCTTTACTCTCTATTCCGACATTTTGGGTTTGTATTGGTATATGTTTTCATTTTATGAGTTTTTTGCAGGTAGGATTGATGCGATATTTAATTACCTATGATAGGCAGCTAGCTCTCTATTGGTATCGTTTTAGTATTTGGACGGAATTAATTTTTCATCTTATATGCACTTATGCCTTATTTATACCAATACGTAAATATAAAAAAAATAAGCATAATGGAATCTCCTCCACTTGATATTACTATTATTCTGATTTCAGGAACTATAGCATTCTTATTTTTGATGTCATTTTTGATAAGCTTTCTTTTTATATATAAAAAAAAACAACAAATAAACCGCCAAGAAAAAGCCGCCCTTCACGCCCAGTACCAGCAAGAAATCCTCCAAGCGCAGATTGAAATCCAGAATCAGACCCTAGCCCATGTGGGTAAAGAACTTCATGACAATATCGGTCAACTCCTCTCGGTGGCGCGGCTCCAACTCAATATCCTAGAATCAGAAGAAACACCTACACTTACTCAAGTAAAAGAAGTAAACGACGTAATAGCGCAGACTATTGATGAGCTACGCGCCCTCAGCAAAAGCCTTGACGGTGATTTTGTCAAAGATTTTGGCTTGGTCGAAAGCCTTTCGCATGAACTAGGAAGGATTCGGCAAACGGGGAAATATCACACCGAAATCATCCACCAAGGGGAGCCTTATCGCTTAGAAGGTAAAAAAGAAATGGTGATTTTTAGGGTGGTTCAAGAAATACTGAATAATATCCTCAAACACGCCGCCGCCAAAAATATCAAAGTACTGCTCCAATATCAGCCTGAAGCGTTTGTGCTCATTGTACAGGACGACGGTCGGGGATTTGACAAAGCCCAAGTGCTAGACAAAACCTTGGAGGTGTCAGGGGCGGGGCTACGCAATATCCAACGCCGTACGGAGCTGCTAGGCGGCAATTGCCTGATTGAATCTACACCGGGGCTAGGTACCAAAGTACAGCTAGTGCTGCCTTCTTCCAAACCAATACCGTAAAAATCCCCTGCTAAAAGGGGAGATTTCCCCTTGTGATTCAATGGGCTGTATTCTATTTTCGCTGTACCTAAAAAAGCTAGCTACTTTCACCTTTCTAGGGGCATTGTTTTGGCCACACCATTTTTTTGCATTTTACAAATTTCGCTAGTTTTTGAGTGTTTTGAAGTGCCCACTATCCGTTCATAATTTTAATTGATTTTTTCGTTATCAACACCCCAAAGAAAAGCGGTGGCTCATGCTACTTGGCTTTATTGTAGTATTTTATTAATATTGAAATACATTGTGAGACAACAACTAAATCGTCGGCCGAAGAATATTATTCTGATGAACAATTTCCAGCAGGAAGTACTAGAGGCGCAAGTGGAAATACAAAAACAGGCCTTTGAGCGTGTAGGCGCAGAACTCTACGACAATATCGGGCAGATGTTGTCGGTGGCTAAGTTGTATTTATACGCACTTGAAGACAGTCCACTTGATGACCAACAGCAAACCTATGTAAAACAAACCAACGACATTGTAGGACAGTCGATTACAGATTTGAGATCATTGATTAGAAATTTGGAGTCTTACTTGGTTCAAGATTTTGATTTAAGTAGTAGCCTGGCATTAGAAATACAGCGCATCCGTAAAATAGACCGAAAAGAGATAGAATTGGTGGTGAAAGGAACTGTTTATTCTTTAGGGTATGATAAAGAAATTGTGCTTTTTAGGAGTATTCAGCAATTGCTATTTATGGTTTGTGCCGCTTGTGAATTCGCTCCATTGGCGATTTTATTACATTATAAGCCAGCCAAGCTTGAGATTAGTATACAAGCTCAGCTTTGTGAAGGTGCGCAAATAGAAAATTCAAAAGAGTGGAGTCACATTCAAGAACGTTTGGGATTGATTGAGGGGGGATGTAAGTTCGAAAATGTTGACGCTAAATCAGCTCTATTAGAGATGAAGGTCTCGGTAGATGTTCTATAAAATCAACGAAGAAACAACTCATAACCATCAAAAAGCGATACTACACCCTTTACTCCCTATGAAAACCACTCTTGCTATTGTAGACGACCACGAACTAATGGCCAAAGCGCTATCGGGATTGATACAAAAATACGAGGACTATGACGTAATGTATGAAGTGACCAACGGTCGCGAATTGCTCAATCGTATCAAACTCAAAATGATACCAGAAATAGTGCTCTTGGACATTAGCATGCCCGAAATGGACGGTTTTGAAACGGCTCTTTGGCTCAAAAACAATCACCCCGAAGTGCGGGTATTGGCACTTTCGATGAATGATAAAGAAGAATCAATCGTGGGGATGTTGCGAAATGGAGCGCGGGGCTATCTTTTGAAAGGGTGCAAGCCTTTCGAACTCAAACAAGCATTGGATGCGATTGTACAAAAGGGATATTACTATACCGAATTTGTGACAGGGCAATTGATTAAAAACTTAAATCCTGAACAAAACAGCAGCCCCGCCGCTAGCTTGGGTCTCAACGACCGTGAAATGGAGTTTATTAAGTGGGCCTGTAGTGAACTTACCTACCAAGAAATTGCGGATAAAATGTGTGTAAGTCCCCGCACGGTAGATGGCTATCGAGAGGCGGTATTTCAAAAAATGGGTGTGAAAAGTCGCGTAGGAATGGTGATAGTTGCAATACGCCTCAAATTGGTGGATTTGTAAAATAACCCTATTTTTTGTAAATTCGTAAAGTGAAAAAAAGAAGGAAAATAGAACTTGATTTTTTTTGATAAACTGACTAACTCAATTGAAAACCTTGTAACAGGCGAAGTTTTTGATACAGAAATTATCAGATTAACAGCTGTTGATGTTAAGCAGATCAAGAAAACAGAATGGCAATTCAATTGGCAGAAAGAACTCAAAGACAAAAGCAAAGAAGTTTACAACAGTTAACAATCCAATGATTATTCAAGGACTGTTAAGTATTGAAGATAAGAAAGATCATATTTTCATGCATTTGATTGAAAGCTCAAAGTTCAACAAAGGAAACGGAAAAGTTTATTTGGGCGTTCCAGCTAACTTGGTGGCTTATGCTTGTAAAGTTTCTGTTGACAAGGGTTACGAAGGCTTTCTTGCGTTTGATGCAAAATCTGTTTTAATCAAACATTACGAACAAACGCTTCATGCGACCCATTTTCGTGGACTTAGAATGTTTATTGAGACAAAGGCTGCATTAAGACTTATATCACAATATTTTAAAAGTTAGAGATATGGGACTAATAAAAGAACAGAAAGATATAGATTTATCAACTAAATCTGAACCATGGACAGAGCAAGAACTTGCTGACTTTCGGAAGCTAATGCAAGACATAAAAGCTAAAAATGCAAAGCGTAAAGAACGAATCCTACGGACAAACGCTAAACAGAAACAACTTGCCTGACAAAAAGAAAGGCAAAGGTATTTCTATAAATGCTTAACTGTAATGCTCAAAGCTAAACCTTTTGTTGTTTATCTATTTGATTAGTAAATGCATAGATAAAAGATTATTTTTTTCTTTGTTGAAAATAGCTTTCGATTTCGGTCAGTGAAAGGGCATTAAAAGTCATTGCCTTGGTCAGCCCTCCTTTGCGTGCTACTCCTACGCCATAGTGCATATCATAATACCCTTCTTTTTCGTGGGCATCAGGGTTGATACTCAGCATGACGCCTTTTTCCATACAATAACGTATCCAGCGCCAATCTAAATCCAACCGCCAAGGACTCGCATTGATTTCAATCACTACGCCGTATTGGGCACAGGCGTCGATGATTGTTTTGTGGTCGATAGGATAACCCTCTCGAGCTAGCAAGAGCCGCCCAGTAGGATGCCCCAAAATAGTGGTAAAGGGATTTTCGATAGCGGTAAGCAAGCGGCTTGTGGCTTTTTCGATACCCATATTGAGATTGCTATGTACCGAGGCCACTACATAGTCGAAGGTAGCAAGGATTTCTGAAGGATAATCGAGCGAACCATCTCCCAAAATATCCGATTCTATTCCTTTAAAAATCTTGAAAGGTGCAAGTGTTTGGTTGAGTTGGTCTATTTCTTCGTGTTGGATTCGGATGCGGTCTTCGCGTAGGCCATTGGCATAAGCCGCTGATTGAGAGTGGTCGGCAATACCTAAATACTCAAAACCAAGTTCTTTACAAAATCTTGCCATGGTTTCGAGGCTGTGTTTGCCGTCAGAGTAGGTACTATGGTTGTGCAAAATACCTTTCAAATCATTCCACGTAATAAGGTCGTCATTTTGATGTTGGGCGAGCCATTCTAATTCACCCCAGCCTTCGCGCATTTCGGGTACTACATAGGGTAGGTTGGCTTTTTGGTAAATCACCTCCACATTTTCTACGCTATCGCTATTGGCTATTTGGAAGAGTGTATGACCTGAAGAGGTGACAAGTGCCAAGTGTGCTTCGCTACTTTCAAAAATAAAACGGTCGTTTTCAAATTTCTCAGGAGCTGTAAATATAATTTCAACGTGAGCCTCAATAGTCTTTTTTACTTCGATTTCTTCGCCCTGTGGGGGAAGTTCGTCAGTAGAGGCTGTGCGGTCTCGTAAGCTGCCTCGCCATACAAAAGGAGAAGATTCTTTAGGATGCTGCACCAGCCATCCAAGTTGGTTGATAGTACGCGCAGCAGCTACGGGCGACTCCGTCGCTACCAGCAGCTGAATGGTTTCGACAATTTCGTTTTTGCGGGCTACATCTCCCGTAATCGCCACTTTACTAAAATGTTTTTGCAATTCTTCTAAAACGATAGCCGCCAATGCTTCTCCTTTATCCATACGGAGCTTACCAGCTTGGCTTTCCATGAAGGCTAATGAATCCAATATTTTTTGCTGCGTACCTGCCCCAAATCCTTTTAGCTTGGCGATTTGGCCATTTTCACAAGCTTCTTTTAGGGCTTGAATAGACTCAATCCCCAAGTCGCGCCAAATGGTTCCAATTTTTTTTGGGCCAATGCCCTTAATTTTGAACATCTCAAGTACGCCTGTGGGGGTTTGGGCAATCAATTCATCTAACTCTGGCAAATGGCCTGTTTGTACCAATCGCACAATCTTCTGAGCCATGCTTTTGCCGACTCCTTGGATTTTTACCAACTCTTCAACTGGTAACTCAGCCAAATTGGCGGTTTTGAAGCGATCTAAATTGAAAGTGGCATTGGCAAGAGTGCGAGTTTTGAAAGTATCAGTATTATGAAGCTCCATAAGCTTCACGGTGAGTTCAAGGATTTCGACTATTTGGTCGTTTGACATGGCTTCTGACTCAAGTTATGATGGAAATAGCCGTGAAGTTACGTTACAAAAGTTTGCGTTTAAAATCTTTCGACAAGCTTATATCAAAAAAGCAGTGAGTTAAGCCATGGTAAGCAAACCCTAATTATACTAAATGAGATGGTGTTTGCTCGTTTTGGGAAAAAAGCTCTACATATTTATTGCTGACTCACTCCAAAATCACGGTGGAATAACTTTTTTTGAATAATGGCAGAACCATCCTAATTGATAATTTATACATGACTCATTGCTTTACTTTCTATTTAACTCATGTTTCACTAATCAAACAATTACAATTATGGAAAGCAACCAGCAAAACAAGGGCACATTCGCTTGGGTAGGATTGGTTATTATGACGTTGGCCGCGGGGGCTTTTGGCTTTATGTATTTCGATAAGAAAGAGCTAGCTGAGAGCAAAGAGGTAGTCATTTTGGAAAAAGCAAAAGAACTTGCTTTTACACAAACCAGATTAGATTCTGTCTCACGTTCTCTAGACGCTAAAATTGCAGAAGTTCAGCAACTAGGCGGTAACATCGAAGAGTTGACTAAGATGAAAGCCAAACTTGAAGCAGACAAAGCCTCTTTGCGCAAAAGTAATAAGTTTGAAATCGCCAAATACAACACAAAAATTAAAGAATATGAGCAGTTTTTGGCTGATAAAGACGTAGAAATTGCCAAGCTAAGAGAAGAAAACACGATGTTGGCTACTTCAAATCAAACTTTGACCAGCGAGAATACTACCCTAAAAACTGAGAAAGAGACATTGTCGCAAGAAAAACTTGCTTTAACCGATTCCGTAACGACTTATAATAGTCGTAACCGTGAATTGAGTGAAAAAGTGGCCATTGGAGCTGCTCTAAAAGCTGAAAACATTAAGGTTTTGGCCGTGACTCCTAAAGGCAAAGTGAAAAACAGTGATTCTTATCGTTCGAAAAGAGTAGATAAAATCAAATTGCAGTTTACGCTTCCCCCAAATCCACTCACTGTACCTGAAGAAAAAGAAATCATTGTTAGAGTTCTTGATCCAGAAGGAGCTGTTATTTCGGATGAAGCCATGGGCTCTGGTAAATTCTCATGGAAAGGACAAGAAATGGTGTTTACTACCAAAGATCGGGTAGCTTATCAAAACACCAACCAGACCGTAGAAATGACTTATGACAATGCTCAACGCTTCCGTCCTGGCAAATATAGCGTAGAAGTATATGCAGAAGGATTCCGGATTGGTTCAAGCAACTTCACCATTAAGTAGATAAAGTTGACTCTCCGATTTGGGGGATTCATCTATCAAAAAACGAACTCTATCAAAATGCGGTTGGGCATCCCCCAGCCGCATTTTATTTTTGAATCATCAAACAACAGCCTCCTTAATTGAATCACAACAAAACCCTAAACTATCTTACTCACATGGAAACACCACGCGATCCCCAGCTTTGGAAAATGGCCAAAAAAAGAGCCGCTTTCAAGACGCATTTACTCATTTATCTGTTAGTCAATACAGGGCTCTGGACACTCTGGGCCGTAGGCGTATACATGAGAGGCCAAAGCTCATATCCTTGGCCTATTTGGAGCTCGTTGGGGTGGGGAATCGGGCTAGTGTCTCACTACCTCAGTACTTACGCTCTCAACGAAAAAGAGATGATAGAGCGAGAATATCAGAAATTACTTAACAAACAATAAACCTAGGCACAAATATGGACTCTCGGGACGAAAAACTGTGGAAAATAGCCCGCCGTCGAGCGCATTTTCAGCGTGATTTGGTGTCTTATTTGTTTACAAATGCTATTTTGATTGTGATTTGGTATCTCACTAGTGGTTCTCATAGTTATTTTTGGCCAATCTGGGTTTTGGCTTTTTGGGGCATAGGAATACTGACTCAATACTACTGGGCCTATATTAAACCAAGCGATTTGAATCTGGCCGAAAGAGAATACCAAAAGCTAGTGAACCAACAAACCAGAGAACGAAATGGTCAGTAATGCTTCTTATTTCTCCAGGTTTTTACCATTCAATTTCGCTTAAGCCTTTGCTTCTTAGATAATTGTTGGTTTGACTAAAGTGTTTGTTACCAAACCAACCTCCAGCATTGGCCGACATAGGGGAGGGGTGCTTTGATTTTAAAACAAAGTGCTTTTTGGGATCTATGATGCGGCCTTTGTCTTGGGCATATTTTCCCCACAACAAAAAGACCAAACCTTCTTTTTTGTCATTTAATCGTTGAATGACCGCATCCGTAAATCGCTCCCAGCCGTGGCCTTGGTGTGAGCCGGGACTTGCTTCTCTCACAGTAAGGGTTGCGTTCAATAAAAGCACTCCTTGTTCGGCCCAGCGTTCAAGATTACCAGTTTTAGGAAAAGGTTTTTCAAGGTCATTCTGAATTTCTTTAAAAATATTGATAAGCGACGGCGGCATCGGGATACCATCGTTTACCGAAAAACACAAGCCATTGGCTTGACCGCGTCCATGATAGGGATCTTGGCCTAGTATTACCACTTTTACTTTATCAAAAGGACACTTGTCAAAGGCATTGAAGATAAGCTTCCCGGGAGGGTAAACCTGCTGAGTCTTATATTGTTGTTTGACAAAATCGATAAGTTCAGCAAAATAAGGCTGTTCAAATTCGGTTTGTAGCAGGGCTTTCCAAGAAGTTTCAATTTTAACGTCCATTTTTTCTATTTTTTGCGAAAAGTATTGGTTTTTTTAACTTATACAACCTAATTTTGGTTGTAAAGTTAGGAAAAGCCTTAGAAAACATGACATCAGCGATTACAGAAGGCGTAAGAGTAAGCGTATTAACGCAATATCAGCCCGAATATTCGAGCCCGATGCAGGCCCATTTTGTATTCACTTACCGTATCACCATCGAAAACCACAGCGAGCACACGATTCAGTTGTTGCGGCGGCATTGGTTTATTCATGATTCCAATGGCACTATGAGGGAAGTAGAAGGAGAAGGGGTTGTAGGTCAGCAGCCAATTCTGGAACCAGGCGAGGTGCATGAGTACGTATCGGGTTGTAATCTTCGAACTAGCATAGGAAAAATGGCAGGAACCTATCTCATGGAGCGAGTGATGGATGGTAAGCAGTTTAGAGTCACTATTCCTGAGTTTATGATGATTACGCCTTACCGTCTCAACTAAAATCCTTTCTTATTCATTTGTTATTGATCTTCCATTTTGCTTATTAGGTCTGCCTTCCGCTATTTTCTGAGTGCCCAAAACGAGCACGGTTTGCATTCTCCTTTTGTGTTCGATTTGTATCTGAATACTATCAAAAAAGATCCAATTAATGCCGAGTTTGAAGTGATTGAGTCGATTCGGCAGCAGATGCTTCAAAGCCGACAGCAGCTTCGTATTACTGATTATGGGGCTGGGTCTAAAGTCAATGTTTCGCCTATTAGGGAGGTAAGAGATATCGCCCAAAACTCCAAAAAATCGGCCAAATTAGGACGCTTGTTTTATCGACTAATAAAGCAATTTAACTACCAGCACATTTTTGATTTAGGTACGTCGTTAGGGTTAACTACGCTTTACATGGCAGCCGCTAATACTGATGCTCAGATTACTACATTTGAAGGCTGCCCCGAAACGGCAAAAGTAGCAGAACAAAATTTTCAGCGAGCACAAGAGACTTATCGGGCCATGAATCATGATATAGCCACGGATATTAGGACCATTACTGGAAATCTTGATTTATCACTTAGATCACAGGTGGAGGGTTGTTCTAAAATAGATTTCGCATTTTTTGATGCCAACCACCGCTATGAGCCTACAATAAAATACTTTGAAACCTGCCTCACCAAAGCACACGAAAATAGTCTGTTTGTTTTTGATGATATTCACTGGTCTACCGAAATGGAAGCGGCTTGGGAATACATCAAAGCTCATCCTTCGGTTACGGTCACTATCGACCTACTAGCGGTGGGTTTGGTTTTTTTTCGAAAAAAACAACCAAAACAAAATTTCATTTTGCGATGGGGATTTTGGCAATAGGTTTTGTTGCTTTTAAAAATCCTACGTTATTTTGTAAAACAATTATTAGCAGGCTAAAGCTTGCCATACAGCGACCCACATATTTACTAAACCAATGACACATCCTTCCGACTCTCGGGCATATTTTTTTAAGATTGATACTACTATCAAGAAAATCCGAAACGTTTTACAAAAGCGTTTCAATGAATCTGGCTTTGACTTAACGGTAGATCAATGGGTGCTTATTGACCATGTGGCTCGCAATCAGGGTATTAGTCAGAATACACTCGCAGAGCTTACTACCAAAGATGCACCTACTGTAACTCGTATTTTGGATTTACTGGTTAAAAAAGGCCTTGTTGAGCGCCGCATGTCGGAAGAAGACAGGCGTAAGTTTAATATTTACCTTCAGCCAGAAGGAGTTAAAACTTTTGAGACGGTATTGCCAGTAGTAAAAGAAATCCGCCGACAAGGCTGGGGCAGCCTCAATGAAGAAGACTACGCCCACTTTGTCAGAATTATGGATTCTATTTATCAAAACTTTAGTGAATACTAGGTGATTTTTCGGCTCAGTAGTAGCATCACGCTAAACAACCCTACCACAAAAAAAAGCGCAAACCGCAATCCTTGCCAATCTGCTAAAAAACCAATAACAGGCGGGCCAAACAAAAATCCAAAATAACCTAATGTAGTAACCATCGCTAGTCCTACTCCATTGGGAAGAGAAGGGTGATGACCTGCTTGACTATATACTACTGGGATGATAGTCGAAAGCCCTAATCCCACCGCAAAAAGCCCTACAATAACCCCCCAAACGGACGAAAATGCTAAGGCTACTATGAGTCCTAAGGTAGCAAGGAGGGAATTGAAAAAAATGAGTTTTCGATCGCCTAACCAAGTGCGTACTTTATCTCCGCCAAACCTACCGAGTGTCATGGCTGCTGAGAAGGACGACAAGCCTAAAGGAGCTAAAGCGTCGGTAGTATTGATGACGTTTTTGAGGTAGTTTGTACTCCAATCGGCCATGGCTCCTTCGCCCAGCATGGCACAAAAAGCAATAATTCCCATCAATAGGAGTGCCTTGCCGGGCCATACGAGTTTAAAACCTTCATCCGTAGGCTCAGCAGCATCTTTGACTAAATAAGGAATACACGCTATAGTGAGTATTAGACAGGCACCAGAGACAATAAAAAAATGCGAATAAATGTCGTATTGTACAAAGAATGAGCTTGTAAGGGCTCCTAACATCATCCCAATGCTAAAAATAGCATGAAACGACGACATCATAGGTTGAGTGGCACGTTGTTCTAAAGCCACTGCTTGAGCATTCATAGCTACATCTAATGCTCCCGTAAAAAAACCAACGATATAAAAGAAAATACTGAGTTGCCAAGTATTTTGGGCTAAGGGAAATAGAAACAATGTTCCACAAAACAATAATGCCGAGAGTGTAGTCGAAAATTTACTACCTCGTTGAGCCACGAGCCATCCTGTCAGGGGCATAGAAGTCAAAGACCCAATAGCGACACATAACAGTACAAGGCCTAGGGTGCTATTGGAAAGGTCAAATTGAGCTTGGATATGCGGCAGGCGGGTGCTCCAATTGGTATAAATATAACCACACACCAAAAAAATCAGACTAATTGCTAATCGGTGACGTATCATAGGTGATAATGAAAAAATGGAAACTGCATAATTGAGGGTAAATATACTTAGAGTTAGTGACTAGAAGGGAGCTTGGCACCGCGTAAAAACTCCTCAATACCCATTCTTTTTTTACCCTCAAGTTGTAAATCTTCAATGGCTAGCCAGCCGTCGGAGGTTTTGAAATGAAGAAAAGTCTTGTGGTCGGTTTTCCACGGGAGTTCAGAAGGCTCTGTAGATATCTCAGCCACAGTAGCTCGAAAAATCTTGCAAGTTTTACCATTGAGGTAAGTCCATGCCGCTGGATAAGGCGACAGCCCTCTGATAAAATTGCGGATAGCTTCAGTAGGTTGGTTCCAGTTGATTTCGCAGGTTTCTTTAAATATTTTAGGTGCATTTTTAATAACCTCTGAGTGAGGTTGGGGAATTTGGGGATAATCTCCCTCTTCGATGGCTTGCACGGTGCGTACTACCAACTCCCCGCCTTTGCGCATGAGTCGCTCGTAGAGCGTCCCCACATTGTCGTCAGGATGAATAGGCTCAATTTCTTGGAAAATGATTTTGCCAGTGTCAATCTCATGTTCAAGAAAAAAAGTAGTAACACCAGTTTGAGTTTCACCATTGATAATAGCCCAATTGATAGGGGCGGCCCCTCGGTATTGTGGGAGAAGTGATGCATGCAAATTGAAAGTGCCTTTGGTGGGCATATTCCACACTACCTCAGGTAGCATTCTGAATGCCACTACTACCTGCAAGTCAGCTTTATAACTTTTTAGTTCCTCCAAAAATTGAGGGTTTTTTAGGCGTTCGGGTTGGAGTATTGGAATCCCTTGTGAAAGGGCATAAGCCTTGACAGGTGAGGGAGTGAGTTGGAGGCCACGTCCAGCGGGTTTGTCGGGAGCAGTCACTACTGCTACTACATGGTAGCCCTTTTCAATAAGTTTTTGCAAGCTCTCGACAGCAAATTCGGGAGTCCCCATGAAAATAATTCTGAGTTTTGTCATGTTTATTAGATTATCGGGATGTTTTTTTGGACGTAACCGTTACGAGTATTGATTTCGATTGCAAATATTGCTATTTTTGTCTTTCAAATTTCGACCATGAACCGACACACAGAATACTTTTCGGTCTTAAGGAAGAAGTGACAGATTCTACAATCACTTTGGTAGAGCGGTCATTTCACCGTTCTTTTTTTTTGCCCTAAAGTGAAGAAAATATTGCTACTATTACATAAAACCATTAACAATTAACGTATAAGAAAGCAAAATGGCTAAGATACAGTACTACACCGAAGAAGGTCTGAACAAGCTTAAGGCTGAGTTGCAAGACTTAAAAACGCGAGGACGTCAGGAGATAGCAAGGGCAATAGCTGAAGCTCGCGATAAAGGTGATTTAAGCGAAAATGCTGAATATGATGCGGCCAAAGAAGCCCAAGGGTTGCATGAGGCAAAAATTGCGAAATTAGAGGAGATTTTGGGAAATGCACGAGTACTAGATGAGACATCAATAGACCTATCGCAAGTGTCGATTCTTTCAAAAGTAAAAATCAAAAACCGCAAAAATAATGCGGTAATGTCTTATATGTTGGTAGCAGAAGAAGAAGCCGACCTTAAACAAGGAAAGATTTCGGTAGGGTCTCCTATCGGAAAAGGTTTGCTCGGAAAAAAAGTAGGAGATGCCGCCCAAATCCAAGTTCCGGCGGGAATTATGGAGTTTGAGGTATTAGAAATCTCACGCTAAGATTAGATATATTTTGCAAAAAGTGGGTAGCTTCTTGGTTGAGGCTACCCACTTTTTATTTCATACTAAAATTGTTTTTATACGATAATTAGTTCTAAAAATGAGGAAGTGGAATGATTTTTTGGTGGATAAAGATTAAACACTATGCTGACGAGACCAATTATTTGTTATTGAAGGGCTTTTTGCTTAAACTTACTTTAAATGCAAACTATTGAACTGCTTCGAATAGTTAAATTTTTTATAAAAAAAATTATGAATTTTGATTTTAGATTGCAATTATTGTTAAAATTTTAGCGTTTTAAGTATAAATGCTAAGTATTCCAAAATCAGAACACTAGAAAAAATGAACTATCAACCAACTATATTTCTCACACCCCATCTTTATATGACCAACGAGGAGGTGGCCATAGTAGATGGGTTAATAGACCATGATGAAATGCCTCGTCAGTTTGATACCGACCGGGTTATATCGTATTTTGAGGGTCAAAATTTCTGCCTTGTGCTATATTTCTCTAATCAAAATGATAGAGGATTTCAGAAATATGTAGTCAACGATTTTTCGGTGAATATCGAAGAAATGTATATGCTCTCCAATTCTTTCAGTAAAATGATTGAACAAGGCTATAGCATTCATTTATTGAGTCAAGCCAAAAATCGTGTCGACCATGTCATTCACATGGCTGGAACATTCCGAGCTTTGTTTGGCAAAAAACAACCCGACGAAATGGCCCAGTGGTAAACGCAATAAAGGCTCAAAAATCTAAATTTTTGAGCCTTTATTGTAAATATTAATCTTAGTAGATTTAGACGTTGAAACGGAAGTGCATGATATCCCCGTCTTGGACTACGTATTCTTTTCCTTCTACCGAAATCTTCCCTGCTTCACGACAACCCGCTTCTGTTTTGTACTGAGCATAGTCGGTGAGCTTAATCACTTCTGCCCGAATAAATCCTCTTTCAAAATCGGTGTGAATGACCCCCGCCGCTTGTGGGGCTTTCCAGCCACGTTGGATTGTCCAAGCACGTACTTCTTTGACACCCGCCGTGAAGTAAGTAATCAAATTGAGAATGGCGTAAGAAGCTTTAATGAGTTTGTTGAGGCCAGACTCACTCAAACCATATTCCCCCAAAAACAAGGATCTTTCGTCGGGGTCTTCCATTTCGGCAATTTGAGATTCTATCGCCGCACACAATACGATTACTTGGGCACTTTCTTCGGCTATGGCAGCTTTGAGCTGCTCTACGTACTCATTTCCGGTGAGGATAGAATTTTCGTCGACATTGGCCACATAAATCACCGGTTTTATAGTGAGTAGTTGGAGGTCGGCGATGGTAGCTTTTTCTTCTTCCGAGAGTCCTACAGCTCTTACACTTTTGCCCTGTAGTAAGGCGCTCTTGACCCGATTCAGAATATCTAATTCGACTTTGGCTTTGGCATCGCCTACTCGTGCTGCTTTTTCGACACGGCTAAACTTCTTTTCGATAGATTCTAAATCTTTCAATTGAAGTTCCAAATCGATGATTTCTTTGTCACTTACAGGATTGACACGTCCTTCGACGTGAACGATGTTGTCGTCCGAGAAGCAGCGTACTACATGTATAATAGCATCTACCTCACGAATATTCGCTAAAAATTGATTACCTAGTCCTTGACCTTTGCTGGCACCTCTCACCAGCCCTGCGATATCTACGATTTCGACGATAGTAGGAACCAGTTTTTGAGGTTTTACTAAGCCCTCTAGTACCTGTAAGCGTTCGTCGGGCACCTCTACTACGCCTACGTTGGGTTCGATGGTGCAAAAGGGGTAATTGGCGGCCTCGGCTTTGGCACTAGATAAAGCACTAAAAAGGGTGGATTTGCCGACGTTGGGCAATCCCACAATACCACATTGAAGAGACATTTCTGGATTTAATAGTTTGGAATTTGAGGTTTATACAGATACCTCAAAAGAGTTATGGATGATTTTGATGAAGCAAGGTTGAGTATTGCTTCATCAAAACGCCCGCGAAATTACGATTTTTAGAGATAGCTACAAAATCGAAAGGCCTCTAGTAAGAACTAGAGGCAAGATATATAATTTAATAACCTAGGGATTATTCCCACTTCAAATCGCTCCCAGTGTAATCTTCTTCTTCGCGAACGGCATACTGAGAAAAGTCAACATGAGGCATCAACTCTGATTTGATGTGATCTACAGTTTCTTGGAGAGCATCTACAAACTTGTCAAAATCCTCTTTATAAAGAAACATCTTATGCTTTTCGTAAGCAAATCCGTCTCCTTGAGGAAAACGACGACTCTCTGTGATGGTTAGGTAGTAATCATTAGAACGTGTCGAACGCACATCAAAAAAGTAGGTTCTTTTGCCGGCTTTTACGCGCTTAGAGTAGATTTTTTCTCTGTCTTTATCTTCCACTATCCTTATAAGGTTTTAGGTGTATCCAAACGCTAAAGTACGGGTTTTGTTGCTTGCTATCAAAATTTTCTTAAAATAAAGTTATGGGTTTTTACGTTATTACTTTTACGCCTTTAAAAGCAAATTTGTAAAAAACATAGATTGTATAACTTTTTTGCTTAATTTTCAGCCCCAATTCCAAAAAGGGGTTGCATTTTTTTGAGTAGGCTTCGAGGGAAAAGCTCAGTGGGAAGACCATTAATTGTAGAATTAAACCCGAAAAAACCTATGTATTCGACTACATTTTACGTACTTTTATTGTTGTCGTTTTTGGGAAATAATCCAGCTTCGGCACAATTATTGGGTAAAGAAGAGCAAGGAACAGCATCTTTTTATGCCCAAATGTTTAATGGACGCAAGACCTCCTGCGGCGAAAAATTTAATCATAAAGAATTAACAGCTGCACATCGGTCGCTTCCTTTCAATACCATGATAGAAGTTACAAATCTATCAAACAATCGCTCGGTGATAGTACGAGTCAACGATCGAGGGCCTTATCATCATACAAGGCTGATTGATTTGACCCGTGCCGCTGCCGAACATATCGGTATCCTCAGGTCTGGAATCGCCAACATTAAATTGAGGGTAGTGGGTATGGAAGGCATGGTTTTGTTAGGCAAAAACGAAATCATCACTGATACGGGCGATATTATAGAAAAGGTGTTTTCGCATTAATAATCCTCCAACTAAATCGTTAATCAAAAAACGACTTAGTATTGCACCTTTCAACCTTAACATCTCATCATGAGCACCCGTAATTTAGACATCGCAAGCGTAAGACAATACGGAAATTTAGAGTTTTTGGCTCGACAGCTTGTCGAGGGTTTTATTACGGGGCTTCACAAATCCCCTTTTCATGGGTTTTCGGTAGAGTTTGCAGAGCATCGCCTGTACAATACTGGCGAAACTACCCGGCACATTGATTGGAAGGTATTTGCCAAAAGCGATCGCCTTTTTGTAAAACGCTACGAAGAAGAAACCAACTTGCGGTGTCATTTGCTAGTGGATACCTCCTCTTCGATGTATTATCCAGAGCCCAATCACGATAAAATCACCTTCAGCGTGATGGCTGCGGCGGGGATTGCCAATTTGTTGCAGAGGCAAAAAGATGCCGTCAGTCTCACTACTTTTTCGGAAGGAGTGGAGGTGCAAACCCCTGTCAAATCTACCCCATCGCATGTGCACAAAATATTTTTGGAGCTAGAACAAGTGCTTCAAAAACCTAAAACGCCACGTAAAACCACCGTAGCTGACGTACTGCACGAAATTGCCGAAAAAATCCATAAGCGCTCATTGGTAGTTATTTTTAGTGATATGTTTGAAGATGTCAATCAAGCTGACAAAATCTTTTCGGCGATGCAACATTTAAGACATAATCTCCACGAAGTACTTTTGTTTCATGTGACCGACCGCCGTACCGAAGAAGAGTTTGCTTTTGATGATCGTCCCTATGAATTTATTGATTTGGAATCGGGCGAACGGGTAAAGATTCAGCCCGGACAAGTCAAAAGACAGTACCAAGAAGCCGTCAAGAAGTATTATCAAGAGCTACGCCTCAAGTGTGGTCAGTATAAAATTGATTTTATTGAAGCTGATGTAGCCAAAGGCTATGATCAGATTTTATCTGCTTACTTAGTGAAGCGCAACAAAATGAGATAATGAGAAAATAGGCAGGAAATAAAAAGAGTTTGTATTTACCTTTAAATAAGAGAATATTGATTCTGTGATTAATAAAACTAGGATGTCTACCAATAGTTTTATTATTGTATCATATTACACTGAAATTTTACTCATTTTTTATGAAACATCCGTTTGTTCTGATTGCTTATGTTTTAATCTTTACTTTTATTGGGTGTAAGTCGGCCAAGAAAGCTTTTAAACGAGGAGACTATGAGGAGTCTGTCTTTAGAGCTGCCGAAAAACTTAGAGACAGCCCCAATAGCTCTTCATCTGCTGATATACTTAAACAAGCTTATCCTTTGGCTATTCAGCAAAATCTTGATGATGTCGCCAAATATCAAAATTCTTCTGAGCCTTTTCATTGGGAACCTGTTGTAAATGCCTACGACCGCCTCAACAAAATGTATGATGCCTTGCGGAGATGTCCTGCATGTGAGCGATTGGTCACGGTACGAAACTTCTCTAATGAAGAACGGGCTGCCCGCGACCAAGCTGCCGCCGACCGCTACGAAGCAGGAATGAAGGCCATGAGCAATAAAACTAATCGACAAATGGCCCGCGATGCTTACAATCACTTTGAGGTTTGTAATAGTTTAGTAGGAGGATTTAGGAATGTGCAGCAGCTGTTGGAGGAATCTTATGACTATGCTTCGTTTAAGGTGGTGGTAGAACAGGTGTTGGTTACCTCACGAATGTATCAGCTTAGTAATGAGTTTTTTCAGAATAAGATAAATGAATTTTTAAACACAAACCAACGTCTCAATAAATTTGTACGGTTTTATGCCCCTCAAGAGGCGTCTAGTATCAAACTCAAACCTGATCATGTGATTAAGTTAGAATTTGATGATTTTGTGGTAGGCCAAACCCTTGTACAATCGAATACTGAAGTAGTAACAAGCAAAGATTCGGTAAAAGTGGGAGAAACTACCGTGGGCGGAAAAAAAATCCCTGTTTACAACAAAGTAACGGCCAAATTGACCCGTACCCGTAAATCGGTACTTTCGTCAGGACTGTTGGACATGCAAATCATGAATTTTAATAGCAAGACAGTAGTGACGCAAGAGAAGTTTAGGGGAGATTTTAATTGGTTTTGTGAATGGGGTAATTTTAATGGTGATGAGAGGGCTCTTACAGCTGACCAAAAACGTATCTGTAATGTCCGAGAACTTAATCCTCCTCCTCCTCAGCAACTATTCATCGAATTTAGTAAACCTATCTATGATCGATTGACAAATAAGATTCGAGATTACTATAAAAACTATTAAAGACGAGTCATTCTGAATTTAGCTAATTCTTAAAAGACCTTTTGTTTACATTTGAGTAGGTACAGACTCTCAGACATAAACAGAAGGTCTTTTTATTATAAGCTGAGGTTTTTAGGGGCATCTATTTGACCACAAACCTTTGACACTTCTTAGATGCTGCCTGTTTTGCACTCACATCCTCAAAATGACAATGTTTTAGGATTGAACATTGTTATTTGGCAGAAAGGGTCTGTTCATGATAATCCAAAAAGCCTTCTAATTGCTCTACTGGAATACGGCGAGCGATAATTTTTTTGTTTTTGTCCAATACATAAATCATCGGAGTATTGTTGACGTCATAATCTTTGCGGAAGTTGATTCGGAAGCTATAGTCATAGCCGTGTACCCAACTTTGTACCCCAAAATCACGGATGTATTTTTTCCATTGTTCGGGAGCTCGTGCCACCGATGCCGCAAAGACTTGTAAATCTAAGGTAGTTTTATATTTTTCCTGCAAAGCTTTTAGGGCTGGAGTGGATTGTCGGCAATGACCGCAATCAGGGTCATAGAAAAACAAAATGATGTATTTGCTTTTTAAATCATTGAGTGAAATAGCTTTTCCAGCAGTATCGGTAAGGGAGAGAGCAGGCATTGTTTTGCCGACTAATACAGGCTTTATCGTGTTTACTTTTTCTCGGATGTTTTCGACGGTAGTGGGATCCGTAATAGGCATGAGTCCACCGAGGTAATATTTGTCGGCTAAATGCACAAAAACCGCATCTCCGCCAATGATAGTGGGGTTTTCGGCCTGATTGGTCAGGTACCAAATACAATAAGCTTGCATTTCTTTATTACCAGCCTTCAGTGCCTTTTCGATGATAAAGTCGGCTGACTGAATGAGCGAGTCGGTTTGTTGTAAAGTAAGCTCTTGCATGTAGCGGTCAATTTTGCGCTGAAGTATAGGAGTACGAACTAACCGCTCCTCCGAAAAATCAAAATTATCCCAAAAATGAGCTTTATAATAATGAAACAACCAGGCCGAATCGGGCTTGCCATCGGGGCGTTTGGGAGGAGTAGGTAATTCTACTTCGGCACCTGCCCGCATTATTTTTCCCGTAAGACTGTTGCTATTTTCTTGCGTAAATTGTTTGTAATACTCCATCAATTGACGCCGAAGGTTGGTGATTTTGGTCGTCGTCATGAGGTCCTGTCTGAATTGTAACTGTCTCTGTAGTAGGTTTATTTCAGAAGTGTATCCTGATACGTGCTGTTGATATTTATAATATAATTCGCTGTCAGGAGAACCTTTTACTTGCATATGTCCGATGACATTGGCCGTATCGGTACTAAAACTGAAGTGTTGCTCCGCACCAATGATGAGATCCATTACCCGTTTTTTGGAAGGCGAGAGAATCATATAAAGCCCTCCGGGGAGTGCTTGAGTCCCTTCAAAGACCAAGTTGCCATTGGCATCTGCTTGCGCAGTATCTTTGGTGATGTATTGGCTTGCACCAAAATAATGCGCCAAGGTAAACGCTTCTGGTTTGATGCCTTTGACATTGCCTTTGATATGATAGCCCGTTTGCCCCAAAGCTGCGAAGCTTATCCAAAAAGTCAATAGCGAAAAATAGAGTTTGTTCATGATGTAGCTTGGAGAAAAGTCTCCAAGATTTGTCTCTTTTTCAAATTTGAGAGACAAACCTCGTAAGAATGTTATTGACGACTAGCGGTTGAGGGTTTGCGTTCCATAGCTAATCGTTTTTTGTACACGTTCAAAAATGGTTCCAAATCTTCAACGCCAAGTCTACGGGCAATAATTTTTTTGTTTTTATCAAGTACATATACCGTGGGAGTAGAAAATACATCGTAATCATTGCGATATACTACCTGACGCGAAGCCACCATACCATAAGTATTGACAAGATTTTCGAGCTTGAATTCTTTGACAAATTTCCGCCATTCTTCTTCGCTGCCCTCAATAGCAATAGTCATAACTTCCACTCCTTGAGGTTTAAATTTATCATGGAATGTCTTGAGTTTGGGGGCTGATTCGCGACAGTGACCACAGGTAGGAGAATAAAAAAACACAACTTCGTATTCGGCTTTGGAACCATGAATATAATCAAGGCGGTCAGGGGCGCGGTAGCTCATTACGCCCAAGTCAGGGATGACTTTATTAACCAAAAGTGGTTTAAGCACTTTGACTCTCTCTTTGACGTTTTGGAGCGTAGAGCTATCAGAGACTGGCATGATACCCGTGAGATAATATTTTTCAGCCATGTGTACAAATACCCCGTCGGTACCTACGGTTTTTGGGGTTTCGTACTGATTTGTGATAAACCAAATTGTATACGCGATGATGTCTTTTTGTTTTCCATTGATGGCTTTTGACACTACAAAATCAGCTTCTTTGACCAAAGAGTCTTCGACTTGCACCGTCAGGTCTTTGATGTATCTATCAAGTTTTTGGTGCAAAAAAGGCGTCATTAACATACGGGCGTCCGAAAAATCAAAATTGTCCCAAAAATGGCTTTTATAATAATTGAATATCCAGGCTGAGTCGATTTTTCCGTTGGCTTGTTTGGGGGCTGGAGGTATTTCAGGATCGGCAGAGGCTTTGAAGAGTTTGACGGTAAATGTACCCTCGTTTTGCTTCATGAAATTGTCATAAAAAGTTTTGCGTTTGTCTTGAAGGTCCTTAAAACGCTGGTTTGTTTCGGGAATTTTTTGCGCTTTTAGTTGCTGGTATTCATCTTCCGTTTTTTTCATAAACTGCTGAAATTCATAGAAAATTTCATTGTCGCGGCTGCCAGTTACTTTGGTTTTGCCAATGATATCGGTAGTATCGGCAGAAAAACTAAAGTCTTGATCTTCCGTAATTAAGACTCGCAGTAGCGTTTTGCGGTCTGGTAATACAATTTCATAAATCCCTTGTGACAAAGGTTTGCTCCCTTCAAATACAAATCGTCCGTTGGCGTCGGCTTGGGCGGTATCTTTAGCATAAATTTGGGTAGCATAATAATTGGCAAGGAAACAATTTCCACCACTAAGCCCTTTGATTTGTCCTTCGATGCGATAACCTGCTTGTGCAACTGCATCCGTATAGATAGCGACAATGAAGAAGAAAAGAAGAAATTTTAATTTCATCGTGTATTTAGTTTTACTCAACCCAAAATTAGAAGATTTATTTTTAGTCATTTAAACGAAAATTTTACGTTTTTAGCGTTCCGATTGAACCTTAATCAACTTTAGTTATCAAACACTTTCTATGTTTTTTATATTATCTAAGACCTTTGACGTGCTGATGATGCCGTTGACTATGGTATTTATGGCGATAATCTATGCGCTTATTACCAAAAACCGTGCCCGAAGTCGTAAGATAATCATAGGTGCTTTGATAGGGCTTTATTTAATGAGTAATGATGTATTGGTAAATGGTCTTTTAAAACGTTGGGAGCCTAAGCCTATTTTACCAGCAAAAACCTATGAAGTGGGAGTGATACTTTTGGGCGGAACGGTCAAAAAGTATGATACCTTATCACACAATCTATGGCTTGGAGAGAGTGGAGATCGGGGTATTCAAGCCTTGAATCTTTATAAATCAGGTAAGATAAAAAAGATTATCATCAGTGGGGGCGAAACTTCGCTCATTACGGGTCAGTTGCACTCTTCCGAAAACGAAGGAATACGTCACTTGCTTGTTTCTGCTGGGGTACCCGAAAGTGATATTATTCAGGAAGGAAGGTCTAAAAATACCCGCGAAAATGCGACTTTTTCAGCTCAAATTCTACAGCAGAAGTTTGGGCTAAAGCAGTGCGTCATCATCACATCGGCATTTCATATGCGGCGTGCTATTGGATGTTTTGAAAAAGCAGGATTGGAGGTAATTCCTTTTCCGGCTCACTACTTACAAACCAAATCTGAACCGTGGTTTGACCAGCTTTTTCCTTCCGAAAAGTCTCTCGCGATGTTTACGTTGGTTTGGCACGAGATGATAGGGTACGTAGTATACCGAGTAGTAGGTTATATTTAATACTTTCTAAGTCGACTGACTTAGAAAGTATTAAAAAACACACTAAGTACTCAATATTTTTACCATGCGTAGCATATCTTCGTTAATGGGTTTTGGCAATCGAATCGTATCTCTGAAAGGAGTATAAACGATTTCGTTGTTGATAAGCCCCACCATTACGTTTTTCTCACCATTCATGAGACCTTCTACTGCACCTAAACCTAGACGACTAGCCAAGATACGGTCGTAGGCGGTAGGGATTCCTCCGCGCTGAATGTGTCCAAGGGTAGTGACCCTAATGTCCATATCTACTTCCAAACGAGCCTTGATTTTATCGGCTACTTCGGCGGCGTTTCCTTCTTCGTCACCTTCGGCTACTACAATTATAGACGAAGATTTAGAGCGATTCCAGCCTTGTTTGAGGGTTTCGACTACTTCGGAGATAGGTGTTAAAACCTCGGGAACCATTACTATTTCGGCACCCCCTGCAATACCACATTGGATGGCGATATAACCTGAGTCACGGCCCATTACTTCAATAAAAAACACACGGTCGTGGGAGTCGGCGGTATCTCTGATTTTGTCGATAGCTTCGAGGGCTGTATTTACAGCGGTATCGTAGCCGATTGTATAGTCTGTTCCATAAAGGTCGTTGTCGATAGTGCCTGGAGCACCTACAGTCGGAATCCCAAATTCATCATAGAAGGTAGTGGCGCCCGTAAATGTTCCATTTCCGCCAATAGCTACTAAACCTTGGATTCCAAATTTTTGAAGTTGTTCGAACGCTTTCTGTCTGCCTTCTTTGGTCATAAATTCTTTGCTACGGGCCGACTTGAGAATGGTACCACCACGTTGAATTATATTACTGACCGAATGAGACGTCATCTGATAGATGTCACCAGCAATCATGCCATTATAACCACGGCGAATGCCAAAGACTTCGATGCCATAGTACATAGAAGTACGAACTACGGCGCGGATGCAAGCGTTCATACCGGGGGCGTCACCGCCAGAGGTAAAAACCGCAATTTTGTTGATCATAAGTTAGGTATTAAGGTGGTTTTTATTTTCATAGGGTACAGTAGAGAAACTACTGATTTCTACTTCAAACACACAAATTTATTTTCTATTTCGATGAAATACCGAATATTTTAAAATTTTCTTAAAAAAATAACCATACTTTAAAATAACACTAGGATAATAGGATAGGTGATTTGCTTCCTATATTTGCAATATGAAAATTGCTGTAAACTTACCAGTAGGTGAGAGATTTTATAATGCTATTGCTCTGACTATCAGTTTATTGGTGGTTGTTTTTTATGCCATTGTTTTGGCGATATATAGTTATAATTTCCCTTTTTATGATGATTATATCGCGGTATTGGAGGTGGTAGAAAAATGGCTTTCTTCTACTCGGGCCTCAGAAAAAATATCGGTCTTATTTGAACAACATAACGAACATCGCATTCTTTATATTCGACTTATCTCTCTTTTTGACTACTATCTACGGGGCAGTATTCACTTTACTGATTTGATATGGGTCGGAAATATCAGTTTGCTTGTTTGGTTGTATTTACTTTTCAAGAGTATTGATTTTTTTCAAAACAATCTAAAGTATTGGGTACTCATTCCGGTGGTTTTGTTAGTATTTCAGTTTCAATCTTGGGACAATACCTTCTGGAGTATGGCGTCATTGGCCAATTTTGGTATTCATGCTTGGGTAGCTTTGGCGATTTATGGGGCTGTTAGGTCAGGAAAGTGGGCTTGGTTAGGTACTGTCTTTAGTACCCTCATGGCTCTAGGAACGATAGGAAGTGGTCTTTTCTTGATACCCATTGTGTTGTCGGTTTGGGCGATTCAGAAGCGTTTTAGAGAGATTGCTTTTGGAGGTATTTTCATGGTTTTGGCGGTGTTAGGATATTTTTATGGGTATCATCAGCCGCCCAATTATCCTTCGATTGGGTATACCATAATGCACGCTCATTGGGGGCAATTAGCTCTGTTTTGGGCTGGTTTTTTGGGTTCTAATTTTTATCATCCAGCTATCCCTTTTGTAGCTCCTCTATTAGGAGGTACTGGGATTTTGTGGTTTTTGTTTTTGACTTACCAAAAATATTTTTTTAAAAAAACGTATTTATACGCTATTCTGGCATTTTTAGTGCTTACAGCGGTGGTAGTAGCACTCAATAGGTACGGAAGAGGCATAGAAGGTGCTTATCCATCGAGGTATCGCATGAATTCTTCTTTGTTTTTAGCGCTTTCGTTTCTGACGGTGGTAGATTGGGTAGCCACTCCTCTGAAAAAGTGGGTGATTGGTCTAGGTATTATTGGTACGGCGGGCCTTTATGCAATCTCTGTAGTAGTGTATCTGCCTCGTATCGAAAACAATAAAGAGCTCCGAGTTGCCGATAATTGGCTGTATCAGCATGGGTTGCCGATAGGGGGTAGTTATCGCTTAAAAGATGCCAATGACATGCTGATTAAGTCGGTAAAGGAAGGGCTTTTTTTGCCTCCAGCCTTGCCAAGCTTATTGTCTGAAAAAGAGAATTTAGCCCAGATAGAGAAGGGTATAAAAGTGAATGTTGACACGATTCTACAAAATAAGCTTGTAGAATATGATATAGATTGGCTTAAAAACGTTGATAATCAAACCGCTTTACGAGGTTGGGTGAAATTTAATCAACCTGGCGTGGTACTCAAAGAAGTGTGGGTGGTGAGTGGTAATAAAGTGGCTTATTCGACTTTATTCCAAAAACGGTACGATTTGTTTGAAAAACATCACAATGTACAATACCAAGATACGGGATTTTTAGGAGTTTTGCCTTCGGGTGTATCGCTATACTCGCCCAACCGCTGGTATTTAGTAGCTTTGGGGAGCAATGGGCAGCGTGTAATTTTGCCCCCTAAATGATTATTTTTGCCGTTATTGTGAAAATATTAAAAGATAAAAACTCTTAACAAAGTAATTTTATGACGGCGGCTTTTAAACCGCAGTTGAGCATCACCTAATCTGTAAATACCAATGAAAAAATCCTTTAATCTCAAAGCTTTATTGCCGCATTTGTTGGTGATTTTGGGCTTTGCAGTGCTTTCTTGGGGATATATGAGCCCCGTATTGAAAGGAAAAACGCTGATTCAGAATGACCCTTTGCAAGCCGCTGCGGCTTCTCATGAAGCGGCTGAGTATTATAAACAAACGGGTGAATGGACCGGCTGGACCAATAGCACTTTTGGGGGAATGCCTACGTATTTTATCTGGGGGCATCATTCAAAAGGGGCCTTGATTCCGCTCGGGACTTTCGTTAATAAATTTGGACAAGGAGGGTATATTTTCTTCTATCTTATTGGTATTTATGTTTTGTTGATGGCGCTAGAGTGTGGCTTGCTCACTAGTGTACTGGGCGCAATTGGCTTTGCCTTTTTTACATACAATATTCAAATCATTGAAGCGGGGCATATCTCTAAAGTGCATTCTTTGGGATTCGTCCCGATTATGTTGGCAGGTTTGATATGGGCTTATAAAGGTCGGATGTGGCTTGGAGCAGCGGTTTTCAGTGTGGGATTCGGTCTCAATCTATGGGCCAATCACACTCAAATTACGTACTATACGGGGCTTCTTATTGGGGTATTAGGAATTTTTGAATTGGTAAGAGCGATTCGCCAGAAACAAGCGGCTTCTTTTATAAAGGCAAGTGTACTTATTGGATTAATGGCCGTAGTGGTAGTAGCAAACGACTTGTCGGTGTTGTGGTCTACCTATGAATATAGCAAAGAAACCATCCGTGGCAAATCTGAACTTAGTCCTAAAGTAGGGGCAGGAGGCGAGAAAAAATCGAGTGGAGGGCTAGATCGCGATTATGCTTTTGGGTGGAGCAATGGCAAATTAGAATCGCTTACTCTGTTGATTCCGAACTTCGCGGGAGGAGCTTCGAATGGTGAATTAGATGAAAAATCGGAAGTATATAAAGCCCTTACCCAAAAATATAACATCCCTGGCGAAACCGCTTTTCAAGTGGCTCGTACTATGCCTTCTTACTGGGGTGATCAGCCTTTTGTAGGGGGCGGAGTGTATGCAGGTGCGATTATTTGTTTTTTGTTTGTGTTAGGGCTTTTTATTGCCGACAATCGATACAAGTACCCTTTTGCGCTGGGAGCACTGATTTTCTTGATTATTTCTTGGGGTAAAAACTTTAGTGTAGTCAACTATTTCTTGTTTGATTACTTCCCGATGTTTAATAAGTTTCGGGCGGTAAGTATGGCATTGTCACTTGTTCAACTTTGTGTAGTTGTAGTTGCGGGACTGGGACTCAAAAAAATCATCGAAGACCGACCCGATTGGAAAGTGCTACAGCGTCCATTTTTAATCAGCTTGGGGCTTACTGGCGGGGTAGCATTGCTATTCAGCTTAGTTCCGGGCGTTTTTGACTTTCGTTCTCCCAACGATGCCGCATTAGTTAATAACCTGACCCAACAGTTTGGCAATAATAGTGTCGCTGCCAATGATATTTACAATGCCTTGCTTTCTGATAGAGTGGGTATGTTGCGTAGCGATGCTTTTCGCACTTTGATATTTATTTTGCTGGGAGCGGGGCTTTTGTGGGCTTATGTTACCAACAAACTCAAAAACGGGTTGGTGGTAGTAGGAGGAATCGCCTTGTTGACTTTGGTAGATATGTGGACTGTCAACAAGCATTATCTCAATGCCGATAGCTTTCAGCCTAAATACTATAGTCACGATGATTTGTTTCAGCCGTCGGCAGTGGATCAACAGATTTTGCAAGACAAAGATCCTAATTATCGGGTGATTGATCTCACTACGAGTCCTTTCCAAGATGCGCGTATTTCTTATTTTCACAAATCACTTGGCGGATATCATGGTGCTACACTTCGCCGCTATCGTGAAGTAGTAGATGCGCATATGACCAAAAACAACATGGCTATTTTTAACATGTTGAATACGCGTTATTTTATTGTGCCTGGTCAAGACGGACAGCCTATGGTACAGCGCAATCCTGAGGCTTTGGGAAATGCCTGGTTTGTAAAAGAAGTGAAGATTGTAAATAATGCAGACGAAGAACTAAACGCATTGGAAAAATTTGACCCTCTTCAGACGGCTTTCGTAGATAAAAGATTTGCGGAACAATTACAGAATGTGAAGCCGCAGGCCGACTCAACCAATAAAATAAGATTGACCGATTACAAGCCTAATCATCTTACGTATGAGTCAGATGCGAAAACGCCGCAAATCGCTATTTTTTCGGAGATTTATTATCGGGGCGGTATCGATTGGAAAGCCTATGTTGATGGTCAAGAAACACCTCATTTCCGGGCCGATTATATCTTGAGAGGTATGGTAGTGCCTGCCGGAAAACACAAAATCGAATTTAAGTTTGATCCTCCAACCGTCAAAACAGGTCAACAAATTGACAGGATTGCAGCTATTGCTTGGGTGTTACTGTTGGTAGGTGCTGTATTTATGGAATATCGTCGTAAATCTTCCGAGTCTTAGTCAAAAAACATACATTATTTTATTCATAGAAATCGGCATCAAATCACTTTGATGCCGATTTCTATTTTAGGTCTCTTTCTTCCTTTATAAAATATAAAATTGTCTTACAATCTATTGATTCTAAGGATGGCAGCGCCGCTTAAACTCTACAGGAGTAAAGCCCGTGATTCGTTTAAAATGACCAAAAAAATTAGAACGATTGTTGAAACCACATTCAAAACATACTGCTTCTGTAGTCACCGAACTATCTTCTACGAGCAGTCGTTGGGCATGACTGATACGGATTTCAATCAAGAAATCATGAAATGTCTTTTTAGTGACCATTTTGAAATAACGACAAAATGAGGTCACACTAAGATTGGCCACAGAGGCGATTTCTTCGAGAGTTAAGTCTTTTTTGTAGTGTGTTAAGGTATAATTATAGACTTTATTGAGACGATCAGTCTCTTCTTTATTGGGCTGATAGAGAGCGTCTTTGGTAGAAATAGGATACAATTCTTCACTTCTTGAAAGTGTTTCCAACATGGTAAGAATGAGAATCATTCGATTCAGACCAGTGGTTTTTGCGGATTTAAGCATAAGTGGAATGAGCGCTTCGCGCGTATGACCCGTAATGATTAATCCTGCTTTAGCTTTATCATACAAACTCAAAATGGCGTCTGCTTCTGATTTTTTTAAGAAATCATTTCCTACAAAATCAGGCAAAAATTGCACTACCACTGCTTCGGCGGAGATAGTGGGGTCTTGCCTGAAATATTCTTCATTGCAGCGCCACATATGAGGGAGGTTTTCGCCTAGCAGCAATAGCTCGCCCGCATTAAAATTGCTGACATTATCTCCTACAAATCGTACACCTTCACCACGCACAATGTAGTGCAGTTCTAATTCGGGATGATAATGCCATACGGTACCGAAGTTGGGTAGGGTGTGGTGGCGCGATACGTGCGAACTTCGAATGTCTCTGGGGACTAAATAAAATTGCGGTTTCATGGAGCAATCAAGCTAAGTTTCCGAATTGTGTTAGCAAGTTTACTATAATTATATTTTACCTCAAAATACCACAAAAAAACCTGCTTTGTGCTAATAAGGATATTTTTTTGGTAATTATTGCGATTAGAGGTCATAAAAACGCACAATTAGGAATATGATAAAATTCCATTGAAAAGTGATATGATAATTTTAAGGACATAGTGGATAATTAATTGGACGGTGCTTAATGAGCTTTGGCTGAAATTTGCAACCACATCTGATTCTAGTTGTTCAAATCCAAACGAAGCTATGTTAAACCCTTTACAATCAAGAGTATTGCTTAAACCAACGCTAAGGATATGCACCTTATCGTTGCTTCTTCTCTGTTCTTTTATGGCTTCTGCTTCCGACCGCCTATTGCGCGGAACTGTACGAGATGCAGAAAACAATGCCGCTTTACCGGGTGTCAATCTTATCATCAAGGGTACACAACGGGGAGTTATTTCGGACGTCAATGGCAAGTATGAACTTCGTATTTCTGAGCAAGACGCTCAGTTGGTGGTGAGTTTTGTAGGCTATCTCACCCAAACCATTGAGATTGGTTCTAAGACAGAAATAGACATCAATCTGAAAGTGGATCAGAAAGCCTTAGACGAAGTGGTAGTGGTGGGCTATGGTACCCAATCGAAGCGTTTTGTGACGGGGGCTGTTACGAAGGTAGAAATGAAGCAAACCGAAAACTTGCCTAATACCAATGTAACCCAAGCTTTGCGCGGAAGAGTAGCGGGAGTACAGTTTACAGACAACGGGCGCCCAGGGCAGGGAGGCTCTATTTTGGTGCGTGGACCTCGGTCGTTGAGTGGGGGAAATAATCCGCTTATCGTATTAGACGGTATCTTTTTTAACGGAAATTTGGCTGACATCAACCCCACAGATATCGAATCTATGGAAGTGTTGAAAGATGCTAGTGCAGCGGCTATTTATGGTTCACGGGCGGCAAATGGGGTAATTTTGATTACTTCAAAGAAGGGCACAACCGAAAAACCTACTATTCGTTTTAATATGTTTAGTGGGGTTTCTGATTTTAGTTATAAAGTAAAACTTCTAACGCCAGAAAGATACCTTCAAAAGATATTAGATTATCGTCAAGCTGCGGGACTGACCCACGATCCAGCCCAAATCAAATCGTATTTGCAACCTTCTGAATTAGTAAATTACGAAAAAGGACAAACAATTGACCCATGGGATTTAGTATCTCAAAATGCAAAAATAAACTCTTACGATTTGAATATATCAGGCCGTACAAGTAATACCAACTATTATGTGTCGGCTTCATTAACAAATGAAAAAGGGTTGATGTTCAATGATAATCAGAAACGTTTATCATTCAGAACTAATATTGAAAATAACTTAACAAAATGGCTGACTATTGGGATGAATGCAACATATGTGCGTCGTGATCTTTCAGGAAGAGAAGCTGATTCTCCGTATAGTGTCAGCCCTTATGGCACTCCTTTTTACGAAGATGGTGAGCCCACACAGTGGCTAGTGCCTGAAGACCAAATTTCTGGTAACCCTGTACGTAGTGCGCTCTTGACTACAAACGAAGAAATTTCTAACAACCTCTTTGCAAATTTTTATGTACTCTTTAGTATTCCCCAAGTGGATGGATTGACGTACCGAATTAATTATTCACCTAATTATAGATGGCAACATAATTATAATTTCTTTAGACAAGACAAGCATTTTGCTGGAAATACTACCTCGGCAAGCAAATTTAATCGGGAAGACTCTGATTGGGTGCTTGAGAATATTCTTGCTTATAATCACCGATTTAATGAGAACCATGCACTAGATGCGACATTACTTTATGGTCGAAATCACCTAGGTTTTGAATCAACTACTGCCAATGCTTCGCAATTGTCTTCGGATGCTCTTGGTTGGAACAATTTAGGGCTGGGTGGTATTCTGACCAATACCTCGTCGGCGGCCGCTTCTGATGGTGTATCGTCGATGTTTCGTTTGAATTATAGATTCAAAGATAAATACTTGCTTACGCTCACTGCTCGTCGTGATGGAAGCTCAGTCTTTGCTGCCAACAACAAATATGCTACTTTTCCTTCAGGTGCTTTTTCTTGGATTCTTTCAGAAGAAAAGTTCATGGAAAGTATTCCATTCATTGATATGATAAAGCTTAGAGCTTCTTACGGGGCTGTTGGTAACCAAGCTATAAGTCCTTATCAGTCACTTAGTCTCTCTGCTACTACTCGCTATGTGTTTGGAGACGGGGGAGCTTCTTCGCTAGGTGTTTATCCGTCTTCTATGGCCAATGCAGATTTGAAATGGGAAACTACCTACACCTCTAATGTAGCCGTTGATTTCGAGCTTTTTAAAGGACGATTGGGTGGTACCTTCGAGCTTTATAACATGAATACAAAGAATTTGCTTATGGAGCGCTCTTTACCTACAATGACTGGATATAATTCTGTTTGGACAAACTTGGGAGCTACCAACAACAGAGGCTTAGAAATTAGTCTTAATTCTACCAACTTCCGCAAAGGAAAATTTGAATGGAATACTAATGTAGTATTTTCTACCAACAAAAATAAGATTGTACACTTATATCAGTCAGATACCAATGGAGATGGTTTAGAAGATGATGACCTTGGCAATAAATGGTTTATTGGACAGCCTGTCAATGTGGCTTATGATTATGTCTTTGACGGCATTTATCAAGAAGGAGACCAAATTCCGTCTGGTTTTAAACCTGGCTATGTGAAGCTAAAAGATCTGAATGGTGATGGTAGAATAACAGCTGCTGATGACCGCACAATCATAGGACAAATGGGACAACCAAAGGTTCGGTGGGGAATCACCAATACATTTAATTACTATAACTTTTCTCTGTCGGTATTTGTCAATGCGATGCAAGGATGGATTGCTACACTCAACGAACTTGACATAGAATATTTTTTGTCAGGCTCAGGAAATTATCCTAATCGCCCCGTAAATCGTTTGGATGCTGGATGGTGGACTCCACAAAATAAATCTAATACCCGCCCTTCACTAGGCTATCCTAATCCATTTTTACACAACTATTATCTAAGTCGAAATTTTATACGAATTCAAGATGTGTCTTTGACGTATAATGTTCCGAAGTCGATTTTAAATAAAATAAAACTGGCCAATGCTAGAGTTTTTGCTAGTGGAAAAAACCTAGCCACGTTTACAGATTGGTTGGGTACAGATCCTGAAAGTGGGGGTACAGCCAGAGGGTTTCCTGTGCCTAGAAGCTGGACGCTTGGATTGAATGTTGGATTTTAATAGCTCTCAATAAAATGGAAGATAACATGAAAAATTTTTTGAATAGTCGGTGGAAAACACCTAGATTCTCTCTCTTTATCCTCTTCTTGGTAGGGCTTTCCCTCACTGCCTGTGAAGATAATTTCTTGAATGAAAAACCCTTAGCTTCGTTAAATTCGGAGATTGTGTTGACTTCAAAGGCAGGGTTTGAGACTTATATCACTGCATTGCATATGTCTGCTCGGGAAGAACTTGGGAAGTTTGATTCTTTTGGATGGTATATTAATCAACAAATGGGTACAGACATCGCCTGTAGTGGTGAGAATGCGGCTGCTAATTTTCGTAATTATGACACTTACCTCACACCCGCCACTTTGTGTGTACAACGATACTGGGATTGGGCTTATTCGGATATGCTCTTGAAAGCCAATACGATTATTGTCTATGCCAACAAACCTGAGTTAAGTAAAATTTGGACCAATGAGGCAGAAAAAAACGCTATCATAGCTGAAGCATGTTTTTTTAGAGCCTATACTCACAATTTTTTAGCAAATCTCTATGGTGGTGTACCTATTGTGGATACAATTTATTCGGGTCCTAAAACCGATTTTGTTAGAAATACTCGCACTGAAGTATATGAGTCGGCTAAAAAAGATTTGGAATTTGCTTCTAAGTGGCTACCAGCTACAGTCGCTAAAGCAAACGAAGGACGTGTAGTGAAAGCTGCTGCTGACCATTTACTCTCGGAGGTTTACATTAGTTTAAAAGAATATGACAAATCCATAACTAGTGCTTCGGAAGTAATTAACTCTGGACTTTATCAGCTAATGACAACGCGGTTTGGCACCGAAAAAGACTTGCCTGGAGATGTATATTCGGATTTGTTTAAAGACGGGAATCAAAATCGTAGCTCTGGAAATTTGGAGTCCATTTTTAACTGGCAATTTGAAGACCAAACCCCAGGAGGGCAGGGAGGAAATAGTGGCAACTACTTACTCAGGGCTTGGGCTCCTTTTTATATTAATGTGAGAGATCCTGACGGTAAGCCTGGGATGATTATCGTCGATAGTTTAGGCCGTGGTGTAGGCTGGGTAAGACCTACGAGTTACTTCTTATACGACTTATGGGCCAACAATTGGTCAAATGATATTCGTAATTCTAGGCATAATATTCGTCGTGACCATTATTATACAAATCCTGCGTCGGCTTATTTCCGCAAGATGGTAGAGAAAAGTCATTATGCCAAACTTGATACCTTCCAGATGCTTTATCCAACACTTAGAAAAGTAGAGGGGAAAGTTGGAAAGTCAGGAAATAATACTACTGGACGGACTTTTAAAGATTTTATGGTCTTTCGTTTAGCCGAGACGTATCTCCTTCGTGCTGAGGCATATATGTACAAAGGGGACTTGGTAAAAGCAGCCGCCGATATTAATAAAGTAAGAGAACGGGCTCAAGCTAAGCCAGTAGTCCCTGCCCAAGTTGATTTAGATTATATTTTAGATGAACGCGCCCGAGAACTGATTACAGAAGAGCCTCGTCACAGGACATTGGTAAGAACTGGGAAATTGGTCGAAAGAGTACGAAAGTACAATCTACGAGCTGATACTAGAGCTACTATTCAAGAAAAACACGCTTTTTGGCCTATTCCACAAAGTGCTATCGACGCCAACTTCAGCAAAAAATTAGAACAAAATCCAGGTTATTAGTAATGACGAATCATGATGATTAAGAATGACAAATTTTCGCAAAAAAAATATGGAGCATGGGTAGCCTTACTCATTGCGCTATGGTTTGGAAGGCCAATCGTAGCCCAAGAAATAGCCACTGTAGATGCTGCATTAATACCCCCCAAAATAAATACATCACCCCTGCCAATTTATGATTATGATAAGTTGGATTATGGAATGACTATTGGCGTCGAACGCACTCCTAAAGGACGTATATGGGCATGTTGGGTTGGTGGAGGAGACAATGATGATGCTTTTTTTGTTCTCAATACTAGCGATGACGACGGTCAAACATGGTCTAAACCAAAAATGGTAATTGACCCTCACAATCCTTCTCTGAAGGAAAAACGACGAACGGTCGTGGGGTGTTTATGGCTAGATCCTGATGGGAAACTATGGCTATTTTTTGACCAATCTATGACTATGTTTGATGGTCGGGATGGAAATTGGTATACTGTATGTGAAAATCCCGATGCCTCTAATCCTGTATGGTCTGCCCCTGTAAGAATTTCGGATGGATGTACTTTGAATAAACCTATCGTTTTGAGAGATGGCACTTGGCTATTGCCAGTATCGTTGTGGGATCGGACAAAAATTAAGGAGACTTATAAAGACGCTTTTCATGAGCTAGACTCTTTACGTATGGCCAATGTGTTTGCATCTAATGATCAAGGAAAAACATGGACTCGTCGGGGGGGAGTTCGTTATCCTCAACCTCAATTTGATGAACACCACATTATAGAACGTAAAGATGGCACATTGTGGATGACGGCACGAACAGGTAACGGGATGTGGGAAAGTGTGTCAACAGATAAGGGAAAAACGTGGTCAGAACCCCAAAAATACCTGGAACATATTGGTTCTAGGCATTTTATGCGACGTTTGCAATCAGGCCGGATTTTGATGATACGACATGGGGCTATTGATGAAAAGACCAAGTTTCGTTCGAAGCTCACCGCTTATTTGTCAGAAGATGATGGAAAAACATGGATAGGAGGGTTGATGTTAGATGAGCGTCGAGGTATTTCATATCCAGATGGTTTTCAAGCCCCCGACGGCACCATTTATATTTCTTATGACCGTAATCGGGATTTCGATGGGGAAATATTGATGGCACGTTTTACCGAAAAAGACATTCTCGAAGGTCGATTTGGTGGGCGTAAGTCAAGAGCAAAAATAGTAATAAGCAAACCTTTAGGGCTAGATAAATTAGTTGCTCCTTCCGAAATAGATAAATAATGAATATATACAAATTTTCGGCAATAGGAGCGGGTATTTGCCTGTTTTGTACCTTTATCATGACTTTTCTATACGATAGCACTGCGGCTAGTCCTGCCCTTATTGCCTTCTTTTGCTTTCTCGCTTTTAGTTTCAGAGGCTATGAAGCACTAAAAAGCTATACCTATACGGTAATGATTTTGGGGGCTGTTACTATGGCTTTATACTATCCGCACTATTTTCGGGAGTGGGGTGATTTTAAGCTAACGCGTCTTATCACTCCACTCATCCAGCTCATCATGTTCGGCATGGGAACTTCCATGAGCCTGCAAGATTTTGTTGGGGTAGTCAAAATGCCTAAAGGGGTGTTCATTGGTGTCACAAGCCATTTCATTATCATGCCTTTGTTGGGTTTTACTCTCGCGCGATTGAGCCCTTTAGAACCCGAAATTGCGGCGGGTATCATCCTGATTGGCTGTTCGCCCAATGGTATGGCTTCTAATGTTATCTCTTATTTGGCCAAAGCCAATTTGGCTCTTTCAGTGACAATTACAGCGATTTCTACCTTACTATCTCCCTTTGTTACACCCGTATTGATGAATACTTTGGCAGGGGCTTTTGTCGAAATAGATGTATGGCATATGATGTGGGATATCGTGAAAATGGTCATTTTGCCGATTGGTGCGGGGTTACTTTTCAATCGATTGTTTAGTGGCAAAATCCAATGGCTCGACGAGGCTATGCCGCTTATCTCTATGTTTGGGATTGGGTTTTCGATTGTGGTCATTACCGCTGCGGGACGCGACAATCTGGTGAGTATTGGACCTATTTTATTGTTGTTGGTGCTGATTCACAATTTGACCGGCTATTTTCTTGGGTATTGGTCGGCTCGTTTATGTAAAATGAACGAACGCGATTGTCGTACCATTGCTATCGAAGTTGGAATGCAAAATGGCGGTTTGGCTTCGGGTATTGCTAAAGAAATGGGTAAAATAGCAACAGTAGGATTAGCGCCGGCTATTTTCGGACCATTGATGAACGTAACGGGGTCGCTATTGGCATCATGGTGGCACAAAAGAACTTCCTAATTCACGAGCATGACAAACCGACAGAGTATTTATTACTGGAAATGTGACCGTCCTTCTGCTTTTTTTGCGTTAGAAGAGCGCGAAGATATTTTGGAAACAACCGAAATAGAAACCTTATTATATCCTGTTTTAGCGAAGTATTTTGGAAGTGAAAACGTACGTCTCCGTTCAGGTAATGGGCAAGGGAATCACTTGACATACGTGGCTGAATACAATGGTATACAACGATTTATTCGTATTGAAAATGGCCCCGAAGGTGATGATTTTATGGAAATTGAGGCACGTGTTTTGACAGAAATAAAATCATTTGGTGTACCTGCTCCTGTTGTGTATGCGGTAGATGCCACTCGCCACCATGTTCCTTTTGCGTACCAGGTATTGGAGTATTTGCCTTATCCTGATTTAAACAAAATCCATAAAGCGGGCGAATTGAATCTTTTGGCGGTTGCCCAAAAAATCGGAGAGAATATAGCCCAGTGGCAAGCTGTCGAATTAGAGGGTTTTGGGCCGTTTGACCCGATTGTATTGAGACAAACAGGAAGACTCCGAGGGTTGCATTCTACCTACCGCGATTATTTCTTTTTGAATTGGGAAAAGCACTTGGATTTTTTGGTATCAAGAAAGTTTCTAAAAATCTCCGAATCGAGTGAAATACAGCAGTTGGTCCTTCAATATGAACAATTTCTCAGGGTACCACAGGGGTGTTTAGTACATAAAGACTTGGCCTTGTGGAATATCTTAGGAGAATCTACGGAGATAAAGGCGTTTATCGATTGGGATGATACCGTTTCGGGAGATATCACCGACGATTTGTCCCTTTTGGCTTGTTTTCATACCGGAACAGTGGTAGCAGAGGCTATCAAGGGCTATAAGTCTATCAAACCTTTACCACCTGATTTTTTGCCCCGCTTTTGGTTGCATTTACTTCGTAATATGGTGGTAAAAGCCGTGATTCGAGTAGGTGCTAACTATTTTGATAGAAAGTCAGACTTTTTTCTGATTGGGTCTGATTCAGACGGGGCTGCTTTGAAAACGTTTACACTACAACGTATCAAAATGGCGTGTCTTGGTTTACAAAATAAAATTCAAATCAAAGACTTATGAGTGATTCAAATGCAAAACTATTGAGTCTTGGCACTTGGTTGTCAATTGGTTCGCCCGTGATTGCGGAGCTGGCTTCAGAGTGTGGTTTTGATTGGTTGTTATTCGATTTAGAGCATGGTTGTATCACTGACGCGGAAGTGCTGGCCAATCTACAAGCGGCCAAACGTGAAGGTATTAAACTCATCGTGAGAGTAGGGAAACTAGATACGGCGTTGATTGCTAAGTTGTTGGATTGGGGTGCTTCGGGTATTATGTTACCTCATGTTTCTACGCCTGAGCAAGCCGAGGCTTGTGTGAAGGCCATGAATTATCCTCCTTTGGGGCATCGAGGTTATTCAAGTTCGGCGCGTGTTTTTAAATATGGCCTTGATGTGCGAGCTACTTCCGCTCCCTTGTTTTTATGCCAAATTGAAGATTACGAAGGGGTAACAAACGTTGAACACATCGCCGCTGTGAAGGGGGTTGATGTATTGTTTGTGGGACCTGCCGATTTGAAATTGGCGCTTTCGACCCGGCATCCTCACCAAACTATGCCCTATGAAGAAGCTCTCAAGAAGGTAAGTATCGCAGCTGATCTTCACCAAAAGCAAGCGGGAATTTTAATTCGCAATTTCTCAGATATTACCATGCTGAAGCAAATGGGGTTTTCGTGCCTGGCCTTAGGATCTGATTTAGGCTTGCTTAGAGAGGGTTTTATGGCTATAAAATCTAAGTTTTTATAATAAGATTTTCTTTATAAATACGAGATTCATCCCAGATTTAGATAATTCATAAAAAAACCTTCTGTTTGGTGTTTACTCAAACAGAAGGTTTTTTATGCTTATTATTTGTTTTTTGTGTGGGCTATTAGCTACAAACCTTGTGCCTCTCCGAGGCAGAATATGAGAATGTTGTTGGAGAAGCTCAACTTTTGTAGAACAAGGTTTGATTTTTACCTCAAACAATACAAATCTTAAGCTTCTCTCTGGCACCTCTTATAGGCTAGCTATGCTCTCCAATCTGTGGAATGACATATTAGTTTATGTTTAAAAACCCAGACCAACCGTCATACCATTGATGGTGGGATTGCCAGGGAGGGTGGCACCACCAGTAGCGGCTCCCGTCGAAAGATTGATGGTATATACTCGGGTAGTACCACCAGAACGCAACAAGGCATAAGCTGTACCACTCGCTCCCCCAATATCAAATCCATTGGCGCTTTCGACCGTGATTCCTAATGAACCTACTGCTACTAAAGTACCATTATTGGGTGGGTTTTGCATATATAGCATCGCATTGCTACCCGTTGGAGTTTCGATGTCATACAGAGTAGTAGTAGCTGTACCAGCAAAATTGTTGGTGTAAGCTGCTGCCGAAACCACGGCGGCTCCTGGGTTTAGATTGGGGTCGGTAGTAGTTACAGCACCCGTTACAGGACTTACACGTAAGTTTTGTTGAGCATTGCTTACTACTCTAATCAAGTCAGGAACGGGGTTGAAGTCAAACCCAAAATTGGTACCTGAAAGAGCGGGCGAAAAAGGTCCACTACCGAGTGCTGTAGCGGTGGCAGTAGTATTGTTGTTGACATTGATAGTATAGATTCGGCTCGTGCTTCCCAAAGCATACAATTGACCATTGACAGGCCGCATATCAATTCCTAAGAGGGTTTCGCTAGGTTGTAGCCCCATGATAGTCTTGGTAGTAAGAACTGGATTCATCGGGTTGAAAATATGCAAATTGTTGGAAGCATCGATGGCATACGCTACAGGTTCAGTAGGAATCGCTATGCCTATGATATTGCCAGAGAGTGTCCCTAATTTTTGAAGACGGCCTGTGTTTAAATCAATTTGATTCAACTCGGATTGACCAAATACCGTAACGGCTGCAATGGCATTTCCGTCGGGAGCAATGTCAAAGCCTCCAGCGGCAGTAATATCTAATCCTAGTGGACCGACATCTACCAATCCGCCATTGTTGGGCGGGTCTTGTTTGTAAAGACGGTCGGTGGCGGGGTCAATGTCATACAGCGTGGTAGTGGTCACTCCGGCGCGGTTGTTGGTATAGGCAACGGCTGTGATTGTGGCACCCGCAACGCCGTTGATGTTCCCGTCGGGGGCTACTACGGCGCCAGTTTCAGGGTGTAAGCGTAAGTTTTGGCCCGTATTGGTTACCAATCTAATTCTATCTACAGTAGGGTTGAAATCCAATGCCACCATTGTGCCATTGAGTGCTGGCGAAAAAGGGTTGCCAATGGCTCTTGCAGCACCAGTCATGGGATTGATGACATAAATGCGACTAGTACTACCTACTCCATATAGCTGCCCCGTAGCAGGACGAAAATCGATGGATAGCATTTGTTCGCCTTGTTGAAGGCCACTAATACTTACGGTAGCTTGTGCGCTGCTCAAGGAGCGAAGATTATAGCTTAAAAGTTGGTTACCATCGGTCAGTGCATAAAAGTTAGCATCAGGGAGCGTGGTGGGGTCGGGTGGAAGACGGTGGTCTGTGCAAGCATAGAATGTGGATAGTACTACTAAGAGCAATAGCCCTTTTAAAGAGAGTGTTTTCGCGTAAGACATGACGTTAGTTTTTTTAAAGTGATTCGTTGTGAGATACTTAAAAACTAGACGTATGTACGGAAAACAAAAGAGTTTTGGATTTGAGCAAAAAAGAATTATTTGAAGAAAAAATAAAAAGGCATCCAGCGTGCTTACACTTTGGATGCCTTTTAGTTTTAGTAAACTTCGATACTCGAAAGTACAGGAGATGCTTTCGACGCAGTGATGTTGACCCGAATCTTTGACGCCTCAGTGGGGGTGATTTTCAAGATTCTTTTGTAGCCAATGGTAGTAGCTTGGGCTACTTTTTGCCAAGCACCATTTTTCCAGATTTCTACATTAAAGCCCTTAACACGTTGGCCAAGTTTGATGTATTCTTTGAGCGTTATGTATTTGATAGTCTGTGTTTTACCTAGATCAATTTCAATGCTGCCCGTATTGGTGTCATCGTTGGTAGCCCAGTAGGTTTCTTTGTCTCCATCGGTAAGGTTGGAAGGAGCATAATTGACAGCCTTACCCCTATACGACGAAGCGGTAGTTTTGGCTTTAAGTGCCAAATTAGTCTTAAACTCACGGTCAATCATCGCTTTCCATCCTTTCAAAGATTGAATGTCGTTTTCGTGAATAAGTCCACGACGGTCGGGGGGCACATTTAGGAGCAATGTGGAGCCTCGTCCTACCGATGTAAGATAAATATCAAAAAGATTTTCGGGGGTTCTGACTTTACTGTCTTCTTTGGCGTGATAAAACCAGCCTGGTCTGATAGACACATCTACCTCCGCCGGAATCCAGTGAGTACCATCTTCCGAACCCGTATTCAAAAGTTTTTCGATACCAGCTTTACCTGCAAACAGCGTATCGGGCGTGATGATGTTCCAGTTGGTTTCACCAGCTACACCTCTTTCATTGCCTACCCATCTTACGCCCGGCCCTGCATCGCTAAAGAAAATGACGTCAGGTTCCATTTTACGTACAATGTCGAGCGTAGCAGGCCAATCATAGTATTTTGAGCCGTCGATACGGCGCTTTTCGCGCGCGCCTCCATAATAACCGTCGCCGCCGTTGGCACCGTCAAACCACATTTCAAAAGCAGGGCCGTAGTTGGTGAAGATTTCTTTGAGCTGATTGCGATAATATTCTACATAAGCAGGCTTGCCGTATTCGGGATGATTGCGATCCCAAGGCGAAAGATAAACGCCAAATTTGAGCCCGTGGCGTTTGCAGGCTTCTGCTACTTCTTTCACGATGTCGCCCTGACCATTTTTGTAAGGGCTATTTTTGATAGAATGTTCCGTATATTGGCTCGGAAACAGACAAAATCCGTCGTGATGTTTACAAGTGAGAATCGCACCTTTAAATCCAGCCTCCTTGAGCGTCCGTATCCATTGATCTACGTCTGTTTGAGTGGGGTTAAAAATCGAAGGTTTTTCGTCGCCATATCCCCATTCCAAATCAGTAAAAGTGTTGGTAGTGAAGTGAATAAAAGCATTTTGTTCCATTTCATGCCAAGCCATTTGAGCTTTGGAGGGAAGGGCACCTACTGCTTTGGGAGGCAATACATCAGGGATTCTCAGCACAACATGTTTTACATTTTTACGTAAATCGGTATAAGTAATGTGTACCAGTCCATCGCTCGTTTGAATCACAGCAGGATAGCTAAATTCACCTTTGGCTTCGTCTTCCAAGGTATATACATCTTGCCAATCGGTACCATTTTTAGAAACCGCTACCCGAAGTTTATTGCGACCATTTGACCACTCTTTTCCTTTCTGTAAAGGATTGTAAATCAGTACTTGAAGGCCATTTTTGAGCGTAACGGCATCGGTGCCCGAATTAGGGTTGGGGAGATTGATAGTACTCAATGGTCCCCATGTTTTTCCACCGTCGTTAGACCAAGTTTGTACTACGTAGTTTTGGCGGCTACGGCATAACATCTGCAAACGGCCATCAGCATAAGTAAGAATACTGGGCTGAATCACGCCAAATTCCCCGTTGTTGATTTCGATTTTTTGCCAATTATTGCCGTTTTTATCGGTTTTTTCGAGGTGCACGTGCCAAATATTGCCCGTTACGCTTTCGGTGCTAGTGGGGTGTAATATATCGCCATTAGGGAGCTGAAAAGATTTGTTTTTGATAGGACCGAGCATTCCGTTTGGAAGTTTTTCGGGCTTAGACCACGTTTTCCCGTTGTCGTTGGAGTTTCTCACCATACCCCACCATTCGCGAGGATTAGGGCCTACTTTGTAATAAAGCATTAATTTGCCCGCTTTGGTTTTAAACAATACAGGATTCCACGTCGGGTAGCGAGTATTGGCGTCTATAATACCATCGGCCATCTGCTTAGGGGCACTCCATTTTCCATTTTTGTATTCCGAAATCCAGATACACACATCGGGTTTTCCTTCGGCAGTCCCAGCAAACCACGTAGCCATCAGGTGCTGATTGCCTAGTTCTACAATGCTAGAAGCATGGCATGAATTAAAAGGTGGGTTTTGGAAGATATGCTCTTCTTTGACCAACAGCACCGCGGGTGTTTGGGCCCAAAGAGACACATACAACCACGACAACATTAAAATAAAAAGAGGTTTAAGATTCATAATGAAATCAGGTGTACAGATGTAAAAAAGATTGAATACCAAAATCACAAGCGAGCTTCGGTAAAAGAAGGCAGGCTTGTGATTGTAGTTTACAAAAGTAGGAGGTTCAGACTATGTTTTGAAACAAAAACCAAAAGGTTGTTATATAGTCTGGAAGAATAGTTTATTTTTTACCAGGAAATGGATAGGTAATGGGATACAAAATGGCCCCGTCAAACTCCCGGATGTAAGTTTTAAATTCACGTTTTCCTTCTTTTAATTCAATGATTCGAGCGCCGTGTTTGGTGCGCAAATAGGTGTTTTCGCTCCCCGAAAAACAGCCGTAAGTGAGAGCGATGCCATTGTAGTCAACTAGATAGTCGTTGACGTGGTCGTGGCCTACAAAAGTACCCATTACATCTCCTGATTCGAGCATTGCGGTATACATACCTGTATTGAGCTGAGGCGCACATTCATTTTCGTATCTTACACCTCGTCTTTTATTTTTGACGTCGTCAAACGCAATTTTGTATTCAGGTAGCGGAATATGAAAAAAAGCCAAGGCAGGCAAAGTGTCTTGGCGGCTTTCTTTGTAAGACGCGCTGGTTTTGCGGAACCATTCCACTTGGTTGTGACTAAACCATCCATAGCCACCTACTCTTTTGTTTTGCGAATAAGCCTGAGAATCCATCGCATACAAAATAGCAGCATTGGTACCGCTTTTTCCTTTGATAGCCACTGCGCCGTTGAGATAGCCATCAACGCCGCTGATAGAGGCGGTTTTGTTGAGCAAGTAAGGCTTGGTTACTACATAGGCAGCTACTTCGTGGCGTTTGAGTTCTTTTTCGTCGTCATGATTTCCAAAAGTGACTAAATAAGGGATTTTGCGAGAGATAACCACCTCCAATACTTCATCCCAACCTTTTTTGATAGGATTGCTTACGACCACATCGCCCGTGAAAACGACCAAATCGGGTTTTAGTTCGTCAAGGGTCGCTTGCATCATTGAGATAGATTTTTTGGAAGGCTCAGCTCCAGCTTTGTAGTGAATGTCGGTAAACTGTACAATGCGAAAAGTACTATCAGAACGAAAACGTAGTTCTTGGGCCATAGTGGCTGTACTTATCCATAAAAGCAACGCAAACAGTGAAAGTAGCTTGTTTTTCATAAGAATTTGTTAAATAAAACAAAGGGGTTTGGTGATATAAAGAATACTCATTGGAATGTAATGTGTCCTATCACGAGGATTTACTTTTTTTGCCCAAAAGTAAAAAAAGACATATTAAGCCAACATTATAAAATGTTTAGCATTTCTATACAAACAAACAAAAATACGGCTTGGTTGAAAATTAACCGTGTTTTACCACTTTTTTTTGAGACCTAATAAAGCAGCGTAGGAATGAGGGAACAAATCTCCCTGGTCTAAGGCAAAGGAGGCATGGAGTGCGATACTCTGCAAGCGAGGTAGTTGCCACTTCGCACTAATCATACTTGAAAATTGAGAAATAGTAGGGGCATAGGGATTGCTAAATGAGCCTAAATTTTGGCTAAAAGAGCTGCGGGTGTGTAAACTCAAAGTACTAGAAAGCTGCCAAATCGTACCCAGATATATCATTCGCAATTGATTGTTGGGGAAGAAACCACCCGCTGGAATTTGGGCAAGAGCCGCAGAAAGCGTATGTCTAGGGGCAATAAAAGGGGTGCCTAACGTATGTCCTTGATATGACCACCCTTCTTTGTATTGCCCATGATTGAAGTAATTGTCGGTGCCTTGGTAGGTAGCTTGTGGGTCAAAAATTGCCCCGCTTTGGTTGGTAGTGCTAAGCCACTCAATCACCAAATGCCGTAGAGAGATTTTTTTTGCAGAGGCCCGACGAAGGAGGCGTAGTCCCGTAAGACCATCAGGGAAGTTTTGGAAGGCAAGCCCTGAAGCATCTTCATAAGGGTGTTGATGATATAAGAGCACATTCCAAGACGAATGCTTCCATTCTATCCCAAAGTCATAGCTACCTACGTGATTGCCGATGCGATTGGTCCCATCAAAGACTGTATAGCGGTCGTTGGATAAGTCGTCAGGGTAGTGTCCTGTCAGTAGAGAAAGATAATCACGGAATGTACTAGGAAGTTGGCCATTGACTGCAAAGTCGGTGCCAAGTAGATAATCGGCTTTCCCACCCCACTGTACTTGGTGGTTGAGCCCCCCATAGATTTGGAGACGCCAATGTGGTTTGCCAAAACGAGCATATAGGGTTTTTTGGTGGAAAAAAGCATTTTCCATGTAAGGAACAGTAAACCACCCGTGGGCAAAACTTCCCTTAAAAGCAATGATACTTTTGAGAAAAGTAAGGGGTATATATTCAATGGTTTGGAGCTGTATTTTGGGAAAAGGAATGGCATTGCCCGACCAAGCCACAAAGCCCGATGAAAGAGTGCTATCGCCAATACCGAAGAGTTCACGGCGTCTGCCCGCAAAGATTTCAAACTTTCCCCATTTACCTTTGACATATATCTCTGGCCAAAGGATTTCTTTTTGTTTGGTTGAAAAAACAACATTCAAAACACTCTGTACGCCAAATCCCCAATCTAGCTTTTTGGGAGAAGGGCGGCTACTATCTGCCGCAACATAATGCCGAAAAGCGCCCGCGCGGGCTGTCACAAAACGTCCTTCTAAGGGGATGATACCGTATTGATTGGATCTGAGCCAAAAAGGAGTTTGGAGGCCATTCGCTACAGCACCCGCTATTTCTAACTCTGTATTTATAGAGCGCCATTGTGCTACTCCTTTGAAGGATATTCCACATACCAAAAGAAATAGCCATGAGTAGCGCATTTGCATAAGTCAGGAGAAGGATTTCTTAAAGACACTGTACATACGCAAAAAAATAAAATTTGGACTTTGGCAGGGGCTAGAATTAATGTTTGGAAAAAGAGAGGTAGTAAAAATAAGAGATAGGATATTATCAAAATGTGAAATTTGTCTTGAGAGCGTATTTCCCCAAGCTATTATCCTTGCTTGGGAAAATACGAAGGCGTGGAGAATTAGACTAGAGTAGCCACCCCAAAACGCTCTTCAATCAGGTCTTTGTTGATAGAAGCACCCGCTTTTGTACCGGCAGCGACTGCGGCTGATACCGCCCTCATAAAAGAAGTATTGTCGCCAGCGGCATACACACCTTCTACGGTAGTATGCGCCAGTTCGTCTACTTTGATGTGTCCTGACTCGGTAAGTTCGCAGCCTAATTCTTGTGGAATAAGACAATGCTGTTCAAAAGGAACCCTCGCAAAAAGGGCTGATACATCCTCAGTAGAGCCATCATTGAATTGGATTTTTTCTAAACGGCCTTCGGTATGCTGCAACGAAAGGATAGGTTTTTCAATAATCTCAATATGAGCAGTTTGTAATTTTTGGAATTGTTGTTCAGTAAGAGTTGAAGGACCGTTAGTAAATAGAGTCAGTTTGGGCGACCAGTGCTGTATCAATTTTGCGAATTCAAATCCCATATCACCATTTGCCAATACACCGAGAGCTTGGCCACTCACTTCGTAGCCGTGGCAATAAGGGCAATGGAGCACCGAGATTCCCCAGCATTCGGCAAAGCCCTCTATAGGGAGCAACTGATCTCTGATGCCTGTTGCAAAAAGCAGTTTATCAGCGGTATAGGGCACGTTTGAAGCAGTCACTACGCTGAAGTGGTCAACTTGACGTTCGGCCTGTTGTACTTTATCATGCAGGAGCATGACCCCTGGATAACTCAACACTTGGTCTTTGGCTTTTTGCGCAATAGCGGCGGGAGTTTCGCCATCTTGCGTAATAAAATTGTGAGAATGAGGCGTTTGTTGATTGCAAGGCTGCCCGCTGTCAATAATCAAAATGTGACGCAAAGAGCGGCCTAAAGCCATCGCAGCTGAAAGTCCAGCATAACTCCCGCCGATGATGATAACGTCGAAATGTGTGTCGTTGCTCATGGTTTTTGAGTTTTTAAGTTGAAAAAATAAAACATCACTTAGAGAAGGAAGTTTTATCGAAAATGTCCCGCTGAGAAGGGGAAAATAGAAGACTTTTATGATTTGCAACTGTGTTGCAAATCATAAAAGTTCATTGTGATGTTTTTTGAGGGGATGAGAAATAGCGTGTTGGAATCTGAAAACGTTGTATTATGGAAAGAAACACCTAAATCAAGATTTTAATTTTGATATTGTCTTAGGTGCGTTGATTTTTAGTGAATTAGTCTTTAGAAAGTAATTTGAGATGGTAAATAAATTTCGGAACAAAGCGTTGGGAAGTTGTACTTTATAAATAAATGCTTATTCAAAATTAGACTTCCCGAGTTGGTAATTTCTTTGATTATACAAGGTATAGGTCTGACTCTTGGAAAGTCTATTTTGCACATTTACTTATTAGCTCTACAAAAGAATGTTATTGACGGGTTGAATCGCCGGCGGAACATTGGTTTCGTCGAGCATTTCGCGCAAATCTATCTCAATAGTGCGCGTCATAGCCGTGATAGGCACATCGTTAAAACTCCCTTCAAAAGGATTTTCGCTGGTTTCGCCTATTTGCTCCATGCTCGAAAATACCCACGATACCAGCATACTAAAAGGAATGGTGAGCCATACCATATGTTCGCCTAATTTTTCAAACTCTTTCAACATTCCAAAGGGCATGATGAAAACAAAAATCTGAATAAAATACAGGCTGATTGAAGCAAATTGACGAGGATAAGGGAAGTTTTTGATACGTTCACATTTTCCTTGTTGATCATAAAAGTTCACCAACGTATTTTCAAGTTCTACATAATTGAGGGGATCGATATAACCTACTTCTTTAAGTTGGCGGAGTCGTTTTGATTGAAGACTAATGATATGAGTGGCGCGGTTTTTCTTGCTCAATACATACGCCAAATCTTCTCCCGAAATAAATTTACTGAGTTCTTCATCAAGTTTTTGCTCCTTTTCTGGAATGCTATAGAAGCGCTTGTAGTCTTTGTTATAATGCTTAGAGAGCGTTTCCCAAGCCCGTGGCTCTCGAAGCTGAAAACGCAACGCCGTAAGCCAAGCGACGTGCCTATAGAGCAATTCTCGATGAATTTCTTTGGTTTCGGCCGCGCTGTTTGGATTTTTGATAAAATCTTTGACCAATATTCCCCACGCTCTGCTGCTGTTGATGATAGCGCCCCATATTTGGCGCGCTTCCCAGACTCGGTTGTAGGTTTGGGTATTTTTAAAACCTACAATAAAAGCGGAGGCTGTACCTACAAGCGTGATAGGAACCCACGGAATCGCAATCCAATGCCAATCAAAAACTTGATATAATACTGTAGGGACAGTGGCGATGATGAGCAAAATAAAGATAGTACGGCGAGTCCAGAGAAGAATCTCAATGACTTTATAGTGATTTCCTGCGTGCATTGTTGAGTAGAGTTTTTAGGGTGAGAATAGGTTGTTGAGTAATTATGATTGGTTAAGATTGTTTCGGAGAGTATAGTTATAGCACAAGCATGGGAGGCGGGGGCATAGGCAAAAAGAGACACATACGTTGAGCTGTTGTGAGCTATGAGCATACAATAAAAAATAAAAAAGAAGTAGCGGGTTTAGGGCTAATTTCCTTCTAATAATCATAACGTTGTTGACATTCCACCGCTTAAAGTGCAAGGAGCCTTGCAGGGAAATATCATAAATTGAGTAAACTTAGAATAATATCAGGTTTGTTGTAAGTATTTGATAATGAAAGAATTGTTTGGTGTTGGTTAAAAGATAAAGATGCGTGTATTTTATTCCAAGACTTCATAAGCCATCAAAGGATTGGCTTTATTTTTTAAGGTTACTTCACCGATGGGCGCACATCTAAACGACTCTTTTACCAATTCGTAGGCATGGTGTCCAATTACGATTTGACCTGGTTTGGCAATTCCTTGAAATCTTTGGGCCACATTGACCGTATCTCCAATCACAGTGTAGTCGAGGCGGCGCAAGGACACAGAGCCGATATTGCCCGAAATCATCTCACCCGAATTGATCCCAATCGCCACCCTAGGCAAATAAGTAGTGTGGTCGAGTAAGTTTTCTTGGATAGATTCGATGTGGCTTCTCACGGCCAAAGCAGCCTCAATGGCATGGTCTAAGTGATAATCACCCCTAAAAACGGCCATCACGGCATCGCCCATAAACTTATCAACATGTCCACCTTGAGCGATGATTTCTTTGACCATGATGTCAAAATACTTGTTGATAAGCCGCACCACTGTATCTGGGTCGGAGTTTTCGGTGATGGCCGTAAAACTACAAATGTCCATAAACACTACGGTAGCTTCCACGGTTTCGTTGACCATGATAGCCGATTCAAACTCTTTGCGACTCATAAAACTCAGCACATTTTCATCCACATACATCCGCAAGATGTTGTTTTCTTTGATGGCTTGGAGGGTTTCGCGAAGTTGGTTGATGTGTTGGAGGGTTTTTTGAACCGTCAATTCTAAATCTTCAAAATTGACTGGCTTACACACAAAATCAAAGGCCCCGCGATTCATAGCTGTGCGGATATTTTCCATATCCCCATAAGCCGACACCATAATTACTTTGATAAGTGGACTAAGTTCGCTAACCTTACTGAGCAGCGTAAGGCCATCCATCAGGGGCATATTGATGTCACTTAGTACAAGGTCGATATCGGGTTGTTGTTGAAGTAGTTGAAATGCTTCGACACCATTGGGGGCAAATACAAACTGGTATAAACCCTCGCGGATTTGTCGTCGAAATTTTTGTTTAATCAGCAATTCCAAATCGCTTTCGTCATCTACGACTAGCATTTTGGCTTTATTCATAATGAGTGGGTTAGTTTCTGTTTTAGAGTGGCAAAGTCAATAGGCTTGGTCAAAAAATCATCAGCGCCGTATTTTTTTGCTTGATTAAAGTTTTCATCATCGTTGTAAGCCGTAATCATCATGACCGTAGGAGGCGCGCTGGGGCGGTCGGTACGTATGCGGCGTAGGAGCTCTATGCCACTCATCCCTGGCATGTTGATATCTGATAAAATCAACACAACTTCCGAAAAATGAGTTTCCAAGTACGAAAGAGCTTCTTCACCAGAATGTGCAAAATCAAAATTTAGTTCACCATTTCTGATTTCACGCCGAAAACGTTGTTGAAACAAAGTTTTAATATCGAGTTCGTCATCGACGACTAAAATTTTCATGAGAAAAAAGGGTTGATGAATGTTTTGAGCATGTAATAATACAAAAAATGTTAGAAACTAAAGTGCGAACACAGGAGTTAGTCATCTATAACTAATGGTAGTGTTTGAAAAGTTATTTGAAAATTTGAAAATGAGATAATTTGATAGACTTATTGATTATCAGATATTTATATCATTTTTAAAGCGCACGGCGGTTCTGTTTTAAATTATTTAAATGTTATTGTACTAACCTAATAAAAAGTAATTTTCATGAATAACTTCCAGTATCACAATCCTGTTCGGGTTATTTTTGGTAAAGGGCAAATTGCCCAATTGCCGAAGCAAATTCCTGCCTCTGCCAAAGTTATGATGACTTATGGTGGCGGGAGTATTTTTAAAAATGGAGTCTATGAGCAAGTAAAATCTGCTTTGAAAGAGTATGACGTAATAGAGTTTGGCGGGATTGAACCTAATCCCACTTACGAAACCCTCATGAAAGCCGTGGAGATAGCTCGAAAAGAAGGGGTTGATTTTTTATTGTCGGTAGGAGGAGGGTCGGTATTAGATGGTACTAAGTTTGTAGCCGCCGCGATTCCTTTTGAAGGAGAAGACCCTTGGCATATTTTGAGTCAGCGAGCTAAAATCAAGAAGGCAATTCCGCTAGGTGCGGTACTGACATTGCCAGCTACGGGTTCGGAAATGAATTATTATGCCGTAATCAGCCGCTCCGAAACCCAAGAAAAAAAGGGAATGGGCAATCCTTTGGTGTATCCTCAGTTTTCGATTCTTGACCCCGAAACGACCTTTTCGTTGCCAGCTCGTCAGATTGCCAATGGTATCGCTGATGCTTTTACGCACGTCATGGAGCAGTACATGACTTATCCCGTACATGCTGAAATGCAAGATCGCATGGCCGAAGCGGTATTGCTGACGCTTATTCAAGAAGGCCCTAAAATGATGATCAATCCCACTGACTACGATGCTGCCGCCAATGTGATGTGGGCGGCTACGATGGCGCTCAATGGGCTACTTGCCGCTGGAGTCCCCACCGACTGGGCTACGCATCAGATAGGGCATGAACTTACGGCTTTGCATGGTATCGACCACGCCCGAACGTTGGCGGTGGTATTGCCTCATTTGTTGGAATTTAAGAAAGACACCAAACGGCAAAAACTGGTTCGTTATGCCAAAAATGTATGGCAACTTTCGGGCAGTGAAGAGGAGTTAACAGAGAAGGCGATTCAAAAAACGGCGGATTTTTATGCGTCTTTAGGTATTCCTACCAAAGCAAGTGCCTATGAGATAGGAAAGGATACCGTCGAGAAGGTAGTGACGCGTTTTGTTGATAGAGGAATGAACTTTGGCGAGCATGCTGACATTACTCCTGAAGCAGTAGGGCAAATTTTGGCATTGAGCTTGGCGTAAGTTATATGATGTCAAAACTAGGAGAAAATGACTCATAACAAGTCACTTGCGTAGGTTTGATTTTTGATGGTCATTTATTAAATTTGAAAAAACTTATACACTAATGGAAGCATTGTCCATAAACAATACTGCGGAGACTCTCCAAATCACCCTAGATAAAAAATTTTTTGATGAAAATTTTTTACGTGAAACAATTGAATATCTACGTACAGAGTATTTAGCGCAAAAAATAGATTTTGCCGACTCTATAGAGGAAATAGGAGAAGAAATAAAACACAGTTGGTGGCAAAAAAATAAAGCTCTTTATATTAAAAGCGAATGAAGGTTATTGTAGATGCCAACATACTATTCTCTGCTCTACGTTCTTCAAATCGTATCTTTAGAAGGCAGTTATACTTCTCTGAATGCACTTTTTTTGCACCCAAATTTCTCATTGTAGAAATATTTGAGCATAAGGAGCGAATTTTAGAAAAATCTAAAGCCACACCTACTGAGGTGTACGAATATTTAGATAACGTTCTCCAAAAAATCACCTTTGTAAGCAATGATTATATTTCAATTGCAAATTATGTTGAAGCATATCGTTTGTGTAAAGATGTAGATGAAGATGATACTCCGTTTGTTGCATTAGCATTGGAGATGCAAGCATTTTTTTGGACTAGGGACGAAAAGCTCAAAAATCATCTCTATAGGATGGGATTCTCTCATTTTTTTGAACCTACTTAAAAGACGCTATTCTAACTTTTTGTAACTATTTTTGAAGCTTACCAATTTTGGTGAGCTTTTACTTTTTTTGATAATGAAGCCAATTCTATTCTTCCGAGCAGTCATTTTGCTTTTTTGTATCTCTACCTACCTCAACGCCCAACAATCGTGGATACGTATCAATCAGCTTGGCTACTTGCCACAATCCACAAAAGTGGCCGTTTGGGTAAACAAAGAAGAGGTAAAAGTGGCTGATTTCGAGCTATGTGACGCTCTTACCGACCGTGTGGTATTGAAGTCAAAAGCCGTTAAACCTTTCGGAGCTTATGCGGCTTTCAAATCAAGCTATCGGCTCAATTTCTCGAATTTTACCAAACCGGGGGGATATTATCTCAAAGCTGCGGGAGTACGTTCTCCTATTTTTAGGATTGGAGCAGATGTCTATGACGGAACGGCCGATTTTGTACTAAAATATATGCGTCAACAGCGGAGTGGTTACAATCCTTTTTTGAAAGATTCTTGTCACCGTCAAGATGGCTATGTGATTTATTATCCTGATTCTACCCAAAATGGCAAGTTCATGGATGCGTCGGGTGGGTGGCATGATGCTTCGGATTATCTTCAATATGTGACCACTTCGGCCAATGCGACTTATCAATTGCTTTTTGCTTATCAACAAAATCCCGAGGCATTTGGTGATAGCCACGATGCTGCTGGTCATCCTACGCCCAATGGTATTCCTGATATTTTGGATGAAGCCAAATGGGGCTTGGATTGGTTGGTAAAGATGAACCCCGCCAAGGATGTGATGTTTAACCAAATCGCCGATGACCGCGACCACGCGGGTATGCGCCTGCCCACCAAAGATTCGGTGGTGTACAATCGCCAATGGGGCTTGGGAAGGCCTGTTTACATGGTAACGGGGCAGCCACAGGGGCTTTTTAAATACAAAAACCGCACCACCGGCGTGGCTTCTACGGCCGGAAAATACGCTTCGGCTTTTGCCTTGGGAAGTCAACTTTTGTCGAAATATTACCCTGATTTTTCTAAGAAAATACTACAAAAAGCACTAGACGCTTATGATTTTGGAAAACGGTTTCCGGGAGTATGTCAAACAGCCCCGGGACGTGCTCCTTATTTTTATGAAGAAGACAATTATGTAGATGACATGGAGCTGGCGGCGGCGCAGTTGTACCAACTCAACTCATCGACCCCAACCTATCTCAATGATGCCGTTAATTTTGGGAAAGCCGAACCTACAACCCCGTGGATGGGTGCGGATACTGCCAAGCATTATCAATGGTATCCTTTTGTCAATTTGGGACATTATTTGTTGTCAAAAAATAATCCGACTTTTCGTCAATTCATGAAAGACGGAATTGAGAAAGTAAAAACGCGTGGACAAAACAATCCTTTCTTGAATGGGATACCTTTCATTTGGTGTTCCAACAACCTGACAGTAGGGATTTTGACTCAATTGCATTTGTACCGTTCCCTTACCAAAGACCGTCAGTATGAAGAATTAGAGGCGGCCATGCGTGATTGGCTTTTTGGCTGTAATCCGTGGGGTACAAGCATGATTTGTGGCCTTCCAGAAGGGGGCGATTGGCCTACAGACCCCCATTCGTCTTTTACACATTTGTATCAATATCGCATCGATGGGGGTTTGGTAGATGGTCCAATTTATGGGAGTATTTTTGGTAAACTTATTGGTATTACTTTATACAAGCCAGACGAATACGCTGATTTTCAGTCAAAACTGGTGGTGTATCATGATGATTATGGCGATTATTCTACCAACGAACCCACTATGGATGGTACGGCGAGTTTGAGTTATATCTTGTCGGCTTACCAAAAAGAAGGAAAAAGTTTACAGGCTAAGCATAAAAAAGAACAAACGGGAGCAATCATCCAAATGGATACCACTCAAAAGCGGGTGTTTCTCACTTTTACAGGGCATGAGTTTGCGGAAGGGACTACAAGTATTTTAAAAACACTCAAAGAACAGAATATTAAAGCTTCATTTTTTCTGACGGGCGATTTTCTGCGAAATCCTGCTTACAGAGCATATGTTCAGCAAATGAATCGTGAGGGGCATTATGTGGGAATGCACTCCGACAAGCATTTGCTCTACTGCGACTGGAACAAACGCGATTCGTTGCTGATTAGTCAAGAGCAGTTTGAAAAGGATATCCAAGCCAATGCTGCCGAACTAAGACGTGTGGGGATTGAGCCAGAAAAGGCGTCTTTTTTTATGCCTCCTTATGAATGGTATAATACCTCTATCAACGATTGGGGGCGAAATATGGGTTTGAAGCTCATTAATTTTACCCCAAAGATTGGCACGAATGCCGATTATACTTGGCCCGAATTGCCCAATTATCGAAGTAGTGAGCAGCTACTCAAGCGTTTTTGGGAGTACGAATCCTCTTCGCCTAATCATCTAAATGGGGGGATTGTATTGATTCACTTAGGTACTGACCCACGCCGCAAAGATAAATTTTATGACAAGCTGCCGCAGATTCTACAACAACTGAAGGCAAAAGGCTATCAGTTTGGCAGGTTTTGAAAAGGGGATTACTGGATAATGAAATCAGAAAACACAAATGGTTTTGAGTGGCTTCATATCACAAAGCGTACAAATTGGAAATATTGTATGCCGAAATCTAAAGATGAACAGTAAAAAATCCCCTCCTGCCTCTCCTCTTTAGATGCCCTCATCACGGCAGAAGCGGAGAAAATAGTACAATTGAAATTGCATAAAAAGGGATTGAGGAAGGAGTTGTAATAAAAATGAGTATAGCACTTGAAATAGCATAGGAGGTAAGTGATGCTAAGAAAAATATCATACTGATCTATTTTAGGTTTTGCCTTTCAGTATTTTATGGTGAAAAGCTTTGATTTTCCTCCCGACTTAAATAAAAGAGGCTGATTGCGTTAGGTGCAATCAGCCTCTTTTGTATGCCTTTTGGCTACGGTAATTAGACCATAAAAGCTGACGTAATTAATTTTTTGGCTTAGAAAAAACGAGGCCAAAAAGTAAAATCACTACATAACAAATGATAGGCATAAGGTATGATTGGGCTACATCAATATCGGCTACTTTTCCCATGATAGGAGGAAAAACGGCTCCACCTACTACCCCCATCACGATATAAGAAGAAGCTTGTGGTTTGAGAGGACCCAAGTTGCGTAAACCTAGACCAAAGATAGTTGGGAACATAATACTCATAAAGAAGTTGAGCATCATCAAAGCGATAAACGACGCCCAGCCCCAGGTTTGAGAAATAATCAAACACATCAGAATATTGGCACCTGCGAAAATGGCCAAAAGGATATTGGGCTTAACAAACCGCATCAAAAAAGTACCTACTGCACGGCCTGCCAAGAGTAATACCATGCTGAAAGCAAAATAGTATCCTGCTTTCTCGTCGGTCATATCGGGAATGTATTTGACGGCGTAATTGATAAAAAACGCCCAAGTTGCTCCTTGTGCTGCTACGTTGAAAAACTGCGCAATCGCCGCCCAAATAAAGTGACGGTGAGCAAACAAGCCTTTTTGAGGCGTACCCGAGGCTGACTCATCGCTGCCTGATGCTTCGGCTGTAAGCGGTGGTACTTTAATAAACGAAAAAGAAATCGCCACTGCGGCTACTACCGCGCCAATCACAATATAAAGGTATTTGACGGGGGCTAAATCGGCTACGACATCGCCCGTTGGTACATTGCGAAGCATAATATAAGAACCTACCACAGGTCCGATAATGGCTCCCACACCATTGAAAGTTTGTGAGAGATTGATACGTTGCTCAGAGGTCTCTTCATGACCGAGGGCTGCTGAGAAAGGGTGAGCGACGGTTTCGAGGGTAGCCAATCCACAGGCTAATACAAACAATGCCAAACGGAAGAAATCAAAAGATTGGGCTTCGGCGGCGGGGTAAAACATAAAAGCGCCGATGGCATATAAAGCCAATCCCAAAAGAACGCCGTTTTTATAACCATATTTTTTCATGAACAATCCTGCCGGAATCCCCATGACGAAATAAGCCCCAAAGATAGAAAATTGAACCAAACCCGAATCGGCAATGGAAACATTCAAGACCGTCTGAAACCGTCGGTTGAGCAAGTCACCCATGGTGATAGCAATACCCCATAGCAAAAAAAGACTAGTCACAAAGACGTAGGTGGGGACGTATTTGGCGGTAAGTAAAGGCGCTTTTTTCATTATCAAAATTGAAATTTGAAAGGTTTAGGGTTGATTGAAAAATAAGAGACACAAAGCTTTTCCAAGGTTTTAAGCCTTGGAAAAGAAGGCTAATGTTTGATAATAGACCTATCCAAGTGTACATATCCGCCATCTACGTGGATAAGCTGACCAGTGGTATGGCTCGATTTGCTAGAAAGTAAGAAAGTGACCATGTTGGCGATTTCGTCGGGAGAAGTCATGCGGTTTTCAAACGGAATCCGACTATTGATTTCGTTGAGGGTTTCTTCGGGATTGGGAAGGGTTTTAATCCACTTTTCGTAAAGAGGGGTCCAAGACTCGGCCACGATGAGGGCATTGACTCTGATACCATACTTGAGCAATTCGACGGCCCATTCACGGGTGAGGGCATTGCGAGCACCGTTTGAAGCCGCATAGGCAGAGGTATTTCCTTGGCCTGTTTCGGCTACTTTGGAGCTTACATTGACGATAGGGCCTTTGGTCTTGATGAGATAGGGCAGAGCGTGATGAGCCAACAAATAATAATGTACCACATTTTTGTGAAGCGAAGCCATGAAAGCCTCGTAGCTACCATTTTCGAGCCCTACGCCATCGTTGACACCTGCGTTGTTGACGAGGCCGTCGATTCTACCAAAACGCTCTACGGTAAGGCGCACGGCCTTTTCGCATTCGGCGGGGTCGGTAAGCTCGGCTTCGATGCCATAGGCTATACCGCCTAAGGCTTCGATTTTGTCGATAACGACTTGGTTGTCGGCTGCACTACGACCAATAATGACCGGAATCGCTTCTTCTACGGCCAACGTACGGGCAATCGCTTCGCCAATTCCTTTGGCACCACCCGTCACAATAATTACTTTTTCTCTAAGGTTTAGATTCACTTTTTCAGAAAATATATTGGTTTGAAAAATAACTGTGCTTTATAATTTTATGCCCATACTTGAGTGCCTTCGGTACAGTTTTTACACATTTCGATTTCAGACCGTGAGCGTATCAATGATTGTCTAAAATTGCGATAAGCTTCACTTTGCCAGAGGTGCTGAAAAGAGGTTTCGGAAACATCCCCCAAACGATAATGGGCGTCTTTGTCGAAACAGCAAGGGACCACTTTACCGTCCCAAGTAATCACGCACGAATGCCACATTTTCCAACAATGTCCGTCCATGCTATTTTTGATTTGATAGCTTCCGTCTGATTGTTGGGCGTAGCGAGAATATTTGTCAATGGTCGGAATGAGCGGGTCGCCTTGCTCATAATCATAGATTTGGGCGGTTTTGAGGCCAAGTTCATCTACTCCGATTTCGTTTGCCAATTTTTTTACATCCTCAATTTGGTGCTCATTGGGTCGAACCACCAAAAACTGAAATACCACGTGTGGCGTTTTTGATTTCAACAATCGCTTCCATTTGATGATATTGCGCGTCCCGTCGAGTACTTTTTCGAGTTTGCCACCTACTCTATATTGTTGATACACATCCTGTGTAGTACCATCGATTGAGACAATAAGTCGGTCGAGGCCACTTTCTACCGTGCGGCGCGCTATGGCATCGCTGAGGTAGTGGGCGTTGGTAGAAGTAGCAGTGTAGATTCCTTTTTGGGAAGCATATTTTACCAGTTCCAAAAACTTAGGATGTAGATAAGGCTCGCCTTGAAAATAAAAGATAAGGTACAACAACGAATCTGCTAACTCATTGATAGTTTTCTTGAAAAGTGTTTCTTCGAGCATACCCGTAGGTCGCGTAAAGGAGCGTAGTCCACTGGGGCATTCGGGACAGCGGAGGTTGCAGGAGGTGGTTGGCTCAAAAGAAATACTCATAGGTAGGCCACGATGAATGGCTTTACCCGTAAATTTTGATTCATAAAAACTATATATCACTTTGAGGGCATTCCAAATACGCTTGCGAGTGAGTTTGGAAAAAAAATTAAGCCCATCGTTAAAGTTTCGATTCATCGGCAGGAGTGGAAATAAAAACTTTCCGAAAGGTAACATATCTTTCGGAAAGTTGGTGATGAATAGGAGAGTTTAGCCCGTATGATTGTTGACCTATTGGCTATCCTAAGTATTGGCGGAGGTAGTTGCGACTGGTCAAAATCGCCGATTTTACATCTTCGATACTTCCTTCGTAAGCTTTGTCTTCTACTTCTATACATACTGGTCCGCGGTAGCGTACGTCGGTAAGAGCCGCAAAAAATTTACCCCAATTGACATCGCCCAGGCCCGGTAGTTTAGGGCTGTGGTATTCCAAAGGATTGGCCATGATACCTACGCGGTCGAGTTTGTCTTTATACACTTTGGCATCTTTGAGGTGGATATGATGCAAGCGGTCTTTGTAATCATAGATGGGTTTGGCTTCGTCCATCATCTGCCAAATCATGTGCGACGGGTCATAGTTGAGACCCAAAGCTCGGCTAGGGATGATTTCAAACATACGATCCCAAATAGCAGGTGTAGTGGCTAAGTTTTTGCCGCCGGGCCATTCATCATTGGTAAAAAACATGGGACAGTTTTCGATACCAATTTTGACATTGTGCTCTTCGGCTATTTTGATGATGCTAGGCCAAATCTCCCCAAAAGTCTTGAGGTTGTCGGTGATATTTTTGGAAGGGTCGCGACCAATAAAGGTATTGACATTGTGTAATCCCAAGCGAGCTGCTGCTTTGATGAGTTGCTTGATATGTTCTTGATAAAAACTCGCTTTATCAGTATCGGGGTCGAGAGGGTTAGGGTAATATCCTAATCCTGAGATGAAAACGCCTTTTTCTTTGGCATAATGCATTAGATAGTGAGCATAACTTGTATCCGTCAAAACGCGGTCTACGTCGATGTGAGTAACCCCTGCATACCGACGAGCATCGGCGTTGTTGGTAGGCCAGCACATGATTTCTACGCAAGAAAATCCATGATTGGCGGCAAAATCTATCACGTGTTCGTAGCCAAAATCGGCTAAAATGGCGCTTACAAATCCAAGTTTTAACATATCTAAGGTTGATTTTTGAATTGGGCTGCAACTTACTAAAAACCGTTTGGAGAAATTATAATATTCCCGAAAAAACGAAATAAGCGCAAGCATAGGGGAAAAAACAGCATAGATTGTCTTTGGTTTAAAACATACAAGCCATTAAAATAAAACCTATGAAAACAACTACAGCTGCTACGGCCACGGAGCGTTTATTGATAGTGGATGGTCTACGAGGATTTGCCCTTTTTGGAATTTTGATTGCTCATATCACGTATTGGTTCAATGCCGGGCCTATGCCGGATGGTGTTATTCAAAAATTTGACGGTATTCCTTTTCAAATTGCGGCGACTTTCGAAGGGATTTTTGTCTCGGGCAAATTCTACACATTTTTCTCTTTTTTGTTTGGCTTGAGCTTTGCTCTTCAAATGAAAAGCCGTGATTTTACGATAGCGCGTTTTGGGTGGCGACTGTGTTTGTTAGGGCTGATTGGGCTCATTCATAGTCTGCATTGGAGAGGTGATATTTTGAGTATATATTTTGTGGTAGGCCTGGTAATGATACCCCTGCGACGACTAACGGACAAATGGCTGGTAGTACTGGCTTTTTTGTTAATACTTAATCTCCCAAGCCGTATTCGAGAAGTATATCATTGGATAAAGCCTGTAGCTGAAGCAAGTCCTCAACAGCGAAAAATAGAAGAAGCCAATACCCGCCAATATTGGGATATGCTTAAAAGCGGAAATTATGTGGAGCTGATAAAATCCAATATTCCAGCGATTGCCACCAAGTTTGATTTTCAATTTGACAGTGGAAGGATATATATCACTTTAGGATATTTTTTGTTGGGGCTGTTAGCTGGGCGTCGCCGATGGTTTGCTGATTTGAGTGAAAATCGTTCTTTTTTGAGAAGATGGTTTAAAATAAGCGGTTGGGCTACACTCGGGATTATTGCCGTGGCGGTTCCGTTTGGACTGATGTTTGGACAAGGTCCGCCCAAACCTTGGTTCAACATAGTGATGGGCACCCTTTTTGACGCTCACAGTATGTTTTTGACATTTTTCTATATCACTGGCATGACGCACCTTTTGCAAAAGAAAAGTTGGGCGAGTTTGCTCCAACACTTCTCAGTGATTGGCAAACTCGCCCTTACTTCTTATTTAGGCCAAACCTTGATTGGAATTGTGCTTTTCTACGGCCTAGGTTTCAATCTTTTAGGGGAAATCAACCCGTGGATATGTTTGCTCTTGACTTTTCCAGTCTATGGTTTGCAAGTGGTGTTTAGTCATTGGTGGCTTTCCAAATTCTATTATGGCCCTGTCGAATGGCTCTGGCGGTCGCTTACTTATGGCCGCTGGCAGCCTATGAGGCGGGTGGCTATATCTTGACCTTTTTGACCGTGAAAGGAAAACAATGCTCCGTCGGACAGAAACACTCTTCAATCACGACGATAGGACAACAATTTTCGGTAGGGCATTCCTTTTCGGCAATTTCGACGGTGTATTCACCAGGGATCGTTACTTCTAGAGAAGCACTGTTGGCATTTTCTATTCTTTCTCCATCTTTGAACCATTGGTAAGTATTGTATCCAGAGGGAGCTTGAATCAATACTTTTTCTTGCCGAGCAGTGCAAAGCGGAATCGGAATACTGACGCAGGCGGTTGCATAGTCATTTTCGGTTTTGGAAAAATTGCCTGGAGTAGAGTTGGGGTCATTGCCGAAAGCACTGATGATTTCGGCTTCATTACAGAGTAAACCATGGGCAAAGCCGCCGTTTCCGTTTATCTTAACCGTGAGGGTAAGAGTATCCTGCTGCCCTGATAGTAGTTTTAGAGGCCCCCAGAGATGGGTAGTGGGGTTGTAAGTACCTTGAGAAGCTAAGGCCGAGAGAAGCGTAAAGTTTTGTAACAAAGTATCCGCAACCATTACACTATCGGCGGTGCCTTCAAGGGCATCGTTCCGTACAATCAACTGAAATATTGCCGTATCTCCCAGGGCTCTTACACAATTACCCATAATGATTTTTTGTAGTCCCAAATCAATATCAGGAATTTCGATGGCTTTTAATGTAAGACCAAAATCAAGACTGAAATTGGTTTGGGCATTATCTCCCGTAAAAATCTTTGCTACTATCTGCGACGAATCAGCGTTGTACTCAGCATCGGAGTCTCTTAAGTAGCTTAGGGCGTCGCCCTTTACTTTTAACGGAGCTACAGTGAGCGTATCTTTTAATTTGATAAAATAATTTGCAACGCTAAATGCTTTTAAAGTGGCTGTTGGCGGTGGTGGTGAAAGTAAAGAGGAAGGAATTTCTTGGTTAAGGTCAATCCTTACTTCATATGGATTATTTCTTTTAAGCCCCCCAGCTACGTTTTGGTCGTTGAAATAATACTGCCCTCCATTGGAAGTAGTATCGCGGGCTACCTCAATACCTTCGTTTTGCATATCGTGTAAGGTAATGATTACGTTGTCCAGTAGTCCTTCGTTGGCTTCTTGAATACCGTCTCCGTTGGTGTCATACCATAAGATATTGCCAATTTCGAGCGGCGCACTTTCACAGATTCCGGCCAAATCGCCCACTCCACCCGATTTGCCTAATGAGCCAGGGCTGTTAGCATATACTGCAAAAGCTCTTTTACGTTTTCCTGTTTTGGTATCAAAAGCCACAAAGCCTGTCGCTAAATAAGTAGCATGTAGTGGGTCAAGGGCTGAAATGAGTACTTCTTGCTGTCCTGCAATTTTGAAAAGTCCGCCATTGGTAATTTCGGCATGACCTACATCTCCGTTGCCATTGAGCCAATAGTCTTCACAAAAAAATTCTCCTCCCCCTGGACCGGAGTCGCTGTCAACTCCACATCCAACGAGGGTTCCAGAATGTGCGTTGTTTTCGAGTTCGTAGGAACCATCACCTCGGCGTTGAGCACGTACCAAATCTCCACTCATAAATCCATAATAATGGAGTGTATCATCTACCGCAATACCTGGCTGAGCTTGACCCGTCTGTAATCCAAGCCTATCCATAAAAGCTAAAATAAGGGAACCATCATCATCAAATTCAATATCGGAAAGGATAGCTTGCGGATAAACGGCAAAAGCAGCCACAGGGTCAGGATTGCCATTGGGATAGTTGCACTGTTTAGGGAAAATATTGGTCCAAGGTTTCCAGGTCTTGATTGTATCACAGCCTTGTGTATTATCAATAGGTCCACGAGGATAACCCAAATCAAACTGGAATATGTTTCTATAAGTAGTGGTTTTGGGGTTGAACTCATAGACAGCGGCTTTCAAATCTGCTATTTTTTGGGAAGTTTCGGCGGTACATACGACTCCTAAGTACAGCTTTCCACGGTAATATTTGAGCCCCCAAGGCACATATTCATTATTGGAGCAGTCGGGGTGAGGAATATCAAAAGAGGTAGTTTTGGCTTCCTCAGCACTTGCAGGTGCAGCGAGTGGCTTTCCTACCAAAAAACTGTAAAGCTTTTGGTCATAAAGATTGATTACATAAAGGGTATCTTGATTAGCCGAAAATTGGGAGCCACCTATTCCTATTTTTCCTGCTTTATGAAAAGCCAATGAGTCGCGGCTAAATTCGGTTTTGTTAGCTGGTAAAATATTGACACCAGTCGAATCAATATGAGGGTCAGGGCCAGTGTCAATACCAATAGTTTTGATATCTAAGAAATTAGAGACTTGATTGGTTTTAAGATCAATCGAATAGTACCCTCCTGTACCTAAGGGGCCTAGTCCGACGTGTCTTCGAGTAATAGCCGCTACCAACAATAGATTTGAAGAACGCTGATAAGCTGCAATCCAAGTGGCACCGATGGTTTTGGCCGTGGCCAGTTTCTGCATCGACATGTCATCTTCTCCAGCCAAGCCTGATGCCGTATAATCAAATACCACTAGGGCAGGGTCTGGGCCTGCGGTGCCATCTTTGAGGGGATCTCCCATGGCATAGCAGGCAGTTACGATTTTGACTTCGCTGCCTGCACGGCAAAATTCATCATCATTGAAGATACCAAGGTCAATCTGGGTAGCTGGAGCTTGTACAAACCTTACCTCTGTACCATTTTGAGGTCCTACGAGGGATACAAAAAAGGTAGGAGGAAAATCAGAGAATTCGATGCGGGCAAGGGTACCAGGAGGAACTTGAGTATCATTAAACTCATAATGCCCACTAGAATCAGTGAAAGCGACGAGAGGAGTAGAATTGCCAACAATAAAGAGTTGGACTTTTACGTCCGAAATTCCCCTTTCAATTGGGTTTTCGAGGGTGCGGGTTCCGCTGGCGTCAAAATCGCCATAGACCATTCCAGAAACTTGAGCTTTGATAGAAAGGTGTAGCCCTAAAGAGAGAATGAACAAACATGTGCTAGCCCACACCTTTGGAGAGGCAGAGAGCCATTGTAGAGATAATCTCATTGCTTTAGATAATTAACGTTTGAGTAATAGGGTTAAGTGCCGCTGGCTAAAATGGCTGGATAGAGAGGTTATTTTTAACCAGTGCTAGTACTTTGAAAATTGGTAAAATTGATGAACTTTGGTTTATTGTAACTAAATGAAATACTAGGTCTGTATTGGTAGATACAAACCATTCTTATTCCTTCTTTGAAGAAGGAAGGTTCAAAAATTAAATGTTTATTAAGCCCTAAATTAACTATAAGTAGGGCAAACTAGCTTGAGAAGGATGATATCAGCACGTATAGATACAAGTCATCATTTCGTCAAGAACTTTAGCAAAATTTTTTCAATCTGTTAGGTTGCCTATTCGGCATATATTGAAAGTCAAATATCCTGCCACATACATTAAATAGTGAGGAATTGAAGTTGAAAAATTAAAGTAATTTGTATGTGCTTGATTTCTAGTGGTTTTGAAGGCGGGGTGTAAAGGGGGAGATATACTTATATTAAAATAAATATACTAAAATTTAAACAAATATGCTGTATTTTAGTTGTCTCAAAATCCCGCAAAAATGATGCCAATCGTGGTTTTAATGTATTGATTTTAAACAGAATAATAGAAATGAGTTTAGACTTGAAGCACTAAATGGAATTCATGAGAAATAAAATAAAAAACATAAATATACCATAAAGATACTACTGGTCTATTAGCTAGATATTATCTCTTTTAAGGATTTTATTGAAAATTGAAAAAGTTTTGATTGGTTCGATTATTAAACTAATGCTGACAAAATGAATATTCCAAAAGAATCTCACCGTACGTATAAAAGATGCCTAATTCGATAGTGTTTAATCTCCGTCGCTGGCAATCTGGCGATGAAGCCTCACTCGTAAAATATGCCAATAACTATGATATTTGGCGCAATGTGAGGGATGTATTTCCATATCCTTATACTTACGCAGATGCGCAAGATTGGATACATCTTTGTGAAAAAGAAAAACAGCCAACGGTATTTGCGATAGAGGTGGCGGGAGAGGCTGTGGGAGGTATAGGGATTGTGTTGGGCAAAGATATTTACCGTTGCAATGCTGAGATTGGATATTGGCTTGGACAGCCTTTTTGGGGGAAGGGTATCATGACACAAGCTGTCATAGAAGTGACCGCTTACGCTTTTAGACAGTTTCCCGTACAAAGGATATTTGCGGGTATATTTGACTATAATTTGGCTTCTATGAAGGTACTTCAAAAAGCTGGTTATGAAAGAGAGGCTATCTTGAAAAAATCTTTGTGTAAAGAGAAAAACTTATATGATGAGCATATCTATACTACTTTTAGACCAAAAAAGCCAAAGACCGAACCTACCTTGACTTCTCAATAGTTTCTGGAATTTAGTACCTTTGCAATCCTTTTGTGAACCTATTTCACCCAAAAACGTTCCCCTGTTTACCTGTAAACCAAGAAGGTAAGAAATGAGTAAAAATATTAATATAAGTAATCGCCGCGCTTCTTTTGAGTACTTCTTTTTGGAGACTTATACGGCAGGCGTAGTATTGACAGGCACTGAAATCAAATCGATTCGTGAAGGAAAAGTTAATTTGACGGATGCCTACTGTATCTTCCAAGATGGGGAGTTGTTAGTGCATCATTTGCATATTTCCCCCTACGAAAAAGGTACCTATGCTAATCATAATCCGACTCGTGACCGAAAGCTTTTATTGCAAAAACGTGAACTCAAAAAACTCGCTTCTAAACTCAAAGACCAGGGGCTGACTATCGTTCCGACGCGTCTTTTTATCAATGACAAAGGCCTAGCCAAAATCGATATAGCCCTTGCCAAAGGTAAAAAGCTCTACGACAAACGCGAAACCATCAAAGAACGAGACATCAAACGTAGTCGTGACGAATCGTAGGGGCAGGCCTTGCGTCTGCCCCAATGTGCGTCTGCCCCAATGTGCGTCTGCCCCAATTTGCGTTTGTCCTAATGTGTAATGTGCGTCTGCCCAAAAATGGTAATAAAATGTGTTTGGGTCAATGTGCGTCTGTCCAAAAATGGTAAAAAAAAATCGGTAGGGGCAGGCCTTGCGTCTGCCCCAATGTGCGTTTGCCCGAAAAAGGTAATAAAATGCGTTTGGTCAATCCTTGCGTTTACCGGAAAATGGCAATAAAATGCGGTAGGGGCAGACATAACAATACATGTAGGGACAAATGCAAGGCCTGGAGCAGACGCAAGGGCAGACGCAAGGCCTGCCCCTACCTTGATTACATTATTTCTAATAAAATTTTCCATTCTCCATTCCCGTACTATTTTACTAATTTTGCCCCTCAAATTTGACAAAATACATCATGAGTAAAAGATACACCGTCACGGCGGCCTTGATTTATGCCAACGGACCTATTCATATTGGGCATTTGGCGGGATGTTATGTTCCTGCCGATATTTATGTACGGTATCTAAGAGCCAAAGGGGCAGAGGTTGCTTTTGTGAGTGGTACCGATGAGCACGGCGTCCCGATTACGATTCGTGCCAAAAAAGAAGGGCTTACCCCTCAAGCCGTAGTTGATAAATACTACACCCAAATCAAGCAGTCATTTGCTGATTTTGGGATTTCATTTGATGTATATTCACGCACTAGTTTGCCTGTTCATCATGAGACCTCTCAAGAGTTCTTCAAGACTATTTACGATAAAGAGGGTTTTGTAGAAGAAACAAGCGAGCAGTATTATGATGAAGTAGCGCAGCAGTTTTTGGCCGACCGCTACATCATCGGTACTTGCCCCGTCTGTGCTAATCCCAATGCCTATGGCGATCAATGTGAGCGCTGCGGTACGGCTCTTAGTCCGTTGGAATTGAAAGAACCACATTCGACGCTTTCAGGCTCAAAGCCTGTGTTGAAATCTACCAAAAACTGGTACTTGCCATTGGACAGAATGCAGCCTGAGATTGACAAATATGTAGGTAGCCATACCGAATGGAAAACCAACGTATTTGGCCAATGCCAATCGTGGCTCAAAGAAGGTTTGCGCCCTCGCGCCATGACACGTGACTTAGATTGGGGCATCAAAGTCCCCTTGCCCGACACCGACGGTAAAGTGCTATATGTCTGGTTTGAGGCGCCGATTGGCTATATTTCAGCTACCAAAGATTGGTTAATTCAGAAAAATGGCAGTGATGCGGGTTGGGAGACTTGGTGGAAAGACCAAGAAACGGAACTGGTACACTTTATCGGGAAAGACAATATCGTGTTCCATTGCATTATTTTCCCTGCCACGCTCATGGCCGAAGGGAGTTATATTTTGCCCTCCAATGTACCCGCCAATGAGTTTATGAACTTGGAAGGAGATAAAATCTCTACCTCGCGCAATTGGGCGGTGTGGTTGCATGAATACCTGGAAGAACTTCCCGGCAAGCAAGATGTATTGCGCTATGTGCTCACCGCCAATGCCCCCGAAACCAAAGACAGTGAGTTTACGTGGAAAGATTTTCAGACCCGTAACAATAGTGAATTGGTGGCGATATACGGCAATTTTGTCAATCGGGCGGTGGTGTTGACTCATAAATACTGCGACGGTAAAGTGCCTGCACGTGGCGAATTGACGGAATTTGACCAAGAAACGCTCGCTAGCCTTGCTGATTTCCCTGCCAAAATCGCCGAGGCAGTCGAAAATTATCGTTTCCGTGAGGGGTTGGCAGTATTGATGGATTTGGCGCGCCTTGGCAACAAATATTTGGCCGAAACCCAACCTTGGCAAGTCATCAAAACCGATGCCGAACGTGTCAATACCATTATGAACATTGCTTTACAAATTGCTGCCAATTTGTCGATTGTTTCAGAGCCATTTTTACCCTTTACCACCAAAAAATTACAGCAACAATTAGGCCTCAATGCCAATGACAAAGGTGTGTGGCAAAATGCCGGTCGAGCTGATTTACTACCCGACGGCGCTGCGATTGGAGAGGCGTTTTTATTGTTTGAAAAAATTGAAGATTTTGTCATCGAAAAACAAATCCAGAAACTACACGACGCAAAAAAAATGAACGAATTAGCCACCAAGTCGGTACCTGCTTTGAAGCCTACTGTTCAGTTTGATGATTTTTCAAAGTTAGACTTACGTATCGGCACTATTTTGGAAGCTGAAAAAGTGCCTAAAAGTGATAAATTACTGAAGTTTTTGATAGATGATGGTTTCGAAAAACGCACTATCTTGAGCGGTATCGCCAAGCATTTTACACCTGAAGAGATGATTGGCCGTCAAGTTACGTTTATCGCCAATCTCGCTCCTCGCAAAATCATGGGTCAAGAATCCAATGGTATGATTTTGATGGCCGAAGACCGCGACGGAAGCCTGTCGCTCTTGCAGCCCCATAAGGAAGTATGGGCAGGTGCCTCGATTTCGTAAAGGGGAACATACTCTATATTAAAGTTTACATATACTAAAAAGGGAGATTGATTAAAAACCAATTTCCCTTTTTTTATTTCTTAAAAAAATTTATTAATTTGCTTGCGCAATGCAATAATTGTCACTTTAGTCTCAGCGATAGCATCGTTGTTACCTGAATACCAAACCCAATCTAAACTTTCAAACCTTTTTTGCCACACATGAAAAATTTCCTAGAACGCCGTTCATTTCTGAAAGCAACGGCTGCGATTGGTTCTGCTTTAGGGCTGCCTTTTGTTTCTAATGCCCACAACAATTCTATTGAAGCCCAAATACAACGCGCCAACGAAGCCCCGAAACCAGCGGGAAAATCGGTAATTGGCCTTAAAACCGCCCCGATTCCACAAGTGCGGGTGGCTTTTATTGGAGTTGGTAATCGGGGCTCAGGACACGTTAAGTTGGTACATGCCTGCGGTGCGAAGGCCAAAATCGTGGCCGTTTGCGATATTCAGGAGCGTTATACCAACCGTACCAAGCAGTGGCTTGAGTCAAAAGGTGTCAACGATGTGGCCTACTATCATTCCAAAGTAGATGCGTGGAAAGAAATGTGTCGCCGCGACGACATCGACCTTGTCATTATTGCCACGCCTTGGGAAGATCACGTACCGATGTGTGTCTATGCGATGCAGCAAGGCAAGCATACAGCTACCGAAGTACCTGCTGCTTATACACTCGAAGACTGTTGGAAACTAGTGAATACGGCCGAGCAAACCCAGAAAAACTGCATGATGCTCGAAAACGTTTGCTACGGCGATGAAGAATTATGGCTTCTTAACATGGCCCAACAAGGTGTGTTTGGGACACTTACTTACGCCGAATGCGGATATATTCACGATTTGAGAGATTTGTTGTTTTCAAAAACTACTTACTATAACCAATGGCGAATCCGTCATAACCTGACCCGTGACGGAAACCTCTACCCCATGCACGGTTTGGGGCCAGTGTCGCAGTATTTGAATATCGACCGTGGCGACCGCTTCAATCACCTAGTCTCGATGAGTAGCTTGGAAGCAAGCCTCAGCGAAGATTCTACTAGCATGACCGACCCTTCCAACGAATTTCATGGAAAGAAAGGGTTTAAGCATGGTGATATGAACAATACCCTCATCAAAACGCACCTCGGTCGTACGATATTGGTACAGCATGATGTAGTTACGGCTCGTCCATACAGTCGTATCAATATGCTTGCAGGTACCAAAGCCTTCCATATGGGATATCCAAGCCAATTTTCGAAAAAAGGCCAAGGACATGGTTTCTTGAAAGAAGATGAATACAAGGCTTTGAGGGAGCAATATAAGCACCCTATTTGGAATAAAATGAAGGAAGAAATCGAGAAAAACGGTGGTCATGGAGGTATGGACTTCGTGTTGATTTATCGCCTTATCGATTGCTTCAATCGAGGTACTGCCCTTGACATGGATGTATATGATGCGGCCTCTTGGTCGTCGGTAACGCCACTTTCTGCTCTTTCTATTCAAGGTGGCAACGCGCCTGTCAAATTCCCTGATTTTACTCGTGGACGCTGGAAAGAAGACCGTAAATTAGGAATTCTGGTAAATGTTTAACCTTTGTAAAAGGTAAATTTGGTGATTTGCTGCGTTTTATAGTTAAATCACATTTGTATCGGTACACAATCTGAGGTGTCTATGGTGGTTCATAATTTTATCAACCTTCATAGGCACTTTGTGTTGATACCTTTTAGTGAGACACTCACACCTCCAAAATCATGACTTTCTTAAATAAAGCTTTATTTATAGCTGCCGCCGCTCTGGTTTTAGGGTATGGCTATCATACTTTGAGTGGAAATGAAGTGGATTTTAATACCCAAGTCAAGCCTATTATCAACAAAAAATGCATGGCTTGTCACGGTGGGGTCAAAAAAGCAGGAGGCTTTAGCCTGCTTTTTGAAGAAGAAGCCTTGGCCAAAACCAAATCAGGGAAACCTGCCATTGTACCTGGCGATGCGGATGCCTCAGCCTTTATCACTTGTCTTACCACCTCCGACCCCGACAAAAGAATGCCCAAAAAAGGCGATCCTCTGAGTAAAGAAGAGGTCGAAATCTTGACCGATTGGGTCAATCAAGGTGCAAAATGGGGTAAACATTGGGCATACGAAACCGTTCAAAAACAAGAAGTACCTAAGCCTTCTTGGTGGGAAAAGTTAACGGGTGATAGTATTTGGGCTAAAACGGATGTTGATTATTTTGTGGAACAAAAATCCAAAAAGGAAGGACTTAAACACGCTCCCGAAGCTGACCGTGCTACTTTATTACGAAGAGTGAGCCTAGATTTGACAGGACTTACCCCTACTGAGAAACAATACAAGCAATTTTTGAACGATAAGTCGCCGAAAGCCTATGAGACCTTCGTTGATTCGTTACTCAAATCTCCTGCTTTTGGCGAAAAATGGGCGGCCATGTGGTTGGATTTGGCTCGTTATGCCGATTCAAAAGGCTATGAAAAAGACGATGCGCGTAATATTTGGCGCTACCGAGATTGGGTCATCAAGGCCTTTAACAATGATATGCCTTACGACCAATTTATCACCGAACAATTGGGGGGAGATTTGTTGCCCAAACCTACCGAAGACCAATTGATTGCGACGGCATTTCACCGCAATACCATGAACAATGACGAAGGTGGTACCGACGACGAAGAGTTTAGGGTGTCGGCGGTATTTGACCGGGTAAGTACCAATTGGGTAGCTTTCAATAGTACCACTTTTGCGTGTGTGCAGTGCCACAGTCATCCATACGACCCTTTCAAGCATGAGGAGTTTTATAAATACATGGCGTTTTTCAACAATACACGCGACGAAGATGTGATGGACGAGTCAGGGCATTTGCGTTTTTTTGAAGAAAATGACCAGAAAAAATTAGATGAACTCGCAGCGTGGCTTAAAACCAATGTTTCGGAAAAGAAATCTGAACAGGTGGTTCGTTTTCTACGAACCGTCGAGCCACGGATTTATGCGCACCATTTTGATAGTTTTCAGAAAGGTACTTCGGAGCCAAGCTCTTATATGGGAATGCAAAATGGCGGGAGCTGTCGGCTCAAAAACGCGCCCGTAGTAGGTAAAACCCGAATGCTGCTTTCGTACGTTACGGCCCAAAAAGGGGGAAGTATTGAAATCAAAACCGACAGTTTGAACGGCCCTACTTTGGCCGTAGTAAAACTTGATACGGCAAGAGGACGAAATTTTTGGAATGGCCTGACGCTTCTCAAATGGGTAAATCTCCCCACTTTTAATACGCGTAAAGACCTTCACTTTATTTTTCGTAATCCCAACTTAGAAACCGAAACCCAAGATGTATGTTTGATGAACTGGGTGATGTTTTTGGAGGAGGATTTAGCCGGAAAAGGCAAAGAAGGCTATCAGAAACAGCTGCAAAACTTCAATGATTTGCTGTTGGCTAAAACCGAAAATGTACCTATTATGCTCGAAAATCCGGCTGATTTGAAGCGCACTACGCGGATTTTTGAGCGAGGGAGTATGTTTTCGCCCACCAAAGCCGTGGAGCCTGACGTGCCTAAGTCATTGCATCCTTTTCCCAAAAATGCCCCGCGCAATCGACTAGGATTAGCGCAGTGGATTACGGACAAACAAAATCCTCTTACCGCCCGTACAATGGTGAATCGAGTATGGGAGCAACTGTTTGGGACGGGGCTAGTCGAAACCCTCGAAGACATGGGAACGCAAGGTTTTGCCCCCACCCATCAGGAATTGCTGGACTTTTTGTCGTATCAATTCATGAATGATTTTAAATGGCAACTCAAACCTTTGCTCAAAGAAATCGTCATGTCGGCTACTTACCGTCAAGATTCCCGGGTGAGTGATGAACTACGCGTCAAAGACCCCGCCAATCGGTTTTTAGCACGAGGGCCTCGCGTACGTCTCTCTGGCGAACAAGTACGCGACCAAGCCCTGATTGTCAGTAATTTGCTCAGTCGTAAAATGTATGGTAAACCTGTAATGCCTTATCAGCCACAAGGTGTATGGCAGGCGGTATATAGCAGTGCCAAGTGGCAGCTTAGTTCGGGGGAAGATGCTTATCGTCGGGCGATTTATACCTACATCAGAAGGTCAAGCCCATATCCGAGTATGCTTACTTTTGATGGTTCTACACGCGATGTATGCTTGGCGCGGCGTATCCGTACCAACACTCCTTTGCAGGCATTGGTGACACTCAATGATTCGGCCTTTGTGGAAATATCGCAGCAATTTGCGCGTAGAATGGAGTTTGAAGGAGGAAAAACGCTTTCGTCGCGCTTACAAAAAGGCTATTGGTGGATGACAGGGCGCAGTTTGCCCCACTCAAAGCAACAGATTTTTGAAAAACTCTACCAAGAAGCCTTGGTACGATTCCGAAAAGACCCCAAAAAACAAGAAGATTGGATGTGTAATACGGACGCCGAAACGGCGGCTTTGGCTGTAGTAGCCAATATCATGCTCAACATGGATGAGTTTATTACGAAAGAATAAGCTCAACCCTGCCAACGTTTTTTTTCGGAACGTTGGCAGGGTTTTACGTTGGCGTTTATTGTGAAAGAATAAGCTCAACCCTGCCAACGTTTTTTTCGGAACGTTGGCAGGGTTTATTTCAACCTTTTAACACTAAGCCATTTTCACCAGCCCATTGAAACAAATCTTTTTTCTGAATAGCGGCTGCCATCAAATCAGGAAACATATCGGGCGTACAGGCAAAAACTGGAATCTCGTGTTTGGCGAAAAACTGGGCATTTTGTGCGTCAAAAGAAGGGCTTCCGTCGTCGTTGAGTGCCAACAAACAAATGACTTGCACCCCCGACTCCACCAAGGCCACGGCTCTTTTTCGCATTTCGGCGAGGTTGCCACCTTCGTACAGGTCGGTTATCAAAACTAAAATGGTATCGTCGGGCTGGCGAATGATTTGCTGGCAATATTGAAGGGCCAAATTGATGTCGGTTCCTCCGCCTAGTTGTACCCCAAAAAGCAAATCAACAGGGTCTTTGAGGTCTTCCGTAAGGTCGGCTACTTGGGTGTCAAACACCACCATCTGGGTTTTGACATTGGGCAAGGACGCCATCACTGCGCCAAAAATACCCGAATACACCACCGACGTTCCCATCGAGCCACTTTGGTCGAGGCAGAGCACAATATCTTTTAGCGACCGCCTTGATTTACGTCCGTAGCCAATTCTTACTTCTGGGATAATGGTCTTATATTCAGGTTGATAGTGTTTTAGGTTTTTGCGAATAGTAGTATTCCAGTCGATTTCGTTGTGACGCGGACGGCGATTCCGGCTGGAGCGGTTCAAGGCTCCCGTGAGCGCGGCGATGGTTTTTTGTTCTAATTTAGCCATCAATTCTTCCACTACTTTTTCGACTACGCGTCGGGCGGTATCCTTGGTTTTTTCGGGGATGAGTTTTCCCAACTCCATCAGCGTCGCTACCAAGTGTACGTCAGGGGTAGTTTGTTCCAAAATCTCGGGTTCTAGCATCAGTTTTCGTTGCAATTCGGGCTGCTTAAGCGCGTCGTTTTGCATTACTTGTACCACTGTGTTTGGAAAAAAATTGCGAATATCGCCTAACCACCGTGCTACGCTGGGGCTGGAGGCTTCACTACCGCCTTGTTTTTTAGCATCTCCGTAATTAAACTGACGTTTTCGCTCAAAATCGTACAATACCGTCAACGCTTTGTCGATTTGAATATCTTTTTGAGTCAGATTGTAGCCTGTACCGTCGGCTTCGTCACCGCCGAGGATAAGCCGCCATTTTCTGAGTTGCTCTTGGTCTTCGTTCATCTTAATCTTTCAATTGATTGTCTTTAAAAAACTGCATATCGGCCATCACTTCCGAATATACGATAGGAGGAAGTTCGCCAAATGGAACCAAACGGGCATCGTTTGCATTGGAAGGTTCATCATAAACGTAGCTCCCAAAACTTACCTGATTGCGTTTGACAAACATTAATTCGCTCAGTTCGGCATGGGCACTTGGGTCTCCGACGCTCAATTCGCCTTGTTGGGTAATGATGGCGGTAATGTTAGCTTCGGCAAAATCTTTATAAAAACTTGATATCCAGCCTGCATCTACTACTGAGCCACGGTACCATCCTAGTTTTTCCATTTTACTCGTAAAACCATAACCGCCGTATTTAACTCCCTTGAATTCGTTAGAAATCACAAGCGGCTTATCGCCTTCGGGCAGGGGGATTACTTTACGATTAAGTTGCGGGAAAATAGGCTCAATATCAGCATCGTACAGACTGCCGTTCCAATAGTCGATTAATGCTGGCGAAAGCGAAATCGGATGAACCATCCCAATATGTAGGTCTTCGTCCAATTCGGTCTCTTCTCCTTCGGCGTTGAGGAGGGTTTGGTCTTGCTCGCACCGAAAAGTAAATTTTAGGTGGCCGTCGGCATCATAGGCTCCCCAAATCAGCCGCACTGCATAGGCAAACATGACGGGGTTTTGGAGAAAAAAGGCTTGCCATTTTTCGGCTTCCCACTTTCGTTGAATCACTAGATATTGCTCCAATCGGCTAGACTGTGATTTAACAATATCCCGGATTTCTTTGGTAATTTCTTTAAACTCTTCGGCTAGTTCTTTGGAAATGCCTTTGGGGGGCGATTTCAGGAGGCGATTGTCTTCGTTCAGAAAAACCATTTTGAAATCGGTGTTGATAAAGGCCCGATAGGTTTCGCCATCCACCTCAAACTCCCGAAAAAGCCCCTCAAAACCGAAATCTGGAATGATAGAGTCGGCCAAATCGTAAGGTGAAATGCCGAGCTCTTCCGCCGCAATTCCGAAGGCTTCGTGGGCGGCGGCACCGATGTTTTTATACTTATTTTTATATTTTCGGGAGAAAAATTCTACTGCTCGCAGGGCTTTGTTGGAGCCTTGCAAGGCAAGGGCTTTTACGGCATATTCGGCCATTTTTCCGCGTCCGTTATCCGCCCAGTCGTTTACTTTGCGTTTGAGGAGCTCGCTGCTGTCGTCGTCGCCTAGTAAGCCGCCCAAAGTCAAACAAAACTTGTATTTGGCATCGCCACCGTTGTCAAAATACAGTTTGAGCAGTTTTTTGGCAAAATCCCCGCTGCTTTGGCGGTCGATAAGCGCGAGCAAAGGCTTGGCTTCGGGGTCGGTGCGGATGTCTCTGGCGCGACTCATGCGGTAACATAAAAAGCGAACCACTTCGCTATCAATGCTTTTTGGGGAATCTTGCCAATACAAGGCTGGGAGCTGGGTTTCGTCCAACCACCACTCCAAAGGTTTTTCTAATTTGCCCCTTGTTTTTGCCTTTGCTACTCTTTGCAAAACAGCTTCTTGGGTAGCTTGAGATGTCAACCATCCCACCACGCCTTCGAGCATGGTATCGCGAGCATCGTCGTTTTTTTCGGAATCGATGGCATTCATCAAAACCGCCTGCGCTTGCGCTGAATTGAGCAAGGTTAGAATCAATGCTGCCGTTTGGCGAATTTCAGCCTTCTTGTCGTTGAGTAGCTTTTCGGCCTCAGGAATGATGCGTTCACCTAGTTTGGAGAGGGTGACAGCGGCAAGCTCTCGGATTTTTTTTGATTTGTGACGTGTAAACTCCCAAACTTTATCTTCATAGGGTTGATAATTGAGGGTTTGTATAGTTTTTAAAAAAGTTGGGTGAAAATTAAAATAAGGATCTTTGTCTGGCGATATTAAGATTTCTTTTGAAAAAAGAATAGACAAAATAGCCTCTTTGTAGGCATTGACGATGATAGGGAGATATTTTTTTTTAAAAAATGGGTTCTTACATACTATCAACAAATCACATAAATACTCTTGGGCGTTTGGCGCGTCATGCTCAATGATATAATGCACAGAATGCTCTGCTTTATTAACGCATCGCCTTTCTTCCCAACCGTTATAATCATGATAATTTTCTGCCTTTAGCCGCATTTCATTTTTAATTCGATCAATATGAAGATAAGCATGTTCTAGGCGTTTGTTTTCATACTTTTGGGGTAAGTATTGGAGAAGAAGTTGGGAGAGCCCCCACATATTAATGGCGGACTCAATTTCTGGAATTTTCTCTATAATAAGGGGTTCGTATCTTTCTGGGTCTTTTTCTAATAAAATTTGAACCGTGTAAAGGCCGATACCTTTTCCTCCATCATATTCGCCTTCTACCGCTAAGAATTTAGGAAGAAGGCTTTCTGCATAATTGAAGTCGTGAATTAAAAGTAGTTTAAAAAGCAACGAACTTTTATAGCCCTCAAAATAAGAGTAAGCAAGTTCGAAATTTTCTTGTGATAACTTGAGTATATAATTCCCAAAAGCTCTCAAACAAGCATCTGAATTATACCAAGGTAGGTCTTTGTGAAAGGAAGAAGAAATGATTTTTTTTATTAATGTACTAGTGTCAAATGAAAATTCTTGCCAGTATCCTAGTAACGCATTGAAATTTTGATCTTCTACATCATTTAATACTTCAGGAATAAAATGACGATAAAAGCTTTCTTCAAAAAAATAAGAATAAGGCCTATGAATGGGATTTTTCCAATAGTGCGGTTGTGTAATTATTCTGATGATTCTTTTGTCAATTTCATTCCAGTTTTTTGGTTCATCTAGAATCTCCAAAAACTTTTTTAAGTAATAAGGAGAATCAGAGCCTTTAATAGGGAGGGAGGGGAGCAAAGAAGAATCACTCGTAATATAATTTAGAAACTCCTCCCCAACTATCTTAACTTCGGGGTACCAAGTACATTCTTCGATTACTTTTCTAAACGCCTCTATTTTCTCTGTTCTTTCTTGTAAAGTCATAGTTTCAGCAAGTTTATACATTCCCCATCAGCATCTTCAACACCGGTAAAATCTGCTCGGCGCGCTCGGTGTCTAGGAGGGAGGAGGAAGTGGTTATGTTTGTATTTGTATCAATAATTTGTCCTTTTTTTGCTTTTTCACCAATTTGGCGGCGCTCGGCGTATTCAAACTTGGAAAAAGTACGCCGTAAAATCGGCAACAATTCCATGAAAATTTCGGGTGTGAGAGACGCGACCCACTGATACACCAAATTCCAAAGCTTGTGGTCGTAGATTAATATCATACCACTCCCGCGCAAAAAACCTTCGAGCCAAGCGGCTACGTCGGTGGGAGTGTTGGCGATAGACAATGAGTACGACAAATGTCGATTGGCTTCTTCGTCAGAAAGATGTTGCGCATCGAGCAGTAGCCGACAAGTACAGCCCATAATAAGGGGCGAAATCCCCGTTTTTTCTAAGAGTTTTTTGAGCGTTTCGAGCCATAGTGCGGAGGTTTCGGCGATGTCATTGAGTAGTATTGCCTCGTTGACTTGACCTATTTTTACAAACATTTTATCGGCGTTGGCGTCGTCAAGGCCATAGCAGGCATTGGGCAAGCCGATGCAAATGCGGATGATAAGCCGCTCTACCAGCGTTTGCATTAAGCTAAGGTCGGTTTTACGGACGTTGCCATAGCGACTGATTTGTACCAAAGGAGGGTAGGCCGTCATCAAATCAATGACATCCGATGAGAGCGTGGCAAGGTCGTTGAGTTTGGTGAGAAGCAGCTCCATCACCCCAAACAATTCGGCCGGAATAGCCCGCTGAATCAACGTGGCGATGTTGCCTACCGATGTTTCGGTTTCGAGTTGCTGAATCACTACCTGCTGCGTGGCTATCTCGATGGTATTGCCGAGGTAAGCTTTCTCAATCAACGAAATCATCATTTCGGGCTCCCATTCTAGCGTCCAAGATTCTCGAAAAGTGCCTTTGCTGCGGCTATCGGCGCGTTTGGGCCAGGTCATTCCTAGTAGTTCAAGGCGATGCAGGAAGATACTGCGTTGGAGATCATTCTCGTTTCTTAAATCCAAATCATACTGTTTGGCATTGGCCGTAAGGGGGAGCCGTAGGCTTTTGAGGCTACGCTCAAAATCCCCTTGCAGCGGTACTTTAGGGACATCGTCGGGTACTTTGCCCAGTTTTTTGCCCACAATCAGCTCTTCTCTCACCAAATTGAGCATGATGCCATCGCCCATGCACATCACGGCCAACACCGCTTCGTTAAGTTCTCTCAAACTGGGATGAGCTTGTTGGCGAAGGGCGGCCAAACTTTCTGCTAATCGACTTGCCTCAATGACGTGGGCGGTAGAAATATCGACTTGTTTTTTGCGAAAAACCGACGCTACCTTGGTAAGCCAACGCAGGTCGTATTCGTGGGGTGTTTTCCAGAGATGTTCGGCCCAGCCTGGCGATTCGATACCCGCGCCGTAGCCCGAGGTCAGCGAAAGACGCTTGTTTGTCCACGGAATCCACGTGGCCATTGTTTTTATTTTTGTCTTGGGCAACGACCTCAGAATCTTACTATCAGCTTTGGCGGTTTTGTCGAGGTCGAGGAGGGCTGGGGCATGCCATGCTCCACACACGACCACGATGTTTTGATACAATTCGTTTTGTGCTTTTCGCATCAGTTCGCGCATGTAAGCTTCCCGATAAAGGTTTTCTTTTTCGAGCGCCGATGGTATTTGTTCGTCGCGCAGGGCGGTCATCGCCGTTGTTACTGCCTCAAAGTGCTCTGTGGGATGAAGCGAGAAATGTTGTTTTTCAAAATAATGTTCCCAAAACTGCGACCCTGACGTAAAGCCCGCGATATCGGCAAGGTAGTGGAGCGGGTCGCGCACAGCGATGTCTTCCATAGGTTCCAAAACTTCCTCATTCTCCAGCGGTTCGTTGGAATTTTCGGAGGTTTCGGCGGCTTCTTTTATTTCGTCATTAGCCATTTGAAAACCAATGGCTGCCGGCAAGTCGATGGCCCGAAGCGGAATGTTGTTTTGGTGGGCATAGGCCGCCGCCACCCATTCGGGCGAATATTCGGCAAAGGGATAAAACACCGATTGTTTGGGATTTTCGGTATTATAAACCATCACCGATACGGGTGGTTTGAGGTCAGCGTGGCCGATGCGTTGGAGGGCGTCGGTGATTTCGGGCGGGCCTTCTACCAAAATCATGTCAGGTTGCAGTAGTTTTAGCTGCTCACGTACATTTTTGGCCGACCCCACTCCGTGGTGACGAATCCCGAGAATATGAATAGGCATGGTTTATCACAAAATTAAATACTCAATTCCCGACAAGCGCGGTAGATGTCTTTCCACTCTTCACGCGTTTTGACGACGGTTTCGAGGTATTCTTTCCATACTACTTTGTCTTGTACGGGGTCTTTGACTACGGCACCTACAAGGCCGGCGGCGAGGTCTTGGGCGTTGAGTACCCCATCTCCAAAATGAGCCGCTAATGCCAATCCATTGTTGACGACCGAAATCGCCTCGGCGGTACTCATGGTGCCGGTTGGGGTTTTGAGCTTTATTTTGCCGTCTTCGGTAGCGCCGCTGCGCAATTCACGAAAAATCTTTACAATCCGCTGAATCTCGACCAAAGCAGGGGCTTGGGCGGGCAGGTCGAGGGTTTTGGCCATACTTGCTACCCGACGACGTACAATATCGACTTCTTCGTCGGCGGAGTCAGGAACGGGCAGAATGACCGTATTGAAGCGACGTTTGAGCGCACCCGACAATTCGTTCACACCTTTGTCGCGGTTGTTGGCAGTGGCAATCACATTAAACCCTTTGATAGCTTGGACTTCGGTGCTGAGTTCGGGAATGGGCATTGATTTTTCGGAAAGAATCGTGATAAGCGTATCTTGCACATCGGCCGAAATCCGCGTCAATTCTTCAATACGGGCTATTTTTCCGTCTTTCATAGCGGTCATCATAGGAGTAGTGACTAGCGCACCTTCGGTGGGGCCTTCGGCGAGCAAGCGGGCGTAGTTCCACCCATACCGAATCGCTTCTTCGCCCGTGCCTGCCGTCCCTTGGATGAGCAAAGTCGAATCGCCCGACACAGCTGCCGCAAGGTGTTCAGACACCCACGATTTTGCCGTACCGGGCAAGCCGTACAGCAGCAAGGCGCGGTCGGTGGTGAGAGTAGCCACGGCAATTTCCATGAGTCGGCGGTCGCCGATGTATTTGGGGGAGACTTCAAAACCATTTTTTAGTTTCGCCCCCATCAAATAAGTGACAACGGCTTGGGGCGAAAGGTGCCAATTGGGCGGCAAGTGTCCCGAATCCTGTTTTTTTAGTTCTTCTATTTCTTCCGAAAATTGTACTTCGGCGTGTTGGCGTAATAAATTCATGAGGTCGTATTGGTTAGTTTTTTGAATCTTAGTCTTGATTAGCGAAGTTTTCGATGCGCGTGCTGAGGTCGATGCATCTGTAGAGGGGTTCTACAAACCATTTTTCCCAATGACTGATATAATAATAGTTGTTTGCTTGCGTAGGTGAAGCCTTCAAATTTTCTAAAAAAGGCAGTGCCGCAGGGTGTAAGTATCGGGTCATCAGCACCCCAACTTGTTCGGAGAGGTATTTGTTTTTGGTGGTACTTTCAAGAAATGCCTCTTGTAAAATATACTGAGAAAAATCGACTGACCACTTATTTTGGGAGTGACCAAAGCAGGCTTCGAGCCACTGGAGATTCAAGGCTTGTTTTTGTTGGATAAGGTAGCTTTCACAAAAAGACGCGGGTAAAATCGTCAACAAACTTGGCCGCTCATTGAAATCAACCAATTTGAGAAGGGCTTCGGCTAAAGCAATATTTTTGAATTTTTGGGCATTGGTGATAAGACTTGTTTTCAAAATCGCCCTATTTTGTTTTTCTATTTTTACTATAAAAGGCTCAGAGAAAAAGTATTGAAGGCTTTCTTCCAAATTTTTGGCTAAGTGAGTTGTCCAAAATTCAAAAGGTAGAGTCTCTATCAAACACGCAAGCCAATAAAGGGCATTGGTTGGAAAAATAGCCGCATCGGGAGCAGTTTCAAAACCATAGACCGAAATCATTGCTTCGGCGTTCCAAAAGGCATCGTCCGACGAAGGAAGTTTGAGAGAAACGGCTTTTAGCCCAAATGCCAAACTTAAAAGACCTTTCCCTTTTTCGGTTTCAAAATAAGGCAGCAAACTTTGCTGGGTTTGGTGGAAAAACGCACTATTTGAGTCGCGCAACAACAGCCGCGCAATAATAGCGCGACATTCTTTTTGGCCTTTACGCTCTTTGGGTGTGAAATTAAATTCGGAGTAAATACCCTCCAGAAAAGCAATATCAGAAGGTTGAAATGAGGCTTCTATTACTTCCAAAAAAGCTTTTTTATCGCCCAATGACTCTTGAGTCCAAGTAGTTTGGAGAAGTTCAATCGCTTTTTGGGGATTGGTTTGGCGAAGATTATTAAAAAATACGCGCCGTTCGCTTAGTTTTCCTTCTTGCCATACAAGCTCCTCAGGAAGCGTTTGCCATGATTCAATATTGGTTTTGTAGGCCAAGATTTGTAGACCTTTCTTTCCGATGACTTTCAGGATTTTGGGCCTGAATTTTTGAGGTAGCGCACTTTCTAACATCACTAAAGAGACAAGTTGCGCAGGCTGGATAAGTTGCTGATTCGCAATAAGCTTATCAAACCAGAGGTCGAGCAAATGATTGCGATAGTAGGTATGCACTTCTATGATTTCATGGAGGAGAGCCGACAGTTTTGGGGGAGCTAAAACTTGCGTTTCTTCCTCAAAAACCGTTGGAAGTGTTCCCGTAAAACGTGGTGGTATTTTTCCACTTTCTTGATAAAAATGAACCACCGCAGCTGTTTTCAAAAAATGCCCTTCTTTGTCGTCCGAAGACAAATTGCTCAAAACTTGTTGTAAAGTTTCGGGTAAAAGATTTTCGTCAAAACTCAGCTTATCGGTGCCGAGCAGAGCGGTATGGATAATTTGTTCCCACATACTGTTTAGAGTAGGATGTATTTATTATGTTGAAAAAGACCTAATGGAAGGAAACCATTTTGACGATAAATGCCTGCAATGCTAACGGGTCGAAACCCCGAAAAAGCCATCAGGCTGAGGAGTTTGGTTTCGTCCCAGCCTGAAACAATGGAATGAAAAAAACCTTCTGCATCGCACAAAATCGGCTGCTGGTTTTCTACCACAAGACGCAGATTCCCAATTACAAAAGGCAGGTCATTGATAAAAGGAAACTGCTGTAAAAGCTGTGAGCGTTTGGTATAGACTTCGTGCCATCCCTTACAAAAACTAAGCTCAGAACTCAACTCCGACACAAAGCTTTTTTGGGCACCTAAAGCGGCACGTTGTGGCACTACTGCTGGGAAAAATACTAATTCAGCTTCAATGATAGTGCCGGGCAGGATGGTGTTTTCCAATGGCGAAAAGGGTGTGCCGAAATTGAGAATGAGGGCAGTACGAGTCGTAGCAGTTCCTAAAAGCCAATTGCGTTGGACTATAATTCCTTCGGTTTCTTCTTGGTGTTGTCCTAATACCACCCAAATATCCCTGATTCTTTCCGCTTCAGGATTTTGGAGTAATTCTTTGGGTGATTGACTCCAACCAATGAGGTTTTTGATAGAAAGTTGCCAAAGAGGAGGAAGCGAATCAAGGTTTTTAAAAGCTTCTAGGAGCAAAAATAACTCCGCCGTTATTTCGAGGGCTTTGCGTTGCCAATCGTTGTTTTGAATGTAATCCAAATCCCGAAGAACCCGCACTCTTCCCGCCAATCCCGACGCTTTGGCATCAATCATACGTGCCGCCGTTTGTTCAAAAAAACGTCTTTCTTTCGTCGGGAGTTGAATCAAGCCTGCTCTTACCAAATCCTTTACCCAAAGGCGCAGTTCTGCCACGCCACTTTCTACCTGTGAGAGGCGCTCATTTTGGCGTTTTTCTTTGCTTTTTTTCGCCTTCTCCTCGTCAGCCGGGACACTTTCTTTGGGGGCTTCGCTTTTCGCTTCGGCTTTTTGGGTGCGTTTTTCTATCCACTCTTTGACCCAATCAGGCTCGTCGTCGGTTTGGGTAAACGCTTCTTTTTGTTTGGCAAAAGCCAGCATCAAGCCTAGTCCATGCTTACATGGAAACTTAAACGAAGGGCAGGAGCATTTGAAGGCAATATTTTGTAAATCGACTTGGGTGCGGTAAGGTTTGGAGCCACTTCCTTTGATTTCGCCCCATAGCACGCGTTGGTTGTACGAAGTAGTGACCCAGCCAGCGGCGTTTGACAATGCTTTGCCTGCTTTTAGGGAAGCTGCGTCGGGGGCTAATGTTTCGACAGATTGTTCGGTTAAATTCAAAATAATGGTAGCTGTTGGTTTTGGAATTGAAAGAAAAGCATAGTCTATTATTTTTCCAAATAGTTTAGACTATAAAAAATTAAATACTTTGTAGGGAAATTTAAAGACAATACCCATCAAAATTTGCTAACTTGCTTTTTCAAAAACACATCGTTTTTTCTATTAAAACTGAATGAAACTTCAAGAAGAACTTCAAATAGAGTCGGCGTTGCTGGAAACACGGCGACATTTTCTAAAACAATGTACTTCAGGGCTAGGAATGATGGCCTTGGGGACGATTTTTAGCGGATGTGGGACAGAAAAAAAAGTAAGTGCACCCATTATTACCAATCCTTTAGATCCTAAAATAACGCAGTTTGCCGCCAAGGCCAAGGCCGTTATTTTCTTGCATATGTGCGGCTCACCTTCTCAATTGGAGCTGTGGGACTATAAACCCGAACTTGCCAAACTCGACGGTAAGCCCTGCCCGCCTTCTTTTTTGGAGGGGAAAAAATTTGCTTTTATTCGTGGAGTTCCTGATATGCTTGGGTCGGTGGGAGTGTTTAAGCAGCATGGTCAGTCGGGGGCGTGGATGTCTGATTATTTTACTCACTTGCCAAAAGTAGCCGACGAAATGTCGTTTTTGAAGGCCATGTACACCGATCAGTTTAATCATGCCCCCGCGCAGTTGTTTATGCATACAGGCAGTGCACGACTAGGACGCCCTTCTATGGGTTCGTGGGTGACGTATGGACTAGGCTCCGAAAACTCAAATTTGCCGGGTTTTGTGGTGCTTACTTCGGGCGGCAAAGCCCCCGATGCAGGCAAGTCGGTGTGGGGGAGTGGGTTTTTGCCTTCCGTGTATCAAGGTGTGCAATGCCGCTCCGAAGGCGACCCTGTGCTTTTTTTGAGTGACCCCGGCGGACTAGATCGCGATTTACGCAAAAAAGCCATTGATGCCTTGTCAGAAGTAAACCGACAGCAATATGAGGAATTCAAAGATCCCGAGACTTTGGCGCGAATTGCTCAGTACGAAATGGCCTTCAAAATGCAAGTATCGGTGCCCGAAGTGATGGATATAAGCAAAGAACCCGCTTACATTCATCAGTTATATGGCACAGAGCCTGGAAAAGCTTCTTTTGCCAACAACTGCTTATTGGCTCGTAAACTGGTAGAAAAAGGTGTACGTTTTGTACAACTATATGATTGGGGGTGGGATACCCACGGCGACGGAAAAGGAACTTCTTTGGAGTTTGGACTACGCGATAAAGTCAATCAAATCGACCAAGCCATGACGGCACTCTTATTTGATTTGAAACAACGTGGAATGCTCGACGAAACTCTGGTGGTATGGGGTACTGAGTTTGGCCGAACGCCTATGCAGGAAAATCGAAATGGCAAAAAAATGCCTTTCAAAGGCCGTGACCATCATACCGATGCTTTTACGTGCTGGATGGCAGGAGGAGGGGTAAAAAGAGGTTTTAGCATAGGCGAAAGTGACGAACTTGGCTACTTTGGGGTCAAGGATCGTACGCATATTCATGATTTACAAGCCACTATTTTGCACCAATTGGGTTTTGACCACGAAAAACTCATCTACGAATTTCAAGGCCGCAATTTCCGCCTTACAGATGTCTCTGGAAAGGTGATTAAAAATGTAATTGCTTGATTTTCTGGTCAAATTAAAAAAGCCTTCCTAAAAACTTAGGAAGGCTTTTTTAATGCTGATAGCCATTATTTTCGTAGTTGATTCAGGGTATAATAGATTGCGCGATTCATCAGCAGTTGCCCGTTGGGGGTTTTGAGTTCTCCCATTTTTAGGTCATATACATAGCCTGCTTTGAGTTCAGCCAGTTTTATGCTTACTTTTTTTCCGTCAGGCGACACCTTTACTTCTTTTACGGCTACATCAGCAATATCGGTTTTGGGTGAACCATAAGGACGATGATATTTATAATAATAGCGCTGAAATTTGTAAAGTGAAGGGTTGGATGCCACCGCAGCATCGACAGGTAGTGAGAAAGTCAGATCAAAACCGTCGCTGCTAAGGTTCATGGCCATGATGTCGAGCGGTACTTTGCCTTTCCAGTGAATACGAGACAGACCTTCATCTCCTACCCATCCGTGGTCATTGTGACCTACCCATAAGTCACCATTTTTATCAAAAACCAAGCGATTGTTTCCTTTCAACAGTCCGGTGCCATCGCCAAATGCAACACAAGCTCCTTGCATTTGGCCGTTGATTTCTTCAAACAAAAGTCTCACAAGGCGTGGATAATCCATTTCTCCAATGAACATTTGACCCGTAAAAGGTCCAAACTTACCACCCGTATTGTCTAGCAGAGGCTGGGTCACGGAATGGGCGATTTCGGTATGAGGAAAGGCAATTGCTTCACGAGTACGCATACTATCGAGCTTCTCTACCGGTAGTGAAAGGGGCTTGATACGAGGAAAATCTTTTTCCCAAATAAGACTCGCAACATGACCATAAAACTTGCCTTTTTCGACATGGTAAAGTGGGCTAGTTCCACGCCAGTCTCCTTGGTTGTCAGATACATACAGTCGCCCTTTGGCATCAAATCCTAGGCCATTAGGCGAGCGAAAACCCGAGGCATAAGGCTCTAGTTTTTGAGTTTTTACATTATATTTCATCACCCAGCCACGGTAAGGCACGCACGAATACATCCGACCTTCACGGCTTAGCGAATCGTAAGTGCCACGGATTTCGGGGCGTATGCCGGCGCCGTTGGAGGCTACATTGAGTGCAATGAAGTAATTGCCATCTCTATCTTTCAAAGGCCCAAACGCAAACTCATGGTAGTTGCCCGACATCCCGAAATCGTCCGTGACGGTTTCATAGACATCGGCTATGCCGTCACCGTTGGTATCTTTGATGCGGGTAAGCTCGGGCCGTTGCATCACCAAAATCTCGCTGTTGCTGACAGCTACTACGCCTAGTGGGTCATGAAGACCTTCGGCAAATTTTTTCCAAACTTTCGTTTTGGGATTATAAGTCATAACTTCTCCCAAATGAAAACAAGCTACTAAGCGCCCGTCGGGCATAAAATCCAAGCCGCCTGTTTCGGCACGGAGGCCCTTGGGAAGTTTTATTTGCTCAGTTTCGTAGTAATTCGTGATGGTATCACGTTGAGCTACAACAACGTAGGTCGATGCCGAAACAATAAAAAAAATAAGCAGAAAGTATCTAAGCAAAGAAATTGGTCGGGTCATTTTGAAAAAAATCTACAAATGAATGAGTCGAGCAAAAAATAAAAATCTAGTGATGATGAACCGAATGAGCTGCCGCTTGGCGCTTCATGGTGAGCGTAAGTTGAGTAGTGCCTTTCGGAATCGTCAGTACTCCATTGGTCCACTTGCCGGTAGATGATTTATAAACGATGCCGTCGTCGGTTTGTGTTACAAAATATAAAGTTTGTTGAGTGGGTTTCCCAAACGAAAATGTACGTGACAGACCGCTATCATCTATCAAGCTTTTTAAGGTTTCTTTGACTGCTATGCCGTCGAGGGTATAGCTAAAAACGGGCAAACGTTTTTGGAGTGAATATCCTTTAAAATGCACTTCGGGGAGCTTGTCAGCCTTTCCAATACGCAGGGGATAAGTGACTTTGTCTTTGAAATAAATGATTCCTTTGACAGCAGCAAGAGCGTTGCCGTTTCCTTTCCAGTGGGCAGTATTGTCCACAAATCCACCCGTCCAAGCATAGCGTAAATAACACTTGCCAGCATCGAAGCAATAAGAATGGTTGGGATTGATAGCCACCGCAATAGCGGCAGGACCACAGTCGGGCATGAAAGTGCGATAAATGAGAGGATACTCCAACGGAAACGGATGCGGCGAAACTATTTCGACGGGCGTGTCGATTTGACGCGTAGGAGGAATGTTGGAATCTTTGCTAAGAGGAGGCAATGCCTTAGTAGTGACATACATAGCGCCATACATGACATAGCCATGCCCTGGATATGTACATACATAAGGGTATACTCCTTCTTGAGAAGGAGCCACAAATGAAAATGTTTCGGTTGTATTAGGAATCAATATTTTGCTTGCCGCCAACACTTCGGTAGAAGCAGGAACATAGTTGGTAGCTTGGGCTTTATCTCCCATTTTGATGACTGTTTCTACTACAGAGAGGCGTTTGCCGGGCTGGGTAAAAACGAGGTTGTGAGCCATGTCGTCCACATTTTTGAACACAATAGTGACCTTTTGAGAAGGCTTGACTGCAAATCTGGCGAGGTCATATTGAAGCCCCGTAATGGCTTGGAGCGTAATGGTAGTGTCGGATTGAGCAAAGGTACAAGTAGCAATACAGAACATTAAAAATATAAGAACGCTTCGCATTGGATAAGGGTGGCAAGTGAATGAATACTGACAAATATAAATAGGTAATAAACTACAAATCTACTGATTCTGGATGCTAATTGTTGTGTTTGATAGAATTAACTTTGGTGAGGAACTATTTGTTGGCAAAGGATTAATTCCTTTAGATTTGATGTAAAACGTTTGAAAAAACTTTTATTTTTGCGCCCTGATTGCTAAAATTAACATCGCAAAAATCATTACTATCATATGGAATTGTTGAAAGAGATTGCCAATTTTTCGGGCAAAAGCGGTCTTTACCGCATTTTAAAACCTGGTCGTGGAGGTGTAATCGTCGAGAGCTTAGATGACAAACGTGACAAGTCAATGATGGGCGCTTCTGCTAGAGTGTCGGTGTTGAAAGATATTTCTATTTTTATGGCTGACGACCAAAAAGCCATTCCTTTAGCGGATGTGTTTTTGTCAATTCATGCCAAGTACAAAGATAAAACATTGGATGCAAAAGCCCTTTCAGACTATCAGTTGGTAGATTTTATGTCGGAGGTTTTGCCAGGCTACGATAGCGACAAAGTGTATTTGTCTGACATGCGTAAGATTATCAACTGGTACAATATCCTTTTGAAATATTTACCCGAGGTATTTGAGCCAGCTACCGAAACCAAAGAGGTAGAGGAAGAAAAATAGTACAACAAAAACACATGTAGTAGAGCCGTGGCCCCAAGTCATGGCTCTTTCTCTTTCTGAAGGAATGTGGGCTTTTTTTCAAATATTACGCAACATGGGGCCGCGTTATGCGTGGTTTCGCCTGTGGTATGAAGTACGTCGAAAAACAGGGCTACTTAAAGCGGCTTTTCCCACATCACCCCCTTTTGAAAGGTGGATTTCTGTAGAAAAATGGCGTGAGTTGCCAGTTTCTTTTTTTTTCGAAAGTAAAAACAGCCTTTTATCACTGTCAAAGGTAGAGTCTTCTCCTAAACTACAGCAGCAGATAGCCGAATATCAGTCGGGAAATATCCTGTTTTTTAGCGCAAAATATTATCAAGTTAAAGATTGGTTAGTAAATCCTTCCAATAGCTATCGCTACGACGCTACGCGGCATTGGACCCAAATCCCAGATTTTTCGTCTACAGCAGGAGACATCAAATACGTATGGGAAAAGTCCCGATTTGCGTTTTTATATCCCCTGATTCGTTATGACTTATATACTCAAACCGATTTTTCGGAAACTGTTTTTAGCGAGATTGATAGCTGGATTGCTGCCAATCCCGTCAATTGCGGCCCCAACTGGCGTTGCAGTCAAGAAATGTCGCTGCGGGTGCTCAATTGGACTTTTGCTCTCCATTATTATAAGCATAGCCCAGCGTTGACTACCGAGCGTTTTGAACGCATCATGCACATTATTTATTGGCAAATGCGGCATGTGGAAGCCAATATTGATTTTTCGCGGATTGCAGTTCGAAACAATCATGCCATTACCGAAACCCTCACGTTGTATTTAATAGGGTTATTATACCCTTATTTTCCTGAATCAAAACGCTGGAAGGCAAAAGGTAAAAAATGGTTTGAGGAAGAAATTGCCTATCAAATCTACGAAGACGGTACTTTTTTGCAGTTTTCGATGAATTATCATCGAGTGGTGGTACAATTGCTCACGTGGGGGATTCGTTTGGCATACCTCAATCAGGAGCGTTTCAGCGAAATAGTGTATGAAAGAGCTCAAAAGTCTTTAGCGTTTTTGGAATCATGCCAAGATGATATTACGGGTTGGCTGCCCAATTATGGCAATAATGACGGCGCGCTGTTTTTTCCACTTTCAGATGCTCATTTTCGTGATTATCGCCCTCAATTAGCGGCATTGGCAGCCGTACTCGGGCAACAGCGTGAAAATACCGAAGAAGCCTTTTGGTATGGAGTAAAAGCTTCCGAATTACCCAAAAACGATGCCCCCAAAATATTTCTGCAGCATTTTGATAATGGAGGGTATTATAGCTTTAAAGAAGAAAATGTACTGACTTTTATTCGGTGTGGAGCGTATAAAAATCGCCCTTTTCAAGCCGACAATTTGCATGTGGATATATGGGTGGAAGGTCAGAATATCTTGCGAGATGCAGGTTCGTATTTGTACAATACCGATGAGCAATGGATAAAGTATTTTGCCGGTACAGCCTCACACAACACCCTCATGCTAGATACTTACGACCACATGCAAAAGGGACCACGGTTTGTATGGTATCATTGGATCAAAAAAGCAAAGGGGCAATGGATCAGTACAGAAGGCTCGGTGGTAGTTTTTGAAGGATATATACGTGCTTTCGGGCAGTTGGGCAAAAATATCATTCACCGCCGGCGCGTTACCAAAACAAAAGGACAATTACGCTGGGTGATAGAAGATTGGTTGGAGAATGCACCTGTTGATTTGCCTATGCACCAGATTTGGCATCCCGTCCCCGATTTTTCGACCAAATTTTTGATGAAAGCTTTTGACGAAAAAGGACAAGAGGTCCGTTTAAGTTTGAGTGAAGGGTGGTATTCGAGTCATTATAGTGAAAAACATAAAGTGGAGAGATGGGTGTATACTACTTATGGACGATACTTGAAGACCGAGATTGTGGAAGTACCTAAAGTTTCAATACTTGACTAAATCAAATCTTTCATATTGAGTTCCTCTATTTTTTTGCGACCTTTGCCGAAATTTTGTGCCGTATACCACGGATAAACCTAACGCGTAACCAATTAAAAATGGAATTATACCTTGATTCAGCCGATTTAAAAGAAATCGAAAATGCTTTTCAACTCGGTTTTTTAGCGGGGCTTACTACTACCCCTACTTTCATGCACCGCGAAGGCGTTACCGACTTGGATGCCATGATTGTAAAGCTTTCCAAAATTGTTCCAGTACTTCAGATTGAGGCTCTTGGTGATACTGCCGAAGATATTCTCAAAGATGCAGAGCGTCAACTAGCGCTAGGGCTTGACCCCACCAAAACGGTTTTCAAAATTCCTGTTTCGCTTGAAGGCGTACGCGCTTGTAAGATGCTCCGCGACCGTGGTATGATGGTCAACGTACACCTTGTATATACCATTCAACAAGCCTATATGGCTCTGTGTGCGGGTGCTAGCTACATTTGCGTATTGGCTGGACGTATGCAAGACCAAGGCTATGATGCTATCAAACTTATTGGAGAGTGTGTAGAAATGGTAAATTTCTATGGCTCGGATTCTAAAGTGATGTTTTCGTCGGTACGAAATGCTGAACATGTACGCAATGCCATCGATTTGGGATGCCACACCATCACCGTGCCTTGGAAAATCATGAAGACTTTGACCGAGAATAACTTCACTGCCATTGGTACTCAGCAGTTTGTGGAACATACGCGTCTGATTACAGTATCGGTGGGCGAAGCCATCAACGGTATTAACCCTATCGTATCGGCGGATACTGTTTTGGCGGATGCTATTGTCAAAATGACTGAATTTGGTTTTGGCTGTGTAACCGTAGTCAATGCCGACGGAAGCGTAAAAGGAGTATTTACAGACGGAGATTTGCGTCGCAAGCTTTCAAGTGAGGGTCGTGATGTGTTGAGCAAAACAATAGGCGAGTTTGAGTACAAAATGCCTGTTTCGATTGAAGCCGATGCTCTTTTGGATGCCGCTGCCGCGTTGTTTAAAAAGACAAGCGTCGATACAATTCTAGTCACCGATGGAGGCAAGCCCGTCGGAATGTTGGATATTCAAGATTTAAAATAGTCAAGTCGTTCATTGACGCATAGAAGCGGATTATGGATCAATACAACAATTTTGTAGAGACGCCCCTGCAAAGGGCGTCTCTACCTGTAATGGAGGCCTTCTACACTTTGCAAGGAGAGGGATTTCACAGTGGCAAGGCGGCATATTTTATTCGCCTTGGAGGCTGCGATGTGGGCTGTGTATGGTGTGATGTCAAAGATTCGTGGGATGCAGAGGTTCACCCCAAACTCAGTGTTGATACTATTGTACAAGACGCTTTGCAATACCCTGCTCGTATGGCGGTGATTACGGGTGGGGAGCCACTGATGTATCCTTTAGATGAGCTTACAGAAGCTTTGAAAGTTGCTGGTTTTCAGGTCAATATCGAAACTTCGGGAGCGCACCCTATGTCGGGGAAGTGGGATTGGGTTTGTTTTTCTCCTAAAAAATTTAAAGCTCCCCACGAAAGTGTCTATGCACAAGCGCACGAATTAAAAGTAATCGTGTACAATAAGTCTGATTTTGAGTTTGCCGAAAAGCATGCTGCCTTGGTTAGTGATGATTGTATTTTACTTTTACAACCAGAATGGAGCCGTGTACAAGAAATGACGCCCCTTATCGTTGAGTATGTAAAACAGCATCCTCAATGGCGCATTTCATTACAAACTCACAAATACATGGATATTCCTTAGTGAGGGTTGTATTGTCAGGCTGTTTTTGCAAGTATTTTTTCTCTTTTTTCTTCATTTCGCAAGTTTTTGCTCAGTACAAAACCTCCCCCAAAGCATTAAGGCTTTATCAGTCGGCCGAAAGAACCCTCCCCTTTGATAGCAAACAAGCCTTGGCTTTATACCAAGAAGTGGTACAAGTAGATAGTAATTTTGCGGCGCCTTATATGCGCATTGGCCAAATATTATCCCATGAGTTAGATAAAGAAAAGGAGGTATTGAGGTGCTTTGAAAGAGCCGTCGCTCTTGATTCTAATGAAATAGCTTTTTCAAATATTTACAAAATACTAGGAGAGCACTATCTACGAGAAGGGTCTTATCAGATTGCCCAAAAGTATCTTCAAGGCTATCTTAGATTGCACCCTAATGCCTCCAATGCTACTTCAAGAAGTATCAAGCGAAGTTTAAAGCAAAGCTTATTTGCCCAAAAAGAGAGGGAAAAGACCCGCGTTTCGATTCAAAATTCGCCACTTCCTGTGTTTTTGAATGCAAAGCTTCATCAAAGCTATCCTGTGATGACGGCGGATTTAACTTCGTTGATATTTACGATAAATAACGGTGATGAGGATATTGTGATAAGTGAGCGAACCACATCAGGCTGGACTTCCCCTGTTTCTATCTCTACTAACATCAATTCTTCCCAAAATGAAGGTACCTGTGCAATCTCTGCCGATGGGCGTATGTTGATATTTACTGCCTGTGACCGTAGCGATGGTTATGGCAAATGCGATTTGTACGAAACTCGAAAAACAGGAACCCAATGGTCAATTCCTCGAAATTTAGGAAAAGTCATTAATTCGCCCCATTGGGAATCGCAACCTAGTCTTTCGGCTGATGGAAATACTTTGTATTTTTCATCAGACCGCCCTGGCGGCCAAGGAGGAAAGGATATTTGGGTAAGTGAAGCAGATGCGGAAGGTTTGTGGCAAACTCCCCAAAACCTAGGCTCTCTAATCAATACTGAATTTGATGAGATTTCTCCTTTTATTCATACCAACAATATATCGTTGTTTTTTTCTTCTGATGGGCGCGAAGGCATGGGTGGATTTGATGTATTTGTTTCTAAAAAAATAAATGCAAATTGGTCACGACCTGCTCATTTTGGTTACCCTCTCAATGATCATGCCCATCAAATAGGCTTTTATATTTCACCAGATTGCCAAGAAATGCTGTATTCTTACCAATATCAAGCTACAAAACGCATTTATCAAAATTTGCCGCAAACGGTGATTTGTCGTACACCATTGCCCGATTCCTTGGTAGCATGGTGCCCTGTGGTGATGTTTATAAAAGGTAAGATAAGAGATGGTCAGACATCCGAACCCTTGGGAGCTCGTATTACAATTCAGAGCATACATCACTCATCAAATCAAGTATCAAATTATACTTCTGATGGCTCCACGGGAAAATTTTTGTTTGTTTACCCCAAAAATGTGAAAGTAAACGTTTCTATTGAGAAAGAAGGATATTATCCCCTCCATTGGGAGTTGGAGCTGGATTCATTGTTGAAAAGTGCTTCGCCATCATTAGATGTAGTTTTGTGGAAATGGGAGCAAAATCGGAGTATGAGGATAAAAAATATTCTTTTTTTAAATAATAAAACCGATTTGGATGCTACGTCGTTAGGGGAGCTCAAACAATTGGCTGATTACTTATTGAAATATCCATATTTAAAAATACAGATTGAAGGCCATACCGATGACGTAGGCCAACAAGATAAAAACATGGATTTGTCGTTGAGAAGAGCGCTTACCGTTGTTGATTATCTACAACAAGCGGGAGTGATGCCAACTCGACTACAGGCCAAAGGTTTTGGAAATACCAAACCTTTAGTTGAAAATATATCAGACGAAAACCGCCGCCAAAATCGTAGGGTAGAGTGGCGTATTATTGATTGAAACCACGCATGAAAATAATCTTAGCTTTTGGTTTGTTTATAGTGATAAGCTGGGTACGTCCCTATTGCTGTCAGGCACAGGCTTCGGCTTATGTAAGTTCTTCTTCCAACAAAAAAGCACTTGAAGCTTTTGAAAAAAGTACTAAGTTTTTTAATGAGAAAGACTTTGGACGGGCAAGTCAGTGGGTAGATGAAGCCCTCAAATATGACTCTACGCTAGCCGAAGCCCATTTTCGTAAAGGACAGCTTTATGACGTATTTACACAGCCCGAATTGGCACTTCAATCTTACCGTAAAAGCGTGAATCTTCGGCCCGATGCGCCGCAGTTTGCGTCAGCGTATCAGAAGCTTATCGAATATCACCTTCGGGCAGGAGAATATGCACAAGCGAAAAAAGATTTAGAACACTATATCGTTTTTCTTAAACCCAATAGTATGGCATTAAAGCGTGCCCAACGACAGTTGGCCACCTGTATTTATGCCGAAAAAGAAATCCCAAACGCTTGGGTAATTCATCCTGAAGAGCTATCTGATACAGTCAATCAGTTTATTTTACAATATTTTCCAGCCCTTACTGCCGACGGTGAGACGATGGTTTTTACGGCGCTCAAGCCCGAAAACGACGAAGATTTGTTTGTGACATCTTATAAAGAAGGTAAATGGGGCATTCCAGTCTCTATTTCTGAAAAAATCAACACTGCCGACAATGAAGGCACCGCTACGCTCTCAGCTGATGGTAGAACACTGGTTTTTACGGCTTGCAATCGCAACGACGGCTACGGGAGCTGTGATTTGTACATAAGTCACAAATACGGAGAAGATTGGGAGAAGCCAACTAATTTGGGAATGGCTGTCAACTCTCATTATTGGGAGTCGCAGCCTACACTTTCGCCCGATGGCCGAATCCTCTATTTTATTTCAGACAGGCCGGGTGGAGTTGGCGGGCGAGATGTTTGGTTTAGCATGTTAAAGTCAAATAACCAATGGACACCCGCCCAAAATCTTGGAAAAGAAATCAACACATCGGCAGATGAAGCTTCTCCTTTTTTACATGCCAATGGTCACACACTGTTTTTTGCCTCGGAAGGGCACGAAGGTTTTGGCGGCTATGATTTATTCTTCTCTGATAGTACGGCTACGGGTTGGACTCCCCCTCGAAATCTAGGCTATCCTATCAATACTTCCGACAATCAAGTTGCTCTCGTGATTACTTCTGATGGCGCGTACGGGTATTATTCTTTAGATACCAAGCGATTGGGAAATCAGCGTGTTTCGAGATTGTATCGTTTCCAGCTACCAGAAGAACTCAAGAAACAGTTTAGTGTAGTCAATTTCTTGAAAGGTGCTGTAGCAGATGCCAAAACCCAAAAGCCAATCAAAGCCCTCATCGAATTGGTAGATTTGAAAACCAACAAAATCGTGCAGCGGTTTATGTCAGATGCAAGTACAGGACATTACCTTACTACTTTGCCCAATGGTTCTGAATGGGGAGTATATGTAAGTGCTCCGGGCTATTTTTACAAGAGTTTGTCTTTTGATTATAGCCAGAAAAGTAAAGCAGAAGGCTATCGATTAGATATTTCATTGGAATCTTTCAATCTAAACGCTTATGGAATATTAAGCAATATTTATTTTGAAACGGGCAAAGCTGATTTGCAAGACAAATCGCTTACTGAACTTAACAAGCTGATAGAGCAATTGAAACAACAGCCTACCCTAAGAATAGAAATAGCAGGTCATACCGACGACGTGGGAGATGCCAAGCAAAATCAGATACTATCACAAAAGCGCGCTCAGAGTGTTGTGGATTATTTGATAAATGGGGGAATTGGTCGGGAGCGTATCAAAGCGGTAGGATTTGGCGAAGAAAAACCCATGGTGCCTAATACCTCTGACGAAAATCGACAGCTTAATAGACGTATAGAATGGCGTATTTGGTAAACTTTGCTCGGGGAGAGGAAGAGGGCTTTGATATCAAAAAAAAAATTGCTTAATTTTGCAACCTGTTTGCAAAAACTTGCAGTAAAGTAATGAACGATTTTTAAGATTGGATTGTAAGATTTATTGAATAGCTATTTTAAACATTTCCAATCGAGCCGTTAAGGCAAAACGTTCGTACCTTATAAATATCAATTTCGTAATGTCTTCTGAAAAAGTATCTTGCTTGATTATTGGCTCGGGGCCTGCGGGTTATACCGCCGCCATTTATGCCTCACGTGCCGGATTAAATCCCGTTTTATATACAGGTGGTCAGCCGGGAGGTCAGCTTACCATTACCACAGATGTTGAAAACTATCCAGGATATCCAGAGGGAGTTCAGGGACCTCAAATGATGATGGACTTCGAAGCCCAAGCACGCCGCTTTGGAGCAGATATCCGTTATGGATTAGCAACAAAAGTAGATTTTTCTGATTCAACTCTTCATAAAGTTTGGATTGACGGAGAGCATTTGATTGAGTCTCCTGCGGTGATTATCGCAACGGGGGCCTCTGCCAAATGGCTCGGCCTAGAATCTGAGCAGCGTCTCAATGGACACGGTGTATCGGCTTGTGCAGTATGTGATGGTTTTTTCTTTAGAAACCAGGAAGTGGCGATTGTAGGAGGAGGCGATACAGCATGTGAAGAGGCAAGTTATTTAGCAAAATTGTGTAAAAAAGTATACATGATTGTGAGACGCGATGAACTTAGAGCCTCGGTGATTATGCAAGAGCGCGTCAAATCACTGCCTAATATCGAAATTCTGTGGAATACCGAAACAGAAGAAGTATTAGGAAATAATGAAGTAGTAGGTGTAAAAGTTAAAAATGTACAGACAGGGGAGTCTACTCAACTAGATGTAACTGGTTTTTTTGTGGCGATTGGTCATAAACCAAACACTGACATTTTTAAAGGATATATTGATATGGATGCGGCTGGGTATATCCAAACCGTAAAAGGAAGTACAAAAACAAATATCACTGGGGTATTTGCTTGTGGCGATGCGCAAGACAATATTTATCGCCAAGCAATCACGGCAGCAGGTACAGGCTGTATGGCTGCCCTCGACGCTGAGCGTTATTTAGCCGAAAAAGGATTACATTGATTTGAAAATTTGGGAATGAATCGTAACCTTTTTCGTGAAAAAAAGTATGATTCATTCCCAAATATATTCGGATTGGCACATCACGGGACTAACAGCCCGTTTTAATTTAAGTTTTATTCCCGGCGATTGAGTGGGCATGGATACGTTCCCCCCAGTCAATGGTCGGCTAAATCAACCACTGATGAAAGCCAAATTTTTTTATCTCTTAATGTTGTCCTCAATTTTTAGTTGGACTTCTACTCAAGCACAAGAAAAAGGATTGTTCAAGAAAAATCCTAAAATCAAAACCAACAAAACAGAAGAAGTAAGCACGCCGGTCATCAAACCTCAAAAAGATGAATTTGAAGAGTTTGAAACAACGACTCCTCAGATGCGTTTCTCCAGCCAATTTGAACCTGTCAAAGACATTAATCCTACCGTAGCAGACGACACCACTGGAACCATTGATGAAGGTGAAACGAGTGTGGCCGAAATCATTGATTCTGTACAAGTAGGAGATGATTGGGTACAGGTAGCAGATTATTATGCCATTTGGGATTCCCGTACTATCAATCCCTATAATTTGAGTCCGCTGGAGTTTGAAGACAACATCACCTTGCACTTGTATGATCCTAGCAAAGGGCATTTCTGGAATCTCCCTACCAGTGAAACCAAAATAACTTCAAAATTTGGACCTCGCTGGGGACGTTGGCATGAAGGAATGGACATTGATCTCAATACAGGTGACCCTGTTTATAGCACTTACGACGGAATCGTCCGCATCGTAGCTTACAATGGAGGCGGCTATGGAAGATTTGTTTTAGTGCGTCATTATAATGGCCTCGAAACTTTATATGGTCACCTTTCTAAAACGACAGTTGAAGTAGGACAATTGGTAAAAGCAGGAGACATGCTCGGCCTAGGAGGTAACACAGGGCGAAGCTACGGAGATCACTTACACTATGAAAATCGGTATGAAGGAAATGCTTTTAGTCCCGAATGGATTTGGGATTTTCCAAAGCAAACAATTCGCGCCGATCGGTTTGTGCTTTCATCGCGTGTTTGGGATCATTTAAGAGGTGGCAAACCCTATGAAAGTGAATTTGATATTGAATCTGCACCTGTAAAACGTACTGTACTGCATCGGGTAAGAAGAGGGGAAACACTTGATTCGATTGCCAATCGTTACGGAATATCTACTTCAGAATTGGCTCAAAAAAATCGACTACGTTTGAGCTCACGCCTAAAAATAGGGCAGCGTCTTCGAGTAAAATAAACAAAAAATATGAAACTTGATATATTGGCTATTGCAGCGCATCCTGACGACGTAGAACTAGGGTGTGCAGGAACGCTATTGTCTGCTATTGCCCAAGGACGCAAAGTAGGCATCCTAGATCTTACCAAAGGGGAACTCGGAACGCGGGGTACGGCAGACTTGAGGCTTCAAGAGGCCGCCGCTGCAGCGGAAGTATTAGGAGTAAGTAGTAGAGAAAATGCAGGACTGGCAGATGGCTTTTTTAGGAACGATACAGAAAACCAACTGGCGATTGTACCTTATATAAGAAAATACCAGCCAGATATTGTATTGGCGAATGCCATAGACGATCGTCATCCTGACCACGGAAAAGGGGCTGCACTTATATATGATGCTTGTTTTATGTCGGGGCTACGCCGTGTAGAGACCAAAAATGAAGAAGGTTTACTTCAAGCACCTTGGCGTCCAAAATATATATATCATTTTGTACAAGATAGATATATTAAGCCTGATTTTGTAGTAGATATTACACCTTATTGGGATAAGAAAGAAGCGGCTATTAGGGCTTTCAAGAGCCAATTCTATGATCCTAATAGTACAGAACCCAATAGTTACATTTCGTCCCCCGACTTTTTAAACTTCATCAAGGCTCGCGCTGAAGAATATGGTCATGCAGCAGGATTCAAATATGGAGAAGGATTTACAGTAAGAAAAATCATTGGAATCAAAGATTTGTGGGCTTTAGAATAATGCTTTTTAGTATATAATTGTACTATGTTTAGGAATACTTTGGGAATTTGAGGAACTTTTGTAAAAATGCTATTTTTTTTGGGTAATAACTTGTGCAGTATAAAGTGAACTACTACCTTTGCACTCCCAAACAACGAGAGAGGGGCACTGCAAAGAGAAAACTTCGAAAATAAATTTTTGAAAAATAAAAAAATCAAAAAAAAGTTTGGAAGTTAAAAATAAAAGTAAGACCTTTGCAACCCCAAACATAAAGGCAAGTCACAAAAGATGTGAAATAAAAGCCAAGTTTGGTTAGCTCTTTGAAATAATGAGTAAGTTAAGGTTCAATAGCGAGTCTTTGTGAATCAGTCAATTTTGATTTTTTAATATTTACGATGGAGAGTTTGATCCTGGCTCAGGATGAACGCTAGCGGCAGGCCTAATACATGCAAGGCGAAGGGGCAGCAATGTCACTGTCGTACGGGTGCGTAACACGTATGCAACCTACCTATCACAGGGGGATAGCCTTTGGAAACAAGGATTAATACCGCATAAAGCAGGGGTTCCGCATGGAGATATTGCTAAAGATTTATCGGTGATAGATGGGCATGCGTCTGATTAGTTAGTTGGTAGGGTAACGGCCTACCAAGACGATGATCAGTAGGGGGCGTCAGAGCGTGGTCCCCCACACTGGCACTGAGATACGGGCCAGACTCCTACGGGAGGCAGCAGTAGGGAATATTGGGCAATGGATGCAAGTCTGACCCAGCCATGCCGCGTGGAGGAAGAAGGTCCTCTGGATTGTAAACTCCTTTTTTGGGGGAAGAATAGTTCTCTTGCGAGGGAATGTGACGGTACCCTAAGAATAAGCCACGGCTAACTACGTGCCAGCAGCCGCGGTAATACGTAGGTGGCAAGCGTTGTCCGGATTTATTGGGTTTAAAGGGTGCGTAGGTGGTTTGATAAGTCAGTGGTGAAAGCTGGTTGCTCAACAATCAAGTTGCCATTGATACTGTCGGACTTGAGAGAAGTGGAGGTTCATGGAATGGATGGTGTAGCGGTGAAATGCATAGATATCATCCAGAACGTCGATTGCGAAGGCAGTGGGCTGTACTTTATCTGACACTGAGGCACGAAAGTGTGGGGATCAAACAGGATTAGATACCCTGGTAGTCCACACTGTAAACGATGCGAACTAGCTTTTTGGTTTTAGGATTGGGAGGCTAAGGGAAACCGATAAGTTCGCCACCTGGGGAGTACGCCGGCAACGGTGAAACTCAAAGGAATTGACGGGGGTCCGCACAAGCGGTGGAGCATGTGGTTTAA
>VFQP010000397.1_pt1 | contig 106923 bp, 91 predicted proteins | sample 3512351 | NCBI WGS metagenome assembly VFQP01 (sample SAMN10412372, study PRJNA504923) | tailings metagenome | isolation source: Relicate 1 Philex TSF1 revegetated site | place: Philippines: Tuba, Benguet | collected 2017-08-29
ATTTGACGCCTTAGTTTAAGGCTGAAAGGTGTCTACTGCATTAGGGACGATTCAAGGTGTATGTCGTCTATCCAAGATGCACAGTTACCTAATGACTAATTTAGCCTGGATGCTGCTTTATTAAAAAATGCTCACAATATTTGAAAAGCTACCCTCTGGCTTTGGTGAAAGATTAAAAAGCGAGAGAAAACGCCTCGGCCTCACTCAAACTGATTTTGGTGATAAAGCGGGCGTACAAAGATTCACTCAATACCAATATGAAGCTGAGGTGAATTCACCTTCAGTACGTTACCTGGCTTCAATTCTCGAAATCGGAGTTGATCTGATTTTTCTATTATTTGGAGTACGGATGGAGCACATGTCCCTACCTAATAATGATATGCAGATTATTGAACGTAAGGCTTTTGTTTTGTTGGATCAGAATGAAAGAACATTAGGAGAACCCCTTACTCCAGAGAAACGATATGTAATGTTTGACAAAATTCGCTCCAATCTCATTCAAATTAAACTTATTGAATCTATACATCAAATATCAGCTAGGCACCTTGAGAGTCATGGCTAACAACTGTTTCAGTTATATCTACACTTCGGCAATTTGCCCAACTTAGCCGACTTGCGGCACTAATATTGGGCCCTACCTATTTAAATTGATCTTTAACCATCTGCCTGGTTATTCAAGCCTTTTGAAGTTTGCAAGTCACCCACTACATGACCGGAACGCAACCGCTACAAGTGTTCCTTGTCACACATAGAGCAATCTCTACTAACCTTTAGATAACTGAGCATATGATCAATTATTTAATCAGTATGTATATATTGATGTATATTTGATTAATGATAGATTCCCACTCCAAAATACCTCCAGGATTTGGCAATAGGCTTCGGGAGGAGCGTAGGCGGTTGAAAATTAATCAGGACGCACTGGGCGAAGCAGGAGGTGTTGGCAGAGTTACGCAATTTGAATATGAGCGTGAAGCTCGATCCCCAACTGTAAAATACTTGAGAGCTATTGCGGATGTTGGGGTTGATTTGACCTACGTACTTTTTGCTCGCCGCCTAGAAACATCTAGTTTGAAGCCTGAAGAGCTTGCGGCCATAGACAAGCAAGCACTCAAGATGCTAGTGAGAAATGAATTTGAGTTAGGCAAAGATATGGATGATGAGAGTCGCCATAAGATGTTTGAGATACTTCGCTCACAACTTATAGCAAAGAAATTTCAAGCGAACAGCACCACATCATATCAAGACCCCTTTCATAACCGTTGAGTGCCCCAATTGTCATGATTGGTTTTTAAGGAATGCCTGTACACTTCCTTTTGATTCAATCATTTATCCTTGCCGCCATCGGAATAAACTAATGGTTTCAGACATAGCACTGACTGCAATGCTTTTCGCCCGCGAAGCCCATCACAGCCAAGTTAGAAAGTATTCAGGCAATCCCTATCATGAGCACTTAGGAGAGGTCGCTGGTATTGTTAGTACCGTGACTCATGAGCTTGAGGTTAGCCCAGATGTAGCTATCGCAGTGTCCTGGCTTCACGATGTTGTCGAAGACAGTAAATTCACGAACGTTTCAGAAGAGCAAATTCTTGCGCAATTCGGCTCTGTAGTGCATTCAGGGGTAATGTGGCTCACCGATCAAGAAGTGGGCAATCGGGCCGCAAGGAAACAACTTGCCGCAGAGCGCATCGCACGAGCGCCGGCTTGGTGCCAAACCATTAAATATGCTGACCTCATAAGTAATGCACCAGGTATCCGCAAGCATGACCCCAAATTTGCCGAAGTATACTTTGCTGAAAAGCGTAAAATGCTCAGCATTGCTAATACTGGCCATCCACTTCTGCTTGAGTTAGCCTTGAAACTCGTTGAATAGACAGCATATTATGTATATAGATGAAAACGATGACAGACCACAATTGGTTTTAATTGGTGGCAGCAACGGGAGTGGAAAAACCACGCTTGCTGCGGTTGTCGAGGAAGACACTGGTATTGAGTATTTGGGAGCCGACCGCATTGCTGCAAGTCTCGATCCAGCAGAGCATCATAATATTGACGCTGCTGCAGGGAGAATCTTCATTGAGAGACTGAGAGGTATCTTAGCGGCAGAAACCTCGGTAATTATTGAATCGACTTTGGCTGGCACAACACTTAGAAAGTACCTGGTTGAGGCTAAAGAGCGTGGTTACAAGATTACGATTCTATATATTTTCTTAGAGACGGTTGAGCTTTCTTTGTTCCGTATCGAGGTGCGAGTGAGAAGTGGGGGTCATAATGTCCCGGAAAATCTTGTTCGAGAGAGATATCTCAAATCTAGAATTAACTTCTGGAAGACTTATCGCCAATTAGCAGATAATTGGGAGTTAATCTATAATTCACCAAACGAAGATTCACCAATTCCTTATATGCAATATATTGCTACTATGGAACTCACTGAGAGCGAAGTCGAACCAGTTGAGATTGTATCCATCAAAGATCGGAATTTGTTTGAAGGCTTCCTTGATTCTTTTGGAGGTAATTTATGAGAAGATCCATTATTGTATCGGCCGAGCAAGTTGCTCCGCGCTATGAAACTGCTGCCAACCTAGCAGTTGCCAGGGCCATTCATGAGCATAACAAAGCTGGTCGCGAGACTTACTCTATGCGCGATGGACAGATCGTTGCCCGACAGCCTAGTACTGGCCGAACCGTAGTCATAGGCAATACTTATCCAAGAAGAGATTCAAGATAATAATTTATGCTGGGGAAGTGTAACTCGCTTCCTCAGCTTCCTCCTCCTCAATCACCTCGCTCAATTTCTCAAGTAAATCAGAATTGAATTGCTTGTTGAATTGAGGTCGCAGTGCCAAGATTAAAAAAGCCTCAAGCCAAAACTGCTCTTTTGGGCAGTACATTGGCAAGATTGAAACAGACCTCCATTTAGGCCACCATTCTTTTTGTGCGTGGGGTGAGGTTACATCGGTGAGCCTGGCTTTGATCCTTCGTTTTGTGCGCCCAATATATAGAGCAGTACCACCTTCATCCCTATATTCGTAAATTCCCGCCTTCGCATAAAGGCTGCTATCGAAAGAAGAAGACTCAAACTCTTCTCGTGTGAATGTTTTCGAAAACCCTGCAAATATCATCAGGGCATCTGCAGCAGCTCTGTCTAACGATTGAACAAACGGAGTTGCCAACTTTACTACCTCGCCACTGGTAAATCATCGATACGAGTTGTGTAGAAAGGCGAGAGCATGTTGCTATTGACCTTCCAAACATGCTCGAAACCCATTGAGGCGACTCTCAACGTATTACGCCCATACTTGCGGTTGATTGCATCCATGGCGCTCATCAGTCCCGCTCGTTTGTCTTGCTCCTGGGCATAACCAAACAAATCGTCCTGTGCTAGGTCTGCAGGCACTATATTGGTGAGCATCACACCAGCCTTCTTGTAGCGGTAGCCTGGCTTGAAAATCTTCTTGAGAACCCATTGGGCAGCTTCATTGAGCTTTAGCGTGTCATTGACGGGAGCCGGCAGATCAATGGTTGCTGACTTCCTGTATTGAGGCTCATCGCGGAATGGGCTGGTGCCAATAAACACTGTCACTCCACGGGCTACTGATCCCTGCCGGCGAACCTTCTCTGCAGCCTGGCTGATGAATTGAGACACAGCTTGGGTGAGCTCGGGCAAATCATATACAGGCTGGCCGAAAGACCTTGAGCTGATAATTTGCTTCTTCTCAGCATCAGGCTCCCCAATCTCGATGCAGGGCATGCCATTGAGCTCGCGCACAATGCGTTCTACTACAACGCTAAATTTTTGCCTGGCCAGCTCTGGATCCATCAGCTTCAAGTCAAGCACCGTCTTGATTCCCAGCTCATCAAGAGCATGGGTCAATTGTCGGCCAATCCCCCATATTTCGCTCACCGGCATCATGGCCATGTATTCCAGCACCTTATGTGGTGCCCAGGTCGTAAGGTCTACCACACCCTCGAATATGGGATGGTCCTTAGCAATGGCCGTGGCAAGTTTGGCTAGCACACGGGAATGCCCGAAGCCGCAACTTACAGGTATGCCCACATGCTTTTTAATGGTCCGCTTGATTTGCATACCAAGCTCTACAGAGCGATGGTGAGAAGCTGGCCTAACGTAATGGCCGAATGACTCATCAATGCTGTAAGGGGTCAATGAAACTGGAAATGTCTCGAGAACTGCTAGGATTTTTTCAGTAGTGCTAGCGTAAAGCGCAAAGTTTGCGCTATAGGCCACTAAATCTTTATATCTGGGATCGTCTTTCAGCTGGAAATATGGCTGAGACATTTTAATGCCAAGGGCTTTGGCAGCTTTATCGCGGGTTACTACGTTCCCATCGTTCGATGAAAGCACTACACAAGCCTTACCTTCGATAGACGGATCGAAAGATCTATGCACCGACGCGTAATAGCTATCGCTATCGACTAAAAGGTGGATAACTCTACTCATCGCCGCAGGCGTTTCATCTTGCTGATGACAACTCCAACCAGCTTGATCTCCTGCATGTCTTTGAAGTGCAATACCGGATAAGCGTCATTCGCAGGCTTGAGACAATGTTTGCCCAGATATTTCACAGTGAAACCACCATCCAGCTCAGCGACAACAATATCCCCTACCCTAGCCTCAAGGCTGCGGTCCACAATGATGATGTCCCCGCTATGAATCTCCGCATCCTTCATGCTGTCGCCCTCGACGCGCAGCAGCATGGTGGCATGGGGGTTATCAACAAGGAATTGGGTAGGGTCAATATCCTCTTCGATATGCCCTTCAGCTGGATTCTGGAAGCCTGCCCGGATTTTGGACGAGAAAAGGGGCAGGTACTCAGGCTCGCCCGGTACCAGCTTAAGGATTGTCTCTGAGTTGATGTTTGATAGCTCAGCCAGGCGTTTCTGGCGGGCTTCATCAAGTGAGACGATGATTGGGGAATCTTGTGTCAACATATTCAGGAATGATTTTACGCCTGAAATAGAAGCGTGGGAATATTCAGAAGGGCGTTGGAACTAAAGCAGCAGCTTAAATATCTCAAGTGTTATAATCAATGTGAATGATTGGATTATGCAAGGATAATGTATTATATTTCAATTGTTTACATTGTTTTTACTGTTCATAACATGATTGGAGTATGTCATGATCATTGAAGAGCGGCTTAAGAGATCCCTTTCAAAGCGAAGGGATGACGTTTTTGTTCGTTCAGAATTTGCAAACTTGGGGAGCGAAGCTCAAGTAAATCGCGCATTGAGAAATTTACTGAATCGCGGCCTTTTGGTTAAGTTAGGTGTTGGCGTATATGCCAAAGCAATGAAAAGTGTCCTTACAGGCAAGCCAATTCCAGTTAAGCCCATAGGTGTATTGGCCCCTGTCGTATTTGCTAAATTAGGGGTAGCGGTTTATCCAAGTAAGGCTACTCAAGAGTACAACCAAGGGTTAACTACGCAAATTCCAGCAGGCACCGTTGTGAACACTGGGGACCGCAGAATCGCGCGGAAAATTGGATTTGGGAAAAGGCGTGTGTCGTATGAGAACAATAAGCAAAGACCAAGTAACCTTTATTAGCGCAGTACTTACAGAAACAGATACAGACTTTAATGAGGCAATCCTCGAGAAAGATATACATGTAACTGATATGCTTGGCGTATTAGCAAATTTGAACCACGATAAATTTGACATTATCTTTTGTGGCGGTACAAGTCTATCTAAGGCTCATAATCTAATCCAGCGGATGTCTGAAGATGTTGATCTTAAGCTGGTATTGCGACCAGGGATATTGCTTGGTACCAGTCAACTCAAAAAAGAACTCAAGAAGTTTAGGAGGTCAGTCGAAGCTCAGATGCTTGAACTGAGCTTTGAGCTAGAAGGTACGCATACCCTGAATGAGGGTAAATATTCAGCTTCAAATTGGACCTATCAGCAAGCCTTCCCGCAAGTGAACAGCTTGCGCCCTCATTTGAGCCTGGAATTTACTTTCCGCAAGCCCGAATACCCAACTACCAGAATCGACATTGATTATTTACACAATCGGCTTGTAAATACAGCAGCTCCCATTGCTGAAATTGAATGTGTTGCTGTTGAAGAGATCCTTGCAGAAAAAGTTTTATCGTTTTTGCGGCGACATGCTCAGAACCGCGCAGGGCACATGAAGCAAGAGTGGGATGCTGCTTTGGTGCGGCATATCTACGATACTTACTGTATTGTTACCAGGGATTATGGCTATGTAGAGAGAGCGAAAGAGCATTTCCATGCGCTGGTTGCATATGACACCCAGGAATTTGATCGAGATCCAAATTTCAGCACGAATCCAAAACAAACAATGCTTAATGCATTGAATGTTGCTGAAACAGAACAACAATGTATCGAGGAATACAATACTAGATTGATTCCTCTGATTTATGGCGACTTAAGACCGTCATATCAAGATGCTTTTGCAGTGTTCAAGCAATGCGCTTTAGAGCTCCTATCTACGATCTAGAGGTAATTTTGTGGTTTGAAACCCCACCGAATCCCTATGGAATAGCCCCCAGCATTCCATAAGTAGTATTTCCAGCACCCCTCTAAAATTGAAGGTATTGAATTACCTTCATTTTCGAGGACTACATGACTCACACTCCCCTCCGGGCAATCGCGCTGGCTGTATCTCTGGTCCTGCTTCCAATTACTGCTACAGCTGCATCCATGGGCAAGCTCAGAGTGTTTTCAGGCCAAGGTGAGCCCTTGAGTGCAGAGATAGAGCTGACCAATGTAGGCAAGGACGAGCTCAGCAGCATTACTGCCAACATTGCCTCGGATGAAATCTACATGCTGCAGGGCATCACACGCTCAGCTCTACATAAGGATATCCGCACCAACGTCGGCCGGAAAGCAGATGGGACGATCATTATTCGGCTGACCTCTACCGTGCCAGTGCGCAGTAATAGCTTTGATATGCTCATTGTGATGAACTCAGCTGCTGGGCCTGTATTGAATGAATACACAGTCAACACCCCTGCCCCATTACGTCCTGTCGCAGCCCCACCAGTCATAGCTGCAGCCCCACAACCTCCAATTCCCGCTGCAAAGCCGCTGCCGGCTCCCACTCCGATGCCACAACCGGCACCAGTACATGCGCCCGTGCCCGAGGTATTGCCGCCTGTTGCAGTGGTGGCCCCACAGCCAACAAGGCCTACCGTCAGTCCCAAGCCTGCAGCTACAGAGCGCCAAGTTATCGCCCAGCCTGCCGCCAGCGCCGGGATAGACTCTTACCTGATCAAACCTGGTGATAGCTTGCGCAGTATTGCTAACAGGCTCCCTTCAGATGATTACACCGCCAGTCAGTTAGTGGTTGGCCTGTATGAGAGCAATCAGCATGCCTTTGATGGGCAAAACATGAACCGCTTGAAAGCCGGCAAATTGCTGGCGAAACCCGTGGCGAAGGATATCCAGTCTGTGCCTACCGCGCTGGCCGATCGGATCATTGCAGAGCATGCTCGAGCATATGACGCGTGGCGAGATGGCGCAGCCAGCAGCACCCCTAAAGCACCTGATGCTGCCCGGACTGCCAGCGGCAGCATCACAAAGCCGGCACAACTACAGATTTCTGCTGGGATAAAGCCTCAACCAGGTAGCACATTGCCATCTGAAGATGCAGAGAAAGCAGCAACCAAAGCCCCAGCCTCAATTGCAGGGTTGATGGCTGACCAAAAGACTAGTGTTGAAAGCAAAGCACAGCCTGAACTGGCAGATCGAACAGCACCGAGCGATGACATTCTGAATGAAGAGCTTACTGTAAAGCACAAGGAATTGGCCTATGCCAACGAGCGGATAGCGATGCTTGAGAAGCAAATTGCCGATATGCAGCAATTGATCTCAATGAAGAACAATTTCGCACCATCTGAAAGCTCTGGCTTTGACCCAGATAGCATCATGAGCAAGGCAAAAGCCAGTGGCGCCTTGCCCATTGCAATGATAGTGGCCCTGATTGCGGTTGTCGGCGGTGGTCTTTATCGCCGACTGAAGCGCAAGAAGCAGATGAGTACAGAGTCCATGGCTGAAGGCTCAGTTGACGCTGAAATTATTGCTCAGATGGATGATGCGCATGCCGACAGCGTGAGCACACCTGAAAATCTTGGCCAGCCTGGCGAAGATGAGCTTCGTTAGGTCATAAGTTTGGCCTGACCTGTATATCCCCCCCAAATAAAAATTCAGAGGAGAAGTAAATGGAAGTTATTGAAGAGTGTGGATTTGTGAAGCGCATGCGCTCTAGCTTAGGTTATGGCGCTGACATTGAGTTTGTTGGCTTTGTGATTGTATCCCCCAGCCACGGCTTTGTAGCTCAAACCACTGAAACCACTCTTCATCGCTTTGTTTCCTATACTGCCGCGCTTGAGGATGCTTTCGTGTACGATTCTCACGACACAGCACGTAACGAGGCTGCTGAGATTGATCAGTACGCCCTAGTAGCTTGCCTTTTCGATGAAAACGATAAACTGGTTATAGGTACAGAAGGCCAAGCTAAGCAGATGGAGGAAATGAAACGTGAGCAGTTATATCGAGCAACAACTGAGTGACCAGGAAGGGATTGTCTATTCGACGAAAATTAGCCACTGGTCTATGTTCAACATTTACGCATTGGCTCTACTTTTGCTGATCATAGGCCTGGTTATCTACCCAGTTTTGATCTTCGCGGTTTTGTTCTTCTTCAAGGCGTATATCAAGCGAGCCAGTACCGAGCTGGCGATTACCAATCGCAGGGTTGTGGCCAAGTTCGGATTTATCCGAAGGGATGTCACTGAAATGCCCTTACATAGGGTTGAATCAGTTCGAGTTCATCAGTCCATTTGGGGCAGGCTCTTCAATTTCGGTACGCTGCATATCTCCGGCGCCGGTAATCCCTTAGTTGTGATCCCCTCAGTATTCGACCCATTGGCTTTCAGGCAGCAGCTTGATAGTGCGAAGGGCTTGCGTAGGGAGAAGAACCAATCTCCTGAGCATCAACTAGCCTCTACATAGAGCATTGATACTGCGGACTCATGGGCGACGAAAATCAATACAGAGGGGGGAACAATGGTCCGAAATTCCCTTCCCTCCCCACTGTTAAAAGCGAGCCTATAGCATTAAGTGCTGAGCAGGAGGTTGCCATACAGGTAACCAAGGATGAGCTTAAGGCTGTCTGGCCTGAATTCCTTGAGCACGTCAAAGAGCTCTACGAGTTGGGGATGATTGATGGTCTGAGGGATGTTCGTGTTACGCGATCGAGTAAGCTATCTCGACCTAAAGATGTGCCCTTTTCAGTCGTAACCGTGAGAAATGTTCGTCACCCTGGCAATAAAGACAATGGGTATGACAAATGCACAATATCATCCGGGGATATATTGACCATTGAACAATTGGGAAAGGAAAAGCTGGAAGAAGGCTGGGAAGTCTATAAAAGCTTCTTTGTACAAGATATGCAAAAACACACAATGATTCTCACGCGGCTACATATAAGCCCCGCTATTATTTAGGATTTATTCCCAAATACTATTTATAATCAGGTGTACTCGTTTCTGACCCAAAGCTGACTTAAAAGCTTGGGGTATATAGCTTTAAACAAAGTCTAACAATTAAAACATTTTACAAATAGCCGAATATTAACAACTCAAGGCTAGTGCATTTGACTAATTTTATTCTTAGGGGTGGTTCTATATGGCTGAAGATGACAGAGCGATATCATCGGATACTGTTTCGTCTCGCCTTGTAGCGTCAGCGTTTAAAGCCGCTGGCATCTCTATTGCTGACCCAACGATGTATATCATCCTTGGTGGCGTATTGGAGTTCTTCACCAATAACTGTGCAATCTGGAGCCTATACAAAGATTATGTTGATAAATTGAATATCGGCATAGGCGATGTGCGTGATCCAGAGCACCAAGGCCGAGTTGCCGCGCAATTGGGCAATGAATTCCAGGCTCTCATGGATGCTAATGGCATATCAACCTACGAGCTTGATGATGACCATTTCATATACATTGGCTGCTTCACAGGATTGATGGCCACGTACCCTAGAGTATTTGCCAATATCGCTCCAATGATTGATGGCGCCTGTAGTTCCGGGGCAACGCTAGCTCAAATGAAAGTAAATTAATGACTGCAGTAACTCTCCATTTTGAATTAGACAAGCTCAAAGCAAAGCTAGAGCAATTCAAAAAGACTGTGAATCTCCACGTTCCAATGGACGCTGAGTTGCAGCTGCATTTCATCACAAACAGGCATGAGATCCTGGACAATTACAAACACATGGCTGAGAACTGGCTCATTTTGCTGGGTACCATGGATCCAACTACCTCACCTGGCCTTAATCTGATCAGGGCTGAGGTCAATCAATTCATTGCCTGGACTGCTGCAGAGCAGGATCAACTGGCCGCGCTTTCAGAGACTTAGTTTTTTTCGAATTTTGCTATATTGAACTCATACTTATGAGAGATATAGCACCATGGAACTCACACTTAATACCCAGCCAGAAATGCCCTTCAAGACCCTGAAGCAGCGCTTAAATCACTGGCGCCGCATGCAGCAAGTCACACTGCAACATGAAGCCCCGGAGGTTGTTGCAGGCCGGCATGCTGAATCCCAATTCCACGAACTGATATCAACAAGCCTGAAATACAAAGGGGTTCAATGCTTCGTGGACAAGCGAGTACGCTCCAATAAGCTCAACAGGCGATTTGAAATCGACCTGATTGTATTGACCAAGAAGCAGCTCCATGTGATTGAGATCAAGAACTGGTCCGGTCAGCTTGTATCCCGTGGCGACGAGTGGATCCAGATCAAGCGCAATGGCACTGAATCCCCTAATCCCAACCTCACCACATACAATGGCCAGAAGGCTCAGGTGCTGCGTGAATATCTAGCCGGCAAGGGCGTTAGCCTGCCAAACGGCTTCATATCTCAGAAGGTCGTCTTCATGAATGCCAACCTGGCCCTGTCGAAAGATATTGCTGACAATCCTGATGTCATTCAGCGCTGGCAGATCGACAAGTATCTTAAAGGACAGCGTGGCGCCGGTGCTGCAGAGAATATGGTGCATAGCCTGATTGAAGCTTGCTTGAACTCTGAACGCTCGAAAGAGGTGCTGATCAAGCATTTTGGCTCGCTTTCCAGCGCTGCCTATGACAACGCCGCAAAATACTTGGAAGAACTGCGCACCTGGGATCTTGTGAAGTTGCACGGTGGCCGCATTCTTCAGGGCGATGCCCTAGAAATGTGGGCAGGTGCAGACACCATCACCATGAACATCTTTAAGCCAGACACCAAGATTAACGTAGGCTGGGTTCGAGGGTTCCTGTTAAGTGCAATCCGGATTATTGGTCTGGGCATGTCCCCAGGCTGGCTAAAGACGGACTATGGCATCAGCATGCCGCTGTATCCAGAACGCAGCAATCTCCTGTTCCATGTTGTTGGCCAGAAGCAGCCAGCAAGCATACCTCTGCAGAGCATTGACTGGATCCGTCGCGGCTAAGCTTCATTCACCCTACCACCTGCAGTGGCAATTTATGCTGCCAAAACTTGCAAGTTATGGTGTCATTTCAAAGTTGTCTAATTGCCCATAAGCAGCAACTGAATGTAATTTCACTTCAATTAGTTATGGCCGGGTGAATCATCATAATGTGCAACTTCTGTGCTGCATAAGCTGCAAGAATCACCATTAATGCACGTATAAGCCGCAAGTAATCGCAGTTTTTGGCACTTGCATCTTATGCTGTTCAAGTTGCAGCTTTTGGCGCATGTCACAGTTACGCGGTAGCAAAATCATTTCAAGACAAGTCACCTACCCCACCGAAATCTATAGTCACACCCCCAGCATTCGCCGGGGTTAAAAACCGCTCACTTCCTATAATCCAAGTTACGTTTTCTATCAGTGAGTTACAGCTGATAGCCCACGTTTCTTGCGGTATCCCTTCGCGCAGTTTCTGCACGTTTAGCCATTGATTTAAAGGATTGTATGAAGAAGCGAATCATTTCCCAGGCTGTGAGCCTCGCCCTTATTACACTGGCAGTTACACCTGCCAATGCAGCAGACTATTCCGGTGTGACTCTCAATACATCAACTGGTGTACTGAGAGGTGCCAACACGTATACAAACGTCAATCTCAACATCGACAATAATAGCGGTATCGAAAACGGTACTCATGAGTTTTTTTCGAATAGCACAGTCAATGTCACTGGCTACTTGGGGATATTAGATGGCACCTTCATTTTCCGAGGTAACACTCTCATAAACCTGGGTGTGAACCCCGCTAACAGTTGGACTACGAGCTATTACAATAGCGCAACTGTGAATGCTGATGGCGTAGGGTCCTATTCGCGTGGGGCCCATACGGCGTATGACTCCACAACCATAAATTTGAACAGCGAGCAATCTTTCACTGAGATTGCAGAGCTTGAGGCCTGGTACGCTACGACTGTCAATGTCAATGCTGAAAACGCTGTAGATGGCGGCACTATGATCTTCCGCGAATTTACTGAAATGAATGCAAGCCATTCACGCGGCATCACTGGCGGCTCCCAGACCTTCTATGTCCTGTCCAAGCTTAATGCAACCGCTAGTAATGCGATTACAGGGGGTACACAGAATTTTTATGACAGTTCATCCTTGATTCTCACAGGGTCTATCTCAGGTGGTACTCAAGACTTCACCGGTACAAGTGAGCTTCTTCTAAAGAGTGGCTCTTACATAAACGGTGGCACTCAAAGGTTCACCGGTTCATCTAAAATGATTCTGGATGAAGTAGGGGCAGGCTTCAATGTCCAGGGCGGGATTATCGATCTTGCAGGGGTAAGCTCAACGTTGGACCTCGGGACAAATAATTCCCTCACCGTATCTGACCTGATCGGGAATGGCACTGTTTTCTCAAGTGGCACTGCAGGTACGATGTCTCGCCTGATCATCGATGATTATGGCACCCAGACATTTAGTGGGCAGATCATAAGCGGTCCCGCCGAGATTGATGTTCGTAAGACTGGTCCTGGCACCTTCAACCTGACCGGCACGATCAATACTCAACGTGACTTGGCTATCGATGGTGGCAAGTTTCTTGCAAATGGTTCTGTCTTAACTCCCAACACCATAGTGAATGCGAATAGCACTATAGGTGGCTCAGGAACTGTCAATAACCTGATCATCAATAATGCAGGCATTTTGGCCCCTGGCAACTCCATCGGTACTCTAAATGTTGCAGGTAACCTGTCATTCAACCCGCTCTCAACATATGAAGTGGAAGTGAATGATCAAGGCCAATCAGACCATACTGCAGTGGCTGGCGTTGCAACACTGGCAGGCACAGTAAATGTCATCGCTGAAACTGGCAGTTATCACTCAGGACTAGTATTCAACATACTGAGTGCTAGCGGTGGCATTGTGAATGAGTTTGATCACTTGAACACTAACCTGGCCTTCCTATCTCCGGAGCTCACGTATCAAGGCAATGATGTTTTAATTACTTTCGTTTCAAATGGCGTGACGCCTGGCCAGGTCAGTGTCATTGGTGGCGGCAACAGCAATCAACAAGGCGTGGCTGACAGCTTGCCTTCAGTTACTAGCCCTGCCATTGGTCAAGCTATACAAGGCTTGTCAGTTACTGGCGCAATGAATGCCTATACTCAGCTTGGTGGTGAACTGCATGCAACCGCTCACGCAGGCATGATCGAAGACAGTGATTTCCTTCGCAGCTCAGTGGTCAATCGCCTGGCTAACCATGATGGCAATGAAGCATGGATGAAAGTAACAAATATCGACGCTTCGACCGGCAAGACTGGTCTGAATGATGACGCAAGCCGCCGAGCAAATGCTGCATTGTTCGGTGTTGATCGTCAGGTTGGGAACGATGACGCCTGGACCGTAGGTGTTGTTGGCGGCTACGGCAATACAAATACTTCAACACTACGCTCGACCGGTCGCGCAGATACCGCCCATATTGGCGCATATCTGGGTCGTGCCATCGATCAAGTCAATGTCAAAGTTGGCTTGGGCTATGCCTATCACAGCGTAGATACTGAGCGCAAAATCAACTTTGGTACTTTCAACTCCAAGATCAAAGGGGATTATGCAGCCCATAGCGTTCAAGCGTTTGCAGATGTCGGTTACGCATTCCGTGTTGGCGCTGGCACAGTTGAGCCGTTCTTGAATGTTGCAGGTGTTCAAATCAACCGCGAAAGCTTCCGTGAGCGTAATAGTGACGCGGCATTGAGCGTGAAATCTGAAAACACTTTCACAACGTTCACCACTGCAGGTGTGCGCCTCAACCAGCCGGTATTTCAATACCGCGGGGCTGATGTCGCGCTGGTAGGCTCTGTCGGCTTCCGCAATGCCGCTGGGGATGTTACTCCCTCAAGCACTCAACGCATTGGTGATGGCGGTGTATTTAACACCCAGGGTAACCCAATCGCTCGAAACGCCGTTGTATTCGATCTTGGCCTGAATGCTAAGATCACCGATACGCTCGTTGCGGGTGTTGGTTACCGCGGGCAGTCTGGAGACAACCTCCGAAGCCACGCTACATCGTTCAACTTGAACTGGCTGTTCTAGGCCTCCACAGCTCTCAGCTGGAAAGCTCCCTTTCAGGGGGCTTTTTTTTTGCCCCGTCTTCATCATCATCCCGTATACAGCTTGGCTTACAGCAACATATGGCAGAATTAAAATATCTGCACCCTTAGCATTCTGCAAAGGGGTGTATGCTTAAGATGCCACTATCGATATGGCTGTCCAACTACAGCAATACACAGGAGAAAAACATGAGCTCTGTGACCGCCCCTATGAAAGCCGTTCCACTGCATCGTGCGCTGGAACTTGCTGCAGAATGGAATAAAGGCCAGCCAACACCAGTCGAGCCTGAGTACTGGCGGGAAGTTGTGAGCGTACTAGCAGAAGAGGTCTCAAGGATATCTCAGCCTGGCCCTGAGCAATCTGTAGCTCAAATGGTTGCTGATGATCTCGATCGCATGAGCAACGAGGATCCATTTGCTGAGCATGAGCTGGGATCTATGAGGTTACGCATGCTTGCCAACTTTGTTAGGGATTTTGGTCATCCCGATCAGCGCGTACAACCTGTTGCCCTTCCCTACGGTCACATTGTAGCTGCCGCTATTTTCAACAAGGCAGGAACCAAAGCTGAGCTTTACCTAGTCAATGCTGAAAATCGAGGAATAATTGCCGCAGCCAAAAAAGCAGGCTTGCGAATTGAATATCTTGGGCGTATCACGCCGCAGGCAATGGATGGGGCTTCCGAAAAATGAACAAGCAAGGCCTTCCCCTTACCCATGAAGAAAAAATCGCTCAAATCGCTTCATTTCTGAATTCAGTTGGTATCAAGTGCCATGAGACCGACAGAGTAACTGGGTTCATTGACCATATTCGCATAGTGAAGGGCGAAATCTATTACACCGGTAGCGCATCAATCAGCGGCCTTCTTCACGAAGCTGGCCATACTGCCATTCTCTTAGGCAATGTGCGGGATATGGCTAACGATGACATTGAAGCGGCTACAGTGCTAGCTTTCAAACTATGCGAGGACCTTCACCCTGACCACCCAGCAGCCAGGGCTGCAATTCAATCAGGTGACACAGAGGCTACCGCCTGGGCTTGGGCAGCTGGTATTCACCTTGGATTCAGTCCTGAAGAGATCATTGAAGATAGTGACTATGATGGCGATGGTGCCGGCATTAGGCTTGCTCTGCAGCTGAACAGCTATTTTGGTATTAATGGGCTGCATCATGCCGGCATGTGTAAGATGCCCCACCGTGGAGGCTTTCCAATAATGATCAAATGGGTGCAGGACAGCTATGATCTTAGCGAGCCAGGTTTTCAAGAATTCGAAGGGCTGAAATATGGCACCTAATCTTGAAGAGCTTTTAAAGACGATCCCACAGCAACCCCAGCGCCAGGACAGCTCAAGTGATCAGCTTGCTGAATTGCTCCACTTTGCAAACCGACTCGGGCTATACGATGCTGCAGATGTCATTAAGACACTTTCACCGAGATACAAGCCAGCAAGCAGCTTCAAGTAAATTTCTACATGTTAGATGCTGACTAGTGACTCAACATTTTGATGTAGTCGAGGGATACATTTGAATCTTTACCGCCTTTTAATACAAAGAGTATTGAGCAGACAGCGGTGTTATGTACCATCTCACTTACATCAGAGTCATTTTTGAAAAAGATACTTATATCTAAAAACTCCCCAGCACTACCTCCGTGAACTTTGCTGTACAAGTATGCTTGTGTTTGCTTTCCAAAAGTGAGCAATCTCACATGGCTTTCACCGGCGCCTGGACCAAATGCGCATATTTGTTTAGATCCAATCCCACTTAATTTCAAAGACTCATCAATTTTTGAAAGCCTTTCAATACAGTTATCTGAGATAGCTCCTGAGCCAAAACAGGATAAGTTCGATTTTAACTCAACCTCTGTTACACCGAATTTATTACCCTTTAAATAAATGTCCCATTTGGAATCCTCAACTACTTTTTCGATTACTTGAGGTACAAATCCATTAACTGAGACAACCAATTCACCCTGTCGCCTCCCATCCTGAATACCTGTGGTAATCCAATTAACAGGTGACTTTGCATCGCCCATAAATGCCCAGCTGAGGGTGCCATTCTTTTGTTGAAGAAACATCTGCTTAGTAATTTCACCAAGTTCTGTAGCGGCATGAGCCCCGGTTGCCCCAATCAAGAGAAGTACTGCAATTATTCTTTTCATTATTAATTTTTTCCTATTTTGATTTTTGCATTATCTATTCTAGGCACTTGGTACCGCAATAAATTTGCGGATCTGCAGGTAATTTATTAAGGCGCCTTAGTCAGGTTGGTAAATTTCTTGTTTCTGGATAATGAGCTATCTAAGCCATATTCAATGCAAGGCCAAAAATGTCTGATGTTCTAGATGCTGACCAAATCTCAATTCTCAAAAATAACCTTGAGGGAAAATTGATTGCCCTATCCTTTGGTGCCGGCGTGGACAGTACTGCGATGATAGTTGCGCTTAAAGAGGCTGGCATTAAGCCCGCGGTCATCACCTTCGCAGACACAGGAGGGGAAAAGCGAGCCACATACGAGCATCTGGCTTTGATGCAAAGTCTATTAAAGGAATGGGGCTGGCCTGAAATACACGTTTGCAAGAAGCTCATGCAGGAAAAGACCGGGTACACGGATCTATATGGAAATTGCATAGCGAATGAAACACTGCCAAGCCTGGCCTTTGGGATGCATTCCTGTTCGATTAAGTACAAGGTCCAGCCGCAGGATCAATACATTAAAGGAGCCAGGCGCGGCCCTAATGCCCAGCCAGCCCACCCGATCTGGATGAAAGCGCGAGAACGAGGCGAGAAAATTGTAAAGCTGATTGGTTATGACAATGGAGCAGCCGATATTAAGCGCTCATCCAGACTAAAGCTGCAGGACTCAGAATTTGACTACTGCTATCCCCTGCAGCTTCTGAACTGGCGTCGTCAAGATTGCGTTATGGCGATCACGAAATCCTTGGGTGCTCAGTATGTGCCTATGAAGTCGGCTTGCTTCTTTTGCCCAGCCTCAAAAATCTGGGAGCTTTATTGGCTTGCTGCTCATGAGCCCGAGCTGCTTGAGCAGGCTCTACATCTAGAGCGTAATGCCATGACTGGAAGGCACAGTAGATTTGATACGCTCGATTACTCGGGCGCCAATTGGCTTGATTTGGTTAAAGCCGGCGACAGATTCCCCAGTACCGCGACCTGATGCAGGCTCAGGTAAACCCAGCCTTGATGGCGCCTGCCGTTGACTCTGCTGTACAGGCATGGGAAGCACGGAACGCAGCTGAAGATGCAAAGACAGCCGGCCCTGATAATCCAAATCCAGGTAGGGCCCTTACCTTGCCAAGCCGTGCATCAGGAACCAGCATCGGCTTCATCATTGAAAACCGCCTAACTGATACTGACATTAAGGCGATGCATAGGATTGCTGAGCGCGAGAGCGTCGTAGCACAGGCCCGCGCTTCATGGATTGAAGGTAAAACCCTCAGTTCACTACTCATTTTTTAAGCGAGTTCGAAGACAAAGATAGTGGTTATCGACGCCTCCATGCACCCTATACTCTTAAGGTTGCACGGTTCAATAGGTTGATATCAGGTGATCATCTAATCAATGACGCGCTGGTCTGGCATCCCGACACCAATTTCTCTCATGGCCCCAAAGTGAAAAGAGTGAGAAACGGTGAGAGCTATAACACCTCAATACCCTTATCGCCAAACCATGTATTGAAGAAATTAAACGATATGCTGTCAGCAGTGGAGAAGGATGGGTCTCCGGCCAGTGGCGCATTGCTTATTAGCGACTTCTTCAATGGGGAAAAATCATCTGCACCTGAGCGTGTTTTGCGTGGCTACAGTGCAGCCCAAAGATAGTCCTCTATATATATACAAGGTTTGACGGTCTCAAAACGTCGGTATTTTGCAAACAAATTTGATAACTTATTGAATTAATTGAATTTGAGAAATGCGATTTTAAAGCTTTCAACCTCTAAAAAAGTGATGGTATGCACTACATTCCCCAACTTCTGATGTCGGTTTTTATCATGAGCTTTATAGCTTTTCTGGCATTTGCAATTGACAAATTCCGCGCTGAAGCTGGGGAATGGAGAATCAAAGAATCACATCTCTTGATTCTCAGCTTGGTGAACGGATGGCCAGGCGCATTGCTTGCGTCAAAGTATCTAAGGCACAAGAGCCAAAAGAGAAGCTTCAAGTATAGGCTGTATTTCATCGTGCTGGTCAATGTCGCGCTGCAAGCTACTGCCCTTCACCTTGCAATTACTGGATCAGGAAAAGTCTGAGGCACAACATTGAAAAAAACTAATACTCCCGCCCATGGCATTGCGGCCCCCTGCTACTCGCACATTTTAGTGCCTGAAAATTTGGTAGATCAGGACGGTTCCTCAATACTCACAGTGATAGATGAAGGTCTATCCCCTGCGGAGCTTGCTGCCCGTAGAGACTTTCTACAGGATGCGGTCAACCAGGCAGTTGCATTAGGTCTACCGGAGGAAGTGCAATCGGTTATGACTGAGGCCCATAGGAAGCGTGAAAAGCGATTGCTGGTCGCTTTAAAGAAAGCTCATGCAGCGCTCAAGGCAGTACAATCTAACCCTTCCTCTATTGCTGGGCTTGAGGAATTGGTGCAATCCGCTATGCATCGGAGTACCACTATTCTGAAGCCCAGGGCGATTAAACGTGGGCGAAAAGCCAAGCAGTAACTGAAATTGGAAAATCTGTATGTTGAAATCTGAGTTAATTGATTCTATCGCGCTGCGCTTCCCTGATCTTGGGCAAACCGATGCCAAGCAAGGTGTAGAAGCCATATTGGAAGCCATGACAGCGACACTTGTTCAAGGGGATAGAATTGAAATACGTGGGTTCGGGTCGTTCGGCATCAGGTATAGAGAGCCGAGGATAGGAAGGAACCCCAAAACGGGCCAACTGGTTCAGGTGCCCCGTGTTGCAGCCCCCTTTTTTAAGACGGGCAAAGATATGAGAGATGGAGTAAATAGTCAGGCTGGCGACAATGCGCCAGCCTAGCTTTAAGCGGCATGCTTGAGGAAGCAGCTCATCCCATATAGTTCAGTGTAGAACAGATCAACTGCAGCAACATTCAAGTTGTCACCCAGCAGAGAGCGATATTTGCTGTCCAATGCCTGCAAATCTGTGGTGGTCTCACCTTTCAAAGCTTCAACCAACTGATCCAGTTTCGGAGTGAAGAACTCAGCATTCATCCGGCTACGGACCATGTCCTTCGAAACCTTGCGCATTTGAATCCGCTTTGCCTGATCCTCAACAGAAGTGGGAGGCTGCAAAAGCGCGGCTTCTTCTCCGTAATATCCATACCGGCAAAGGAATAACTCCAGACGCTTCTTTTCGCCGTCACTCAGCTCATTGAACTGGTAAGTCCTGGGTATAGTAATTTTTCTGCTGAGCCAGATACCTATCAGTTTCAGCTCATCAGCAATTGAAGAGCCCACCGTGACGGTTTCTTTCTTGTCCATCTCTGGGCTACGCAGCCAGCCGCGGGGAACACTCAGCGCATCTTCCCAGCGGGCTTCAAATTCAGCCTCAACTTCAAATTTCATCCGCTTCTCGCGGGAGATAAGGTGCGAACGTGGTACCTGCAGAATTTCGCGTAAGGCAACTACACTCATGCCCAGCTTGGCCCGCTGATCCGCTGCCCTTTTTCCAAGCATTGAGCGATGCTCTTCAGAAATTCTAACCATGTATTTGTTTTCATCCTTGAGAATCGGGCTTTTACCAGACTCCATTGGTCCAACTCCGGTAATCAGCCATTCAGGCATGACGCCTAAAGCTTCAGCTAGTTTTACCCCATGTTTCTCATGATCTTCAGGCCAGTAATTCTGCTCATACCTGATAAACATGTTGGAGCTTAATCCAAGGAATTCTGCAACATCCTGGCTCCTGGCACAGATTTCATTTCGACGTTGTTTGATACGCCGGCCGGCCTCGGCACCACTGAACCTTTGTGCTTTGGTTTCTTTTCTTTGATACATGGACTCATCAAATAGCGTTAAAAACACATTGATTATATTTGTCTGCTGTAGGCACTACCTTGCGAATGCTGGGCAATTTAACCCGCACTATTTTCAACCCAACATTCGCGAGGTAGCTTGCGCATCAATGGATTGATAATTACTCAACTGTAATTTGTAAGGTCATGTTATGCCGTACCGCGATTCCATTGAAAACATCACATTGAACATCCTGGCCGAGATGAAAGGGGAAAAGCTAAAGCTTGAAACAGCTGAAGCGATCGTGTCGAGCCGCGCACCCAGCCGTCTCGAACAGTTAGCTGCAGTCCTACTCCCCAGCAGGAAAAATGCTGGTCTTGAGGATGCCCGCACTGATTACGCTATAGCCAAGTCTCGCAATCTCAATTTAATCAGCCGCTGGGCACTTCACCGCTCAATCACTCTAGCGAAGGATAGTCATTGCAGCGATGAGCTCGCGGCTCTTTTGGCAGAGCGTGAAAAAATTGAGGGGTTCTATTCCAAAGTAACCGAGCTTGCCACGCTCTGTGACTCGGTCTGCGAAAACTTGAGCTTTACCATGATGGAATGCGAAGAAGTGATATCTGCAGAGCTCATGCATATTATCAGTTCCGTTCGTCGCCAGGATCTGACAATCACTCTCCAGAACACACAGCGTAGCGTAGGTCTGCTATCACGCGCGATCTACCATTGGGACATCGTAGAAAAGGATTTGAGGGCCTGCATTACCCTGGACACCATGACCGATCTCGCGTTGGAGCTGCCATTAGAAATGGCTGGATCCATGGATGCGGTATCGCCCAAGGGTGTTCTTGAGGCTTGCCGCCTTGCTATGGCGCGAGTACAGCCAATTAAAAAAAACTTGGCCGATCTCGAGCTCAGATATCTCGATGAAATTGCCAAACTTGACGCGGAAATGGTCGAGCCCCTGGCTATATACAAGGAATCTGCATATAGCGAGATTCCAAAACCCCTGAAACTTGCTCTGGAGCTTGCTTAGTATGCAAAATGAAGCTGAAAAATCTGATGAATTATTTGTTCATGGTATCGCCATAGCCATGGTCAACAAGTTCCAAATTTCATCCCTTAACGTTAGTGCCAGCCTTTCAATTGATAAGCCCGAAACTATCGATAACTTTATTCTGCTGGGCAAAATGTTGGAGTGCGCATACAAAGCTGGGCAACAAAATATGACACTCGATCAAATCGAGGCGTCTATTGAGCACTAATCTAGTCTAATCACCAAGGGTTGGGATTTTCCCAATTTCTCTAATATGGCCTGAATTCTCAAATTAGGGCCATATCATGTCATTTTCCGTAACCGTCAAATCCCTTAGAAAATCAAATAATCCAGCACTCAAGGGCATGATTGAGTCTGTTTGCAGAGCATCAGATGATGATGACGTAAACATTGACCTCGATCTTCTGGACGCTGATGAATATCAAGCGCTTAAAGAAGCTATATCAGTAGGCAATGAACCCAAGGCCCTTAAAGCACTCGAGTGGATTGAACAGGTTGATGGTGACTTCACAATTCCTGTACCGAACTTCAAAGCATTCTTGAAAGGCGTACGGTCGTATCTTTCCTCTAATGTCATCAATGGCTGGGTGTTTGTTGAACATGTGGATGGCAAGCTGTACCCCGAACTTGTCGTTTCGATTGCTTCAAGTATTAAAACCAATGGCTTCACCGGTCGCGACGATAAGCCGGTTGTGACTATCAACACCCTGGCATTTACCCATTTAAAAGATGGAGGTAGGCAAACCTTTGGTCCAGTGCGACAGACGCATAAGTTTTATGCTGGCAATGCTTCCAGAAGCTCCATTCCCAAGTTGCTTGCAAACAAAGGAATTTATAAGGAAACAACTGAGCTGATCAATCAGCATTCAAAGAGTTTGGATCGATACTGGGAAATTGCCCACGGCAAGTTTGCTGAGCAGTTCAGGATATCTGGCCAGGTACACGCATTTGAGGATAGCTACAGCCGCAATGGAGAGTCTATCGATAATGCCAAAGCCATCCACGACCTAGGTTCGATGGACAAAGCCGCCATGATGGCTGAACACGATTCGGACCTTATGACGGCCAAGGATCCTGAATTGTCTGGCTCAGTACCAATTCACCCTCTGGTGAAATTCTTCAATTTGAAGACACATGAATACTTCTGGATCAACTCAGACTATATCCAACCGTACATTTACGATAAATCCTTGGGTGACAAGCTGATTCTTCCAGAAACTCACCGCGATCTATTGGATGTGCTGACCACCAATATTCACGATTTTGTTGAAGATTTCGTTGAGGGTAAGAGCGCTGGCAACGTCATCCTTTGTAAGGGCTCCTTTGGCTTGGGTAAGACACTCTCTGCAGAGGTCTTTGCCGAGCTGATGGAACGACCTCTCTACTTGGTCAATACGGGAGAGCTAGGGACCGATGCCTACAACATTAGCAAGAACCTCAAAGCCATATTCGAATTATCAAATCGTTGGAATTGTGTCCTCCTACTGGATGAGGCCGATGTGTTCGTGATGTCACGTGGCAATAACATCGAGGCCAATGCAATCGTTGCTGAGTTTCTTCGAACACTGGAGTACTTCCCAGGGCTCTTGTTCCTCACAACAAATAGACCAAACGATATTGATGATGCGATCATCAGTAGAGCTGCCGCAATTATTCAATATGAGGCACCTACACCGGATAATGCCCGTAAAATCTGGAAAGTGATGGCCGAGCAATTTAAAGATGATCTGAGTGAGTCATTATTGGATAGTCTCTTGGAGCTATTCCCCAGCATCTCGCCACGTGACATCAAAATGCTGTATCGCCTGGCCTTGCGGGTTGCGAAGTCTCGCAATGAAGCACTATCCATCGATACATTCCGGCAATGTGCTATGTTCCGGGCTATTAAAATGGAATAGTTTATCTATCCTTGGATGATCGTGAATAAATTTGACATAGCTAACCTTGAAAGGGTGTTAGATCGGACACAGGCCTTCGCACAGGCCTTGTCCGCAGTTAATGCTCAAATGGATTTTCCAACTGAAGCCAGGCAACGTGCTGCATTTAGTGCTGCCAGAGTATCGACAGACTATTGGTTATCGATACTTGTGCTTATAGAGAGCTCACTCTTTACGCCAGCATTTGCGATGTCGAGGCCGCAATTTGAGAGCTTGATAAGGGGCGTCTGGCTATTGTATGCAGCCCCTGTTGAATGGGTTGAACGATTGCTGGCGCCACTAACACCTGAGTCCGCTAAAGAAGCCAGCGACTGCATGGGCATTAATCGGCTACTTGAAGAATTAAAACGGTGCCAGGCCTGCCCAGCACCACTACTCCAGCAGCTTGAGTCTTATCGTGATGTCATGAGCAAAGCTAGTAACAACTATGTTCATGCCGGATTGTTCGCATTGGCTCATGCTAGAACAGGGACACCGGTACAGTTGATTTGCGAAGTCATCTATGGTGTAAATGCAATTTCCACATTGGCCACGCAACTGCAGATTGTGACCACTGATAATCATGGAGGCCCCGAACAGCTCCGGCGCATTTATCACGACTATGCTGATGTTCTTCCCCTAGCTCACGGCCCATCCCATCCAGTCCCTGCGTAGCGCTTGGTAATTTACTCATTTCCGTAAACTTGCTTTATCTATCGATGAGGTAATGAGTATGTTTGAAGCTGGTCAGTTGGTTGAGGTGAATTTTGGTAAAGACAATTGGTTGCCTGGCAAATTTTCAGAGTATAGCCTTCCATTGAGGGGGGAGTCTTTCGAGCGTTGCCAAGTTGAAATGGATAACGGCACACCTTGCAATTTTGCAGGTTTCCATCCTGATTGTGTTCGCGCGGCCAGCTAATCATCATGAGCTACAATTCCGTTAGCACAGCGCCGTCAGAGCAGCTTTCACTCTTTGCCGGCGTGATTCAGGCTTATGAAGATTCAGGTGAGCACGAGCTGGACAATGAGGCGCTTTATCAGCAACTGATATCCTCTGGTGGCTTACCTGAAAGCCTGCATAAAGACCGTGTGCAATCAGGTGACCTCAAAGGCCATAATCTGCTCAAGCGCAAGGTGCGTTGGTATCAGCAAACTCTAAAAGCAGCTGGGATCATTGAGCATGTTCCTGGGCGTCGAGGAGTTTGGCGGCTCACTGAGCCGAGCGGAAAAGGCCTGAATGCACTCAAGCCAGGTCTCGTAGTGCTGGGCTTTTCGACAAACCTTGGTATGGCTCTCATTGGATCCTGCAGCACACTCTTCTCTCGCACAGATGAACCTATTCATCTGGTGCTCTCAAGCCCGCCCTACCCTCTAGCCGTGGCAAGGTCATATGGGAATCCAGCAGAGCATGAATATGTGGATTGGCTTTGCACACAGCTGGAGCCAGTCGTGCGGCAATTGGTACCGGGGGGCAGCATTTGCCTCAACATCTCAAATTCCATCTTCATGCCTGGCATCCCCGCACGGTCTTTATATCGGGAGCGCCTAGTAATCGCTTTATACGAACGTTTTGGCCTTTATAAGATGGATGACCTCATTTGGGAGTCGAACAAGCCCCCTGGGCCGATTGCGTATGCTTCTAAGCAGAGAGTGCAGCTTAACGAAGCGTATGAGCCAATCTTATGGCTTACAAATGATCCCAGCAAGGTGCGGTCCGACAATAGGCGCGTCTTACAGCCTCATACAGAAGCTCATTTGAAATTTATAAGGGCAGGTGGTACAAAAAAGGCTTACACCTCAAGTGATGGCGCATACAGTCACCTTAAGGGCAGCTATGGCAAAGAAACGGCTGGAAGGATATCCCGTAACATTCTTAAAGTTTCGAACTATTGCCATAGTCAACGTGAATACAAAAAAATGGCGAGGGCAGCTGGCCTACCTGCTCATGGAGCCCCAATGCCTTTGGCTTTAGCCAAATTCTTAATTGAGTTCATGACTGTACCTGGTGATTTGGTGGTTGATATGTTTGCAGGATCTTTCACCACAGCATTGGCTGCGGAAATGCTTCAGAGAGCGTGGATAGCAATTGACCATATGGTTGAATATGTGGCGGGAGGGGCTTTAAGATTCAAGTCTTTTCTCGGATATAAACAAGCATTCACCGGGTAGGGCCATATAATCCATGTTATAAACTTATCGGAAAATTCGACATTAATTTCATATTGATTTGATAAGGATTTGCTATGGCTTTCCCAGTAGACAAGATTTTAGAAACATTTAGCATTTTTGAGCCCTCCATAGAAGGTTTGCTATACACACTTGGCTTTGTTTTAATATGCTTTTATACAATCCAATACTTATTGCTAACGTTATCAAACGTACCTTCTCAACTTAAGATAGAAAGTTTAGTGAATTCAACCATAGGGTTGTTTTATATCTCAACTATCTTTTTTTCATTGATGGGTTTTCAATATCTAATACTGGCTTTTACCAAGCCGTTCCAATCTAAGTAACCTATCAGGAGCAGTTATGGGGCAAGCTAAATTAAGAGGCACACACGAAAAACGAGTAGAAGAAGCGAAAGCTAAAATTCTTGCTCTTAAGCCAGCATACATTGAGTGCAACTCTTGTCACCATCACATCACAGATGTTGATGTAATGGATACCCGCACTTTGACAGGGATTGAAGCTATGTTTGGTGGACTATGCCCAACTTGCAAAAAGCCCACCTTCGCTATTAAGGGTGATCCGGAAGCTGTCGCTACCCTGGCTGAAGTCATGAGTGGTAACGATAGTGGGGTAATCGTTGGATCTCAGAAGATTTCCTAATAAATTTATTAGTCTTTGATTAAAGCTGAACCATTTTAAAATATTACTGATGAGTGCCCCAAAACATGAATTGCCATCAGGCTTCGGTAAGCGACTTAAAGAAGAGCGTAAGAGATGTCGGCTAACTCAGTTACAGCTTGCTGATTTAGCAGGTATAGGTAGGCTTGCCCAGTTTCAATACGAGAGTGAATCTAGGTCCCCTAATACACGCTATCTCAATGCTATATTTTCTGCTGGGTTAGACATTACTTACTTATTGCTGGGGACTAGACATTCTCCGAGCATATTAACGACCCAGGATGTCCAGGATATTGAGACGAAAGTTTTGAGCTTGTTGGCAAAAACTGAAGTTGAGACTGGTGCATTTTCAGATGATAAGCGATATGAGCTGTATCAGCTTTTAAGATCTAGACTAATTGAACAACGTGTCTCAGGTCTATAATTACCCCACTTAATTTCCATAATTGAGAATGCTTGGTGAAATGCTATAACTGCTATCATTGATATCACTGATTACAATGAAAGCAGCAACATGGTATCCGCAGAAAAGGCACTTTACAATAGTGAGTTAGAAAAGCTTATTCGTCCTCTAGCTGTGGCGCGTACAGCGTTTGATTACGGTTTCAAAGACGTTGAGCAAATGCTGCTTTCTATCTCTGATGGGACAGATAATCCGGTCGATCTGATACCAGATTTCCAGCGGGGCCATGTATGGAGTGAGGAACAGCAAGGCGCCTATATCGAAAACGTATTGCGCGGTGTCGTTACAGCTTCAGGGCTCACAATCAAATTGAATGCTCCAGCCTGGGACTATGAACCTACTGGTGACCTGAGTTCCACTGTCCAATGTATAGATGGTCTGCAGCGCCTCACGGCCATTCAGCGCTTTGTAAAAGGCGAGATAAAGGCCTTTGGTCTTTTAGTCACAGAATTCCATGGCTCTTCGTATAGCATCCTTCAGGGCGCCGGTGGCCGCTTCCGGATGCGCATTGAGATTTACACCTTCCAGAACAAAAAAGACCTAGTCCAGCATTACCTGGATCTTAATACCGGTGGAACACCCCATAGCCAAGCTGAAATAGATCGAGTTCGCGCCATCCTGCAAGATTTGAACCCTGCAGCAATTACAAATTGAGCACAGTCATGGATCAATTTGACGATCAAGTAGTTATCCCGGCTATTGCCGAGCAGTTGGGCTTTAGCTTTGATGTCGCCGACCATTCTGATCAACAGGGCAGATACTTTACAGCGCATCACGTAGACCTAGATTTCTACGATTCAATAGTGCTTTGTATGTCTGGGGGCAAGGACTCCATTGCATGCCTCCTGCACCTTCTGGACTCTGGGGTGGATACAACTAAATTGGAGCTTTGGCACCATGATGTTGATGGTCGTGAAGGGTCTACCCTTATGGACTGGCCATTTATGGCTGACTATAACCGCAAGCTTGCCGCGGAATTCAATCTGCCCATCTACTTCAGCTGGTTGCAACATGGGTTTGAAGGAGAATTGCTCAAGGAAAATTCATTCAGTCACCCACATCACATTGAAACACCGAATGGAATAATGGTGCTTGAGCGCGATACTGCACGTACAAGCCCTTCTACACGTCTCAAATTCCCCCAGGTTGGAGCCAATTTGCAAACGCGTTGGTGCAGCTCTGCGCTGAAGATCGACGTAGGCAGGAGGGCCATCACCAATCAATCACGTTTTGAAGGGCAGCGAACTCTGTTTATCACTGGCGAACGCCGCGAGGAAAGTAGCAATCGAGCCAGGTACAACCAGCTTGAGCCTCATACATGTGATAGACGCGATGGCAAGAAGGCTCGCCACGTAGATGTTTGGCGTCCCGTATTGCATTGGTCAGAGGTTCAGGTATGGGACATTCTCCAGCGTCATGGTGTGATAGCTCCACTACCCTATAGGCTTGGCTGGGGCCGATCATCATGAATGAAGTGCATTTTCAACGATGATGCGATCTGGGCGACTCTACAGCACCATTTCCCTGGTAGTTTGCAAGCAATCGCCGGGTACGAAAAACAATTTGGCACTACCATCAGCCGCAAGCGGATTCCAATTTTAGATCTAGCTCGCCAGGCCCAGCCATTGAAAATTGATGATCCTGAGTTACTGAAGCAGGCCATGCAGACGACTTACACCCTTCCGATCATCGGTCACAAGGAAGATTGGCGCATGCCTGCAGGGGCATTTAATAAATCTGGATGTGGCCCATCGTAGCTTGGGCAAATAACGCCTTTATAGGAGATTCTCATGAGCACCGAAAGCAGTACTAGCAAATTATCAAGAGACAACGACCTGCTGGACTTCCTGGAACGCCACGCCACAACAGGCTGTTCCTTCGATCAGTTCAGCATTAGCTTTGATGTTCCAGATAGCTTTATCGGTGCAGATTCCTTACGCGAAGTCATTCAAGCGGCACTGGAGCATCACGAACAGCAAAACACTTAGTCACTGGGCTAGGTGTCCAGCAGCAGAACCAATTATTAACATACAAGATATTGCCAGATGTTTTGTGTCGTTTGCAATTCAATTCGAGACTATCAATTTATTAAAATCAGCCACTTGCAACTAATCTCACAAAATCATTTGCTTAGAGTTTGCAACTCAAAATGAGATTGAGCAGATTTTTTGCAATCAAATTCGAGTTTTTTCTAAGCATATGTTTTAGATAGGTAATCAACCATCGCATAAAATTAAATGTGCCTCCGCATTTTTGCAGTCTAGAAAACTGTTCAAAGAATTTGGCAAAGGCAGCTGAACTTTAGCCACTTCAATCCGGTGAGAGTAAAAGCTTCCGAACTACATTCGCACCATTCTCATGCCTATCCCCCTTACACAATCAGATAAGAAGTGAGGAGCATCGCGATAGATTGAACTCAACCAGATCTTTGGAATATCTTAAAAGAGAAGTCCATTCGACAGTGTTGAGGGCTATCCAATGTGACAGTCAAAGAAATTTGGTCTAACCCGTCATTGGGAATGAAACTTCCTTCTTCGGCCTCAAAATTGCAAAAGGTTGACCATCTGTGGATTTCTGTTTGATAGCCCCTTCCAACATGCCCCTGAATCCCTACGATTTACAATAGCTATTCAGAAGATCAACTTGAGTCACAATCATAAAAAGCCTAAACTTGGCACATGGTCAAACTGATCCTGAGACTGCTGATTGTCATGTTCCTGATGGAGTCCACTTGGGCTGCAGCAGCACAGTATTGCCGTCATGAGTTAGGCATTGACGTTCAGCACTTTGGTTTACATAGCCATCAATACAAGAAAAATGCTGATAGCGTTAAGAATTTCAGTCAGACAGTACTATCAGATGACAGCACAGATGCGGCTGATCTTGATAGTGGGTGTCCCAATTGTCACCTTGGTGCGATGAAGTCAATGTTGCCCATGACTGACTTTGTGGCACAAGCTACGACTACCAATGTCGTTGCTGATGTACTGCTTGTTTATCCCCATATCGTTCTCCGAAAGCCGGAACGCCCCAATTGGTCTCTCGCTGCTTAGTTCAGCGAGATGTCCTTCTTTTACCTAAATACCTGAGTATCTAGTCGAACAAGCTCGCTGAATTCGTCCAATATTTACGGAGAATTCGATGCGATCGATCTATCTATGGGTCATTACGATCCTATTTGCAGTTCCTGCATTTGCAGATACTGCTACAGGCTATGGAGCTTACGGCAGCTCAGTAGAATCTGTCCCTGGGATATCACTGGCAGAAGCGCTGAAACTGGCGCTTAACGCTAATCCCGACATCATTGTTGCTTCCCGCGAACTGGAGGCTATTCAAGGTGTTCGCACTCAAGCTGACTTGCTGCCGAATCCAACCATTTCCACGGAACTGGAAGCTGCACAGGGCGCTGCGCAAAGAACCTTGCTGCTACTTAACCAGCCATTCGAGCTAGGAAATAAGCGCGCTGCTCGCGTCCATGCAGCCGACGCCAGACATGAAGCAGCACTTGCCGCGATTGCAGCCAAGCAAGCGGAGATACGCGCCAATGTTGGCGCTGCTTTCTATGAGGTTTTAGCGGCACAAGAGCGACTGCGCCTTGCCAAGGCTGCATTAGCAATTGCCACACAAGCTAGGGATGCTGCAGCCAAGCGTGTTGAGGCTGGCAAAATTTCCCCAGTGGAGGAGACAAAATCTCGCGTTGCTGAGTCTGCCGTCAAAATTGATGTATATCAGGCCACCAATCAACTCACTGCTGCGCGTAAACGCTTGTCAGCACTATGGGGAAACGGCACCCCTAGATTCGGTGATGCCCTGGGAAATATCACCGACCTACCGCAATTACCTGCTGAGCATGATCTTAGCTCCCTGTTAGAGCATGCGCCCGCCATCAAGCTAGCCAAGCTGGAGGTTGAGTCTAGAGATGCGATTGCGAGTGTGGAAAGGACAAAGCGCACTCCCAATCTTACTGTCAGCCTGGGAGCCCAGCGCAACGAAGAGTTCAAAATGAATCAGGCGGTGGTGGGCCTGAGTGTGCCCATCCCAGTATTTGACCGTAACCAAGGTAATTTGCAGGAAGCGATTAGTCGCACAGACAAGGCGCGGGACGAACTTGTTGCCTTGCGCGTTCAGTTGGATGCACAGCTTACCAGTCAGTACGAGCGCCTGCGTTCTGCACTTCAATCTGTAGATACATTTCAGTTCGATATATTGCCAGGCGCTCAAAGCGCATTTGAAGCCGCAAGTAGCGGTTTTCAATTTGGCAAGTTCAGCTATCTAGAGGTGCTGGATGCACAGCGCACCTTATTCCAGGCACAAAACCAACATCTCAATGCGCTACTAGAAGCGCATCAGGCGCACGCCGATATCGAACGCATGCTTGGTGAGGCAATGCCTGACCAGAAAAGTAAGCCTTAAGGAGAAACCATGTCAGACAATCCCAAGAATAAATTTAACCTCAAACAGTTATCCATCATTCTTAATATATTACTGGTAGGCGCATTGTTGGCGGTACTGATCATTTACCGGGGGCAGCCAGAGTCACAGGAGTTTGATGAGACTAAAGCTGAAGAGGCCGCCGAAAAGACCATCTCAGGGCATGCACACGAAGGTGAGGAGCCGGAACATGGTGATCAAGTTACCCTCACTGATCAGCAAATTAAACTCAACGGCGTTGAGATACTGGAGGCTACACCAAAGCACATAAAAGTGAACCTTAGGCTAATAGGCGAGATACGTGTTAATGCCGACAAGAGCGTATTTGTGGTGCCTAGATTGCCCGGCATTGTCGATGCAGTCGCGGCCAATGCCGGGGATCATGTCAAAAAAGGCCAGTTGCTCGCTGTAATTTCTAGTCAAGCCATAGCAGACCAGCGTAGTGAATTCCTGGCGGCCGACAAGCGCACCGAACTTGCTCGAACTACCTATGAGCGTGAAAAAAAGCTGTGGGAAGGCAAGATATCTGCAGAGCAGGACTACTTGTTGGCGAGACAGCAGTTGCAAGAAGCTGAGCTGGCTAGGCAACAGGCGCAACAGAAATTGCAGGCGATCAGTGCGGGCTCAACCACCAAGGATCTGACCCGCTATGAGATCCGATCCCCCATCGATGGGGTCATCACTGAAAAGCAGATCGCACAGGGACAAGTATTAAATGGTGCCGACAATATCTATGTGATCTCAGATCTATCCACGGTGTGGGCTGAGATGCGCATTTATGCCAAAGACATCAATACTGTTAGCCCTGGGCAGAAAGTGGTCGTTCGTTCAAATGCGTTTGCGGCAGAGTCCGCTGGTGTGGTCACTTATGTAGGCTCCCTGGTTGGCGAAAACACAAGAACGGCCATGGCCCGTGTAGAACTTAAAAATCCAGCGCAAATATGGAGGCCTGGTGTTCCTGTCAATATTGACCTTAGTACTGATGAGGTGGAAGTGCCCTTGGCAGTATCGGTCGAGGCGCTACAGGAGTTGGAAAATGAGACCGTGGTATTCCAGCGTAGAGATCAGCTCTTTATTGCAAGACCCGTCAAAATTGGTCGTAAAGATGAACATTATGCTGAGGTGATTGAAGGATTGGAGGTTGGGGATGCATACGCAGCCCAAAACAGTTATCTCATTAAAGCAGAGCTAGGCAAAGCTCATGCAGAACATGAGGATTGATCATCATGTTCGATAAATTAATCGCATTCTCTATTTCACAGCGCTGGTTAATCATGCTGATCGCCTTGGCTATCTCGGTGATTGGGCTATACAGCTATCAGAAACTGCCGATTGATGCGGTTCCTGACATCACCAATGTTCAAGTCCAAATCAATACGCTCGCCAATGGCTATTCACCATTAGAAGCTGAACAGCGCATTACCTACCCCTTGGAAACTGCGATGGCAGGTCTGCCTGGGCTTGAATCGACCCGGTCAATTTCGCGCTATGGCTTGTCTCAGGTCACTGTGGTCTTCAAGGAACATACCGATATCTATTTTGCCCGTCAGCTCGTCAACGAAAGGATAGGAAATGCCAAAGAGAAACTCCCTGTTGGTATTGACCCTGCTATGGGGCCTACTTCGACGGGCCTGGGCGAGATATATATGTGGACGGTTGAGGCTACAGAAGGCGCATTAAAACCTGATGGGACGCCGTATTCAGCGATGGATTTGCGCGAAATCCAGGACTGGATAGTGAAGCCCCAGCTTAGGAATGTGCCGGGCGTTAACGAAATTAATACCATTGGTGGTTACAGCAAGCAGTACCAAGTATCGCCTATTCCTGATCGCTTGATTGCCTATGGCCTTGCATTGACCGATATCGTCGCGGCGCTTGAGAAAAACAATGCCAACGTCGGTGCCGGGTATATTGAAAAATCAGGGGAGCAATATCTGATCCGCGTGCCAGGACAGGTATCCAGTCTGCAGGATATCGGCAACATTGTGGTTTCCAGTCGGGATAACATACCTATCCGCATTAAAGACCTGTGTGAGCTTGGGTTTGGTGCCGAGCTACGTAATGGGGCTGCCTCCGAAAATAGTCAGGAGGTCGTCATCGGCACAGTGTTCATGTTGATAGGTGAGAACAGTCGTGAAGTGTCGTCGGCGGTAGATCGTAAGCTGATCGAAATCAATAAAACCTTGCCGCAAGGGGTGGTGGCCAAATCCGTATATAACCGCACCCATCTTATTGACAAGGCTATTGCGACCGTGAAGAAAAACCTATTGGAAGGAGCGCTGCTGGTCGTTGCCATCCTGTTCCTGTTTTTGGGCAATATGCGAGCTGCGATCATCACCATGCTGATCATTCCGCTTTCTATGCTGTTTACATTTACAGGCATGGTGAGTAACAAGGTCAGCGCTAACCTGATGAGCCTGGGCGCGCTGGATTTTGGCATCATTATTGATGGCGCTGTGGTCATCGTGGAAAACTGCATGCGTCGCTTAGCACATGCACAAAACAAGACTGGCAGGCTGCTCTCTAAAGAGGAAAGACACATTGAGGTTTTTGAGGCAGCGCGTGAAGCTAGACGCCCATTGATCTTTGGTCAATTAATCATCATGGTGGTTTATCTACCGATATTTGCTCTAACGGGCACTGAAGGCAAGATGTTCCAGCCCATGGCCTTTACTGTAGTGATGGCCTTGATTGGTGCCATGCTCTTGTCCGTAACATTTATCCCGGCAGCCATCTCTTTGTTCATTACTGGGCGTGTGCGGGAGCAGGAAAACCGTTTCATGGTTTTAGCCAAGCAGATCTACCACCCTGTATTTCACTGGGCCATGGCTAACCGCTTTATTGTGCTTACCTTAGTCGTCGTCAGTGTTACGCTGAGTGGGTTGATGGCGACGCGCATGGGGAGTGAGTTTATTCCCAACCTCAATGAGGGGGACTTTTTAATTCAGTCCATCCGTATCCCTGGTACCAGTTTGTCTCAATCTTTGCAGATGCAGCGCGAGGTTGAACATACGGTCATGCAGTTCAAAGAGGTTGAGCGTGTGTTTTCCAAGATAGGTACAGCCGAGATTGCCAATGATCCCATGCCACCTAATATGGGTGACATGTACGTCATGCTCAAATCCCCCGAGCTGTGGCCTGATCCTAGCTTAAACCGGAATGAGCTTATCGCGCGCATACAGCACGCTGTTATGGAGGTGCCGGGTAACAACTATGAGCTGACGCAGCCCATACAGATGCGTTTCAATGAGTTGATCTCGGGCGTGAGGACAGACGTTGGCATCAAGGTGTTTGGTGATGATATGAGTGTCATGAACCAGAATGCGCAAAAAATTGCCGAGGTGCTAAAGAACATCAAAGGTGCTGCTGATATTAAAGTGGAACAGACATCAGGCTTACCTATTCTCGCGGTGAATATCGACCGGGAAAAGCTGGGTAGACTGGGGGTGAACGTTGCGGATGTCCAACAAGCTGTCCTGCTGGCAACCAAAGGTCAGGAGGCAGGCCAGGTATTTGAGGGTGACCGCCGTTTTGATCTCGTCGTCAGACTACCTGAGAGCATACGCTCCGATTTCAAGGTATTGAATCAGCTGCCGGTGAGGTTGCCTTCTGCAAATAGTGAAAAGCCGATCTATCTGCAATTAGGCGAGATAGCATCTCTGGATGTATCTCCCGGCCCGAATCAAATCAGTCGAGAAAACGGCAAGCGACGTGTGGTGGTCACAGCTAATGTACGAGACCGCGATATTGGCTCATTCGTGTTCGAGGCTCAGCAAAAGGTAGAGCAGGAAGTAAAGTTGCCAGCCGGGTATTGGATCAGCTGGGGTGGTACCTTCGAGCAGCTACAGTCAGCTACTAAGCGCTTAGAGGTCGTTATTCCAATTGCTTTGCTCTTGGTGTTTATTCTGCTTTATATGGTGTTCGGCAATGTGCGGGACGGGCTCATCGTATTTACAGGTATACCGTTTGCGCTAACAGGCGGGATTATCGCTTTGTGGTTGCGGGGTATTCCATTGTCTATCTCAGCAGGAGTAGGTTTTATAGCGCTTTGTGGGGTGGCTGTGCTGAACGGCCTAGTGATGATCAGCTTTATTCGCGGCTTGAGAGAATCTGGGAAGCCACTCCTCATGGCCATTGAAGAAGGGGCGCTGACACGGCTAAGGCCCATCATCATGACAGCATTGGTTGCATCTTTGGGCTTTGTACCAATGGCGATTGCTATAGGCACGGGGGCAGAGGTGCAACGCCCTTTAGCAACGGTGGTAATTGGTGGCGTCATTTCCTCAACCTTGCTTACGCTGCTTGTTTTACCCATTCTTTATTATTTAGTCCATAGAAACAAAGTTGATGCTGAATTAAATAAAGGAGTAAATCATGGCTGATTGCTGCGAAGATAAGTCTTGTGCCATCGAGGAGTTGAAGAAGCGTCAAAAGGGCACGTTGACAATTGTGTTGGTGATCAATGCCGTCATGTTTCTTGTTGTGTTTGTTTCTGGCTTGTGGGCACATTCAACTGCACTAATGTCAGATAGTCTGGACAATCTTGGGGATGCCATAACCTATGCATTGAGTTTATATGCAATTTCTCGGACTGCTCAAGAAAAGGCCAAGGTGGCACTTTTGAAAGGTGGCCTGATTTTAGTAGCTGGACTTTTTGTGCTTGGCCAAGTCATTTACCACATCATAGAGCCCTCAACACCCGTGTTCGAAACCATGGGGGTGATCGGCTTACTCGCATTGCTCGCCAATAGCATTTGTCTGACATTACTGTGGAAGCATCAGCACGACGACATTAACATGAGTTCGGTATGGGAATGCTCAAGGAACGATATTGCAACGAATCTGGCTGTTATTGCTGCGTCCGTGGGTGTGTGGTTAGCCAATTCAGGTTGGCCGGATATCTTGGTAGGGGCAGCTCTTTCAATCATGCTAATTAGATCATCGCATAGAGTTATTAGCAGTGGCCTTAAGGAGCTTGGAAACAAATAGCTGCTGTGCCGGAAAAAAACATTTACTAAATTTGGCCAAGCGTGCGTTGCTGATCAACAGGTTCGCCGTGCTGGACGGTTTAGCAAATGCCTCCATCCAGGACAAAATGTTGCCCCCGACTGCTGAGCCTATAATTTCAATAGGCCTTCGCTACTAGTGTAGCGCTTATGCGACTAGACCTAACCTAGCTCCTCACTAACTCCAATCCTACGAGGCTTGGCCCGATCTTAAGATAAATTGCAAAAATCTTGACTTAAGCTGCAATAATCTCAAGTTAAGTTGCAAACGACACCTTGTCAGGTAGACGAAACCGACATAGGGGCAGTCCACCCGATGCGAGTTCCGTTGACCAGAGGAGGACCAAAGATAGGCCGATTTCGTATACCTCACCTGAGGCAGCCCATCTACTATTTCAAAGTGTCGGATATAGTCGAGTAGCCCAGACTAACCCCTTTGATTTTGCTGATTGACCGACCAGGCTATAAGGATCAAGCGTGTTCTGGGACTGGGCTTGCGCAGCAGGTGCCATGTTCCCTCCATCCTTACGTGGGCTTCGGTTACTTCTTAGTGAAAAATTCTCCTTTTACCCACAAAATTAACCCTGAAAAAAAAGCAGCAAAAAACCAAACATTAATTACTTTATAAATATCATCCACACTTGGGAAAAATTTAGTGGAAAAAGCATTATTTATTACCATCATAAATAATGGGGTTCCGATAAAAATTATCAAAGCTAATGCAATTCCATATAAAACAAAATTTATTATCCAATAAATCAATAAATTTTTTATTATCTCTATTAATTTTAATTTCATTCTTTGGTGAGCCTGACGTTTGCAATTTAACTCGAGACTCTCATCTCATAAAAATCAAACACTTAAAAATAATCAGCAAAATCATTCGCTTAGAGCTAGCAACTAAAAACGAGATTGAACAGTTTTTTTGCAACCCAAGTCGAGACTTAGCTAAATATATGTTTTGGTATGAGAATTAACACCCCCTTAACTGGACTAAAGCACTCTTCTACAATGGTGCTTTGTGGATTGTTATGGGTTTGCAAAATGCTGCTATTGTGAAGGGCCTTGGGATGGATCTGGTTTTAGCATGGGTGTGGCATGCGGGCCTGTTTATCACATGCTGTGCAAACTATCAGTTGAGCTCAATTTTGTAAAGCGTGGGACCATACGGTTTAAGAAAGGCCACTTAGCAACAAGCTCGGCTTTAAGTAGATTCTCGATTGCTTTTACTTCCAGCAACAGTGACTCCCCTGTCCCTATAATGACCTCTAGGTCATGTATGTGATATATCCAACCTTCCCTGAGGCTTTTGGTAAGGGCGTGAGGTTGAGGTTTTTCCACCTGACTAGGGGCAGTTACAACGCACACACTCAGGCGTCGACACAGTTTCAATCATGGCCTATCGCCAGTAGAGTATGAAAAGCGTAAATTCGAGGGACTGGCGACTGTCTAGAATAGTAGGGACGATTCACTTGGCTTGCAGATCAGTAAATATCATGACGGTCTTTGTACCTCATCCAGCCAAGAGTAAATTCCTCCCAGAATCATGAACGTGCTGTCATACTTCCAACTTACCCTTTGTAAGAAAAAGCCGATTACACCAAAATCGTAGGGGATTTTTCCATTAAAAACTAATCAATGCACCATTTTATTTATTGACTTTCTCAAAAAATCTCATAGAAACTCTACATCTATGCGATCGACTTTCCACATGACCATTTTGCCTTCAAGGTATCCAAAATCACTGAGCAATACATCGTCCTCAAAAAGGATGCCACAAGCATCCAAATAAGGACCGTTTAATCTTCCTGAAATAAGATGAGAAAAACCATCTCCAATTTGAACAATTGAAGAACTCACTCCCTCCTCGAGTTCGTGAACTATGTACTCATTGAATACTTGCGCTGACAATTCGACTTGATATGATGCTTCCACTTCAATTTCATAAGGGCATAGCGCGGCAAAACATGTAAGATCAATGGCATCAATACTGAGCACAACCTCTTCTTCGATATTATCACTTAATCTTTTTATTTTAGCTAAATAACTCATGGCGTAGTCCTTATTACCTTATCAGTTTTTTGACCGTTTAGCATTTTCCAAAAGCTGTTCCCACTTTCGGTGTGAATAGTCGTAATGTTACCATCTGCATTTGTTCCCACGAAACCAAACTTGGATTGACCATTAGACCTGTTGCCGATGAATTGAACAAACCCAGTTCGGGTTTCGCCTTTATAAAAGTACTCTACTCTATGCCCATATCTCATAATATCCTGACCTACATTCACATACTCAGCTGCACTTTTAGCGCCGAACTCCATCCCATGCTTTTCAAAATGGCTAATTAATTTCGCTTCATCAGCAAAGACCGTAGCTCCCTTTGCCGCCCCCTCCGCTGCAAATGAAGATTTAGCCAGCACTGATGTTATTCAAAAGATGCGATAGCAACGCGTAAGTGCCTAAAAGAAAACGAAACATTAGTGATCAACAGTTAAATCACTTGACGTTATATTTAGCTATAAAACCAAAGCACCAGTATGGGGTTTTTGTCTTGATGTCAACATTTTCACGCAGTAGGCGACCAGTTGAAACTAATTGGATATACTTACAAGCTAAAGTATGAGTAAGAGCTATGACACAACATTTCAAAACTGCACGGCTAGACGCTAACGCGATTCTCGAAACACTTATAAGGCGTTTAAAGGCAGATAAAGAGTATTTCCCATATCTAGGCTCATCCATAATGGCAGTTGAAATGCTTTGTGTACTTTCTGGCAGAAAAAACTATAGCCTTGGCATGGAGCTAATTGATCATTTTGAGAACTGCAAAGGAAGATTAGATTTTAAAACAGCAGATTTGGTCAGAACTTTCTTATCTGAAGTTAATTTACTTATAGATCAGCATTGAAATACAGATGATTTTTAAAGCGTCTGCTACCACCGATTCTCTGGTGTAAATTTTCATATGTTTTGTTGAATTCCATGCAAGGAATTATAGTTTTTGGTATTTATGAACACTATAATCAAATGTATGTATTCGGCGATTTGATCATCGCACTGTCCATTCAACTCAGACAATAATGTGAAATTTGTGACCGGAATACTCATGAATGTGTAACTGATTCTTCATAGAGATCAAATTTGTTGCCATCTGGGTCCAAAAAGGTTACATGGCTTATCTGGGATAATTCGAATTTCTGTATGACCATTGCGCCAAGCTTTATTAGGCGTGTGGTTTCTGTTTTGATATCTAAAGTCGATAAATCCAAATGAACTCGGTTGATTTGATTTGAAGAGGATTCAACTTTTTGAAATTGAATTGGTGGTAAAAATGGTGAAGGTGCCAACCGAACTATATTCTCAGAATTCATAGCAATGGTTACCCTAAGCACTTCAGCCCACCACGAAGCAAGCTTCTTAGGATTATCACTATCTATGGTTATCGCATGAATTTTCATATCGACTTTACTTGAATGTATTTAATTGAAGTTGGTTTATCTGTGCGCTTTTAAGAATATTGAGCGCCATTTGATGTTGACCTAAATTAGGTGATTGGCTAGACATTCATACAAGCAATGAACAAAATATTTGTGAAATACTGCAATCTAGTCTCTATAAAACCAAATTGGATTGATTGGCGCATGCACATTAGGTTCCTGCCAAGCATGCAAGATTGACAACAAAAAAGCCCGCAGATGCGGGCTTTTTTCATTTGATACGCGATCTTGTTAGAAAACCCAGCTCAGGAAGGCTTGTGTCGTATGGCTACGCACGTTATCGCCATTCATGCCGCGGTACCCAATGCCGGCTTGCAAGTCTTGACCAATGTTGGCTTCAAAGCCCAAGTCAAATACCAGCGCATTTCTCGCCAGTGCATTGCCCGCGGTACTGAACAAGTTGCCACCTACCAGGTTCTGCATGGACTCAGGGCGAACATCCCCGCTTGCATTACGGTAGCCTACAGAGCCGACTAATCGCACTTCACTGCCCTTGTATGTCATCAATGGCTGATTGATACGCGCCCCCAGCGTGGCAAACGTTGTGAATGAGTTATCTGACTTTACGCTCAGCGCTGTGTCGCCGCCATGCTCGCGGAAACTATTGCGGTGTATCTGCACCCCCGCAACATTGATGAATGGCTCGACTAAACCGGCGCCAGTAGAGATGGCATAACCCACATCTGCGAATGCCTGCAGACCAAAGGCGCTGTAGTCAGCTTTTTCCTTGCTGGCGTAGGTACCGAACTTCACATCCCGGCTGGTATCCATGTCGTAGTAGGCCGCGGTGGTACCGAGCTTGACTTGCAAGTTATCAAACGACGTACCCGCATATGCACCAAGATGTGCGGAGTCAATCCTGCCAATAGATTGGCGTGTACTGGATGATATATTGCCGTAGCCTGCCACGACGCCCACTGTCCAGTCATCATTCTGACCAACTGTGCGATCGGCGCCGAACATCACAGAATTCGAACGACGGATCACATTGTCGTTGAGTGAAGTTTCACCTGTGTAGGCGTTGCTATTGGATACCTTCAGCCAGGTGTTCTTACCATCAGGCCTTGCCAGGCGGTTTTGAACAGCATTACGCCATACATCAGTCTCTTCAATCAGGCCTGCTTGAGTACTGGCATGGATTTCACCACCAAGTTTAGAAAACGCATCCAGAGCGCCAGCGACCGTCAAGCCCTGCACAGCTGTGTTCAAGGTAGGTGAAGTTACGCCTGCCAGACCTTCAGCAGCTTGGTTTTGGTTGGCATTGCCGCCATTGTTACTCCCAACTTGCCCCGGAGTAAGGCCATTACTAACCAGGCTGAATATGATGCCATTGGTACCATATTGCACATCTGGATTCATGAAAGCCAGGTTGCTGCCGACTGATGCAAAATTGCCGGTAATGGTGCCGTCCACGTCCAGGATGTTGTATTGAGTGCCTTCAACGTAGGTACCGGCGCTGCCATCAACAAACAGGTTGCCATCAATAATGGCGTTGCCTATAACCTTAACGAAATCTGCGTGTCCAGCTGGATCGACTTCAACCAGGTATGTGGCTCCAGCCATCAGTGTGAAATCACCATTCACCAGCATGCTACCGATGGAGTTACCGGGTGCAAGAAATGCGCCACTATCCAGTGTGAGGTTGTTGAAAGAGCCATTACCGGCAATGGTGCCTCCATCCGTTACCAGAGCATTATGCGCAACACCGTTATTGTAGAAGGTGCCACTATTCACAGTGAGACTCACCAGTGAATCCATATTACCGGTAAAGTTAAATGCACCCTGCCCTTCCTTAATGACATCCATGTTACCTCCACTCAACGAGCGGAAGTCACCGGCATAAGCCAGATTGTAAGCATTGTCGATCTGTATTGAACTGGTGGTACCTGCAGCACCATTAGTCACAATATTCCCCTGACCGGTGATATTGCTCACAATCACCTGGTTGTTACGGCCAAGGAAAAACTCTGATGTCGCGCTTGCGAGGTCGATGGCACCATGCAAATTCACAACACCCAGATTATCAATCACGCGCAGGATGCTGTAGCCATTGAAGGTTTGAGTACCGCCATCAATGCCACCGCCCGCCATGACATCCAAGCGAGAATTACCATTGAATACCTGCACACCACCAGTCACCGCGCGGGCATGCGAACGCACTTCCATGACACTGTTATCGCTAAAAGTTTGGGTACCACCGGAAACGGCACCGACATTGCCATATGCCTGCAGCCTGGCAGAATTTTCAAAGCGATAATTACCGCCGTACACGCCGTCGATCATGCTGGACTGCAGTGATGAGGTGCCGGAAAACAAGAAATTTCCGGCACCAATACCATGGGTATCACCGCCAGTACCGGATAGAACCACACTGCCACTACCAGCATTCAGGGTCACATTATCACCCAGCGCATTGCTGGATACCTGGAGGGTGCCACCAGTCAGGTTGATTGTTGCGTTTGAGATGACATTCTCGGCGTACGTGTATAACGAGCCGGTTGAGCCGATATTGAATATCCCACCTGATATTGCATTGGTCACCCGTGCGTGAATGGCACCATTTGAAAACTGCAGGTTATGGGTACCACCGGCAATCGAATTTTCTGCCATCAGGATAGCCTGGCCATCGTCCCGGTAAGTAAAAGTGCCTTCAGTAATGGCGTTTTGCGCCCTTACAGTCATTCTGCTACCAGATGTGATGGTTGCGGTGACATCGCCAAAGGCATTCTGGGCACTGCTTCCGACATCGATCATGCTGTTGTTGGAAAAATACTGGGTACCAGTGGTGATCTTGCCATTACCAGAAATATTGACGCTCACACCATCGTAGGTGCTGCTTTCATTAATCGAATTGGACTCTGTGACGGCGATTGAACCCCCAGCATAGTCTTGTGCTTGCAGATTCAAGGCTGGCATGGAAAGTACGGCGAGGATAACAGCTTGGTGTATACGCTTTTGCTGCATTAATTTAGCCTTTCAAGTGACGTGGTAAATAAAACTAAGGTGTGCGGCCGCTCAGCCAGTCCTTTACAGGGCTGGCTTTACAGACACGGTTGGTTAAAACATCCAGTTGAGATAAACAGAGGTGGTATGGCTGCGGACGTTGTCTCCGTTTTGGCCGCGATAGCCAATGCCGGCAACTAGCTCGCTTGAGAGATTGGCCTTGAGCCCGATATCCAGAACCACGGCATTTCGCGCGATGGCATTGCCCTGGATGTCAAAAGCGGATCCATTGCTCAGGCTTTGCTGGCTAGTAGGTGTGATATCCCCGCTCGCATTGCGATACCCCACAGAGCCAAGAAGCGCTACATCAAGGCTGCGGTACTGCAGAAGAGGTTGGTTCACCCGGACACCGGCAGTGGTCAGGGTGGTAAAAGAGTTCTCTGCCCCCACATTCAGAGCAGCCTCCGACTTGTTTTCGCGGAAACTGTCGCGATGTACATGAACGCCGGCCACATTCAGGAATGGCTCGACCTTGCCCGTGCCTGTAGAGAACTGGTACCCGATATCAGCAAAGGCCTGCAGACTCTGGGCTTGATAGCCGCCTTGTGCCTTCGAGCTGTAATCGGCAATCTTGATCGTGCGCTGGCTATCAACATCGTGATATGCATAACCCAGGCCCAATTTGACTTTGACTTGATCCCAGGCACGGCCGACATAGGCGCCGAGGTGCGCAGTATCAATACGGCTGCTTGAACTCATCGTTGAAGTTGAGGTGTTGCCATAGCCCCCAACCGCACCGGCAATCCATTCCCCAGCACTGCCAATGGCGCGGTCGATACCGAAGAGCACCGCATTTGCGCGACGTGTCACCTCATCATTGATACTGGTACTCCCAGTGAAGGCATTGGTATTGCTGACCTTCATCCAGACATCATTGCCGTCAGGGATTGCCAGACGATTGATAACTGAGGTGCGCAGGAAATCGCTGTCTTCTATAAGCCCAGCATGCGTACTTGCATGGAGCTCGCCGCTCAGCTGACTGAAAGCATTCAAGGCGCCATCTACGGTGAGACCGGACATGGCAGACTGGATAGATGGGCCAGGGAAATTTCCGGCCAGGCTCATTGCCATGCGACGTTGATTCTCATTGGCCATGAACATCCATGGCTCATTGCCGACAACCATTTGAGGCGTAGTCTGGATGACCGCATACAGCTCGTTTCCGACCTGGTCCAGATCGAAGTACTTGAATGCGAGGTTGGTGGAGATGGTGTGGAAAGTACCGGTCAGGCCATTATCTGCTGACAATATCTTGTAGCGTGCTCCATCCACATAGTTGCCAGCAGCTCCTGCGACAATCAGGGAGCCATCAAGCTGGGCCGTGCCCAGGACATGAACCAAGTCAGCTTGGCCCTGATCGTCAACCTCAGCTAAATAATAGGAGCCAGGAGCGAAAGACAGCACATCCCGCACGGTCATGGTACCAATCGAGTTACCGGGCGCCAGTGTGCCGCCATCTAGGATACTCAGGCTACGCCATACACCTGTGCCACCTGCTGTACCACCATCCGAGACAAATGACTGAGTAAGATTGACATTGCCATTATTGAAGAACGTACCGCCTGCAATAAGGAAGGTATTACCGCTATCCAAGATGCCGGTAAAGTTCATGCTGCCCTGTCCGGCCTTGGTCATGGATATGCCGCCCATCCCACCAATAAAACCTGAATAAGCAATGTCTTCATCCGTGTCGATAATCAAATTGGTCGTGGATGAACCAATATTGATGATCGCAGCACTGCCCCGAATGGCACTTAACAAGACCGTGTTGCCAGAACCAAGAAATAGATTGGAAGTTGAGCTGCTGAAATTAAGCGATGCACCGCGCAGATCAAACTGAGTATTGGAATGGTCCAGCACCAAGGAAGCACCATTCTGAAATTCCATGCTACCGCCAGACAGAGTTGCGCCAGCCTTAATCAGCAATCGTGAGTAGTCTTTAAAGACTTGTGTACCGCCAACAATGGAATCTGTAGCCGTTGCTTCCAGCACAGCTCCACCGTTAAATACTTGTGTTCCTCCGGTTACACCACCAGTAGCATTGATCTTTAAAGTTGCGCCATCACTGAAGTTTTGGGTACCAGCATTAATACCAGAGGTGGAAGAAACTGTTAGCGACGTTCCACTTATGAAATTTAAAGTGCCGCCATCTATCGCATGCTCGCCAGTTGCATTGATCCTGGCCATATCCTTGATATCGACAATCGTGCTACCACCAAGGCCATTGCGGCCTATGTTCATTACAGCGCTCTGAGATAAATCAATTCGAGGCGCATTTAGTAGGCCATCAGTGGCGTTGACGTTAACTGTGGCGCCTTGGTAAGCCCGGATCGTGCCGCTCGTGAAGCCGCGGGATGCATTAATATTCACTACTGTGTTAGCAGCTATGTCGTGAACACCGCCTGCAACACCTGCCTCAGCTTCAATGTTGAGAATTGCTGAATCTCGGTAGTTAAGGTTGCCACTATGAATGGCACCCTCTGCACTAATATTGACAGTTGTTCCTTGGGTAAAATTAACAGTGCCCGCACCAATACCCCCGGTAACCAACCCATTCACAATCGCAGTATTCGAGAACGTTGCTGTTCCAACATCAATTCCATTGGCACTGTCCACATTGAAAGTGGTACCGCTGAAATTATTAGTCCCTGTAAGATGGCTATTCAAACTTGTGAAATAAACCCCCGGTCCATAGTCAGCGGAATAAACCGGGAGTGTCATCATAGTAATAAGGGCGATTGCGACTGCTTGGTTTATGGTCTTGCGCTTCATGCTTTCCTCTTTACGTTTAACTGGTTTCATTGCTGGCGTTACATCAAAGTCACTGAATCAAGCACTCGGGGGGAGAGGAAAGACTTGAGCTTGTGTGCCCGGTCCTTCAGGTCTGCAGAAGTGGGCTTACCGCGCTGGCTGAGCTCAGTCATGCGGGAGCGCATGTCTTCACACTGCCGAGCGATTGCGGTATCGATCTGCTGGAAAAGTTGTTGCTGGTTAATTGATTCGCCTGAGAAGAGGCAATCAAGGTTGTATGGGCCAGCCTGGTCGAAATGGATTCGCGCCGCTGATGGATCCATGACGTGCTCTTTAGCCCAATAGAGCAATACATATGAGCGTTGGAAACTGCGGTCGAACTGAGCTTCAGCATTAATGAAATTGAATGCCGGGATTAATGGATTAATACCAACCAGGTGAGCAAGCCAGAAACTCGCGAAAGCGGCATAGATATTGATCAGGTGATCAGATACATGATTAACCTCTCTTACAGTGGTCAATTGCTCATCAGTCATCCTGGCCGGCAGTGGATGTAACCAAGAACGGAACTGGGGAAATTGAACATCCAGACAGGCCTTCAGGCCATCGCTCATCTGGGTATGGTCCGGCACATTGCGGTGCAATTCTTTCAGCGCAACAAGCCCGTACTCATTCAGTACATCACATAAAGATATATGCTGAAGTGACTTATCAGATGTAGTCAGGTTGGCCGCAGGGTAACCAGCTGGATCAAGTTCACAATCAGACTTGATAGCAGCCAGCCAGCCACCAAGTTCAGCGACTCGTTCGGCATTCATCCAGCCACGAGTTTGGAATCGTGTATGCCCCCACAAAGGGACTACATCCTGAACGTGGAAATTCAGCTTCGCATTGAACTTACTCCCGAACACAGCGAAGACATCATCGATATACCCGAAGCACTTCAGATCCACCGGCATCTGATTCGCAATATAGACGTGCTTGAGATTTACACTTTCTACGAATGCAGTGCGTGTATTTATGGTGACTGTGTAAGTGGTCTCAAAAGGTGAGACAAGCCAGTTATTCGGGCGCATCATAGAGAACGCACCGAGGCAACGTTTAAATTGATCGAGTGAAGGCGATCAACAGGGATGTGCTCAATCTCTTGGGAATTAAGTTCAATAACCTTTATGCAATAGCCATCACGAACTTGAACAGTTTCAATGAACTTGCATGACACAGTTCTTGCAGGTGTCTTAACAAGATCATCAGAAATAAAAGCGGAGGTCTTGATTAAGTACTCAACATTGGACTGCAGATTTACAAACGCATAGAGAAGTTTATCTCGGACAGCATTATCAAGTTGAGTCAAACCTTTTAATGTTGAAGGTCCATAATAGGCATTTGTAACTCTGGTACGAGAATGCCCAATCATTTCAGAAACAATCTTGCGAATCTCCTTTTCCTTTTCAGGAGTGTTCGTTGCAACATATTCACCGATGATGGGTACGCTACCGTTTAATGCCTTCATCATGGCAATTGCGAAGCCAGCTCTCAGGCCATGACCAGTAACTCCACTATTTTTCTTTGTAATGCCTAAGTAATAGAGTGTGTTGGAATAGACCTTTAGATTTTGCTTCAGGGACAGACTAGGATCACCAAGGAATTCATCTTCATTGGTAATTTGACCTTTGATCCACTCGACAAAATGCATTTGCTCTTGGGTAAGCAATTCAAAAGGTTTTCTAGGACGACCACCCTTCGTGCCCTCAGTTATGAAAACTTGCGCACTGATTTTCCCATTAACGATATGAAGATGAGGTTTGAAGCAAACAGCTTCTTTTCTACGTAATCCAAGTGCGTCTTGAGCGAGTAGCTGGAGGTAAACTCTAAAGTTTTTTTCGCGAACTTTATTTAACAATTCAATTTTGTTGACATCTTCGCGACCATCCCAGGACTTGTTCTCAGTTGCTACATATGTACGCTTCACGCTATGAGCATTTGAAACGTAGTCTTTAGGTCGTAAGCAAATTTCAGATTTGCCAATCCACTTACACAAGTGTCGAATAGCAACTAAATTATTTTGTAATGTACTTGCAGATAAACCTTTAGATTCCCAATACAGCATTGCTGCTTTGATATGTTCAGGCTTTAGGTTGTATATCTGAAGGCTGCGATAGCCAAGCTCATACCAAAGAAGATTGCAGAAAGCAATGATGATCTGCTTGTGTTCTTGTTTTGTTTTTTCCGAAGCAATCCTATTATTCAAGCGAATGCAATTGTTCTTGGCTAGGAGCAAGGAAACAAATTTAAATCTGTCGCCATTACTCTTCTCAAGCACATCAGCAAATCCTGCATTTCTCGCTCGGTTATTAAGCGTACTTGTCTTCAGAAGTTCACCAAGCTCAATCTTATTGCCCATCCGTAACGCTCCGCTCCATCTATTCAATAAGTAAGTCACACATACTCAGCCTCACCTTAAAAATGAGTCGCCAAGAAGAGGGCTGGCTTTAGAGCCCCCTTCGAACTGTGTACCAGACACAGAGCTGAATAAGTCCACTAGGGAGTTGTCAGCTGCTTTTACATCCCCAATTGGTCGATGGCCCGTTTGACGTGGTGCATACGTAGTTATTCATCCGATCTTGACCTCTAATCCGCTTGGAATTGAGACCGTTCCAGCTGCTGGGTTGTGAGCCACTAGGGCATCCAATTCCAACAACGCATTCGCCAAAGGAATCGCGAATCGGGTAAGCTTTTTTTCTTAATCTGGTGTGAATTTCAATCGATTTTCTCTCGGAACCCTTGGCATTACTGCAAATACAAAGCCTCTGGTTCTTCTGAAAATACTTTTGCCACCTCTAAAAAAAACGCCGAGGTGGCGATTACAACTACATCAGCATGCTTCGTGTAGCTAGAAACTAAGTTTCAGTATCCGCACAGCTGGTTAAGGTCGATGTCTGAAGCCCTCAGACGGAGGTATGTTGTACTGCAAATTCGATGCGGCTAATGTAACACTTGGATATTGGAGACTACCTTTCGAATGAGATGGATATTTACTAAACATTCGAAGGGGTAAGTGGAATTATCTGGATTGAAATTGATAGTATTTAAATTAAGTACTGTGTATTAAATTAAGAATTGGGGCCCAATGAGGCCGAGTGAGGCCGAGCGGGTCTCTGAAGAGGCAATTTGATAAATGATTTGGAATGAAATACTGACTTTTTGGGGCCGAATGGGGCCGTAAGGGGCTGAACGAGGCCCTGAGCCAGCAAATCAGCAGGTAAATTCATGCACCATTCCACCAGTAGCATTTCCATAGACTACTTAGAATGTACATACCTTAAACAACGCGCGAGTGCATCATGGAAAACGAGAATAACCCAATCGTTAGAGCGATTGATCTGGGATATGGCTATACAAAGTATGTTAAACAAATTACAGATAAGGGCGAAGTGATCGTAGATTCCTTCCCTTCAATTGCAGTTCCGGCATCTGTGCATTCTGATCATACGGCTTCAAGGAAAACTGTTGTCATTGATGTTAATGGCTCCCAATACGAAGTTGGTCCAGATGTATATCAAGCTTCAGTTAATGGTGCTTCAAGAACGCTCGACTATACATACGCTAAAACTTCTGCGTATGAAGCGATGCTAAGAGGGGCATTGCACTTCATGAATATCGACAAGTTAGATCTGCTTGTACTCGGTCTTCCTGTAAGCATCTATGATGGTGAAGAAATAGGCAGTTTCTTAAAAAACAAATACACAGGAAGAATTGAAATCACTCCTGGATCATTTATCGAAATAGCAGACGTTTGGATTCTTCCACAGCCTTCAGGCGGTATGTTCTACTACGGTTCAACAAATGAAACGTATGCTCGAATTGATGGAAAAAATAACCTTCTCATTGATCCTGGCTATTACACTTTAGATTGGTATGCTACTGTCGGCGTAGATTTAAGGCTTGGTACATGTGGTAATACTAATGGCGGTGTTTCAAGTTATCTTCTGGCTTTAGCAGATCAGATATCTAAGGATACAGGTAAGAAATTAAAAGACCTTCAGCGCCTTGATAACGCTGTACGAATGAATGAACCAGTGTCACTATTCGGACAATCTATGTCGCTCGACAAGTACAAGCCAAGTGCTAGACAATCAATTGAAAGCAACGTTAGTGAAATGGTAGCTAAGGTTGGCGATGGAGCTTACATTGACAATATAATTATTGTTGGTGGTGGCGCATCACTCTTTTATCCTGAAATTCAAAAGAGATATCCCTACCATGACATTCAGTTTGTTAAAGACGGTCAGTTTGCGAATGTTAAAGGTTTCCAGTTAGCTGGTGAGATATATATAGCTCAGTGAAAGCGACATCATCATGAGTGAGGATATTATTGTTAAGGTTAAGATCACGAGTGATTATCACCCGGAAATCTATACCGCACTAAAGAGTATTAACCCAAGACATAGGGCTTACTATCTCAGAACAATACTTGATTCTGCTATGCAAAATAACGGCGTGGCTACTAATGAAATCTCTACACCTAGTAAAGATTTAATATCTGAGTCAGTTCTTTCTGAGTCTCCACAACCACAGTCTTCTAACACAACAAATGAAGATACTCCCTATACAATGAAAAAACCGAACTTTAAAACAATGCTTACACAACCAAGTTAATTTTCTTTATACATTTAATAATTCCGCCGATAGTCTGGCGGTTTTTTTTCGCTTGGCTTTCCTGCTACTTATCTATAATGGACTCATATCACTAAAGGAGTTCTAAAATGCAATCAACAATATCTCAATCTAAAGCTAACTTACTTTTCAAGCTGTCTGTATCCCCATTAGCTATTATTGGATTACCACGGTTTCTCTATTCTAATTCCTTGGGGAATTTTGGCGATGTTTTCAAAATATATTTTGTTCTGTTCATTGTCGGTAAGATCGGTCTAATTCATATGCTTGATCAAATCTCTTCACCCTCACTTGGGTTGGCGAATTCGACTTTGAACGTTCTTATTGGCCTGGCAATATTCGGACACATTTGCATTGCTATGAATGAAATTGCATTTTTCAATGCGTTAAGAAAGAATGTTTTAGGCAATGTCATGCCCATGTCTCCCGAAATATTAGAGCGTGGTCCTGTTGTTGGTTACTTTGCGGGCACTCCCATTCCTGGATATTTAGTTTTGGAAAGTGGCCGATATGATTATGATCAAACGGCTGAATGTATCGGCGATTTGGAAGTGATTAATGAGCAGACTATCGCTATCGCTCCGGGTTTGATGTACAAGAAACGTTAGTGTTGCTTGCGTATGAGTCATACAGTTTCGCCCATAGGGTTCTACTCACGATCAGATTTAAAGTTGCGTGGGTGGAGCCCTAGTCTCATTAAAGCCTATCTTGGCCACCCAGCGAAAACAGTACCAAATCCACATAATCCCTATTCTCATGGAATGGCCCTCTACGATGCTGCTGAGGTTCACGAAATAGAATCTCTATACTCGTTTATCGAAGACAGCGCCACTTACAAATCTCAGTCTTATCAAGCCCTGGCACGGAATAAGGTGTATACAGATGCATTACTGTTGACTCTTTCAGGTTCCTTTTCAGCTCCTGACCCACCTTGTAGAGTATCCGCAGAATGCCTTGCAAGAGGTATGGAAGGTAAATTGTGTGGAATGGGTATTCATGTATCATCCGTGCAATTTGATCGCTTGGTCGCCCTAGCAATGCTTCAAGAAATGGAATATGCACTGGGGCATGTAGACGAATTGTTCGGGATGAAAGGCATTCAAAACATTCGCTCAGAGTTTAGAAAGAAGCTACTTGATAAGGTCAGCGAATGCCATGCTGATTTAGCCTATCAATGTAAGGTGATTGGACAGTCAGGGTAACTTGGTACTCCTTTGCTGGACTTGGAAAAACTCTGGTCTTGGTAAAATTACACCATGAACACTAACAAGGAGTATGTAATGAAAAAGTTTTTAACAGTTTCAGTTGTCATTATTGCAGCCCTACTTACTGGCTGCGCCGGCACTTCGAATTTCGCCAAGTCTAATGCTGAATACAGCTACAAGCTCCCAAAGGCTAGTGACGGTATTGTTTATGGTGCTGCCGCTGTAATGACGATAAAAGATGTAGTTGCAACAATGTGCGAATCTATTAAAGGTGCAGATGCTCGTTGTTCAAGCATGAATGAATATGAAGCTATCCAGGTCTACTCTGCTTTTGGATTCAATGCCGGTGGTGCCACGACTCTAGCTCTTCTCAAGAAAAACTCGCCAATGCTTTCGCAGATTTCTTACTTTGATGGCAGGCTTGGAAATTCAAAGCAGCCATTTGTAAAAGTGAAGGCAGGCAACGGTACTTTCGGTGAGATACTTGAAGTTGTTTCAGTTAATGGTGATGGCAAGTGCAAGTGGTCTGGATTGCCCAGGGCGGGAGGTACGGTCTGCCCTGCTTACGATTGGGATTACAGAAAAGAGCTGAATGATTGGTCGAATCCCCGTGGGATTCTCTCAGTAGATTAAACTAAAGGCCGGGGTTTTCCCGGCCTTGTTTTTTACAATCCTGTGTCGATTGTCCATTCCCCAGATTTGGGTGATGCACACAATGCTAGTGCTTTTCCAGATAGTCCCGCTTCCTTACATTCCCTCTCAGCGGCTCTCAGTTCTAAGGTGACATTCGCCTCTTGGTAGGAGTCAGGACGATGCATAGTGCCAGGATCTAAACCCGCGGCTCTACACTCACTAACTGTACGCCCCTCTGCGCATGCGCCGCTATACAAACCTTTCACTCCTTCAAGCCCCGTTCCTTGTCTACTAGTAATCTGCTTATTCCTAATACCCTGATTGAGTCCTCTCTGGTGTTCATCCCAAGCCGAGGAGTTTGGTTTCAATACCCCATTTCCAGTTTCCCCTGCGTATGAAGCCTGGGCTGATGTGATTCCACCGCCTTGTAGAGCTGCGACCCCAGCATAGATACCGGCACCAACTGCAGCAGCTAATCCTGGTGATATGGCAGCGCCAGCACCTGCCACTGGCCCCATAACAGCAACAAGTGCAGTTGCCAAACCCCATGTGACAATAGCCGTTATGATGGCGAAGGCAATTACAGTCAAAGAAGACTTCTTGTAGACATACGCATATACCTTTTCTTCTACTTCAGGCATGTTGCCACCCGACCATTCAACAATGGACACGCCTGATGCAGCTACGTGCTCAGGGGCATCACAACCAACAGTTGAACCTGAGCTATTAGCTGTGCCTATATTTTTTACGCATATGTAGGCCATACCCCCATCAGGTTGAACTTCCATTGGAGTAGCTACAAACCATTGGGGCTTCACATAACCATCGACGTATACCTTGACCTTCTTTTTCAGGGCGCCCCCTGATTTTTTAACTCGCTGGGTAAATCGTGACTTGTCTGAAGCTACATAGCCAATGTGAGCATCTGCATAACGCATAGCATGGCCTACCGCCACTCCAACAGCACTCCATTCAACATTATGGAATACACGATCAGTGCGAGCTGACCCTTTAAAGCTCTCGAATGGGTTGTTGCCCAATTGGGTTGGATCCGACTTTTCTGCTGGAGTCATGTAGTCGCGCTTCCACTTATGCACCTCACCGTGCCATGGAGTGTAATCTGCGCGGTACACCGCTAACTTGCCATCAGGAGTTTTTTCAATTTTTTGAATTTCAATAACAAGCTCCGCAAGCTCGGGCGAGTACATGGCAAAGACATAGCTGGATGTTTTTGGGAACATCTCTATCCGCTTCGAGATTTCATCCGAGCTAACTCCAGCTCGCCCTACATTCTCACGAGCATGAGTGATCCAGCGCTGGCCATCGATCATTTGCCAGTCAAACTGTGCATTTGCAGGATCGCTCGCATCACGTGTAAAACTCATTTCACTTAGCTTGGTGAAATTGTCTTTTGGCCAATACACACCCTGCCCGTAGCCCTTCAAATTGGGCATTGAATGAAAGTTTGCGTCCTGCGCTGCAAAGGTAGACCAATCGCTGTAAACACCAGAAGCTGGGGATATCGTGACATCGGTTCCTGCCGTAACAGTATGTGGCAATGTCAATGCTGTGATTGAGAAGCAGAGCAAAGTGAGGGTGGTTACTACTTTTTTGAACATTTGGAACCTCCAAAGAAAATTCAGCCGGCATAACCGGCTGATTCGATTAACGCAAATCTATGTAATATTCGGGATCTCTCACGCAACCGAAACCAGGAAGTTGCCCATACCCAGCGGCACATGAATAGGCCTTATTTACAATGTAGTTGTTCGTATAGACACATGTTGATTCGGTTTCCCTGACATACCTATAGGTCTGGGGGATATTCCAACTGCCACTTGACACCCTTACTGTTACGGTTGGAGCACACCCACCATAGCTGACCGGGGGTGTAGTGCAGTAAAGGTCACTCTGTTGAGGCACGATCTGACCACCGAAGCAGATCGAGCCACTGCATTGTTGTGTTGTAGTCTGATCAATATGCCTGTGCTGTAGCATTTCACCTTGATTGCAATGAGCTAGTTGTCGTGGAGGAGGAACTGCACTGGTGCCCTCCTCTGGGTTATAGCCATCAAATTTAGGCGACCCACACATAGTGATTCGGTCATAGCCGTTGTAGCACCAGGTAGTGCTTTGATCCATCATCTGACGTTTAACCGTGTACCACATCTGGGAGTAGTCATTGCTGGCCGTTCCCATATTGAATGTTGCATCCTTAGTTGGCCCCATCCAATACGCATGGTTAGCACCATAGTAAGATACGTAAATCCGTCCACCTGTGCAGCGTACGTCTACCCTCACCTCTTGGGCACCAAAGCCCCAGTGATCTCGGTTTCTGTAAGCATCGGTCCAAGATCTATTCGGTTCACCGGTGTACTCGGTAATTACAGGGGCAAGATTGATGATGTTTTCAAACTCATTGACATTTGCAAGTGCCAATCCCAAAGGCTCAATCATGTACTGGGATATGTTGCTTGGTACTGGACGCAGGGCAATGATAGGGTTGTATTGAACCGTGGGTGAAGCTTCTTGTTGTGCCTGGCTTCCGTGAGGCATGTAATAGCCATCTGTTTGAACAAAGAAACGATCAACTTGCTTATTCAATGTGTACCCCACATTGATCCGATTTTCATAGGAAGCATCAGGCAAGCAAGCGGAAGAACTCAGCTTTCGCAGTGGAACATCAATTGCAGCCTGAGCCCGTTCTTCTGGATCGCTTCCATCTGAGCAAGTGGCATCTGATGGATTGTATGCAGCGCCTGTAGGGCAATATGCCTCATACACTGGAGCAATTTCGCGGTTATAGTCCACGAATCCCCCGTCTGCACCCAGCTCATCCATAAGCGCCAACACATCCTTGTACGTTGTCTGGCAACCGGGATTCGATACCGAGCTGATAAGACATTTGAGCCCATGATCTGGATCGCAGAATGTGCTTGATTCGTCGTCAGGGCTATCCGGGTTATCAATCCCTACCTGGCAACCGCTAGCTCCCGCAATACTGGGTGCATCAAAAGATCCAGCGACATTTACAGTAATTGGACTGGTTAGGGCCTGCATGTTCTTATTGACTAGCTGATAGGTATAAGTGCCTGCCAAGTTATAGGCAAAGGATGCAGGCAGGCCATCAGCCACTCGGAGTGGAACATATTGCAGGTAAACAAACGTTGGAATGTCTGAAACGACTTTCGGAGCGCTGTACCGAGGCCTACCATTCATGTCGTAAATTACCCGCCAAAGGAGAGCTTTGGTTGTGGGATTGCCAGCGACTTTGATTCGCTGTCTGTATGAATAGACAAGCTCACTAGCACCGTGCTCACGCAACAAAGACTGCACATCCTCAACGAACCTGGCTTGGTGGATATTGGATTGGAAGTCGCTCGCACGTTGAATGAACTGAGACTGAGTGTAAGGCTCAGCCTCATCAAAGGTTACGTAAGGAATTGCACCGATTCTGCCCTTCAGATCGATTGTGCGACTATTCTGTGCTAGTGAATGGCCATCCTCTTTGCTGAATTTAACCTTGCCAACCTTGGCAACGAGAGCATTTTCATAGCCATCCCCAGGAAGGCCAACAGTTTGATAGATACCTATCATTTTCCCTGACTGCATGACACTGCCGGCCTCAGCATATGCAGAAAGGCTAACAAGACTCAGCAGGAAGAAAAGGATGACTTTGAACATTGCGCCCTCTTATTGGAAATCAGCTGTAACGCCAGATTGATCGATGTACTGGTTAAAACCAGCGTTTGCAGCATTGATAGCTTCTGGGGTTGCATTAAACTGCAGAGGGCCATTAGGGCTTGGAAGTGAAAATGTCTGACTCATCGGTGTGACACCAGCCACCGGTGCCGGGCCAGAAACGGTATTACCCTTGCCCAGCTTCTGTTTGTCTGGGTTTGCAAGATTGGGAGCATCTCGGGAGACAAAGATCTTCTGGCCATTGATCACGGCAGCGTCTTCTGAAATTGCACCGACCACGATATTGCCAACTTTAGAGTTTTCACCAACATTCAGTGTCTGCCCGCCAAGGCTAATCACCGCTGTTTTTGTGGCGCCAACTTCAATGATTCCAACCAACTTCTGTAAAGGCTGAGCTGTATTCGATTGAGGCATAGTCATGCTTGGTGAATGCTCAGGTACTTTGAGCTTGGGTGCAGCGAACTTGCCGGTCTTAACTTTTGGCTCCGGGAAAGCATCCAGGTTAAGTTCTGCCATAGAAGGTGCCTTGCTGTTTTTGTTCAAGCGCTCGCTTAGTTCCTGCTTATAGAACTTTTCTTTGTTCTCGAGCATGTATTCTTGCTTGCCAGCCTCGAATTTTTTCAGCGCCAAGTCTGCCTTCAGCGCTTCGGACTCCACCTGAAGCTTCATGCGCTCATTAATGGCGCGACTGCCAGTGAAGGGGTTGATTTGACCAGAATGATCACTGGCCGGGACAACAGGTTCGGCATATGCGTTGAAACAAAGCGCGAGCGAAATAAATAGAAAAGATTTTTTCATTGAAGCTCCTAGATTTGACCTACAGCGGTCACAGATAAGATGGCGCCACCTGGCAGGGTGGAAGAAATGACAGCGGTGTACGGCGGGATTTGCTTGTTGACAGCCGTGTTGCTTGGGGAACGAACTGCATCAGTGCAATTGTCGATCTGGAACAACTCTCCCCAGCCGTCAGTAACATCAGATTGAGACAGGCCCAGTACTGAATGTGGACTGATGCCCGTTTCAGAAACGATGGGTAATGGAGCTGTGCAGGTTGATGGCATTTGCCCGAATTGGTCCCAACGGGCAATCGGGGAGGAGCAGTCTTCAGTGCCGCATGAGAAGTAATCAACAGCGAGTGAACGACTGGTATCAGATTGATACCGGGCGGCGTAATATGCTGCATAGGCATCAGCAGCTTTATTTAACCGTGCCAAGGTTAAGTTGTAACGGTCAACCGCAAATTTACGACCGTCAAACAAAATACCAACATCATCAGATGCAGGGTTGATGTTCAAGTTGCCATTCGCATCTAGTGTTGTGTCAGCCTCAATTCTTCCATTGGGCCCACCACTTACAATAGCAATTGAGTGATAGAAAAGTGACGTGCCACCAACTACGTCTGTCAATCGATTAGTGATAAACATGCAGAAATTGCGATGATGACCATCATGGATCAAGTCACCAGCACTTAGCCCTGCGAATCTGGCAAATTCTCTAATCTTGGTTGAATCTATGGAGCAGATCCTGGCACTGTTTGGAACCGCCGCTGCGGTAATACCATGAACAGGGCCAAGATCAAATACAGCACCAGAGTTTTCATCAATTGTGGTTGAATATTTCTGGTAAACATTTTCTACCGCTAATTTCCATACCTTGAGACGGTTATTGGTTTCAACCCTAGCAGAAAAATCTAGCATTCCAGAGAATCCATCCAAGCTAAAAATTGCAAGAATGGTGAGTAATGCAAGAACTACAACTAACTCAATTAGGGTGAAACCTTTAACCCTATTACTCATGTTTTTCGTATCCCTTGCGAAGTAAAGTAAGTTTCTGCTTTAGCACGATCTGGCGCAGCGCGAAGACCGTTTTCCATGCTAATGACGTTATTCTTGACCAGCTCTGCTAGCCTGTGGCGCATCAATACATGACCCTTTTGCCTACCTGTATCCATTGTTTGCTCAATGTTTATGACTTTTTGAGTCTTAATGGAATCAGCAACATCAGGACCATTCAGCAATATCTCGTATGCTAACGCCCTTCCATCACCACCTACCTTGGGAATGAGGGCCTGTGAGACTATGCAATTCAAGACAGTAGACAGCACATTACTGGCCCAATCCTTTTCATCGCCAGGGAAGAATGAGGTAATGCGGTCGATCGTCTTAACAGCTGAGTTGGTATGCAATGTAGCAAAAACCAGATGGCCAGTTTCTGCAGCAGAAAATGCCATGCGAACTGTTTCAATGTCCCTTATTTCACCTACCATCATGATGTCAGGATCTTGGCGCATACTTGCACGAAGAATAGATGGGAAATTGGGACCATCAATGCCAATCTCTTTGCGAGTAATTTTGGATTTCGCGCTTAGGAGCGGATACTCCACTGGATCCTCAATGGTCACGATGTGCTTGGGTTCCGTGAGGTTGATCTGGTTCAAGATCGTCGCCAAGGTCGTGGACTTACCAGATCCAGTTGGGCCTGTCACAAGAATCAAACCAGAAGGTCGAAGGGCTTGTGTCATTATTTCTTCAGGTAGCCCAAGAGTTTCAAAAGTGGGAATTACCTCATTCAGTTTTCGCAAAACAATAGAAAGCTTGCTTCCATTGGCTAGAGATACATTTACACGTACTCGGATATCTTTAAATGTTGCAGCGAAGTCCAAGCCAGTACGCTTTTCTGCACCTGAATTTTCAAGCTCTTTTGCAGCGAGCAACGAACGTACTTTTCGGCCAATATCATCGTTGAGCTGAAGAAGTATTTCCTGAATAATATCGTCGTCCAGTAATAACTCCTCACCTTCCACTGGATTGCCAGATGGATCTTCAATTGGCAGCTTAACTAAATCGCCGTTTTCACGAAGCCAAATTGGTTCACCAACGGTTAAATGCAAATCGCTGATGTACTTACGCTTGAGTGCGCTTAAAATTATGTCTGTAATCATATGTTACCCAGTCATTAATATGTGTTGGATGAGGTCTGTACAGCTAGTCTGATAATGCTTTCACCCCAGGGGGTGTAAGCAGAAAGAGCCATTGAGAATGGATATGTATTTGAGGAATTCAACAAATTACTCATCGTAATTGGCTGACCCCAACCACTAAGGGTATCTGAACCAGTAGATATACCAATTTCAGTTAGATATGGAGCTGCTTCTTCAAACGAATCGATACATGGCAAAAATGCTTGATCTCCGGTTCCACATACAGGCTCCCTAAACCAATTAATGACAGAGCTGTCTATGTCAGCAATTACTGCCTTGACGGTAAACCAGACTTCAAGCTTTGACGCAATGAGTCTTAAGGTTGTACTAGTTTGCTGATAAATGTCTGTTTCAATGACATTCCCATTCACAATATGAAATTTCAGCCTTTCAACCTGGTTGTTTGCATAAGTACCTTCGGTGAATATGCCACTATCTAGATCAAGGGCAGTACCCTGGATTGACTGATTCGGAATCCACAGTGCAAATACGTGATATTGCACGTTATGTAGAGTCAGTCTTTTACTACTGACAATTCGTAGTCCATATTGCTGATTTATCCCAGCTTTCTGAACAATTACCGATTCTAGAATTGGTTCTGAAACACCATCAATTTCCCAAGCATTTCTCCGGTACCAATCCTCAGTCATCTTCCCTACTTCATGCAGATACTCTTCTTTATCTTTCTCAAGCAAAGCATCACCACGTTGAGATATCGAATAACTGAACCCTGCAATCAGAAGCGCAACAATTACTGCCATCCCTAAGAACATGGATGTAATGACGAAGCCAGATTGGTACCGGAATTTGCGCATGCTTATGGAGCCATAGAGTAAAGCAACTTCACACTACCCGGTGTAGAACCAGAGCGAGCAGTACCAAGGCACTTATTACCGTTTGAGTAATCAGTAGGAAGAGCTGCTGAAACATCAGTAGAGTTACAATTGGAAACCGCTTCACGAACGAGCTCATCTGACATGCCTTCAAATACCAGGGCATAACCAGTTGACATGCCAGTTGGAAGACCAGCGGTGACTTGTTCAATCTTCATGACTGCACCGGCCCCGAGATTGTCAATGCGAACATCACCATTGGCATCCGCAGGGAAACCATTTACATATGGGCCTCTCCACGTTGTTGTGGCGTCAACACCTTCGAAGTTATTGGCAGCGAGATTGCTACCCTTCAAATAAAGTGAATTCGCATGACGTGGTGTAATGCCGGTATCCTGGCGAAGACGTAGAAGAGCATCCGAGTACATACGGCCAGACTGGAGCAAAGTTGCTGACTTAGCCTTATCACCACTGAAAGAAAATATGCCGCTCAATGCTGCAAGGCCGATAAGCAAGCCAACTACAACCACCAATTCAATCAAAGTAAAGCCAGATTGACTCTTTTTAAAATTGCGATATTTCATCTCAAAACCTTTCATATAAAAAATTAAACACCTTTGAAACCAAAACTCATAAGCGGACCAATGGTTGCCGAGAAAAATAGCATTACCATTGAAGCTAACAATATCAATGACCACAGCTCCATCTTCTTCTGGAATCTTGTAGTTAGTTGACCGACATCATCTTGCAATCTTTCACACATCGCGCGAATTTCATCTGGTAAAGGAAACCCGGATGATTCTGCTGCTTTAATACTGGTAACTATGTAAGTTGGGAAGTCTGATCGACGTACAGATTCACTAACTGTATTTCCCTTAAGCAATGCTTTATTAAGCAATGAAAATGAGATTTTTGTTTGATACCTTGCAGCAGATGGCTTTACAGTATTTGCAGCTTCAAACGGACTCACTCCAGCATCGTAGAGCATCCCAAATGCTGTCCATGTTGAAGCCATGTCGCTCTTTTCAGATATTTCACGCCATGATTCAATGTTGTCCCCAAATTTTTCTAGGTAGCCTTTTTTCCAGAAGTAGAAAATCAGAAGCGGTAAAGCGCACCAGGAAAAGAATGTAAGGAAGAAAGAAGCTTCCACTTTGTCAGATAACCAAAACATTGCCTGCTGAGCTGGTGAATCCATGCTTTTCATTGCTGCTGGGCCAAGATTCATGACAAACTTCTTAATTTGCGGAATCAACTTCCATGCAGATGCAAATATTGCGAAATACATGAATGTCATCATGATTACGGGCATGGTGAACATTGCTTTTAACTTCCCAGTTAAATCTGCTCTTCTGGAGACTTCTTTCGCCATTGCGACGAATGCCTCACCCTGCTTGCCTGAATCTTCAGCTGCTCGAATTGCCATACAATCGCGACTAGGAAAACCGGCTGTTACCATGGCCTGAGACATCAATGCCCCATCTGTCACTGATTGAGATGTCAACAACGCAGCCTGTCTTAAGCGCGGATCCAAAATGAATGAAGAGGCACTATCTAAACCTTCAACTAGAGGTCTGCCTGATTGAATTCTTTTTCCTATTGTGTCGTAGAACATTGCAAGATCGCGCTGATTGAAATCTTCATTCAGAAATCCCGACACAGTCGCCATCGGGTCAAGACTTGTTGACTGAGGACGTAACCCAGCCTTTCTAATTTTTACCCATGCCATATCCTAATATTCACTACTGTGTTAGCAGCTATGTCGTGAACACCGCCTGCAACACCTGCCTCAGCTTCAATGTTGAGAATTGCTGAATCTCGGTAGTTAAGGTTGCCACTATGAATGGCACCCTCTGCACTAATATTGACAGTTGTTCCTTGGGTAAAATTAACAGTGCCCGCACCAATACCCCCGGTAACCAACCCATTCACAATCGCAGTATTCGAGAACGTTGCTGTTCCAACATCAATTCCATTGGCACTGTCCACATTGAAAGTGGTACCGCTGAAATTATTAGTCCCTGTAAGATGGCTATTCAAACTTGTGAAATAAACCCCCGGTCCATAGTCAGCGGAATAAACCGGGAGTGTCATCATAGTAATAAGGGCGATTGCGACTGCTTGGTTTATGGTCTTGCGCTTCATGCTTTCCTCTTTACGTTTAACTGGTTTCATTGCTGGCGTTACATCAAAGTCACTGAATCAAGCACTCGGGGGGAGAGGAAAGACTTGAGCTTGTGTGCCCGGTCCTTCAGGTCTGCAGAAGTGGGCTTACCGCGCTGGCTGAGCTCAGTCATGCGGGAGCGCATGTCTTCACACTGCCGAGCGATTGCGGTATCGATCTGCTGGAAAAGTTGTTGCTGGTTAATTGATTCGCCTGAGAAGAGGCAATCAAGGTTGTATGGGCCAGCCTGGTCGAAATGGATTCGCGCCGCTGATGGATCCATGACGTGCTCTTTAGCCCAATAGAGCAATACATATGAGCGTTGGAAACTGCGGTCGAACTGAGCTTCAGCATTAATGAAATTGAATGCCGGGATTAATGGATTAATACCAACCAGGTGAGCAAGCCAGAAACTCGCGAAAGCGGCATAGATATTGATCAGGTGATCAGATACATGATTAACCTCTCTTACAGTGGTCAATTGCTCATCAGTCATCCTGGCCGGCAGTGGATGTAACCAAGAACGGAACTGGGGAAATTGAACATCCAGACAGGCCTTCAGGCCATCGCTCATCTGGGTATGGTCCGGCACATTGCGGTGCAATTCTTTCAGCGCAACAAGCCCGTACTCATTCAGTACATCACATAAAGATATATGCTGAAGTGACTTATCAGATGTAGTCAGGTTGGCCGCAGGGTAACCAGCTGGATCAAGTTCACAATCAGACTTGATAGCAGCCAGCCAGCCACCAAGTTCAGCGACTCGTTCGGCATTCATCCAGCCACGAGTTTGGAATCGTGTATGCCCCCACAAAGGGACTACATCCTGAACGTGGAAATTCAGCTTCGCATTGAACTTACTCCCGAACACAGCGAAGACATCATCGATATACCCGAAGCACTTCAGATCCACCGGCATCTGATTCGCAATATAGACGTGCTTGAGATTTACACTTTCTACGAATGCAGTGCGTGTATTTATGGTGACTGTGTAAGTGGTCTCAAAAGGTGAGACAAGCCAGTTATTCGGGCGCATCATAGAGAACGCACCGAGGCAACGTTTAAATTGATCGAGTGAAGGCGATCAACAGGGATGTGCTCAATCTCTTGGGAATTAAGTTCAATAACCTTTATGCAATAGCCATCACGAACTTGAACAGTTTCAATGAACTTGCATGACACAGTTCTTGCAGGTGTCTTAACAAGATCATCAGAAATAAAAGCGGAGGTCTTGATTAAGTACTCAACATTGGACTGCAGATTTACAAACGCATAGAGAAGTTTATCTCGGACAGCATTATCAAGTTGAGTCAAACCTTTTAATGTTGAAGGTCCATAATAGGCATTTGTAACTCTGGTACGAGAATGCCCAATCATTTCAGAAACAATCTTGCGAATCTCCTTTTCCTTTTCAGGAGTGTTCGTTGCAACATATTCACCGATGATGGGTACGCTACCGTTTAATGCCTTCATCATGGCAATTGCGAAGCCAGCTCTCAGGCCATGACCAGTAACTCCACTATTTTTCTTTGTAATGCCTAAGTAATAGAGTGTGTTGGAATAGACCTTTAGATTTTGCTTCAGGGACAGACTAGGATCACCAAGGAATTCATCTTCATTGGTAATTTGACCTTTGATCCACTCGACAAAATGCATTTGCTCTTGGGTAAGCAATTCAAAAGGTTTTCTAGGACGACCACCCTTCGTGCCCTCAGTTATGAAAACTTGCGCACTGATTTTCCCATTAACGATATGAAGATGAGGTTTGAAGCAAACAGCTTCTTTTCTACGTAATCCAAGTGCGTCTTGAGCGAGTAGCTGGAGGTAAACTCTAAAGTTTTTTTCGCGAACTTTATTTAACAATTCAATTTTGTTGACATCTTCGCGACCATCCCAGGACTTGTTCTCAGTTGCTACATATGTACGCTTCACGCTATGAGCATTTGAAACGTAGTCTTTAGGTCGTAAGCAAATTTCAGATTTGCCAATCCACTTACACAAGTGTCGAATAGCAACTAAATTATTTTGTAATGTACTTGCAGATAAACCTTTAGATTCCCAATACAGCATTGCTGCTTTGATATGTTCAGGCTTTAGGTTGTATATCTGAAGGCTGCGATAGCCAAGCTCATACCAAAGAAGATTGCAGAAAGCAATGATGATCTGCTTGTGTTCTTGTTTTGTTTTTTCCGAAGCAATCCTATTATTCAAGCGAATGCAATTGTTCTTGGCTAGGAGCAAGGAAACAAATTTAAATCTGTCGCCATTACTCTTCTCAAGCACATCAGCAAATCCTGCATTTCTCGCTCGGTTATTAAGCGTACTTGTCTTCAGAAGTTCACCAAGCTCAATCTTATTGCCCATCCGTAACGCTCCGCTCCATCTATTCAATAAGTAAGTCACACATACTCAGCCTCACCTTAAAAATGAGTCGCCAAGAAGAGGGCTGGCTTTAGAGCCCCCTTCGAACTGTGTACCAGACACAGAGCTGAATAAGTCCACTAGGGAGTTGTCAGCTGCTTTTACATCCCCAATTGGTCGATGGCCCGTTTGACGTGGTGCATACGTAGTTATTCATCCGATCTTGACCTCTAATCCGCTTGGAATTGAGACCGTTCCAGCTGCTGGGTTGTGAGCCACTAGGGCATCCAATTCCAACAACGCATTCGCCAAAGGAATCGCGAATCGGGTAAGCTTTTTTTCTTAATCTGGTGTGAATTTCAATCGATTTTCTCTCGGAACCCTTGGCATTACTGCAAATACAAAGCCTCTGGTTCTTCTGAAAATACTTTTGCCACCTCTAAAAAAAACGCCGAGGTGGCGATTACAACTACATCAGCATGCTTCGTGTAGCTAGAAACTAAGTTTCAGTATCCGCACAGCTGGTTAAGGTCGATGTCTGAAGCCCTCAGACGGAGGTATGTTGTACTGCAAATTCGATGCGGCTAATGTAACACTTGGATATTGGAGACTACCTTTCGAATGAGATGGATATTTACTAAACATTCGAAGGGGTAAGTGGAATTATCTGGATTGAAATTGATAGTATTTAAATTAAGTACTGTGTATTAAATTAAGAATTGGGGCCCAATGAGGCCGAGTGAGGCCGAGCGGGTCTCTGAAGAGGCAATTTGATAAATGATTTGGAATGAAATACTGACTTTTTGGGGCCGAATGGGGCCGTAAGGGGCTGAACGAGGCCCTGAGCCAGCAAATCAGCAGGTAAATTCATGCACCATTCCACCAGTAGCATTTCCATAGACTACTTAGAATGTACATACCTTAAACAACGCGCGAGTGCATCATGGAAAACGAGAATAACCCAATCGTTAGAGCGATTGATCTGGGATATGGCTATACAAAGTATGTTAAACAAATTACAGATAAGGGCGAAGTGATCGTAGATTCCTTCCCTTCAATTGCAGTTCCGGCATCTGTGCATTCTGATCATACGGCTTCAAGGAAAACTGTTGTCATTGATGTTAATGGCTCCCAATACGAAGTTGGTCCAGATGTATATCAAGCTTCAGTTAATGGTGCTTCAAGAACGCTCGACTATACATACGCTAAAACTTCTGCGTATGAAGCGATGCTAAGAGGGGCATTGCACTTCATGAATATCGACAAGTTAGATCTGCTTGTACTCGGTCTTCCTGTAAGCATCTATGATGGTGAAGAAATAGGCAGTTTCTTAAAAAACAAATACACAGGAAGAATTGAAATCACTCCTGGATCATTTATCGAAATAGCAGACGTTTGGATTCTTCCACAGCCTTCAGGCGGTATGTTCTACTACGGTTCAACAAATGAAACGTATGCTCGAATTGATGGAAAAAATAACCTTCTCATTGATCCTGGCTATTACACTTTAGATTGGTATGCTACTGTCGGCGTAGATTTAAGGCTTGGTACATGTGGTAATACTAATGGCGGTGTTTCAAGTTATCTTCTGGCTTTAGCAGATCAGATATCTAAGGATACAGGTAAGAAATTAAAAGACCTTCAGCGCCTTGATAACGCTGTACGAATGAATGAACCAGTGTCACTATTCGGACAATCTATGTCGCTCGACAAGTACAAGCCAAGTGCTAGACAATCAATTGAAAGCAACGTTAGTGAAATGGTAGCTAAGGTTGGCGATGGAGCTTACATTGACAATATAATTATTGTTGGTGGTGGCGCATCACTCTTTTATCCTGAAATTCAAAAGAGATATCCCTACCATGACATTCAGTTTGTTAAAGACGGTCAGTTTGCGAATGTTAAAGGTTTCCAGTTAGCTGGTGAGATATATATAGCTCAGTGAAAGCGACATCATCATGAGTGAGGATATTATTGTTAAGGTTAAGATCACGAGTGATTATCACCCGGAAATCTATACCGCACTAAAGAGTATTAACCCAAGACATAGGGCTTACTATCTCAGAACAATACTTGATTCTGCTATGCAAAATAACGGCGTGGCTACTAATGAAATCTCTACACCTAGTAAAGATTTAATATCTGAGTCAGTTCTTTCTGAGTCTCCACAACCACAGTCTTCTAACACAACAAATGAAGATACTCCCTATACAATGAAAAAACCGAACTTTAAAACAATGCTTACACAACCAAGTTAATTTTCTTTATACATTTAATAATTCCGCCGATAGTCTGGCGGTTTTTTTTCGCTTGGCTTTCCTGCTACTTATCTATAATGGACTCATATCACTAAAGGAGTTCTAAAATGCAATCAACAATATCTCAATCTAAAGCTAACTTACTTTTCAAGCTGTCTGTATCCCCATTAGCTATTATTGGATTACCACGGTTTCTCTATTCTAATTCCTTGGGGAATTTTGGCGATGTTTTCAAAATATATTTTGTTCTGTTCATTGTCGGTAAGATCGGTCTAATTCATATGCTTGATCAAATCTCTTCACCCTCACTTGGGTTGGCGAATTCGACTTTGAACGTTCTTATTGGCCTGGCAATATTCGGACACATTTGCATTGCTATGAATGAAATTGCATTTTTCAATGCGTTAAGAAAGAATGTTTTAGGCAATGTCATGCCCATGTCTCCCGAAATATTAGAGCGTGGTCCTGTTGTTGGTTACTTTGCGGGCACTCCCATTCCTGGATATTTAGTTTTGGAAAGTGGCCGATATGATTATGATCAAACGGCTGAATGTATCGGCGATTTGGAAGTGATTAATGAGCAGACTATCGCTATCGCTCCGGGTTTGATGTACAAGAAACGTTAGTGTTGCTTGCGTATGAGTCATACAGTTTCGCCCATAGGGTTCTACTCACGATCAGATTTAAAGTTGCGTGGGTGGAGCCCTAGTCTCATTAAAGCCTATCTTGGCCACCCAGCGAAAACAGTACCAAATCCACATAATCCCTATTCTCATGGAATGGCCCTCTACGATGCTGCTGAGGTTCACGAAATAGAATCTCTATACTCGTTTATCGAAGACAGCGCCACTTACAAATCTCAGTCTTATCAAGCCCTGGCACGGAATAAGGTGTATACAGATGCATTACTGTTGACTCTTTCAGGTTCCTTTTCAGCTCCTGACCCACCTTGTAGAGTATCCGCAGAATGCCTTGCAAGAGGTATGGAAGGTAAATTGTGTGGAATGGGTATTCATGTATCATCCGTGCAATTTGATCGCTTGGTCGCCCTAGCAATGCTTCAAGAAATGGAATATGCACTGGGGCATGTAGACGAATTGTTCGGGATGAAAGGCATTCAAAACATTCGCTCAGAGTTTAGAAAGAAGCTACTTGATAAGGTCAGCGAATGCCATGCTGATTTAGCCTATCAATGTAAGGTGATTGGACAGTCAGGGTAACTTGGTACTCCTTTGCTGGACTTGGAAAAACTCTGGTCTTGGTAAAATTACACCATGAACACTAACAAGGAGTATGTAATGAAAAAGTTTTTAACAGTTTCAGTTGTCATTATTGCAGCCCTACTTACTGGCTGCGCCGGCACTTCGAATTTCGCCAAGTCTAATGCTGAATACAGCTACAAGCTCCCAAAGGCTAGTGACGGTATTGTTTATGGTGCTGCCGCTGTAATGACGATAAAAGATGTAGTTGCAACAATGTGCGAATCTATTAAAGGTGCAGATGCTCGTTGTTCAAGCATGAATGAATATGAAGCTATCCAGGTCTACTCTGCTTTTGGATTCAATGCCGGTGGTGCCACGACTCTAGCTCTTCTCAAGAAAAACTCGCCAATGCTTTCGCAGATTTCTTACTTTGATGGCAGGCTTGGAAATTCAAAGCAGCCATTTGTAAAAGTGAAGGCAGGCAACGGTACTTTCGGTGAGATACTTGAAGTTGTTTCAGTTAATGGTGATGGCAAGTGCAAGTGGTCTGGATTGCCCAGGGCGGGAGGTACGGTCTGCCCTGCTTACGATTGGGATTACAGAAAAGAGCTGAATGATTGGTCGAATCCCCGTGGGATTCTCTCAGTAGATTAAACTAAAGGCCGGGGTTTTCCCGGCCTTGTTTTTTACAATCCTGTGTCGATTGTCCATTCCCCAGATTTGGGTGATGCACACAATGCTAGTGCTTTTCCAGATAGTCCCGCTTCCTTACATTCCCTCTCAGCGGCTCTCAGTTCTAAGGTGACATTCGCCTCTTGGTAGGAGTCAGGACGATGCATAGTGCCAGGATCTAAACCCGCGGCTCTACACTCACTAACTGTACGCCCCTCTGCGCATGCGCCGCTATACAAACCTTTCACTCCTTCAAGCCCCGTTCCTTGTCTACTAGTAATCTGCTTATTCCTAATACCCTGATTGAGTCCTCTCTGGTGTTCATCCCAAGCCGAGGAGTTTGGTTTCAATACCCCATTTCCAGTTTCCCCTGCGTATGAAGCCTGGGCTGATGTGATTCCACCGCCTTGTAGAGCTGCGACCCCAGCATAGATACCGGCACCAACTGCAGCAGCTAATCCTGGTGATATGGCAGCGCCAGCACCTGCCACTGGCCCCATAACAGCAACAAGTGCAGTTGCCAAACCCCATGTGACAATAGCCGTTATGATGGCGAAGGCAATTACAGTCAAAGAAGACTTCTTGTAGACATACGCATATACCTTTTCTTCTACTTCAGGCATGTTGCCACCCGACCATTCAACAATGGACACGCCTGATGCAGCTACGTGCTCAGGGGCATCACAACCAACAGTTGAACCTGAGCTATTAGCTGTGCCTATATTTTTTACGCATATGTAGGCCATACCCCCATCAGGTTGAACTTCCATTGGAGTAGCTACAAACCATTGGGGCTTCACATAACCATCGACGTATACCTTGACCTTCTTTTTCAGGGCGCCCCCTGATTTTTTAACTCGCTGGGTAAATCGTGACTTGTCTGAAGCTACATAGCCAATGTGAGCATCTGCATAACGCATAGCATGGCCTACCGCCACTCCAACAGCACTCCATTCAACATTATGGAATACACGATCAGTGCGAGCTGACCCTTTAAAGCTCTCGAATGGGTTGTTGCCCAATTGGGTTGGATCCGACTTTTCTGCTGGAGTCATGTAGTCGCGCTTCCACTTATGCACCTCACCGTGCCATGGAGTGTAATCTGCGCGGTACACCGCTAACTTGCCATCAGGAGTTTTTTCAATTTTTTGAATTTCAATAACAAGCTCCGCAAGCTCGGGCGAGTACATGGCAAAGACATAGCTGGATGTTTTTGGGAACATCTCTATCCGCTTCGAGATTTCATCCGAGCTAACTCCAGCTCGCCCTACATTCTCACGAGCATGAGTGATCCAGCGCTGGCCATCGATCATTTGCCAGTCAAACTGTGCATTTGCAGGATCGCTCGCATCACGTGTAAAACTCATTTCACTTAGCTTGGTGAAATTGTCTTTTGGCCAATACACACCCTGCCCGTAGCCCTTCAAATTGGGCATTGAATGAAAGTTTGCGTCCTGCGCTGCAAAGGTAGACCAATCGCTGTAAACACCAGAAGCTGGGGATATCGTGACATCGGTTCCTGCCGTAACAGTATGTGGCAATGTCAATGCTGTGATTGAGAAGCAGAGCAAAGTGAGGGTGGTTACTACTTTTTTGAACATTTGGAACCTCCAAAGAAAATTCAGCCGGCATAACCGGCTGATTCGATTAACGCAAATCTATGTAATATTCGGGATCTCTCACGCAACCGAAACCAGGAAGTTGCCCATACCCAGCGGCACATGAATAGGCCTTATTTACAATGTAGTTGTTCGTATAGACACATGTTGATTCGGTTTCCCTGACATACCTATAGGTCTGGGGGATATTCCAACTGCCACTTGACACCCTTACTGTTACGGTTGGAGCACACCCACCATAGCTGACCGGGGGTGTAGTGCAGTAAAGGTCACTCTGTTGAGGCACGATCTGACCACCGAAGCAGATCGAGCCACTGCATTGTTGTGTTGTAGTCTGATCAATATGCCTGTGCTGTAGCATTTCACCTTGATTGCAATGAGCTAGTTGTCGTGGAGGAGGAACTGCACTGGTGCCCTCCTCTGGGTTATAGCCATCAAATTTAGGCGACCCACACATAGTGATTCGGTCATAGCCGTTGTAGCACCAGGTAGTGCTTTGATCCATCATCTGACGTTTAACCGTGTACCACATCTGGGAGTAGTCATTGCTGGCCGTTCCCATATTGAATGTTGCATCCTTAGTTGGCCCCATCCAATACGCATGGTTAGCACCATAGTAAGATACGTAAATCCGTCCACCTGTGCAGCGTACGTCTACCCTCACCTCTTGGGCACCAAAGCCCCAGTGATCTCGGTTTCTGTAAGCATCGGTCCAAGATCTATTCGGTTCACCGGTGTACTCGGTAATTACAGGGGCAAGATTGATGATGTTTTCAAACTCATTGACATTTGCAAGTGCCAATCCCAAAGGCTCAATCATGTACTGGGATATGTTGCTTGGTACTGGACGCAGGGCAATGATAGGGTTGTATTGAACCGTGGGTGAAGCTTCTTGTTGTGCCTGGCTTCCGTGAGGCATGTAATAGCCATCTGTTTGAACAAAGAAACGATCAACTTGCTTATTCAATGTGTACCCCACATTGATCCGATTTTCATAGGAAGCATCAGGCAAGCAAGCGGAAGAACTCAGCTTTCGCAGTGGAACATCAATTGCAGCCTGAGCCCGTTCTTCTGGATCGCTTCCATCTGAGCAAGTGGCATCTGATGGATTGTATGCAGCGCCTGTAGGGCAATATGCCTCATACACTGGAGCAATTTCGCGGTTATAGTCCACGAATCCCCCGTCTGCACCCAGCTCATCCATAAGCGCCAACACATCCTTGTACGTTGTCTGGCAACCGGGATTCGATACCGAGCTGATAAGACATTTGAGCCCATGATCTGGATCGCAGAATGTGCTTGATTCGTCGTCAGGGCTATCCGGGTTATCAATCCCTACCTGGCAACCGCTAGCTCCCGCAATACTGGGTGCATCAAAAGATCCAGCGACATTTACAGTAATTGGACTGGTTAGGGCCTGCATGTTCTTATTGACTAGCTGATAGGTATAAGTGCCTGCCAAGTTATAGGCAAAGGATGCAGGCAGGCCATCAGCCACTCGGAGTGGAACATATTGCAGGTAAACAAACGTTGGAATGTCTGAAACGACTTTCGGAGCGCTGTACCGAGGCCTACCATTCATGTCGTAAATTACCCGCCAAAGGAGAGCTTTGGTTGTGGGATTGCCAGCGACTTTGATTCGCTGTCTGTATGAATAGACAAGCTCACTAGCACCGTGCTCACGCAACAAAGACTGCACATCCTCAACGAACCTGGCTTGGTGGATATTGGATTGGAAGTCGCTCGCACGTTGAATGAACTGAGACTGAGTGTAAGGCTCAGCCTCATCAAAGGTTACGTAAGGAATTGCACCGATTCTGCCCTTCAGATCGATTGTGCGACTATTCTGTGCTAGTGAATGGCCATCCTCTTTGCTGAATTTAACCTTGCCAACCTTGGCAACGAGAGCATTTTCATAGCCATCCCCAGGAAGGCCAACAGTTTGATAGATACCTATCATTTTCCCTGACTGCATGACACTGCCGGCCTCAGCATATGCAGAAAGGCTAACAAGACTCAGCAGGAAGAAAAGGATGACTTTGAACATTGCGCCCTCTTATTGGAAATCAGCTGTAACGCCAGATTGATCGATGTACTGGTTAAAACCAGCGTTTGCAGCATTGATAGCTTCTGGGGTTGCATTAAACTGCAGAGGGCCATTAGGGCTTGGAAGTGAAAATGTCTGACTCATCGGTGTGACACCAGCCACCGGTGCCGGGCCAGAAACGGTATTACCCTTGCCCAGCTTCTGTTTGTCTGGGTTTGCAAGATTGGGAGCATCTCGGGAGACAAAGATCTTCTGGCCATTGATCACGGCAGCGTCTTCTGAAATTGCACCGACCACGATATTGCCAACTTTAGAGTTTTCACCAACATTCAGTGTCTGCCCGCCAAGGCTAATCACCGCTGTTTTTGTGGCGCCAACTTCAATGATTCCAACCAACTTCTGTAAAGGCTGAGCTGTATTCGATTGAGGCATAGTCATGCTTGGTGAATGCTCAGGTACTTTGAGCTTGGGTGCAGCGAACTTGCCGGTCTTAACTTTTGGCTCCGGGAAAGCATCCAGGTTAAGTTCTGCCATAGAAGGTGCCTTGCTGTTTTTGTTCAAGCGCTCGCTTAGTTCCTGCTTATAGAACTTTTCTTTGTTCTCGAGCATGTATTCTTGCTTGCCAGCCTCGAATTTTTTCAGCGCCAAGTCTGCCTTCAGCGCTTCGGACTCCACCTGAAGCTTCATGCGCTCATTAATGGCGCGACTGCCAGTGAAGGGGTTGATTTGACCAGAATGATCACTGGCCGGGACAACAGGTTCGGCATATGCGTTGAAACAAAGCGCGAGCGAAATAAATAGAAAAGATTTTTTCATTGAAGCTCCTAGATTTGACCTACAGCGGTCACAGATAAGATGGCGCCACCTGGCAGGGTGGAAGAAATGACAGCGGTGTACGGCGGGATTTGCTTGTTGACAGCCGTGTTGCTTGGGGAACGAACTGCATCAGTGCAATTGTCGATCTGGAACAACTCTCCCCAGCCGTCAGTAACATCAGATTGAGACAGGCCCAGTACTGAATGTGGACTGATGCCCGTTTCAGAAACGATGGGTAATGGAGCTGTGCAGGTTGATGGCATTTGCCCGAATTGGTCCCAACGGGCAATCGGGGAGGAGCAGTCTTCAGTGCCGCATGAGAAGTAATCAACAGCGAGTGAACGACTGGTATCAGATTGATACCGGGCGGCGTAATATGCTGCATAGGCATCAGCAGCTTTATTTAACCGTGCCAAGGTTAAGTTGTAACGGTCAACCGCAAATTTACGACCGTCAAACAAAATACCAACATCATCAGATGCAGGGTTGATGTTCAAGTTGCCATTCGCATCTAGTGTTGTGTCAGCCTCAATTCTTCCATTGGGCCCACCACTTACAATAGCAATTGAGTGATAGAAAAGTGACGTGCCACCAACTACGTCTGTCAATCGATTAGTGATAAACATGCAGAAATTGCGATGATGACCATCATGGATCAAGTCACCAGCACTTAGCCCTGCGAATCTGGCAAATTCTCTAATCTTGGTTGAATCTATGGAGCAGATCCTGGCACTGTTTGGAACCGCCGCTGCGGTAATACCATGAACAGGGCCAAGATCAAATACAGCACCAGAGTTTTCATCAATTGTGGTTGAATATTTCTGGTAAACATTTTCTACCGCTAATTTCCATACCTTGAGACGGTTATTGGTTTCAACCCTAGCAGAAAAATCTAGCATTCCAGAGAATCCATCCAAGCTAAAAATTGCAAGAATGGTGAGTAATGCAAGAACTACAACTAACTCAATTAGGGTGAAACCTTTAACCCTATTACTCATGTTTTTCGTATCCCTTGCGAAGTAAAGTAAGTTTCTGCTTTAGCACGATCTGGCGCAGCGCGAAGACCGTTTTCCATGCTAATGACGTTATTCTTGACCAGCTCTGCTAGCCTGTGGCGCATCAATACATGACCCTTTTGCCTACCTGTATCCATTGTTTGCTCAATGTTTATGACTTTTTGAGTCTTAATGGAATCAGCAACATCAGGACCATTCAGCAATATCTCGTATGCTAACGCCCTTCCATCACCACCTACCTTGGGAATGAGGGCCTGTGAGACTATGCAATTCAAGACAGTAGACAGCACATTACTGGCCCAATCCTTTTCATCGCCAGGGAAGAATGAGGTAATGCGGTCGATCGTCTTAACAGCTGAGTTGGTATGCAATGTAGCAAAAACCAGATGGCCAGTTTCTGCAGCAGAAAATGCCATGCGAACTGTTTCAATGTCCCTTATTTCACCTACCATCATGATGTCAGGATCTTGGCGCATACTTGCACGAAGAATAGATGGGAAATTGGGACCATCAATGCCAATCTCTTTGCGAGTAATTTTGGATTTCGCGCTTAGGAGCGGATACTCCACTGGATCCTCAATGGTCACGATGTGCTTGGGTTCCGTGAGGTTGATCTGGTTCAAGATCGTCGCCAAGGTCGTGGACTTACCAGATCCAGTTGGGCCTGTCACAAGAATCAAACCAGAAGGTCGAAGGGCTTGTGTCATTATTTCTTCAGGTAGCCCAAGAGTTTCAAAAGTGGGAATTACCTCATTCAGTTTTCGCAAAACAATAGAAAGCTTGCTTCCATTGGCTAGAGATACATTTACACGTACTCGGATATCTTTAAATGTTGCAGCGAAGTCCAAGCCAGTACGCTTTTCTGCACCTGAATTTTCAAGCTCTTTTGCAGCGAGCAACGAACGTACTTTTCGGCCAATATCATCGTTGAGCTGAAGAAGTATTTCCTGAATAATATCGTCGTCCAGTAATAACTCCTCACCTTCCACTGGATTGCCAGATGGATCTTCAATTGGCAGCTTAACTAAATCGCCGTTTTCACGAAGCCAAATTGGTTCACCAACGGTTAAATGCAAATCGCTGATGTACTTACGCTTGAGTGCGCTTAAAATTATGTCTGTAATCATATGTTACCCAGTCATTAATATGTGTTGGATGAGGTCTGTACAGCTAGTCTGATAATGCTTTCACCCCAGGGGGTGTAAGCAGAAAGAGCCATTGAGAATGGATATGTATTTGAGGAATTCAACAAATTACTCATCGTAATTGGCTGACCCCAACCACTAAGGGTATCTGAACCAGTAGATATACCAATTTCAGTTAGATATGGAGCTGCTTCTTCAAACGAATCGATACATGGCAAAAATGCTTGATCTCCGGTTCCACATACAGGCTCCCTAAACCAATTAATGACAGAGCTGTCTATGTCAGCAATTACTGCCTTGACGGTAAACCAGACTTCAAGCTTTGACGCAATGAGTCTTAAGGTTGTACTAGTTTGCTGATAAATGTCTGTTTCAATGACATTCCCATTCACAATATGAAATTTCAGCCTTTCAACCTGGTTGTTTGCATAAGTACCTTCGGTGAATATGCCACTATCTAGATCAAGGGCAGTACCCTGGATTGACTGATTCGGAATCCACAGTGCAAATACGTGATATTGCACGTTATGTAGAGTCAGTCTTTTACTACTGACAATTCGTAGTCCATATTGCTGATTTATCCCAGCTTTCTGAACAATTACCGATTCTAGAATTGGTTCTGAAACACCATCAATTTCCCAAGCATTTCTCCGGTACCAATCCTCAGTCATCTTCCCTACTTCATGCAGATACTCTTCTTTATCTTTCTCAAGCAAAGCATCACCACGTTGAGATATCGAATAACTGAACCCTGCAATCAGAAGCGCAACAATTACTGCCATCCCTAAGAACATGGATGTAATGACGAAGCCAGATTGGTACCGGAATTTGCGCATGCTTATGGAGCCATAGAGTAAAGCAACTTCACACTACCCGGTGTAGAACCAGAGCGAGCAGTACCAAGGCACTTATTACCGTTTGAGTAATCAGTAGGAAGAGCTGCTGAAACATCAGTAGAGTTACAATTGGAAACCGCTTCACGAACGAGCTCATCTGACATGCCTTCAAATACCAGGGCATAACCAGTTGACATGCCAGTTGGAAGACCAGCGGTGACTTGTTCAATCTTCATGACTGCACCGGCCCCGAGATTGTCAATGCGAACATCACCATTGGCATCCGCAGGGAAACCATTTACATATGGGCCTCTCCACGTTGTTGTGGCGTCAACACCTTCGAAGTTATTGGCAGCGAGATTGCTACCCTTCAAATAAAGTGAATTCGCATGACGTGGTGTAATGCCGGTATCCTGGCGAAGACGTAGAAGAGCATCCGAGTACATACGGCCAGACTGGAGCAAAGTTGCTGACTTAGCCTTATCACCACTGAAAGAAAATATGCCGCTCAATGCTGCAAGGCCGATAAGCAAGCCAACTACAACCACCAATTCAATCAAAGTAAAGCCAGATTGACTCTTTTTAAAATTGCGATATTTCATCTCAAAACCTTTCATATAAAAAATTAAACACCTTTGAAACCAAAACTCATAAGCGGACCAATGGTTGCCGAGAAAAATAGCATTACCATTGAAGCTAACAATATCAATGACCACAGCTCCATCTTCTTCTGGAATCTTGTAGTTAGTTGACCGACATCATCTTGCAATCTTTCACACATCGCGCGAATTTCATCTGGTAAAGGAAACCCGGATGATTCTGCTGCTTTAATACTGGTAACTATGTAAGTTGGGAAGTCTGATCGACGTACAGATTCACTAACTGTATTTCCCTTAAGCAATGCTTTATTAAGCAATGAAAATGAGATTTTTGTTTGATACCTTGCAGCAGATGGCTTTACAGTATTTGCAGCTTCAAACGGACTCACTCCAGCATCGTAGAGCATCCCAAATGCTGTCCATGTTGAAGCCATGTCGCTCTTTTCAGATATTTCACGCCATGATTCAATGTTGTCCCCAAATTTTTCTAGGTAGCCTTTTTTCCAGAAGTAGAAAATCAGAAGCGGTAAAGCGCACCAGGAAAAGAATGTAAGGAAGAAAGAAGCTTCCACTTTGTCAGATAACCAAAACATTGCCTGCTGAGCTGGTGAATCCATGCTTTTCATTGCTGCTGGGCCAAGATTCATGACAAACTTCTTAATTTGCGGAATCAACTTCCATGCAGATGCAAATATTGCGAAATACATGAATGTCATCATGATTACGGGCATGGTGAACATTGCTTTTAACTTCCCAGTTAAATCTGCTCTTCTGGAGACTTCTTTCGCCATTGCGACGAATGCCTCACCCTGCTTGCCTGAATCTTCAGCTGCTCGAATTGCCATACAATCGCGACTAGGAAAACCGGCTGTTACCATGGCCTGAGACATCAATGCCCCATCTGTCACTGATTGAGATGTCAACAACGCAGCCTGTCTTAAGCGCGGATCCAAAATGAATGAAGAGGCACTATCTAAACCTTCAACTAGAGGTCTGCCTGATTGAATTCTTTTTCCTATTGTGTCGTAGAACATTGCAAGATCGCGCTGATTGAAATCTTCATTCAGAAATCCCGACACAGTCGCCATCGGGTCAAGACTTGTTGACTGAGGACGTAACCCAGCCTTTCTAATTTTTACCCATGCCATATCCTTTGTCTTTCCAGAAGATGTACCACCAGAAATTAAAATGTTTTTCTTACTGATGACTGCATCTTTTAACACTTCAGATTGAGCCGCTGATAACGTACCCTTTGATACAAGGTCATCGAGGCTGAATACGTTTGTGCTATGGCGCCTAATACATATGCTGTGGCCTTCTGATGCAATAGGGGATAGTGCTGCTGCTATTCTGAGTCCGTCAATTCTGGAATCAACAATGGCATCTTTTGAATTTGCTTTTACATCCTTATTATTCAATTTTCCTAGAATCTCAATTGCTGCTTTGATATCTAGATTTGAAATCACCACATCAGATTTAAAAGTTACACCGGCCTTCTCAACCCATACATTATCTTGACCATTAATCATGATCTCCTGAACATCATGGTCGTTGATGAAGTCCTTTACGCGGGCAAGTTTATCCAACAACATTGAGTACAAATGTTTTGTTGCTGGATCTACTTGAGGGATGCTCGAATTCATACGAGCAATTTAAGGGATAAGTGGCCTGACCTACTTAGCGAAAGATGCCCATTCTTAGGGCATCTTTCGGGGGGGTAGTAAAACTAACTGCCTGTTTGGAAGTGTCTAGAGCTTGCCCATATTGAAAGGGCAATGAGAACGATGGCAATTAACCAAATGTATTGATACAACTCACCTGGCCAAAGTGGGAGGATTGTGAAAGAAGTGATCGTAAGAAGAAATACGCCTGAAACTAATCTGAATACAACTGGGTTGTTATATCTAAATTCTTGACTACGAATATTGCGCTGCATAAAACCATCAACCATTGCCGCAACGAAAATGGCTAAGGCGCCTATCAGCATGTGTGCTTCAACAGAGACTCTATACAAGGCGCGGTAAACTAATCTTTTGAGTTTATTCATGTACTCAGCAGATTTTGAAGAAGTCACTGACTCAAAACCAAGCACATTCTTGCTTCGACCGTTACTAAGCTTGGCATCAGTTTCACTATTGGTGAAAATTGACTTGTACCACCCCTGGGCCCTATGAATAGTAGCTGCATGATGCTCTGGCCCTATCATGTCAGTCACCGCTTCTATTTCACCCTGGCTGATTGAAAAACTATCAACAGGCATGAATGCAGGTGTGAGCATGAGTAGGACCAGTGGTACCAGAAACATGATTTTAAAGGTGCGTTCAAAGCGCCCCATTACGCTGCCCTGCTCTTTTCAATTTCCAGGCTAGTCAGGTGTTCACGCACGAATTTGAAGTCAGACAGAATCAAGATTTGGCTGGCAAGCATATATTTGGCATCTGCTGTAGATGCCTCTGCCAATTCTGGATCCTGAGAAGGCTCAAATCCAATGTTGTCTGTGCCATGCTTTTGAATGAACGCGAAAGCGGGCTCACTGAACGGGATCCACGCGATAGTACCTTGAGCAGCTGTCATACGCTTACTTAGCATTGCTGGGGCGCAGGAAACCAGTGCAATGATATATTCACCAACAGGATTGGCGTCGTTTCGCGCTGTTGCATCGTAAGCTGCGAATGCGGCTACTAGAGCTTCCTCAAGCAGAGGCCTTGTTTCGCCCATAAACTCACGTGTCAGGATACCTGCAAGTGCCTTACTTGCCTCTTCCAGGTTAGGGTACTTCATAAAGAGTACCTGAGCCTTACGAGTCAGTTTTGTCGCTTTCAAGGCATCGGCAAGAATTGTTTTGTATTGCTTAGATTCACTCATTTTTAATCCTTAACAATAATTGGTAGGCGACCTTTCATCACCTTCCCACCTGCCACTACTGCAAAGAACTGCAGATTGGGCAATTTTAGTAAAAGGCTCGGGGAAATAACTGGCACCTTTTCATCCTGGATTGATTTACTTACATTTCCTCTGAACTCAGTTACTGTAGCCTCAGTTTCTGATCCAGTACTATGTGAAATGCTAGTCTTTTTGATAGTGGTTTCACCAAACATATCCGAAACGAATTTCGCAGTCTCGTAATCTCTCACTCTCAGACATATCAAGTTATTAGTATTCCCGAGCATTTGGAGTGCTTTAGATTTTTTGCCGAATCTTGCTTCAAAGTCGGCAATTGTCTGGGTGGCAATAAAAACTTTAAAGCCAGCACCCCTACCCTTGTTGAGAAGCTGAATTAACTGATCATTTACTACCTCAGCAGCTTCATCTACAAATACATAGATATCCTTTTCCTCATTTTCGAAGTTGTATATGTCTCCAGCAACAGCTGTGATATCTGCTAGTAGAATCGATCCAATTGCAGAACCAACAGCTTGATTGGATAGTGAGTTTAACCCTACATATATAACTGCTTTACTGTTAACTATTCGATCTGTATCCCAGATTGGCCTTTTGTCCTCAAAATTAGTACTGTCAGGCGATAACAGCTCACCAATTTCTCCAGAGCAAAGCATCTGCAGCAAGGGCAGCAGAGATAAAATCATTTTGCCAAAGTGCTCTTTGTCATGTGTGAAAGTAGACACCAGGCCGTCAATTGCTTCATTGGCAAGATCCGGATTTGCAGCCTTTTCGTTCATGTACAGCTGAATCATCGCGTGAGTGCGAGATGGCGCCTTCTCAATGTACTTGGCTAATTTAATATCCCAATTCGAACCAAACACAGGTTCGAACAAAGCACTGAAGGCTTTTTGCAATAACGGCTCTACGCCATTTTGAATGTAATCTCTTATTGATTTGAGATCAGGACGCTCCCCAGCAAACAACTGACAATTAACAACTCGGTCAATTGTCAGATGTGCAAATTTCACAAAGCTGTCACCACCACCTTCCGTTGAGAGCAGTTGCGAAATCCGAGATGCAATTTCAGATGGCTGATTCCAGTTCTTGATAGGATTTAAGCGAATGCTCTTAGATGCATGTGCAGGATGGAAGTACAGAAACTGCCTCCCTGCCCTCTTGCACTCCCTGCGCATTCGGTACTCCCAATCCTTATCCCCCTTGGGATCAATGACGAATACAACACCGCCTGAATGGATTGCCTGCGTTGTAATGACTTCGTAGTTCTTTGTTTTCCCAGATCCTGTGGTTCCTACAATCAAGGTATGACCACCCTGAGCATTTTTGGGGAATACTAAGTCATGCTCACTGTCCCGACCGATTCCATGGATCCAAGAAGCTCCGATTGGATTCTTGTCCCTAATAAGGCCTTGTGGGGCAAGTACATGTCTAAACTGTTTTGGGAACCATGCGGGTATGGGGTCTATATCCTCCGGGTCCATGCGTAGAATTTCTGTTGACGCCTGAACATGTCTCTGTGTCCATTCAAAACCTTTGCCCAACCACATCCCTGGGCGTTCACTATTATTCAATACGTTAAATTTTTGAACAATTGTTGGAGCTGATGCCAACTCCAGCCAGGCACCATCAATACCAACTCTGAACTTAATATGGTTCCAAGCTTGGATGCCGCGTGTCAGGCCTAATGATGCGCAGCCAGCCATCACATAAGATGTGTGTGGCATTGGCGCAGCAAGTGTTATTAATGATGCAGCGGCCCACCCTAGTGCAGCATGTGCCTCATAGGTAGTGCGCCATATGTTTCTGTATCCAGGATCTGCTGACATTTTTCTTATTTCACTGTGAAAGCATTGTTATTCGGATGGTCTTGTAAATATGAGACTGCCAAAGTCCGGGCTAACAACGAGACCATTGCCTTCCTTCTTTACAATGAGCTCTGCTTTCCTGAGCCCTGCTACAACTGTGCTTTGAGCAAGGCCATAGTCACCTAGCAATTCCGTGCTTATCAGCAACCCTGTAGAAATCCACCTCAACTTTTTCTGAACCTTTTCATCCTCTCGGCAATCGGCTGAAATCATTTTCAATATTTCTAATACTGTTTTATCGAGGGCCGGGTATGCACTCCAGCCAGTACCAGCCTCTGCAGGCTCAGGTGCTGGTTTTTGATTTTCATTTGGACGTTCCTGTCTGCTAGGTGAATCGGCCAATTGGTTTGGAGTTTCACCCTTATCCATTACTTCTATGCTCGGGGTCGGTGCATCCCCTGTTTTCTTAGCGTCAACATTTTGTGAAAACACGAACATCAGTTTGCTGCTTAAGCAAATTTACAATGCTACCAATGCTGGCAGAGGTGTAGTTAACAGCTAATGTGGGGTTTGCGATGCCCGTTGCGCCACCAATTGCCCCAACTGTCATCGTGCCACCAAGAGCATCAAGGGTCTTGGTCCAGTCAATTCCATAGTTGAGGCGATCAGTTAGAGTTACCTCAATCAGAGATACCTTAATGTCTGCGCGACGGTTACCGTCATACACGAATTCATTAAGAAATTTATGGATCCGCTCAAGAGCAATGGCGTTAGCTCTAACCGTAATGTATCCAGTCTCGGAAATGGAAACAGAAGCGTTCGCACCGGCAATTTCTGTAATGTATCGGCCAACATCTGCACCAGTAGTAAACTTGCCAGTTGTTGTAAACGTCGCTCTTACAGTCGAGCCGCCGCTCGAGCTCGTGCCACCAGATGCTGAAGTCTGGGATGCTGCGGAAGCCAGGGGGTTGCCGCCGACATCCATGTTAGTATTTCGAGATTCCAGTAGCCTTTTAGGAACACGGAAGGTATAGGTTGCCTCGTCAGTGATAGTGATACTTTTACCGTCAATGAGGGCCACATATCCAGCAGCATTAGCCAGGCGTTTTACGGCCGCTTCAGTTGTCAGGTTACTAAGCGAAACTGAGATGAACTTGTCACGTTGCACCTCGCCCATGAACGTAGTGCTGTAACCTTTTGCAATACCATTGATCACAGTATTCAAACTGCCACTTGCGTTCAATGTAATGTCACCAAAGCCACTACGCTCATTCACTCGCAAAGTCATCCCACCAGGAATTTCCGCTGCAGACTCTATAATTTTGAGCCCATATTGGTGAGCCTTAGTACGCACCTCATCTTTTGCAGTATCAACATGCTTATTGAGGTCGTCGTTGCGAGGAGTTAGATTTGTGCAGCCTACAACGGCAAAGCCAACTAACAGAGGGATCATCTTTTTACTGAACGACAACATAGAGTTCCTTTCGGCCTTTCGGGGCATAACCGTTTGTACGAACCGCAACCAGCAAATCATTCACCGCGGCCTCAAAGGACTCAGCTTCAAACTGGGCGTTATATTTGGAGTAAAGATCTTGGCCTTCCCAAGTGAAGGTATACCCGTGCTGCTTGCAGGCCTCTTCAAGCGCCGATTTGACGCTCTTACCTTTGATCAGGCTGATGCTAACTACCGGCTTGGGGATAACTACCGGGGCAAGCTTGTTGGCCTTGGCGCCACCTTGCTGCGATATGGTCAAAACCTTGTCTTTGTACGAATACGTGAAGCCGACCGCAGATGAGAGGTGTTTCAAAACATCTGGCAGCTGGCCTTTAACATTCTTGGCTGTAACAACGCCAGCAGGAGGGAGCTGAAATGCAGGACTGATATCAGTTGAAGAAAGAATTGTCCGTATAGCCTCGCGAGTTGGAACCTCATCAAAATCAAAAGGGCCAACAGCCACATCTGGCACTTCTGCCGCGAGGGCAATAGTCGGGGCAATGATCAGCCCAAAAATAAGCTTGTTCTTCAATTTGTGACTTCCTTCTGCAAGGTGGAGATTGCTTGTGGGTTCCTGGATACAACTGGCAGGCTGATTTGGCGTGGCATTGATTCTGTGACGACAGCCTTGTCTTTTCCTGCTTCATTTGCCGGGAGTGCTTGAGTTGGAACCGTAGGCTCCAGTGGTTTGCTTGAATTCGCTCCAGGGAAGAAGGTGAACTCCCCTGCATACGCTTCCTTCTTTGGCATTTCGGGTTTCGCGGCTACAACCGGTTTGGCATCACTATTTTCATTGACGCTTATAGGCAATTGGATCTGCTTTGGTTCAGAAACTGATACCGGATTCACAGGTACCGCAGGCTGAGTCTGAGCTGGAGACTTTTGCTGAGTATTTGTCGCCGCAACTGGCTTAGCTGGCGGCTCTGCAGATGGCTGAACTGGTTGTTGAGCTACAGCAGCCTTTACTGGAATGCTCACTTGCTTTTCTGATTCAGTCGCCTTAACTTGAGCAGGCTGCACTGATGCTTTTTGGGCCACAGGCTCTAGAGGCAATGCAACTGGCGCTGGAGCTGCAGCATCAAACTTGGTGAGCTTGAAGTCACCCGTATAAGCAACTTCTGCCTTTTCTTTACCACTCTGCCCTACTAACGTGTAAGCCTTATCAAGGCCGTGAGTGACAATGTAGGGTTGCTCAACAGTGAATCTAACAATCCTTCCACCTGCGAAAATAGCTGGAACTGGTTGATTCTGGCGAAATTGGAAGTAGGTTTTTGTTCCATCAGTAATGACCTGCATAGGTCGTACAGCGCGGTCCCCTGTGACAGAAAAGCTGAAGTCATACTCCTCAATATCTGCATAAGCAGCAGCTGAGGTTAGGGAAAGAATTACGCAAAAATTAAGTAAGGTCTGTTTCATAACTGGCACCTGAAGATGAATTTATTAAAACACTTCCCAGCAAATCCTAATCACGGAGTGCTGGGGGTTTGAGACCCGTCATTTGAGGGGGTAGCTAGCTTTCTTTGGATATCCGAGCCAGATGATTTGAAAAGCGTTTGAGATAAGGCTGGTTTTTAACTGGATCACGACTGTGATAGTGGGCTACTGCCATTGCCATGCTGTTTGTGCGGCTATAGTTCTCTACAAGAATCTCTGCTGCAGCACGGATGTTTTCTTGAGGATCTAATGCTTCCCAGGCGTCATCAAACCTATGCCTATGCCATCTCCAATTGATTTGCATAAGGCCGATGTCAAAACTGTAGAATTTCTGGGAAATTAAATATTGCGCGGCCTTGTAAGCTGCTTTTCTATCCTTGAAATAATATGGAGTGCCAGCAACATTCATGGTCCATGGCCACGGCCTGCCATTCCATTGACTTTCATTCATCGCTAGTCCGTAGAAAATTTTCGCGGCAATGCCTGAATTTTCAGCAACAGAACTGAAAAGGTGTAATGGATCTTCACATGCTCGCCAAAGGCCGCGATACTCTGCGCGAGCCATTGCCTGATCAGCACTTAGTCTCTCTATGGCAGCGTTTGCATATGCGGCACCTGAGCGCACTGCAGTAGAAGCTAAGTCCCGCTTTTTTCCATTCGAACTAAATGCAATATGGAAGTAACCATCCGGCATACCTGCCGTTCGATGCAATTCAATCAGAGCACAAGGTTTCAGAATGCTTCTAAGCCATACTTGCGATTTCTTGGCAAAACACTGGTCTGGCTCGTTGATTCCAAATATGCTCACCACTTGAGTTTGACCTTGATAGGCAATCTCTAGGGTGGTGAGGTTGAGGACATTGGAAACTTGAGCCTGAATAGGCTCTGCAGCGGCTATGCAGGTGGTGATTACATAGCCTATTGAGATGACCCATCTGATCAAGGTCGCACATCCCTATAAACAGGGATTGAGATATCACGCGTTACTTGCAGATTGAACTTGAGGCCTTGTCCAATCAATATAGTCGGCTGAATATTGATGTTGCGTTGCAAAATGACGCGCGAAGTATCTGCGAGGACTTGCCCAGCTGCCCCGCCAACTGCCGAGCCGGTTGATGACCCACCAACAATAACCGTATTGTTTCTACGACTATTCATGTTATCCACTATGGCACCTACCGACGCGATAATGAATGAACTACCAAATATCTCCCAGAAGTGAGTATCAACCCTATCTTTAAGCCCATTTTGACCGTAGGCATCAGCTCCTGGCATTCCACCTATATCTAAACTCTGACCGTTAGGTAAGATGATCCTGGTAAATGCAAACTGAATCATTTTCTGACCAATAGCTACGTTGTTATTGTATTGGCCATAAATTGTTGATCCCTTCGGAATAAGGACAGATTTCCCGTCGATACCGTCATACACATTTTCACGCACCATAGCCTTAATAGGGCCAGGCATATCACTGCGAGTAGCAGTAACTGTGATAGCAGGAATTACGGTACCTTGGAAAATCGTGTGCTTACTTGCCCTATAAACGTTAGAAATAGTAGGAGGTAGACCTTCAGCCCTATCCCTATTCTGCTCATACCATTCCTGATCTGCTTCTCTCTGAGACAGAGCTTTCGGTTCAGCAGTCTTCGGAGCCATTGAGGCTAGGAGAGCGCGATCTTCATCAGACATTTGGAAGCCTTCAGTAGGCTGTGGCATATCTGCTATGCCAGGCATTCCAGTGGGCAATGTTCGCCCGACCGATGCCCTTGTATAAGCTGAAGTCTTACTGGTTAGGGCCTGCTGTCTTAGACGTTCCTTCTCCAGCTCAATTTCAGATGTATCCTTAGCTATAGATTGATCTACAGCTATATCACCCGATCCAGATGGAAGTTTGGCTGAACGTTTCTGCAAGGAATCTTCAGTTGGGAATAAGGTGTTGGGATCCAGGGCCTCAGCTTCCCCGACAGGAGACTCAGCTTGATCTCTCAACCTGGTTCCAAAATTCTCAACACTTTGCTGTGTAGTACTTGCGTCAGGGGTTTCTTCTTTTTGAGCCTTATCTTTTTTGCTCAAGTTATTGTAAAGAGCTGCACAAACAACAAAAACAACTAGCACCGCCATAACTACTAGATGCAGCTTCTTTTTAGGCTTGCCGTTAAGTTCAGCGTCTTCTGTTGACTTAGATTGAAGGAACTCAGCCATACTTTAGTTCCAGAAAGAAAATGTTGATTTGCCGCTCTTTGTGAGAGCTTTATTCACAATCTTCACCTCGGCTTTACCGATTTTCAGAATTGTGGTTGGCATAACTTTCTGAACCATGAACATATTTTCTTTAACAACATAGTTCACAATTTCATACTTGCCATCATCACCGGGCGCAAACACAGCCGGTAATTCTTGAAGATTTCCCTCAAACATTAACCATGTGAATCTTCCGTTATCAAAGACCTGAACAGGTTTGAATGAACCGCGACCAGAGACTTCATAGTTAAAATTGAGATCATCAACAGATGTACCCATATCCCAGGTTTCACGAGCATCTGACTCTTTACGCTCGCGGGTTTCTTTTTCGATTGCGACACGGTCATCTTCACGCTGCTTTGCCAGTACAGCTTGCTTATTTTGGTAAGCAATCAGCTTTTGATCTTGCCAGGAAACTCGTGCATAGAATTTGTCATCAGCTGAATGGCTTTTCATCAGTAACTGATAAGTACGCTTGTTGGTAATGATGGTGGCATTAGTGAAGAGGTCAGGCGCAGTTGGCTTTATGAAAACATGACGCCCATTTGGATCAACTTCGATGACCCATTGTACTGTGTCACCAGCATAGACAGACTCCACTATCTCATCCGCATTCATCTGGAGATCAGTGTTAATTCCAGGACGAGTATTGATGGTATATGTGTCATTTTCGTCATAATTAAATTGCTTCAACCTTGAGTCCTGGTTGAATGCCATTACCTTTGATTCTGCAACAGCTGAAGTTGCACTAAATGCCGAACATGCCAGTAAGATTGATACGGCTATATGCGTTGGTCGAAACAAATTCATTACTGGATATCCTCAACAATAGAAAAATGACTTATGAATAGGCCGATAGGATTTTTGTAAATATCCCGCTCGTCCTTTGGTGGAATGGTTTTTAAATGAACCGTGATTAAAAGGTGCTTATAGACTGGCGCCTGTTGACGAAGGGATCTCTCTTCTGTGCGCACCCGGATCAAACCAATTTCGTTACTTGGAAATGTGACACTCTTAATTTGCGCATAGCGTGTCAACGTGGGATCAGTAGCTATTCGAGCAATTGGTTTCTCGGTATCGATCCATGTGGACATTTCAGAAGTGGCTTTATCAACCAATTGCTCATATGCAGTAATAAGATTGTCCTCAGTAATTGTTCTCTGGACATTCTTCAGCTGCGTCGAATCAAGAGCGAGAAGTTTGCTTGCCCACTGAGATAGGAAGTACTTTTTCTCTGCTTGACCCGGTTCGTATTTTTCTGCGCGTAAGCTCGTGGTATCAACTGCGCCACTGGAAGAGTCCACCTTGACAATGTAGGGTTCAATTGATTTCAGAGGTGTCATGTAAGCGATTGCACAAAGTGCCAACACCAGGCCAAACATTGTCAGAAGAAATGCTGCGAACCAGCGGTTAGAATTAACCCTCGCACTGCCATAGTCCTCAAAATGTTGGAGACGTGATTCACGATTGGCTGTTGCAGGCGTAGTACTCGCGGAGTTAGATGTTTTCATGCAGCAAGATTAGCTGAAGTAATGATTTTCTAATCTGCGAATGCTAGAGCTTATTGACCCATCATTTGAGGGGGTCGTTTTCACTGTGAAAACAGGGGAAGAAATACCAGAAGATTTTGAGAAGTAAATGGAGGGGAGAATATCTCCCCTCCATTACGAGGCCAGTGCAATAAGCATTAACCTGAAGTAGTTAGAATAGAAATTTAAATATTAAGTGACCAAGCATCGCAAAGGTTCCGATAGTGCCGGCGACCGTCAAGAGTAGCTTTTGGGCTAACAGAGACGCATACGACCAGATCAGTGCTTCCTGCCCTTTCACGCCTTGAGGCGGGTTGGGATTGAAGCTGCTGCCGCTACTGATAGCACTGAGTAGTACGGACTCAAACTGGGTAGACAAACCTTCACTAGCAAATTCCTTGCAAAATCTTAAACCTAACTTGAAGGATAGTGGTACTTTCAAATTTTGATTCACAGTTAGTCCTTAAGCAATTGGAGGTTTACCAGTAGCAGCTGTTGCTGCAGCTGAGGCAGGGCTTGCACTTGCTACCGACCCAGCGGAACCTTGATTTGGTACATTGCTTGCACCACCGCCGCCACGCATTCCACTTACGCCACGTATATTTGTTGCAGCGTTACCAGCCATCATTCCACGCGCAATTGCGGGAATCTGAAGCATAAGGTAAGCAGAAAGTAATGAGAAAACGGTGGCGATGAAGGACATCATAAAGTTCTCAACAACTGCCTGGGAAAGCTCACCAACAGAGCTTGTTTCCAATGGAGGCATAGAAACCATGGATGATACCTTTAGCATCGTGGTAGTGATTAATCCAACAAAGCCAGCCGCAATAACCTTGTACATTCCAGCCGATACAAAAAACTCAAACCAACCTGAGAATAAATTCTTAAGTGGATCAAACAATAAAAATGGAATGAATAAAGGACCAAGTGCAACTGCCAGTGAAATTAGTACCAAGCCAGCCAAGGCCATTAGAAGATAAAGCAGTACAGATACAATGATCAGTAAATACTGAAATCCAGCGAGAATAAACACAAGGAAGTTCGAAACGACAATTTTGAGCGTGTCATACCAATCAGTTGAGTTGACCAATAAGGCATCTAAAATAGTTTGAGGTATTTCCAGCATTTTGAACATGGCATTTGCGCCAGATATGATTGATTGACCGTAAGTGCCTCCACCATATGCCAGCGAGTCCGCAACTGAATCCAGTAGATTGGTTACCAATCCGGTCACTTCCAAATAGCCAGCCGCTGACCCAGCACCAAGCATCCAGTACACAACACCAATCAAGAAGATAGTCTGAAGCATTGGCGCAATCACTTCAGTAATCACGCCCCCTTCCATCATGATTTTTACGCCTTGCCAGGAAATTGCAAGCAAACCGAATGCATAGAAGAGCTCCATGCCATAGGGCATGATATTCGCACACATTTGATTTCCATATGCCAGCAAGGCCTCTTGGACCTTTAGGATTACTGGTAATGCTTGGGTAGAGTCAGCCATAATTTAACTAGAAGCCTTTCAGCAGTGACTTAGAAATGCCCTGCTTATTGCGGACACTTGATTGTGCAATTTCAGCTTCACGTTGCTTTGCCACCTCTTCTTCGTAACTCTTGAGATTCTGCTCAGCACGTTGATCAGCGCTAATTTGGAGTAAGGAGCTGAGCTGATCATTTGTCGTTAGTGCGCTCTGACTCATCGTGGTCATAGACTCCATGACTCCAGCATTTGCAGGAATGCGCTCTGCTATGATTTTCCTGCGACCTTCATAATCCTGGATCTGCGCATTGACAGTCTTCAGAGCAGTGAAGCGCTTAGCTGCATTAAGCTGGCCTTCCTTAGCAGCAGCGATATCTTTGCTGATCAGCTCTGAAACAGGCTTTCCAGTTGCAGCGGCCTGGATCTGCAAATCTTTGCCTATTCGCTCAAGTTGTTGGTACGCCGAAGATTGGCTGTACAGATTGTTTTCCAGAGAGCGAGCCACGCCAAATGCACTGCGAGCTTCGCGCTGGACATCCGAGACGGAGCTGTAAACGCCGTATTCATTGAGCGCACCAAGGCCAATGCCACGATTCACAATGTTTTGATCAAGAACACGCAAGTTCTGCAATTGAGTATTGTACTGCTGAAGCTGCAATGCATAACTGCTGGCACTTTTAGCTGCAGCACTTGCAGTTTGAGCAGCAGTCATCGTGTTTTTAATGAAGTTGGTAGGGTCAAACACTACGTCTGCTGCCGATGCATTAAAGGAAATACCTGCTGCAAAACCTAAAGATAAAATTGCAATAACATTTTTCATTCGTTAGCTCCGATCTTCTCTAAATATTGATGTTTCCAGTCATTACTATTTTCTTTGTAAAGAGAATTTAGTAGTGCCTGTGCTTTACCATCTGACCTAAATATACTTAGTACAGGTTTGGGAAAGGGTACTTCTAGCATTCGAGATGCATTAGCAGTCACCAGGTAATATTGTCGCTTTGGTAATGCACTCTGAATTCTCTTAATCTGCTCATTGTTTAAGCCGAACTTGCGCTTATATAAATCGTCATGTGCAAATGCATTAGCATTTGGTAGGAAGATTTTATTTGGCATATTGTCGATAATCGTAGAGAAAATGTCAGATGAAGACATATCATCAAGTGATTGAGTTGCCAAAATCAAAGTAGCTAATCTCTTACGAAGTGTTTTCAGCCAGTCCCGCATCTTATTGGAAAACACTTCGTCTTCCAGCATGAACCACGCTTCTTCAATATAGATAATTACAGGTGTTGTTCCGTCTAACTCGCGTTGAATGCGGAAAAATGCATAACTCATAAATGCTCGAGCAAGATGCGGACTATCAAATAGACCACCCATTTCAATTGCCGTGAAATCGGACAAGCTCAGCCCATCTTCCACATTATCGAAGTGATCGAACTGACCGCCCTCAATCCAATTTGCAAGCTCACCTGCAAGCTCGGACGAAATGAATGGGAAAAGCGACATTAATCGCCACTGCTCTCGAGGCGACTCTGCAATTTTCTCAATCCCCTCTTTGATGCGCCCCATATCTTCTGAAGAAATTTGATGATTGAGGCGAGAGGATAAGATCATTTCTATCCATTCATAAAGGAATGGCCATGTGCTCTTATCATCCAGATATGCAAACGGGTTGAGCTTAATTTTCTGAGAATCCCCCGTCATATCAATATAGCGACCACCCTGGAGCAAAGTTGGAATGCGAGCCGAGTAGTCCTTATCGAAAATGAATGCTTTCGATGGTCTGTATTTTCTAAACTGAGAAATCAAGAAATTAACAAATACCGTTTTACCATTTCCTGCTGGCCCTACTACAAACGTGTGTGACAGGTCCGTTGTATGGAAATTGAAGTAGTATGGAGTTGAGTACTCTGTTGGCAGCGCTGTGAGGGCGGGCTGTGGAGTTCCTGCCTGTTCACTTAAGTGGTTATTAATAATTGAACCAGATGAAATTGTCCTTAATGGCGCAAGATCAGCTAAGTTTTTAGTATTCAGGTAAAACCATCGCACAACCTCACCCCATTGCCCTGGCATGGAACCAGCCCAGGCTGACAGCAAGTGCATCTTTTCTCTGACAGTGATGTAGCCAAGGTCTCCCATGCGCCTCATTGCATGTCTTAGGGTACCCTCACAGACATCTCTGGAGTTGCCGTAAGCGATGAGTGAGATGTTGTAGTGGCCATAGATATCTCCATTACCGGTGAGGCCTGTAAGTGCCTCATTTGCTTCGGCTGCTTTATGCATTCTTCCTTCATCAACACGGGCCGTCTCTTTTCCAGAGATGGCCTCGCTTATATAGGATTTGAATGACTTTGAAGCGTTGAGGTTGTTGCGCCTGACTTTTTCAATGAATGCTTGAGCTTGTCTTGGCTCTTCAATCATGAAACACTGAGATAGAGTGATTTCCCCAGGAATTGCCATGACAGTGTCCAACATGCCTGGCACAGAGAAAGCCGGCCAGTCTTTTATACTCGCAGCTGCTACATAGCAATCATCGACATGACTGAACTTCATTACATCTTTCCCGACAATCATTGTGTTGTCGGGTAGGCGGCTATCTAGGTATGACGCGTTGCCAGAAGGAATAACCTGTTGACCCGCACTTGCTGGATTAGCGCGATCATGAAGGAATGATAGAAGATCATTACCCTTCAAGTTGATCATTTTCAGAGAACTACAGGCATCTTCAAAGTTGCCAATTAACTCTGAAAATTGATACATCATTGCGTCGAGTTCAGATTGCTCTATCGCAAAGGCATTTCGATTGAGAATACTTGCCTTGGCAGCTTCCCAAAGTGATCTGACGGTGGACAAGTTCTCTTTTGTTGAGAAGTACTCAACTTTGTCCATGAATCCATTAAGTCCATCAGTTTTCCTAAATACCACAGACAAATAATGCTTATTGGTGTACTGACCCCTGCTATGGAAGTCAGCCTTCCACTTATCATTTACAAACTGACTGATTGGATCGTCAAAATTACCGTCTGGGTAAGCAAATGTCCTTCGACGATCTACTGTCCACCACAGAATGATGCGCTCATCGAATTGCCGAAGTGCCCTTTCAATGACTTCAGAGATGTGCTCACTTTGGGTTTCAGTAAGCCCTTCAACATCCTCGCCAGTGAAGGCGTAAGCAGCCATCAAGCTACCATCCTTATTCAGGATCATGTTGTCAGCGACTTGCAACATCCACGGCAAAAGCTCCGATGAGGGAGCTGCTGCTGCATGATAACTATCGGCTTTATTATTTAAGTTCAGCACAAATTTCCTCTATCCATTCCGAGTGGCCGCATATTTTTGGAGTCAACTGCGTGTGGCCAGGGGTCATACCTGTCGCTTTGTGTCACATACCTGAGATATATTTTTCTTAAGAGTGGCTCTTTCTTAAACATCCAGCGTAGAAAGAACTGAATAACTGCGCCAACGGGGATCCACCATAAGTAATGAAGTTGCCAAATCATTACTGCAGCCGTAGTGCCATTAACAATTGTCAGTCCTCGTTCAGCGCCACCAAGACTTTGAACTTCATTCAGTGACTTATAGATCCTATTGGCGCGGGCCATGGTTTAGCACGAATACATAGAGGTGGAGCCAAACAGGGACATAATGCCTGGAGCATTTACAGCGATGGCGATACCAAAAAGCGCAATGAGCAAAGTCTGCATCCAGCCCTTAACTTCGAAGAAGCCGATCATGATGCCAGTGGCAATAACAGCACCGATTGCAAAGGCTTGCACTACTGGGCCGCAAACAGACTGAATAACTTGACGTAGTGGTGTCTCCCAGGGCATTGCTGCCACTGCCGTGGATTGGTACATCAAAAGGTAAGCTGCAAGAAGTGCCCAGGAAGCTCTAACTTGTTTCAGCTGGGAGCGTTGTTTCAGGCGTTGCATCAGGGTTGATATTGTCAATTTCGTACTCCTTAGTGTGGTGGTTGAATTTTTTAACGCGTAGAATTTCTAAAACACGTCGTTTGTGATCAGCATCGATTCCAACCTGAATTACATAGTCGAAAGTAAGGCCAATTTGATTTTGAATAGCCTCATAAGGCCAGGACTCACCTGCAGTTAAAATCAAAGTTTCAAGTGCAGATAAAGCTAGGGATGCGTTGTTTGCATGGATCGTTGTCATGCCACCTTCATGCCCGCTGTTCATGGCTCGCATAAGGTCGAATGCCTCTCCACCGCGAATTTCACCTACTAAGATTCTGTCGGGTGCATACCGTAATGAAAGACGGACTAAATCGCGGATTGAGATACCAACCTGAGAGTTGGCTTCGAGGAATACTCTGTTAGGAGATTTGACGCGGATTTCTCGTGTATCTTCAATAATTAAGATACGTTCACTTTCTGGTATTGCACCAGATAAAGCATTGAGAAGCGTTGTCTTTCCAGAAGATGTACCACCAGAAATTAAAATGTTTTTCTTACTGATGACTGCATCTTTTAACACTTCAGATTGAGCCGCTGATAACGTACCCTTTGATACAAGGTCATCGAGGCTGAATACGTTTGTGCTATGGCGCCTAATACATATGCTGTGGCCTTCTGATGCAATAGGGGATAGTGCTGCTGCTATTCTGAGTCCGTCAATTCTGGAATCAACAATGGCATCTTTTGAATTTGCTTTTACATCCTTATTATTCAATTTTCCTAGAATCTCAATTGCTGCTTTGATATCTAGATTTGAAATCACCACATCAGATTTAAAAGTTACACCGGCCTTCTCAACCCATACATTATCTTGACCATTAATCATGATCTCCTGAACATCATGGTCGTTGATGAAGTCCTTTACGCGGGCAAGTTTATCCAACAACATTGAGTACAAATGTTTTGTTGCTGGATCTACTTGAGGGATGCTCGAATTCATACGAGCAATTTAAGGGATAAGTGGCCTGACCTACTTAGCGAAAGATGCCCATTCTTAGGGCATCTTTCGGGGGGGTAGTAAAACTAACTGCCTGTTTGGAAGTGTCTAGAGCTTGCCCATATTGAAAGGGCAATGAGAACGATGGCAATTAACCAAATGTATTGATACAACTCACCTGGCCAAAGTGGGAGGATTGTGAAAGAAGTGATCGTAAGAAGAAATACGCCTGAAACTAATCTGAATACAACTGGGTTGTTATATCTAAATTCTTGACTACGAATATTGCGCTGCATAAAACCATCAACCATTGCCGCAACGAAAATGGCTAAGGCGCCTATCAGCATGTGTGCTTCAACAGAGACTCTATACAAGGCGCGGTAAACTAATCTTTTGAGTTTATTCATGTACTCAGCAGATTTTGAAGAAGTCACTGACTCAAAACCAAGCACATTCTTGCTTCGACCGTTACTAAGCTTGGCATCAGTTTCACTATTGGTGAAAATTGACTTGTACCACCCCTGGGCCCTATGAATAGTAGCTGCATGATGCTCTGGCCCTATCATGTCAGTCACCGCTTCTATTTCACCCTGGCTGATTGAAAAACTATCAACAGGCATGAATGCAGGTGTGAGCATGAGTAGGACCAGTGGTACCAGAAACATGATTTTAAAGGTGCGTTCAAAGCGCCCCATTACGCTGCCCTGCTCTTTTCAATTTCCAGGCTAGTCAGGTGTTCACGCACGAATTTGAAGTCAGACAGAATCAAGATTTGGCTGGCAAGCATATATTTGGCATCTGCTGTAGATGCCTCTGCCAATTCTGGATCCTGAGAAGGCTCAAATCCAATGTTGTCTGTGCCATGCTTTTGAATGAACGCGAAAGCGGGCTCACTGAACGGGATCCACGCGATAGTACCTTGAGCAGCTGTCATACGCTTACTTAGCATTGCTGGGGCGCAGGAAACCAGTGCAATGATATATTCACCAACAGGATTGGCGTCGTTTCGCGCTGTTGCATCGTAAGCTGCGAATGCGGCTACTAGAGCTTCCTCAAGCAGAGGCCTTGTTTCGCCCATAAACTCACGTGTCAGGATACCTGCAAGTGCCTTACTTGCCTCTTCCAGGTTAGGGTACTTCATAAAGAGTACCTGAGCCTTACGAGTCAGTTTTGTCGCTTTCAAGGCATCGGCAAGAATTGTTTTGTATTGCTTAGATTCACTCATTTTTAATCCTTAACAATAATTGGTAGGCGACCTTTCATCACCTTCCCACCTGCCACTACTGCAAAGAACTGCAGATTGGGCAATTTTAGTAAAAGGCTCGGGGAAATAACTGGCACCTTTTCATCCTGGATTGATTTACTTACATTTCCTCTGAACTCAGTTACTGTAGCCTCAGTTTCTGATCCAGTACTATGTGAAATGCTAGTCTTTTTGATAGTGGTTTCACCAAACATATCCGAAACGAATTTCGCAGTCTCGTAATCTCTCACTCTCAGACATATCAAGTTATTAGTATTCCCGAGCATTTGGAGTGCTTTAGATTTTTTGCCGAATCTTGCTTCAAAGTCGGCAATTGTCTGGGTGGCAATAAAAACTTTAAAGCCAGCACCCCTACCCTTGTTGAGAAGCTGAATTAACTGATCATTTACTACCTCAGCAGCTTCATCTACAAATACATAGATATCCTTTTCCTCATTTTCGAAGTTGTATATGTCTCCAGCAACAGCTGTGATATCTGCTAGTAGAATCGATCCAATTGCAGAACCAACAGCTTGATTGGATAGTGAGTTTAACCCTACATATATAACTGCTTTACTGTTAACTATTCGATCTGTATCCCAGATTGGCCTTTTGTCCTCAAAATTAGTACTGTCAGGCGATAACAGCTCACCAATTTCTCCAGAGCAAAGCATCTGCAGCAAGGGCAGCAGAGATAAAATCATTTTGCCAAAGTGCTCTTTGTCATGTGTGAAAGTAGACACCAGGCCGTCAATTGCTTCATTGGCAAGATCCGGATTTGCAGCCTTTTCGTTCATGTACAGCTGAATCATCGCGTGAGTGCGAGATGGCGCCTTCTCAATGTACTTGGCTAATTTAATATCCCAATTCGAACCAAACACAGGTTCGAACAAAGCACTGAAGGCTTTTTGCAATAACGGCTCTACGCCATTTTGAATGTAATCTCTTATTGATTTGAGATCAGGACGCTCCCCAGCAAACAACTGACAATTAACAACTCGGTCAATTGTCAGATGTGCAAATTTCACAAAGCTGTCACCACCACCTTCCGTTGAGAGCAGTTGCGAAATCCGAGATGCAATTTCAGATGGCTGATTCCAGTTCTTGATAGGATTTAAGCGAATGCTCTTAGATGCATGTGCAGGATGGAAGTACAGAAACTGCCTCCCTGCCCTCTTGCACTCCCTGCGCATTCGGTACTCCCAATCCTTATCCCCCTTGGGATCAATGACGAATACAACACCGCCTGAATGGATTGCCTGCGTTGTAATGACTTCGTAGTTCTTTGTTTTCCCAGATCCTGTGGTTCCTACAATCAAGGTATGACCACCCTGAGCATTTTTGGGGAATACTAAGTCATGCTCACTGTCCCGACCGATTCCATGGATCCAAGAAGCTCCGATTGGATTCTTGTCCCTAATAAGGCCTTGTGGGGCAAGTACATGTCTAAACTGTTTTGGGAACCATGCGGGTATGGGGTCTATATCCTCCGGGTCCATGCGTAGAATTTCTGTTGACGCCTGAACATGTCTCTGTGTCCATTCAAAACCTTTGCCCAACCACATCCCTGGGCGTTCACTATTATTCAATACGTTAAATTTTTGAACAATTGTTGGAGCTGATGCCAACTCCAGCCAGGCACCATCAATACCAACTCTGAACTTAATATGGTTCCAAGCTTGGATGCCGCGTGTCAGGCCTAATGATGCGCAGCCAGCCATCACATAAGATGTGTGTGGCATTGGCGCAGCAAGTGTTATTAATGATGCAGCGGCCCACCCTAGTGCAGCATGTGCCTCATAGGTAGTGCGCCATATGTTTCTGTATCCAGGATCTGCTGACATTTTTCTTATTTCACTGTGAAAGCATTGTTATTCGGATGGTCTTGTAAATATGAGACTGCCAAAGTCCGGGCTAACAACGAGACCATTGCCTTCCTTCTTTACAATGAGCTCTGCTTTCCTGAGCCCTGCTACAACTGTGCTTTGAGCAAGGCCATAGTCACCTAGCAATTCCGTGCTTATCAGCAACCCTGTAGAAATCCACCTCAACTTTTTCTGAACCTTTTCATCCTCTCGGCAATCGGCTGAAATCATTTTCAATATTTCTAATACTGTTTTATCGAGGGCCGGGTATGCACTCCAGCCAGTACCAGCCTCTGCAGGCTCAGGTGCTGGTTTTTGATTTTCATTTGGACGTTCCTGTCTGCTAGGTGAATCGGCCAATTGGTTTGGAGTTTCACCCTTATCCATTACTTCTATGCTCGGGGTCGGTGCATCCCCTGTTTTCTTAGCGTCAACATTTTGTGTATCTTGAACATCAGTCACGGGTTCGATACTTGGCTTGTCAGGACTTAAAGAAGCAATGAGTGCCGGATCTGCTTTAATTTCTACCGGAGCTTGAGTGTAGTTTGCAGCATTCCGACGCTGATCCATTTCCTTTGCTTTTTGAATGGATTCTCTTACAGTCCTTGTTAGTAAGGATTCATGACCACTTGGATATTCATCGGGTCCTATTGCTCCCAATAGGTCTCTGAATATTTGAGGACTCAAATGTAGGCAGCACGTGTCCAATATTGGCCTTGTGCAATAAGCAGCCATCAATCTATTGGTATCTCCAGCTTTGGCATTCCAGCCAAAGGTATATGTTTTAGACCTCCTGCTCTGAAGCCATGGGCCAAGTGGGCCTGCCGCCTCTGACCAAAGCTCACCGTCTTCTGACATAACACTTGCTTTTGCAACCGTTAGATGAATGGACGAAAGCAGTGCTGCAATGAATGCTCCATATCGGTACTGGGGCTCTTTGACGCGCCTTTCCTCGGATGAGGTTGTGTTCGTGTACATCGTGACATCTGAGATTCGCATAGCAAAGAAAGCAGATTCAACTGCAAATCGAAGTGCCCCACCTGGTTCAGCGTGATGGCTCTGGGCCGCTGGTAAATCCAGGATGTACTCTGCCACCTGCACTATTGGTTGCCTGTAGCGAAGAAGATACTCAGATTCAGTGCATCCAGACTCATTGCGAATGTTTGTAAGAAACTCTGCAATACTGGAATTGCCACTCAATGTGTCTTCAGCTGTCTTCAAGTTGAATTTCATAGCGTTCATTATCATGGCAAGTCTTGAAAGCACCCCATCGAATGCCGAGGGTTTTTACCTCACTTTTTGATGGGTCTCCTCGAATTACTACAATTTCGTGTAGGTTGGATTTTTTCAAATCTCTATAAACTTTCCCTTACTACCTGGAATGCTTACGTGAAAAGGGCATGCATTCCACGGGTTCAAATATCGTGTCTAGGGCGACAATCGCTCTAGATCAATTGGGAGAGTCTTATGGCGGTTGGGTTGGTAGCGACAGAGATTGAAAATTCATCATCTACTGATGCTGGTCTTACTGTTCTGAATGTTAATGCTGGCGACTTAACATTCAGCCAGGAGTCAATTCCTGCCGAGCAGGTCGAAAACTACAAACAGCTTGTTCATAAGCTCAAGCTCTCTCTTGGCCGGATTATTGAAGAATCAATCAATGCTGGCGAATATTTGAGCAAGCTAAATAAGATAGTTCCACACTCTCAGTTCAAACACTTTTGCGAGTCTGAATTCAAGATCAGCTTTGTCACTGCGTGGCGCTACATTCGCGTCTACGAATATGTCAGCACCACCTTCACAATCCAGCATCGTTTGGAAATTATCCCTAAGTTCAATCTTGCAACACTCCAATTCCTATCAACTCAGGAACACGACGTAACGCCAGAGCAGCTTGTTGAGTTAGCTGAATCTCTCCCAGATGGGAAGAAGGTAACTCGCCCAATGATCACTAATCTTATGGCTGAACTTGAGGAACGAAATTCAGCCTTGATTGATGAGCATGAAGGATTCAAGAATCTAGTTTCAGATCAAGAAAAGGTAATTAATGATATGCGGAGCGCTGAATTGCTCAGTGCATCGAAAGCACAATCATTAACTGTAGAGCTTGAGTCTAAGGCAAATGAAATTGCCGCACTCAGCACTGAATTAAGTGACACAAAAGCACAACTGTTAAACGCTCAGACTGGTGCAAGTGTGGCGCCTGAAGTAATTGCCATGATTCCTGCTGAGTTTGACACCATTGAGCAAGCAAAAGCAGCACTTGAACTACAGGTTGCATCACTGACTTCAAAGCGTGACGGACTTCAGGACGAAGTCAACTCAAAGACAAATGAACTTCGCACGTTACGTGGAGCTGTAGAAGATTCGAGTAGGCTAATTGCCTCTCTGGACAGCTTTATAAATGACTTACAGATGTTGGCCAATAAGCACGACATCGGGGTTATCAATCACGCACTTTCCATTGCATCACCCAAAGCACTAAGTCTGGTTCAGTCCCTATTGGACCAGGTCAAGGGTATGGAAATAGCACTGCCGGCATAAGTGCTGGCCTTAATATCGGGAGAGATTAATGAGTTTGTCTAGTAAAACACCTGCAGTACCAATGCCAACACAAATCCTTATGCCAGGCCACATTGTTCGTCGGATCTACGAGTTCAATACGTCTTACTTGCTGATGATTCGTGACCTGGCCGAAACCTCTGCCAGCGCTTTAATTGCGGCTGATATGCCAACGAATGTTCTTGAAGCTATTGCCAAGCTTAGTACAGATCAAATCATGGATCTGGCGCGTTGCGGTATTTTGCTTTGCGAATTGCGTGTTCAGAGCGCTGACCTTTGGGAAAGCGTGGCTGCTGGAAGAATTGATCGTGACCTATTCATACACACCCTTCTTGAAGGGGGAAGGAAATGAAAGCCCACTCACAATCCAATGCTGTAGTTGTCGAAAATGACATGCGCAAAGTACCAAAGGAGGTGCGATTGAAATATGCGCACCTCATGGTGGTTCTGGGCGCCAGGGGAACTGTGATCGCTTCTTGCTTGGATTTACCGCCGGAAGTCACTCGCAAAATATATAGGGAGGTTACCGGTGTCTCCTCCCCTTCTGGCATGAATCCAGTTGATCACAATTACTACTTCACTCCAGTACGAAGAATCCATTCGTCTTATTTTATGCAGCTGTATAAAAAGGCGTTAAAGGATTACTCTGAAGTTGAGTCTTTGCTGATGGCATATCAAATTTTCATTTTGACCGTGCGCGAAACAGAGCTCACATTTGACAGAGCATATTATCTGAGCCGTTTTGCTAGAGCAGATTGGAATTACATTACAGAGAATACTTGCAGCTGCTGCAATACGAAGTATGTAGTACAGCAGTTTGAAGCGCTGCCTAATTACAAGTGCCCAGTATGCAACAAGCGATTACAAGCAGCTCGTAAGCTTAAACTCAAGAACCAGGCCAAAATTGCAGATGTAGCAATCAGCAACCCTCCTACCCCGCTTACCCTTGCTGCATAAAGAACAACGGGCGCCTAAGCGCCCGTTTTGCATTACTTCTTAATCCAATCACCCCAGTGATCTGGAATTGGCAATCCCCTCTCCTCTGCCAACCTGCCACATTCTTCTGTCACTGCCCTAACAATAATTGAATTGATGTTTTGTCCAGCCATCGTATCGCCCAAATAATTCAGAAGTAGCTTCAGCTCTTGAGGGAGACGTGCAATCTGAGGTGTAGAGGTTTTGATACCTGCTGGCACATGCATCCACTTATATTCGTCGCTGACCACTGGCTTCGCTGAACTTGAATTGGTTCTACCCAGGGATCTGGGCTCAGCATTCTTAGTATTTGTTCTAACAGTCTTTGCAGTTACCTTCTTAGCAGGCTTGCGAGGTGCTCTGACGGTTTTTTTGGCTACTGGAGCAGATTGCTGAGCCTCTTCTGCAGGTTGAGCTGCAGGAGCTGTATCCAGCGTGTTCTTGGTTGCTTCACCTGCGTTCAAAAAGTCTTCAGCACCCTGGCCAATCTTCTTCATTGGAGTGAATCTTTGTTTTCTTTCCATGATTACTTGTCTCCGTAAATGAAATTGTAGAGTTGCTTGATTTCGTGAACAGCATGCTCATCAGATGCGCTAGTTGTCTTCATTTCAATGACTCCCATGCCCATATCAATACTTCTAGAGATAGCGCTACGACTACATACATAGCCTGGATATATCTCGACACCAATCTCTTCGATGTCTTCCTTAAGCTGATCTAGGAACTCATGGAGGTTAGCGATTTCCCGATTACGGACGTTAGGGCTTGTAGATAAAGAATTGAATGCCACTATCACCCTAAATGGTGAACCACTGGCTTCCTTATGGACCTTAGCTTCTTTGATGACTTCCAGGTCCTTTTCAAATACCCATAAATCAAGGCTGCTTGGCTGAAGGGGAATTACCACAATATCAGCAAGCAACTCGGCTGCTCTAAGCTCAATTGCATCACGTCCAGGCACGTCAAGTATCAAGTCTTGATATTTTGTTGCCTGCGCTTGCATAGCCTGCATGACACCTTTGCCTGATGCACATGTGACAGGGATATATGGGTCAATTTGGTTTTGTGCTCGTACCGCTGCCCAGGTTTCAGATGATCTTTGATCGTCCAGGTCTCCAAGGCAAACATCAAAACCCGCTTTCTTACGGGCAGTTGCAATATTTGTTGCGAGTGTCGATTTTCCACTCCCGCCCTTACGTGAAGCAAAAGTAACGATCATGTTTATCCTCTCCAAAGAATTGATGTCGTTTATTACAGATATATCGAATACTGGATTACTACCATTGCAATCGGATATTCGAATGCAATGCAATATCGAGAGTATGTCTAAGCAATCATATATTAGCAAGATTAGATTTATTTGCAATCTATGATTGTTATGCAATCTTTGATATCAGTGTTATATATCATATCTATCTAATATTTGATTTGTTTCTCATATCGTATACACTTGATATGAATCTAATATAATGTATATTGTGAATATATTTAAGATTTGTAATATGTGTAATGCAAGTGTTTATTGATATCAGTGATATCAATAATACTTACCTATAAGGGTTCGATTGATTATGCTAAAGCCGCATGAAATCAATACTCAGCGACAAGTTAAGGCAATCCTGCTCAAAGCAGATCTGCCAGAACTTAGCGATAAATCACTTAGCGTATTGGGTACGGTGAAAGGGAAGCTGGGCACATTCAATGGAGAACTCTGTATTGTCAGCCCTCTATTAATTCCTATTGACTGGAAGGGGAGGGTAGTACCGCAATATCGAGGATTGCCTAAAGTAATTTCATCAGACTTCATATACACAGCTGTACAAGAAAATTTCAGCAAGATTGATCAAGCTGTTTGTCATATTGAAAAGCATTTTGAGCTAACAGAGGCTGAAATAGTCGAAAAGGCCAATTTTGAGCGCTTTGAGACGATTTCTTCACTTTTGAATGGTCTTCATCGTCCGACTTCAAAAAAACTTGCTGTAGACGCTGAAATTCATGCGCGAAAACTGGCTGCGTTCGAGCTTGTTACGGAAGCTCTCAAAAACTCAAAGAGGGTTGAGTATCCAGAAAGTAAAATAGAAGTTGATGTCAAAATCTTGAACTGGCTCTGCAAAGGCCTCGGATTTAGGATGACTTCAGAGCAAGTTGAGGCCGTCAGGACAATTACAGATGGATTAAGCAGCAATATCCCTCTGTTCACTTTGCTCTCTGGGGATGTTGGCACCGGAAAGACTGCGGTATTTGGAATATGCGCCGCTGCTTCACAAATGGCTCATGCGCGTGTAGCCATCCTAATGCCCAACCTCATTCTTGTACGGCAGACCTACTTAAAGTTGAAGCAATGGTGGCCAAGCATCCCTATTCAGATGGTTAATAGCGAGACTGAGGATATCGACTTGTCCAACAATCCTATGATTATTGGAACAACCGCAATTTTCACCAGGCTTGAATCACGAAACTGGAAACCAAATTTCATGATCGTGGACGAGCAAGCGAAATTCTCCGTGGGCCAGCGTGAAAGGTTAGTAGGGGAATCAACAAACCTTCTAGAAGCCACGGCCACATGTGTGCCTAGAACATCGGCCCTGGTGATGAATGGCGGTATGGATCTGATCACTCTCAAGCAGGCGCCAGTGCAAAAGGAAATCACCACCCGAATAGTTTCCTACGATGAGCGAGATAAAGTCTTAAACCATTTCAAACAATTGGTGGCTAAAGGAGGGCAGGGCGCCATTGTATATCCTAATGTTGATCATGACACAGGTACGAACCGAAGTCGGCTTACCAGCGCTGTTGAAACCAGTAAATCATGGGAAAAGCACTTTCCAGGTAGGGTAGGGTTGATCCATGGGCAAATGTCAGACATTGAGAAGGTATCTGTCATTGAGCGACTTGAGAGACGAGAGATTGACATCCTGGTCGCAACGACAATCATTGAAATGGGCTTGGATATACCTGCGCTCAAATCAATTATGGTGGTCGAAGCTGATCGGTTTGGCATAGCTTCCCTACATCAGATACGTGGGCGAGTAGCACGAGCTGGCGGTAAAGGTTACTTCTTCATGTTCAGTAGCCAAGAGCCAGGTCAAGAAGCCATGGACAGGATGAAAGCTTTAAAAAATCACACCGATGGCTTCAGCTTGGCCGACATCGATATGGAGATTAGAGGATTTGGTGATCTTGGTGAGGACTCTAGGAAGCAAAGTGGATTAACGAGTAGTAGTCTATTTGCCAGTATCAAAATAACACCTTCAGATCTTAAGCAATTTATTGGGAATCGGGTTTAGTCACAGTTCTCTGAATACATGGTTTTGTAGTTGTATTACGAAGTAATAAAACAACAACAATGTTGTGTAGATTTTTACAAGTAACCTATTGATATACATACATATTAAATCTAAAGGTTACCATCTACGGGATTGAAAACACCACTCAAGTTACTGTATACGGGATATTTAGCCTTCTAAAGTTACAAGTAACGGGATTCAGAGGTTACTGCAAACGGGACAAACTCAGGCTGTTCGGTGACAGTTTACGGGGAAGGTGACTATCAGCGGGAAACCTTATCAACTTCTTCTAGATTCAATAGCTTAACTCATAAGGTTACATTTTACGGGATGCCCTGGAAGGTCCCGTAAATGGTAACCGCTCAGATTCAGTGATCGTTACTCAATTCTCAGCAATGCAAAGACTAGAAAATTATCCTGTTGGTTGTCACCTTTGAATCAGATATTCCCGATAACTGTGAGTACTCACAGTCGCCGTGAAGCAATTAAATACTGAATACCTCGATCAAGACATGAAAGGTGACAAGGTACGGGAGGTTCATAGAAGAATGCGTGTTAAAAGTGACAATCTACAGGGTGATTGACTAGTGCGAGGGGAGTAAAGTGACTGTGAACGGGATGAATACTAGAGCGATGTGAGTGGAAAATGATTAAAGGTGACAATCTACGGGATATTCCAGGTGCAATTCACCTATCACCATCCTGTAAACGGTCACCTTTGGGCCAAACGGGATGCCAGTCATCCTGAAAATTGTCACCTTTCGATGGGCATTTTCACAGATGAACTTCTAAATCATCACCAATTGAAATATTTGATTATTCTCATCTAGTTGAGAATACTTCTTCTAGTAAAACTTGAATTATTCGAATCCCGTAGATTGTCACTTTTCATCGTAAGGTGACAATCTACGGGATAAAAACTCCCAAAACATTTAGGACGTACGGCTGCAGATCGATTGCCAGGTTATTCAATTTCAGTCCTGGGCAAAGGTTACCGTTTCCGGGATCAATGAACAGCGATGATAAAGCGCACCATATCATCCTGTTCATAGTCACCTTTGCACCAGGTTTGGAAATCTTTAACCGGGTTTCGTGTGAGCTAAATACATCATTAGTTAACAAAAAGGCTTACGCCCACATTCTGTATTCCAGGAGTCCGCAACTGCATATCAGTACAGACTTGGAGATATTCGATTCCTGCAATGGTCTGTAAGGTTACCGTCAACGGGACGGAGCAGAACAACATCTGTTTACGCTTACAGGATCTACAGCAGGCAAACGAGTATAGGAGGGTTAGGCGATTACTACCCTTGGAATGCTGGAGATTTGAATGGCAACATTCAATTTTATTGAGTGCCATCCCGTTCATTGTCACCTTACAGTTTGGGACATTTTCTTTTGACAACAGGTTGAGATGGGTTCAAGATGACAGGTGATTTTTAAATCAATTATTTTGTCACCTTTGAGGAAAGTGCGGATGGCCGAGAAGAGCATAGCAACTACAGACTCCACCCATTTATCAAAACCTCGCCAGGCAATTCAGATTCAAGTTAAGGCTGGTCAGCTTACTTTTCTCAATCGCAAATTGATTAATGCATTTCTCAAGGCCTATCAATCGCAGGATGCGAAAGATGAAATTCTTAAGGTTAATAGGCAGCAACTGCTGAAGGACGCGAACTTCAACAGCAATGACATAGCCTTTTTTAAGCAGAGCTGTAGAGATCTCCTTGGTGTGCAGGTGGAGTGGGATGTTCTTGACGATAATCGCGTGAGCAATTGGGGTGTTAGTAATTATTTCTCCCAAATCGAATTTGTTGGGCCCAACGTCGAGTTTGTGTTCCCGCCAAAAGTCCGAGATTTACTCTCAACCCGCGAACCCAATTTCATTATCGATTTAAAAGTCCAAAGTGTTTTGCCAGGTGTTTTTTCTTTGGCGCTATATGAAAATTGCACCATGGGACGCCATACCGGAGTAACTGAGGTTTATACGGTCGAGGTATGGAAGAGTCTTCTTGGGGTGGATGACGAAGAAACTCCAACCTATAAAGAATTCAAGTATTTCAATGCGAAGGTACTTCAGCCGGCGATAAGAGATATCAATCAATACACTGACCTTAATATAGATCCCATATTCCACAGGGAGAGCAGAAAAGTTGTGGCCATCAGCTTTACTGTCAAAGTTAAAGAAATGCCATTGCTTGAGCCAGGCGAAGATAATGTTGTGTTACTCATTGACCGACTCATCGCTTTTGGGTGCTCTGAAGCAGATGCGAATAAGATCATTGACGCCCATCCCTTCGATTACATACTCGGCAACCTGGTCTATTGTGAGCAGCAAGCAATTGCTCAAAAGATAAAGTCTAACCCAGTCGCGTACCTCATCAGCGCCCTGAAGAACGACTATCGCCCCAAGGAGACTGCATTTGAACGCAAGCAACGGGAGAAGATTGAGGATAAAAACAAAGACCTGCAGTTACGTGAACAGCAGGCAATCACAGCAAAAGCTGAATCTACTGCCCAGGCTAAGTCGAAGTTCAATCGTGGCAATGAGCTTTTTGAAGAAATCAGTAAAGATGCTGATGCATTAGAGTTTCAGCTGAAGTCCTATGAGCGCTACTTGATCGAGACCAATGCTCTATTAGCGCAGAAATATAAAACTCAAGGTCTGGAAAGCAAGGTAGTGAAGCAGCATTTCATTACCTTCCTCGCAGATAATGTGGAATCTTAGGCCAACATTCCGAGGGTTGGCAGATTCAGTTACCCTATAAAATTGATGTTGTAACAAACATCCATTCATACATTAAGGAGAAGTGAATAATGAACAAGACTGAACTGGTCGCCCAAGTGGCAATTGATGCAGGCATCTCTGCTGCTGCTGCAGCTCGTGCTGTAGATTCGGTTGAATCGTCCCTAATGCAGTAGACACCTTTCAGCCTTAAACTAAGGCGTCAAAT
>VFQP010000323.1_pt1 | contig 106570 bp, 68 predicted proteins | sample 3512351 | NCBI WGS metagenome assembly VFQP01 (sample SAMN10412372, study PRJNA504923) | tailings metagenome | isolation source: Relicate 1 Philex TSF1 revegetated site | place: Philippines: Tuba, Benguet | collected 2017-08-29
AGCGGATGATCGCCTCCGAGGTCGCCGGCACGACGCGCGACTCGATCGAAGGGAATCTGGAGCGCGACGGGCGCAAGTACCGCCTCGTCGATACCGCCGGTATCCGCCGCAAATCCAAGGTGGAGGAGGCGGTCGAGACGTTCTCGATCATCAAGACCCTGCAGGCGATCGAACAGTCGCAGGTCTCCGTGGTGATGATCGACGCCAGCGAGGGCGTGACCGACCAGGACGCCAGCGTGCTCGGCGCGGTGCTGGATTCCGGCCGGGCGCTGGTGGTGGCCGTCAACAAGTGGGACGGACTCACCGACTACCAGCGCGAGCAGACCGAAGCGCTGCTGTCGCGCAAGCTCGCGTTCGTGCCCTGGGCGGAAGCGGTGCGCATCAGCGCCAAGCACGGCTCCGGCCTGCGCGAACTGTTCCGCGCGATCCACCACGCCCACGCCTCGGCCAACTACAAGTTCAACACCGCCGACGTCACCCGGGCACTCGAGATCGCCTACGAGACCAATCCGCCGCCGGTCGTGCGCGGCCATGCGCCCAAGCTGCGGTTCGCCCATCCGGGCGGCGAGAATCCGCCGACGATCGTGGTCCACGGCAATCGCCTGCGCACGCTGCCCGAGAGCTACAAGCGCTATCTCGAGAACTTCTTCCGCAAGCGCTTCAAGCTGGTCGGCACGCCGGTGCGGTTCGTCTTCAAGGAAGGCGACAATCCGTACAAGGACAAGAAGAACGTGCTCAGTGACCGGCAGATCGCCAAGCGCAAGCGCCTGATCCGCCACGTCAAGGGCAAGTGATCCGCACGCCGGTCGCGGACGGGGTGACGCTCGGCCTGCTCGCGGGCGGCCGCGCGTCCCGCCTCGGCGGGCGCGACAAGGCCTGGCTGGAACGCGACGGCCAGCCCCAGGTGATGCGGCTGCAGCAGGCGTTCGCGCCCCGGGTCGCGCGCGTGCTGGTGAGCGCGAACGCGGCGCTCGACCGCTACGCGGCGCACGGGCTGGACACGGTGCAGGACCGCGTGCCCGACGCAGGACCGGTGTCGGGACTGGATGCCCTGGTCGCGGCGACGACCACGCCGTGGCTGCTCACGCTGCCGGTCGATCTGGTGCAGGCCGATCCCCGTCTGCTGCCGATGCTGGTGTGGATGGCCGGTGATGCCGGTGCCTACGCCATCGACGACGACGGCGTGCAGCCGCTGGTCGCGGTGTGGCGGGTCGCGCGCGCACGTCCGGCGATCGACGGCGCGCTCGCGCAGGGCGATTACGCGGTCCGTGGTCTGCAGCAGGCGCTCGGCATGCAGGGCGTCCGGCTCGACGGTGTACGCTTCGGCAACCTCAATACCCCCGACGATCTGATCGATGCCGGCATCGCCGACCCCTGACGCTACGCCTGATTTTCCGTTCCGGATTCCGTTCGCCGACGCCTGCGCGATCGTCGACGCCGTCGCCAGCGAGCACCGCCTGCAGCCGCAGACGGTCTCGCTCTCGCGCGCCCACGGCCATGTGCTGGCCCGCGACGTGGTCGCCACGCTGGCGCAGCCGCCCTTCGACAATGCCGCGATGGACGGCTTCGCACTGCGCCACGCCGATCTCGCCGCCGACGGCGCGCCGACGCGTCTGCGCCTCGCGGGTGAGCAGTTCGCCGGGCCGGATGCGGCATTGGCCGTGGCGAGCGGCAGCTGCGTGCGCATCACCACCGGCGCGCCGCTGCCGGCCGGCGCCGACACCGTGGTGATGAAGGAGAACACCGCGCTCGACGGTGAGCACGTCCTCGTGCAGGTGGCGCCGCGCCTGGGCCAGCACGTGCGCCGCGCCGGCGAGGATTCGCGCATCGGCGATACCCTGCTGCGTGCGGGCGACACGCTGACGCCCGCCCGCATCGGCCTGGCGGCGTCCCAGGGCCTGGCGCAACTGGAGGTCGTGCGCCGGCCGACGGTCGCCGTGTTCGCCACCGGTGACGAACTCGTTGAACCCGGTATGGCGCTCGGGCCGGGGCAGATCTACAACTCCAACCGCGACCAGCTGATGGCGCTGCTGCGCGCCGAAGGGCTGGAGCCGGTCGCGTTTCCCACACTGCCCGACGATGCGGCGCAGGTGACCTCGGCGCTGCGTCACGCGGGCGAGGCCTTCGATCTGGTGCTGACCTGCGGCGGCGTCTCCGCCGGCGAAAAGGACCTGCTGCCCGAGCTGCTGCAGCGCCGCGGCCGCGTGCGCATGTGGAAGGTGCTGATGAAGCCCGGCATGCCGCTGTTGCTGGCCGAGGGCGGTACGCTCGGTCCCGCACTGTTCCTGTGTCTGCCGGGCAACCCGGTGTCGGTGCTCGCGACCTGGCTCGCGCTGGGCCGTCGGCTCGTCGACGGGCTGCAGGGCAGGGCACCGCGGCCGCTGCGGCGTGCGCGGCTGGCGTCGGCGTGGACCAAGCGCCACGAACGCCTGGAATTCCTGCGCGGCCGCTGGTGGATCGACGACGACGGCATCTCGTGGGTCGAACCCAACCCCGCCGACGGCTCGCACCGCATGCAGGCGGCCGCCGATTCGGATGCGTTGATCGTGCTCGATGCCGGGCCGCGCGACTACGACAGCGGCACGGCCGTCGACGTGCTGCCGTACTGATCGTCCGGCAGGCGCGCTGGCGCGCGAGAGGGCGCTCTGCAGGATGCCTCCCGCGTGCAGCGGCGTCAGCGACGGGGCGCAGCGCTGGCGTTCCGCGCGATAATCGGCGCATGGGCATCCAGGAACTCACGCCGGCGCAGGCCCGGCAACGCCAGCAACAGGGCGTGCGCCTGATCGATGTGCGCGAGGCACACGAACGTGTGACCGGTATGGCGGAGGGCGCGGACGGCATCGACCGCGCAGCGCTGGAAGCGGCGCCGCAGAGGCATGCGCCCGATCGCGATGCGCCCTTGCTGCTGATCTGCCAGACCGGTCGTCGCTCGATGCTGGCGGCCGAAACCTTGGCGACGCTCGGGTACACGGATCTGGCGTCGGTCGCCGGCGGCACCAGCGCCTGGCAGGCCGCGGGACTTCCCACCGTGCTGCCCGACGGCGACATCGACCTGGATTTCCACGACCGCTACTCGCGGCACCTCAAACTCCCGGAAATCGGCCTCGCCGGCCAGCAGCGTCTCGCCGAGGCGACGGTGCTGGTGATCGGTGCGGGCGGCCTCGGTTCGCCGGCCGCGTATTACCTCGCCGCGGCCGGCGTCGGCACGCTGCGCATCGCCGACGACGACGTGGTCGACCGCAGCAACCTGCAGCGGCAGATCCTGCATGCCGAAGACCGCATCGGCCAGCCGAAAGTGGCCTCTGCGGCCGCCACCCTGACGGGGCTGAATCCGCGCACGCGCATCGACGCGGTCGCCGAGCGCGTGAGCTCCGCCAACGTCGACCGACTGCTGGACGGCGTGGACGTGGTGCTGGACGGCGCCGACAATTTTCCGGTGCGCTACCTGCTCAACGACGCCTGCGTGCTGCACGGCGTGCCGCTGGTCTACGGCGCGGTGCATCGCTTCGAAGGCCAGGTCAGCGTGTTCGATGCCGGCCGCGCGCGCGGCGAGCGCCCCTGCTACCGCTGCCTGTTCCCGGAACCGCCACCGCCCGAGGCCGCGCCCAACTGTTCCGAGGTCGGCGTGCTCGGCGTGCTGCCCGGGGTGATCGGCCTGCTGCAGGCGACCGAAGTGCTGAAGCTGCTGCTCGGCCTCGGCGAGCCGCTGAGCGGGCGCTTGCTGCAGTTCGATGCCCTGCGCATGCAGTTCCGGCAGACCCGGCTGGCGCCGGACCCGGACTGTCCGGTGTGCGCCGAAGGGCGGCCGTTCCCGGGCTACATCGATTACGCGGCGTTCTGCGCCGCCGGTTGAGTCGCGCGCGACGCGCCTTCACGGCGACCTGGGGCACGATGCGTCGACCGCGTTCCCCCGCGCGGATGGAGTGCGCGATGCGCCGTCTGTCGACCCGCCTGCTGGCCTTGGTCCTGCTGTTCTCGCCGCTGGCGGTCTTCGCGGCCGATCCGTGTCCCTTGCTGCGCACCCAGGTCGATGCAGGCGATCCGGCGACGCGTCTCGCCGCAGCGGCCTGCGAGGAGCACCTGCGCTGGCATCGTCCCTTCATCGACGCCCAGGGCCGGTACGCCGGGTCCACCGTGCGCGAAGCCGAGACCGCGCTGCTGACCAGCGGCGAACAGGCCTGGCGGCGCGTGGCGGGCTACTGGCAGGGCGCCGGTCTATTGGCGCGGTTGCAGCATCGGCCGGGCGCGTACGACTGCACGCTCGCGCCGTTCTCCGGCCAGCCGTCGGCGGCGTGCCGCGCCTTCCTGGTCGATGTGCCGTGGTCGGCGGCGTTCGTGTCCTGGACCGCGCGGCGGGCGCAACTGCCCGGGTTCAACGGCTCGGCCAGCCACGTGGACTACGTGCGCGACGCCTACCGCAATCCCGACACCAGCGCCTACCGCGTGGCCAATCCCGTCGCCGCACGCCCGGCGCGCGGCGACATGCTCTGCTACGTGCGCGCGGCCAACCGCGTGTTCGGCTTCGCCGGCCTGGCCACTCTGCTCAGCAGTGAAGACGGCGGCCTGGGCATGCATTGCGACATCGTGGTCGGCGCGGGGGGCGATGGCGACGCCAACGCCTATCTCGTCGGCGGCAACGTGCTCGACGGCGTGACCATGCGCATGTTGCCGCTCAGCGCCGGTGGCCAGTTCGCGGCGTTGTCGATGCGCGCGATCGAGGATCCGCCGTGCACGCCCGACACGCCGCAGAGCTGCGATGCGAACCGGCAGGACTGGGCCGTGCTGCTGCAGCTCAGGCCCGCTGCGGAGCTGGCCACGCTGGCGCCCTCGGCGCCGCTGCAGGTCGCGGCGCCACCGGCCGCGCCGTCGGCCGAGCGTCCGGCCGGGTCGACACCGATGTGCTGCGTCGAATGCAGCGCCGTCGACGGCCTGCCGCGCTGTCCGTAGGCGCATTGGCGGGGAGCCCGGCGTCGCGGCCGGCCGAGAGGCACCGCGTTGGCGCAACGTCGCCGCGAACGCGCGGCGCAAGCCGCATGACGGATTCCGCAGCGCCATGGCGGGCGAGCGGCACGAACACGGGCGGTCGCTCAACCGCTCCGCCACTGCCACGCGCAGCGGCCGCCGCGGACACGCACGAAGGGAAGCGGATTACTCGGGAGCCGCCTGGCCGAAAAACGCCGACAGTGCGTCGGCATACCCGGAAAACTGCTGGATGTCGTTGTGCCCGGCATCGGCGAAGGCGACCACCTGCGGCGGCAGGGGCAGGGCGGCCGCGAGCGCATCCGCGCGGGCCGGCAGCACGATGGTGTCGCGGTCCGCGCGCAGGATCAGCACCCGACCTTCGAACGTCGCCAGGTCGCGCGCCGGCGTGTAGTGCTCGCGCAGCAGGGCGCGCACCGGCAGCCACGGATAATGGCCCCGGGCCACGCGCGCCAGATCGTCGAACGGGGTGATCAGCGCCAGCCGCTCGACCGGCCGATGTGCCGCGACGTGACTGGCGACGCCGCTGCCGACACTGCGACCGATCACATCGACTCCGACGCCGCCGTGCGCCGCGGCCACCGCGTCGTAGAACGCCAGCGCATCGGCCTTCATTGCCGCGGCCGTGGGCGTGCCGTCGCTGGCGCCGTAGCCGCGATAGGCCAGCAGGTACACGCGGTGCCCGGGAAACCAGCGCGCGAAGTCCGCGCGATTGCCCTCGATGCGTTCGGCATTGCCGCCGAAGTAGAGCAGCGGCCGCCCGTCTTCGGGCCCGATGCGCCAGCCGCGCAGCGCGGCATCCCCGCGCTCGAGAACGAAATCCGTGGTCGCGGCCGGCACGCGGGTGACGCCCGGCATGTACAGCAGCTGGCGCTGGCCCAGCAGCATCGCCACGCACAGCGCGGCGTAGCCCAGCGCCGCGGCCAGCAGCGCGAATGCGAGCGGACGCATGCTCAGCGCGGCGGATGCGCGCGTTGCGCGGCCTCGAACGCGGCCAGCTGTTCGGGCGTCGCGGCCTTCTGGTGCATCGCCTTCCACTGCGCGAACGGCATGCCGTAGACGGCCTCGCGTGCGGCGTCCTTGTCCAGCAACACGCCTTCGGCCGCCGCTGCGTCGCGATACCAGTCGCCCAGGCAATTGCGGCAGAAGCCGGCCAGGATCATCAGGTCGATGTTCTGCACGTCCGGCCGCGCCTCGTTGAGGTGCGCGAGCAGGCGGCGGAAGGCGGCGGCCTCGACCCGCGTGCGGGCGTCGTCGGTGAGGGCGTGCGTGGCGTCGGCCATGGAAGTCTCCGGAAGCAGGGAAGACCACAGCATCGGCGGCCGGGCCGGGCCCCGCAAGCGCAACCGCTGCAGCCGGACCGCGTGGGCGCGCCGTCGCGCACGAGCGCGTTCCGAGCGGCGGCGCGTTCGCGCGCGCGCCTGCACGGACAGACGTTCGCGACCTCGCGCGCACCGGGCACGGCGTCGAAGCGCAGACGCGCGGGGCGTTCCCCGGCAACGCGCCGTCCGCGCGCGCGCCGACAGCGGGCGGGAGGCCGGTGCTGCGTCCCGCGCGGCCCTCGCGGACGGAATCGGCGACAATACGCGGCCCCCACGTCGAAGCCGCTCCGCATGACCGCCGCTGCTCCCACCCCGGCCCGCATCCTCGACGGCAAGCGCATTGCCGACACCCTGCTCGACGAACTGCGTGTGCGCGTGGACGCACGCGTCGATGCGGGCGGCACGCGGCCCGGGCTGGCCGTGGTGCTGGTGGGCGCGGATCCGGCGTCGCAGTCCTACGTGCGCAACAAGCGCCGGGCGGCGGAGAAGGTCGGCATCCAGGCCTTCGATTTCGACCTGCCCGTGGGCACCACCGAAGCCGAGCTGATCGCGCTGATCGACCGCCTCAACGCCGATCCGGCCGTGCACGGCATCCTGATCCAGCTGCCGCTGCCAGGCATCCCGGACGCCAACCGGCTGATCGAGCGCATCGACCCGCGCAAGGACGTCGACGGCTTCCATCCGGCGAATGTCGGCCATCTGGCCCTGCGTCAGTTCGGCCTGCGCCCGTGCACGCCGCGCGGCATCACCACGCTGCTGGCCTATACCGACCGCCCCGTACGCGGACAGAGCGCGACCATCGTCGGCGTCAGCAACCACGTCGGCCGGCCGATGGCGCTGGAGCTGATGATCGCCGGCTGCACCGTCACCACCTGTCACCGCTTCACGCCGCCCGACGTGCTGCGCCGGCACGTGGGCGAGGCCGACATCCTGGTGGTCGCCGTGGGCCGCCCCGCGCTGATTCCCGGCGACTGGGTGAAGCCCGGCGCCGTGGTCATCGACGTCGGCATCAACCGCACCGATGACGGCCGTCTGGTCGGCGATGTCGGCTTCGCCGAAGCCGCGCAACGCGCCAGCTGGATCACCCCGGTGCCGGGCGGGGTGGGGCCGATGACCGTGGCCACGCTGATGCAGAACACGATCGAGGCGGCCGAAGCGGCGGGGTGAGGAGCCCAGAGGGGAGATTCGGGATTGGGGAATCGGGATTGGGGATTGGGACGAGCGGACGTTCGCTTGCGGTAGCGGTGTTTGCAGACGAGCCGGACCCCGGTGCAAGACCGTACGTAACGCGGGTGCCCACCTGCTGAGCCCATGAGCGGCATCACAGGGCCGCGCCGTCGACCACGCGACCCGCGGCGCCCGAACACTCCGGTGCAGCGCTCGTCCCAATCCCGAATCCCCAAGCCCCGATCCCGCGGTACAATGGCGCGCTTCTCCTCCCCGGCACCCCGCATGCTGCGCATCCAGGCCGAAGCACTCACGTACGACGACGTCTCGCTCGTTCCCGCCCATTCGACGATCCTGCCCAAGGACGTCCGGCTCGCCACCCGGTTCACCCGCGACCTGCGCCTGAACCTGCCGATCGTCTCGGCCGCGATGGACACCGTGACCGAAGCCCGCCTCGCCATCGCGATGGCCCAGCTCGGCGGCATCGGCATCATCCACAAGAACCTCAGCGCCGAGCGCCAGGCCGCGGAAGTGGCCAAGGTCAAGAATTTCGAAGCCGGCGTGATCCGCGAGCCCTTCACGGTGGGCCCGGACACCACCATCGGTGAGGTCCTGCGCCTGACCCGCGCGCGCAACATCTCCGGCGTGCCGGTGGTCGACGGCGGCAAGCTGGTCGGCATCGTCACCGGGCGCGACATGCGCTTCGAAACCAAGCTCGACGATCCGGTCCGCAACGTGATGACCAAGCAGGACCGTCTGGTCACCGTGCGCGAGGGCGCCAGCGACGGCGAAGTGCTGGCCCTGCTGCACAAGCACCGCATCGAAAAGGTGCTGGTGGTCAACGACGCATTCGAACTGCGCGGCCTGATCACCGTCAAGGACATCCAGAAAGCCTCCGACAACCCCAACGCCGCCAAGGATGCCGACGAGCAGCTGCTGGTCGGCGCCGCGGTCGGCGTGGGTGGCGACACCGAGAAGCGCGTCGAGCTGCTGGTCGCCGCCGGCGTCGACGTGATCATCGTCGACACCGCCCACGGCCATTCCCAGGGCGTGCTGGACCGGGTGAACTGGGTCAAGAAGACCTATCCCCAGGTGCAGGTGATCGGCGGCAACATCGTCACCGGCGACGCGGCCAAGGCGCTGGAAGACGCCGGCGCGGACGCGGTGAAGGTGGGCGTGGGCCCGGGCTCCATCTGCACCACGCGCGTGGTCGCGGGTGTGGGCGTGCCGCAGATCACCGCGATCGACATGGTCGCCGAGGCCCTGCAGGACCGCATTCCGCTGATCGCCGACGGCGGCATCCGCTACTCGGGCGACATCGGCAAGGCGCTCGTCGCCGGCGCATCGACGGTGATGATCGGCGGCCTGTTCGCCGGTACCGAAGAAGCCCCGGGCGAAGTCGAACTGTTCCAGGGCCGCAGCTACAAGAGCTACCGCGGCATGGGCTCGCTGGGCGCGATGGAGCAGGGCTCCAAGGACCGCTACTTCCAGGACGCGTCCGACGCCGACAAGCTCGTGCCCGAGGGCATCGAAGGCCGCGTGCCGTACCGCGGCGCGCTGGGCGGCATCATCCACCAGCTCGCCGGCGGCCTGCGCGCCACCATGGGCTACGTGGGCTGCGCGACCATCGAAGAGATGCGCACCCAGCCCAAGTTTGTGAAGATCACCGGCGCCGGCCAGCGCGAAAGCCACGTGCACGACGTCACGATCACCAAGCAGCCGCCGAACTACCAGGCGGGCTGAGGCCCGCCACGTGATTGGTCATTCGTAATTCGTGATTCGAAACAGCAGATTGCAGCGAGACTTGGAAATGACGGGCTTCAACGAATCACCAATCACCCATCACGAATCACTGCTCCACCGCGACAAGATCCTGATCCTCGACTTCGGCGCGCAGTACACCCAGCTGATCGCCCGCCGCATCCGCGAGCTGGGCGTCTACTGCGAAATCTGGGCCTGGGACCACGATCCGGCCGAGATCGCCGCGTTCGCGCCCAAGGGCATCATCCTGTCGGGCGGCCCGGAATCGACCACCGAACACGGTTCCCCGCGTGCGCCGCAGGAAGTCTTCGACTGCGGCCTGCCGCTGCTGGGCATCTGCTACGGCATGCAGACGATGGCCAAGCAGCTGGGCGGCGAGACCGAAGCCGCCGACGCGCGCGAGTACGGCCATGCTGAAGTCGCCATCGTCGCCAGCGACAGCCTGTTCGAAGGCCTCAGCGATCACGCGGGCAGCCAGCGTCTCGACGTGTGGATGAGCCACGGCGATCACGTCAGCGCCGCGCCGCCCGAGTTCACCGTCACCGCCAGCACCGAGCGCGTGCCGGTGGCCGCGTTCGCGTTTGAAGCCAAGCGCTGGTACGGCGTGCAGTTTCATCCCGAAGTCACCCACACCAAGCAGGGCCAGGCGCTGCTGCGCCGCTTCGTCGTCGACATCTGCGGCTGCGCCACGCTGTGGACCGCGGCCAACATCATCGAAGACCAGATCGCGCGCGTGCGCGAGCAGGTGGGCATCGACGAGGTGATCCTCGGCCTGTCGGGCGGCGTGGATTCCTCCGTCGTCGCCGCGCTGCTTCACAAGGCCATCGGCACGCAGCTGACCTGCGTGTTCGTCGACACCGGCCTGCTGCGGCTGGGCGAGGGCGACCAGGTCATGACGACCTTCGCCGATGCCTCCAGCGCGCATGGTCTGGGCGTGCGCGTGATCCGCGTCGACGCGCGTGACCGCTACTTCAGCGCGCTCGCAGGCGTGAGCGACCCGGAGGCCAAGCGCAAGATCATCGGCAACCTGTTCGTCGAGATCTTCGACGAAGAGGCGGGCAAGCTGACCAACGCCAAGTGGCTGGCGCAGGGCACCATCTACCCCGACGTCATCGAGTCGGCCGGCAGCAAGACCGGCAAGGCCCACGTCATCAAGAGCCACCACAACGTCGGCGGCCTGCCCGAGACCATGAAGCTCGGCCTGGTCGAGCCGCTGCGCGAGCTGTTCAAGGACGAAGTGCGCCGCCTGGGCGTGGCGCTGGGCCTGCCGCGCCACATGGTCTACCGCCACCCCTTCCCGGGCCCGGGCCTCGGCGTGCGCATCCTCGGCGAGGTCAAGCCCGAGTACGCCGAGCTGCTGGCCAAGGCCGACCACATCTTCATCGAAGAACTGCGCCGCGCCGACCTCTACGACCGCGTCAGCCAGGCCTTCGCCGTATTCCTGCCGGTGAAGTCGGTCGGCGTGGTCGGCGACGCCCGTGCCTACGAATGGGTCATCGCACTCCGCGCGGTCGAGACCATCGACTTCATGACCGCGCACTGGGCGCACCTGCCCTACGACTTCCTCGACCGCGTCGCGAGGCGCATCGTCAACGAGCTGCGCGGCGTGAGCCGCGTGGTCTACGACATCAGCGGCAAGCCGCCGGCGACGATCGAGTGGGAGTGAGTGCCCGAGGCCAGGCCCGGCGCCAGGCCCGGCTCTCTTTTTCACGCCACCGGGCCGTGCCGAACGCCGGCCGGTAAGCGCGAGCAGCGTGTCCTGCAGTTGCCTGTCGGTGAACTTGCGTAGGGCTGAAGAGTGCGGCGCTGAGAATCGCCATGGCGCGCGAGTGCCCATGGTGAGCGCAAGGGCGCCGGACCGCGCGTCAGCGAGCCCAGACCAGTGCCGGACTCGCGACCCCGGATCAAGGCCTGGATGGACGTGATCTGTGTTGCCCTAATCGATCGGCAGGGCGATTGGACGGATGGGCGCACCATCGGCGCCGCGCAGCTTCATCGGTGCGCCGATCCAGGCGAACTGGTACACGCGGTCGGCGGCCAGTGCCTCGAGATTCACGTTCTGCATGATCGGTACGCCATGCTCGCTGAGCATGCTGCTGTGCACGGGTATCCAGTTGTCCGCTTCCTGTGACGGCCAGACATCGGTGCTGATGTTGTCCACGCCGATCACGATGGCGCCGAGCTTGGCCAGATGCTCCGCCGCTCCCCGCGTCAGCCCGGGGGTGTTGTGCAGATAGGCCGCGGCATCACTGAACAGTCGCATGCGGCCCGTGCGCACCATCACCACGTCGCCCTCGACCACCTCCACGTCCTGACTGCGCGCGGCCTTCTCAAGGTCGGCAACCGTGATCCCGTAGGACTCCGGCAGCATGTCGACCCCCTTGCTGCGCGCGATGTCCAGCAGCACTCCGCGCGCAATGATGGGCGGAAACTTCTCGATGCCGCCGCGCTTCCAGCCGCGGTCGCCGAGATGGACCTCGGCGCTGAAACCGTTGTAGATCCGGCCGCCGAGCCCGAAGTGTGCGAGCGAGTCGATGTGGGTGCCGGTATGCACGTACATCGAAATCGCCTGACCCGAGTAGGTGATTCGCCGATTCTGCGTCTCGCCCAATCCGGTCGGGTCGTCGACGACGGTGCCTTGCGGTGTGTGGATGTTCCAAATCTGGTAGCGCGGCTGACCCAGGAAGTAGTAGCTGGGCATGCCGACGTAGTACTCGACGCTGAGATCGTAGGTCTTGCCGCTGCTGATGCGCTTCAGCACGTCAAGCGTGGAGGACTCGCTGATCCTGTTCAGCGCGCCGATTTCGTCGGCTCTTCCCCACGGGCTGCTGGCGGGGGAGGGCAGACTGACGGCGGCACTGGGCTGAAAAGAGATGGCCGCGATGAGCAGCGACGCAGGAAGAGACTTGGGCAGTGGCATGCGGACTCCGGGTGACGCGGCCGACAGTGGCCGCGAGTCGGAGAATGAATCCGCAGTCCGTGCGCTTGAAACCGGAAAAACTTGTGCGTGTCGTTCGACGCGCCCGAACGCCGCGCTTCGCGAGCGCGAAGCTGGGTCTCGGCTTCAAGCAGGCCGTGCCTGCCGCAGCCGATCGAACAGCCAGCGCGCCGCGGGGCCAGCGTCGACATGGCAGGCGACGCTGAGCTCGACACGCGGCTTGGGGCTCGACACCACGCATTCGATCAGCCGACCTTCGGCCACGGCGGGTGCTGCCAGATGGACGGGCAGAAAGCCCACGCCGAGACCGGCCAGTTGAACTTCGTACTTCGCCGCCAGGCTTCCCACCGTGAGCACGTCGGAGGCTCCGGTGATGCCCGTGCTGTCGGGAGGGTTCAGACGCGACGCGTCTGCGGCCATGACCACCCGGTGTTTGCGGATCTCGGCCGGGCGTAGCGGCTGTCCTGCCGAGGCCAGCGGGTGTCCTGGAGCCACTGCGAAGACAAAGTCGATGCTTGCCACGGGGGCATGCATGAGGTCCGGCAGGCGGCCGCGCGGCAACGCGCAGACTGCCACGTCAGCCTGCCGGGAAATCAGCGCCTCCCAGGCGCCGCCGAGTACCGCCCTGTCGATGCGCAGGCGGCTCGGATGTCCGGCCTTGTAGAAGTCCTGGATGGCGGCGAGCGCTGTCGCACTGGGGAAGAGCTCGTTCAGGCACACGCGCAGCTGCGCTTCCCAGCCGCCGCCCTGGGCGCGCAAGCGGCGTTCAAGCGCATTGGCCTGATCGAGCAGGGAGCGCCCCTCTTCAAGCAGCAGGCTTCCCGCTTCGGTCAATCGTGCGCGATGTCCGCTGCGGTCGAACAGCTGTACGCCGAGGTCGTCCTCCAGCTTGCGCACCGTGTAGGAGAGGGTTGACGTGGTCCTGTGCACTTCATCCGCGGCAGCAGCAAAGCTGCCGCGGCGGGCAATGGCTTCGATCACCTGCAGCGCATCCAGCGAGAGCCTGAACATGGAGTCTTCGATGACTTCGAACGAGTGCGCGAAAACTATCAACTTTCTCGCACATGGATTCGCGCCCAGCCTCTGCGCTCCCGAAAGGATGGGTCTGGAGTGCACTGAATGGAGCGTCTGTACAACCTCGCCCTGCTGTCTGTGGCTGGCAGTCTGATTGCCGCGGTGTATGCCTCCGCCAAGCTTGCGGGTTCGGCGGGGCTTGGGCCGCTTGGACTGTTGGCATGGCAGTTGGGCGCTGCGTCCTTGATCCTGGGTGGGATCTGCCTGGCGAATGGGACTTGGCCGCGCCTAGATCCCGAGCGCCTCCGCTATCTCGCCTTGGCCGGCATGCTCGGCGTGAGTGGGCCCAACCTGGTGACCTTCCACGTGCTGCAAGACTTGCCCGCTGGCGTGGTCGGCCTGGTGGCTGCGCTGTCTCCACTCTTCACCTACCTGATCGTCATCGTCTTGCGTCAGGAGGCCCCCAAACTGGGAGCCATCCTCGCTCTGCTCGCGGGTTTCATCGGCGTCGCCTGGGCCCTGTGGCCGGCTGGCAAGCCGCTGTATCCGCTGGGCGCAGCCATGGCTGCGGTGCTGGCGCCCCTGTTGCTGGCGGCTGCCAATGTCTATCGTTCTTTCGCTTGGCCGGAAGGATTGGCGCCCCTCCCCGCAGCGGCCGTGACGCTTCTGCTGCAAGCCATCGTGATCGTCCCGATCGCCGCGCTGCGGGGACAGCTCCCCGACGAGTCCGCCTTTGCGACGGCTGCTGTGCCCCTGGGCGTGGCGGCTCTCGGGTCGGCTGCGTTCTTCCTGGCAACGTTCCGACTTCAGCGTCTTGCAGGGGCGGTGATCACGGGGCAGCTCGGCTACGTGATCACCTTGGCTTCGCTTGCCATAGGCGCTGTGCTGTTCGAAGAGCGGCCGAGTGCGGAAATGGCTTGGGCCGTTCTACTTGTGGTCGGCTCCGTGCTGTCCCTGACATTGTCACGCGCCACCCCTGCGCCGCATGCGCGCGCCGAGCAGTGAGTGCGAACCCCTGCGCAAAGCTGCAGGCAGGTCAACTCGGCGACGTGGGAAGCACCTGGCGTCGCAGGGAGACAGCATCGCATGCATCCGTCTGATCGCGCCCAAGGGCTGGGCTCGAAACGCATGAACATCGAGCCATGTGCGGCAGCAGCTCGGCAGTACGAACGCTGGCAGCTGTCCATCTGCGACATTTGCCACCGGCTGCCCAGCGCAATCGCGCTTGCTGCTAGTCTCCGTCCACCGAAAGATCAACCGGGGGCGGTGATGTTCACGCGTGCGTGCTGTGGTTTCTCCCTGCTGGCCTTGATGACGGGTGCTACTGCACTCGCGCAGGCCCCTGCGATCGAACCTCTGGCCGATGCCGTTGCCGACGAGGTGCTGGCCTGGCGCCGCGACATCCACCAGTTCCCCGAGCTCGGCAACCGCGAGTTCGAGACCTCGCGCAAGGTGGCGGAACACCTGCGCGCACTCGGCATCGAGACGCGCACCGGCATCGCCCATACCGGCGTGGTCGGCCTGTTGAATGGCGGCAAGCCTGGGCCGCGGATCGCGCTGCGGGCTGACATGGATGCGCTGCCGGTCACCGAGCGCACGGGCCTTCCGTTCGCGTCGACTGTCACCACCGAATACAACGGCAGCACGGTCGGCGTGATGCACGCCTGCGGGCACGACACCCACGTCGCCATCCTGATGGGCGTGGCGCAGGCCTTGGCCGGCATGCGCGATGAGCTGCCGGGCGAGGTCATGTTCATCTTCCAGCCCGCCGAGGAAGGCCCGCCCGAAGGCGAAGAAGGCGGCGCCGAGTTGATGCTGAAGGAAGGTCTGTTCGTCGACTTCAAGCCCGATGCGGTGTTCGGCCTGCACGTCATCGCGGGTCTGCCGGTGGGCAAGATCGGCTACCGCGGCGGGCCGACCATGGCCGCGGCCGACAGCTTCCGTATCGTGGTGAAGGGCCGCCAGACCCACGGTTCGCAGCCCTGGGGCGGTATCGACCCGATCGTCGCCGCCGCCGACATCGTCAGCACGGCGCAGACTCTGGTGAGCCGCCGCACGGACATCAGCACGCTGCCGGCGGTGCTCAGTTTCGGCGCCATTAACGGCGGCGTGCGCAGCAACATCATTCCCGACGAGGTCGAGCTGATCGGCACCATCCGCACCTTCGACTCCGCCGTGCGCACGCGCATCCAGGACCAGCTGCGCGATCTCGCCACCCATGTGGCCGCGGCGCACGGTGCCACGGTCGAGGCGCAGATACCCAGCGAGGCCGGCTATCCGGTCACCCGCAACGACGAAGCTCTGACTGCGCGGATGCGGCCCAGCTTGGAGCGCGCGGCGGGCGCAGGCAATGTGCTGGCGATGCCGCTGATCCTCGGCTCGGAGGACTTCTCCTTTTTCGCCAACGAAGTGCCCGGCCTGTTCTTCTTTGTTGGTGCGACCTCGGCCGACCAGGACCCGCGCAAGGCGCCGACCAACCACTCGCCAGAATTCATGGTCGATGAAGCCGCGCTGCCAGTGGGTACGCGGGCGATGCTGGCGGTGGCGCTGGATTTCCTGCATGCGCAACCTTGACGGGTATCCGTTGCGTTCGTTGAGCGCAACGTGCTCATGGTGGGCGAAGGTGCGCGGGACGCATCGTGTTGGAAGGCCCGGCATCGGTGCGCCGCAGGCGCACCCTACGCGTGCAGTCGTTTGGGCTTCGCTGCAGGCACGGCGTCATTCGAGGTCGTAGGGTGCGCGTGTCGCGCACCGGGCGTGGCACGTGACTCCTTCGATGTCCGCGGGCTGTGACTCGACCTTGAGGTCGTGGCCAAAACTGAAGTGGCAGCCACAATCCGCAGCTGCCGTCGTGGCTCAATGTGATTCCGTCAGCCGGCTGCGCTCGATCAGCGCATTGAACGGCGCATCCCCTGGCAGCGTGCCGAAGCTGTAGCCGTGCTCGCCGCCGAGGCGGGAGCGGCAGAAGGTGTCGGCCACCGCGGCATCGCCGGCGCGGAGCAGTTCCGCGCCCTGCAGGGCCAGCGCGGTGTCTTCGACCAGGCGGCGGCTGCGGGTTTCGAGCGCGTCGCTGCGCTCGAAAGCCTGCTGCAGGCGCTGCAGATGGGCGTCGTAGTCCGCATGCGCGCCGCGCACCGACTCAAGCTCGGCGAACAGCGCCTCGCGGCAGTCGGGCTCACGCGAGAGAGCGCGCAGCACGTCCAGGCACTGCACATTGCCACTGCCCTCCCAGATCGAGTTGAGCGGCGCCTGCCGGTACAGCCGCGGCAGGATGTTCTCCTCGACGTAGCCGATGCCGCCCAGGCATTCCTGCGCCTCGTTGACCTGCATGGGCGTGCGCTTGCAGACCCAGTATTTGCCGATGGCGGTGGCGATGCGGCCGAACGCGGCCTCGCGCGGGTCGCGCGGACTGGCGTCGATCGCGCGCGCCACGCGCAGGGTCAAGGCGAGTGCGGCCTCGCTCTCGAGCGCGAGGTCTGCCAGCACATTGCACATCAGGGGCTGTTCGCTCAGCAGGCGACCAAAGGCGCGTCGCTGCGCGGTGTGGTGCAGGGCCTGGCTCAGCGCGGCGCGCATCGTGGCTGCCGAGCCGATCATGCAGTCGAGGCGGGTCAGTGCGACCATGCCGAGAATGGTCGCGACGCCACGACCTTCCTCGCCCACGCGCCAGGCCAGCGCGCCGGTGAACTCGACTTCGGCCGACGCATTGCTCCAGTCGCCCAGCTTGTCCTTCAGCCGCTGGATGCGCACCGCATTGAGGCTGCCGTCGGGCAGGATCCGCGGCAGCAGGAAGCAGCTGAGTCCGCCCTCGGCCTGCGCCAGCACCAGATGCGCATCGCACATCGGCGCGGAGTAGAACCATTTGTGGCCAACGATGCGGTAGCTGCCATCGCCCTGCGGATGCGCGCGGGTGCTGTTGCTGCGCACGTCCGAGCCGCCCTGTTTCTCGGTCATGCCCATGCCGATGGTGCAGGCAGTCTTCTGTGCGGCCGGCAGGCTGCGCGAGTCGTAGTCGCGGGCTGTGATGCGCGGCAGCCAGTCGGCGGCCAGTTCCGGGGCATGCCGCAATGCCGCGACCGCGGCATGGGTCATGGTCAGCGGGCAAGCGGTGCCGGCCTCGGCCTGGCTGCACAGGTACATCAGCCCGGCGCGGGCGACGTGCGCCCCGCGCCTGTCCGCATGGTTCCATGAGAACGCATGCACGCCAGCGTCCATCGCTGCCTGCAGGATCCGGTGATAGGCCGGGTGGAACTCGACTTCGTCGATGCGTCGCCCGTAGCGATCGAAGGATCGCAGGCGCGGGCGATGCAGATTGGCCTGCTCGCCCAGCGTCACCAGTTCCCCGCCTGCACGCCCACCCAGATCGGACAGCTGGGCCGCAGCCCAGCCGCCGCCGTGGCGCTCGATGTGTTGCCTCAGTACGCCGTCCGCCACCCAGAGATTGCAGGCGGGCAGGGGCGTGGGGAGGTTGTCGAGCGTGTGGGTGTCGAAGTGGGTGGGGTGCATGTGGAGTGTTGTGAGGCCTGTTGCTTCAGGTCGGCGGAATACCGTCGTTCTCGATCTGAGGGTCCTTGCTGCTGAACTGGTTGCCGTAGGTGTCGCTGAACACGATCTCGAAGCAGAAGATCGACTGCTTCGGGTCGGCGTTGACGTCGGTCAGGATCAGCGACTGCTGGTCGGCCGGGATCGCCCAAGTCAGCTGGTCAGCAGTGTCAAAAGGGTGGCGCTGCACATTGATGCCGACAATGCGGAAGCCGCGGCTGATCATCGTGTAAGTGATGGTCTCAGTCTTGCCCTGCTTGACGGGCGAGGGCTCCGCGCTGAAGTCGATCCCGTAGTCCGGGAAGGCGCCGTTGATCGATACGCTGATGGATTGACTCATGGTAGTTCCTTGGTGGCGTTAGGGGGGTGTGATGCTACGAAGGTCGGCAATCGTTAGGTCGATCTCAGAGAGATCACGAATGGTCGGATTCGACCGTTGGAGCAGCGAACGCTTTGCGACGAGATACCTCAGAGACCGGTTCGAGGATTGCTGGAGGTTGGTTAGGACTCTGACTGCCTCTGACCAGTGCGTGCGCTTGCCCTCAGGGAGGTGCGCAGCGAGTTCCACATAGAGTAGGTCAAGGTCCACCGTGGACGTTTGCGCACTGCGCAGAAGCTGAATCCGCTGCATGACTTCGATGGCGCAGTTCGCTTCCGGCGAGTGGAGTTGATGTAGGGCTAGGCAACGTGCGCCGCTTACACGAAGACGCTCGCCTTCATGTAGCTGGCTGCTGGAAACAGCTTGATGAGCTCTCTCTGCAACTGCGAGGTGCTGACGACTCGTCTCAATGTTGTCCGAAGTCTTGACGGCTGCCCTGTAGGCGATCAGCGCCAGCAGTAGTTGGCGCCTGGGCTGGGTCGGATCATTCGCAGCGTCCTCCCGTGCAAGTGCGGCGGCGCGCAGGAGGTTGCTCGCGCCAGCACCCTCTTCCCCTAGTAGGTCGCCGAAGACATCAAGCGTATAGCGCAGATTGATCTCGAATCGCCGTGCCCGCGGACTCGCTCCCGCCGCTCGCTCGTGCGCCAGCAGCCTTGCCAATGCCCGCTTCCTGCTCTCCTGTGCAGCGCGAGGTTGTCCTAGGCTTTCCTGGGCGTTGGCGACCCAGGACAGCGAGTCAACCAGGTCGAGTACGTGAGGGTCGGAATCCGACTCCAGCAGCGACTCGCGAATCTGAGCTGCGTGTTCGAAGTGTCCCAGCGCGTCCGATGGGCGTTCCTGAGCCAGCATGAGAGAGCCCAGATTGTTCAACGCATAGGCGATCTCATGTTGACCCGTTTGGTGATCTTCAGTTATCCGGTCAAAAGCCCGCGCTTCGTTGAGGTAGCGGGTCATGTGTGCTTCGGCTGCCGCATAGTCGCGAACGCTGTAAGCGATGTGGCCGCGCCAGAAGGCTACTTGCCCTGCCTCGAAATGGAGCTGCTCCTCGTGTCTTTCGGGCGAATAGAGCGCCTCGTCCAGCAGCCGCGCAGCCTGCTCAAGCGTTGGCGCCGCCTGCTCGAACTGCTGGCGCGTCACCTGCACTTCCCCCAGCGTTCGCAGAGCCCTGGCGCGGGCCAATGCGCTCGCCGCGTCACCGCGCATATCCGCCTCGCCCAGGTACTTGAGTGCCTCTGCACCAATGCTGTCGAGCAGATCCAGCCGGCCCAAGGGGCGCAGCTTGTCGGCGAAATCGCCGAGCATGTACTGGATCAGCTGCTCGGCCTCGCCGCGACGCTGTTCCGCCAGCGCCTGCGCGGCCTCCGCCTGCTCTCGGCCGGCGCGCGCTTCGGTCAGGCCATAGAGCGCCAGACCGATGCCGCCGATCAGGGCGAGGCCAATGAGCGATGCCGCGGCCGTTGCCAGCGCATTGCGGCGCAGGAAGCAGCGCAGCGTGTAGCCGCGCCCGCCTGCGACCGCAAGCACAGGTTCGCGCTGCAGCCAGCGCTGCAGGTCTTCGGCCATCGAAGCTGCCGAGGCGTAGCGCTGGTCACGGTCTTCCGCCATCGCTTTCAGCACGATGGCGCGCAGTTCGAAAGGCGCGCGCCGCAGCTGCTGCGCGTCGCCCTCGCTCGGTACGCGTGCCTGCAGGCTGCGCGCGAACTCTTCGCGCAGCGCGGTGCTTTCAGGCGCACGGCTGTCGAAGGGCAGGCCCACCTGCTGACGCAGGCACTCGGCCAGCATCACGCCGAGCGCATAGATGTCGCAGCGCGCATCAATGCCGGCCGGGCCGGGTTCGCGCTGCTCGGGGGCCATGTAGGCCGGCGTGCCGGCGATCTGGCTGGGCTGCATCGGCGTCGGCCCGTCAGCGCTGGTGCCCAGCGCGATGCCGAAATCGATGATGCGCGGCAGCGGGCCGGCTTCGGTGTCCTGCACCAGAACGTTCTGCGGCTTCAGGTCGCGATGGATCAGGCCGCGCTGGTGGGCGTGCTGGATGCCGCCGCAGAGCTCGACGAACATGCGCACCAGCGAGAGCAGCGGCTGCGGCTGCAGGCGCAGGAACTCGTCCAGCGGCCGACCGGGCACGTATTCCATGGCGAAGAACAGCGCGCCATCCGGCAGACGCCCCGCGTCGTAAATCTGCGCAATCGCCCTATGCGAGAGCTGGGCCAGCGCCTGGCGCTCGACTTCGAAGAAGGCCTCGGCTCGCGCGCTGCGCCGCTCCGGCAGCATCACCTTCAGCGCGACATCACGGATCAGCGGGTGCAGCTGGTGGGCGAGCCAGACCTGGCCCATGCCGCCCTTGCCCAGCCGGCGTACGAGCTTGAAGGCGCCGATCCGCTGCCCCTCGCTCCAGTCGCCCGCAGTCGGTGAGTCCGCACCGCACGCGATGGCGAGGGTGTCATGGCGCGGCAGGACGCTGGTCGGCTGCTCGGAGGACGCCATCACTACGCTGAACGAGGGATGTGAGGGCCGTCACTATACGAGGCATGCAAGTTGCAGCGCCAGTGGGGTGTTGGCCCGGCTTGCGGGCCTCCACCCCCGATGACCTCTGGCCAGCCTCTTGGCCAGCGCCGCTCGCGATGCGACGACTGTGGCGGATCAGCGGCCTAGGCGTGGCTGCCGCCCGCCGCGAAGAAGCGAACGGCGTTCCGCCTCAGTCTTCAAATCCATGGTTGAACAGGATGATCCCGTCGCTCATGCGTATCACGATGTCGGGAGCGAGGGTGGAGCCGTTCACTGGCGAGGGAACGGGTGTCGCACCCTGCAGCGAGCACTGCCCGAAGTAGACCGGGCCGGCCGGACAGCGGATCCCGCTGTAGACCTGGTCCTCCAGACCCAGCAGGTTGAAGGTGGAGAGCAGCCGGGTTTCGAACTGGTAGTGGCCCACGTAGACCATGCCGTCGGCGGATGAGGCCAGGCTTTGAATGCGCTGGCCGCCGTTATTCCAGACGTCGATGACAATTCCGGCCAGCGGTGTGTTGTCACTGGCCCGGACCACCCGGAAACCGCGTGTGTCGCGCGGGCGCAAGCGGAAGTCGATGCCTTCGTAGGTCTGGCCGGGTTGCAGCTCGAAGATCGTCGCGCTGGCCAGGTCGCAGCCCGTGGACTGGCTTGACCACCCGGAGAGGCAGTCGATCTGCGGGAACAGCTGGTTCCAGTAATTGTATTGGCTGGCACCCAGGCGAGCGCTTCCGCTCGGCAATGACTGCGTGCGGTAGGCGCCGTTCGCGTCTGTCTGCACCCAGACTTGCCTGATCACCTGGCCGGTGGGTGAGAGTGTCTGCAGTTGAATTTCGTAGCTCTGTCCTGGCCCGGCGAAGGTCACCCGGCCCGTCACCGTCGGATTGGGCGTCAGTCCGATTTCGAGGTCCCTGTTGCCGGACTCCCGCGTGAAGACCAAGGGGGTTGCGCCCGGGCAGTTGAAGAACGTATTCGGTGCGGGGCAGAGAATATTGTCGAAGATTTCGCGGACATGGTCCGGTGATTCCACCACCAGCACATAGCTGCCAGGACGAATCCCCGGCATCTCGAAGCTGCCCTCATGCGTCGAGGTGTCGGTGACGTAGGTGCCGTTGGTTTCATAAAGCGCGACACGGGCATTCGCAACCGGTTGGCCGTTGTTGTCGCCAACAACGTTGCCGCGCAGCACGGGGCGGGCTCGCAGGTCGAACTCGATCGAGATTCCTGGCCCTGACGCAGGGAAGTTGATTACGCTGGCTTGGCTGAGTTCCTCGATGCACGAGCTCAGGCACTCGATGCCTCCGTAAAGCTGCGAGTATGCCCTGCTCGTCTCGATTCGGACCCGGTAGCTGCCGGCGGCAATCCCGTCGATCGAACCTTGGGCGCCATAGGCGAAACCGTAGTACACCTCAGCACCCGTTGAGTCGAATAGCGTCACCGCGAAGTACTCGGATGCCGGGGCGGGTGTGCCGCCTACGCGCAGGTTGACTTGCAGGCGCGGTACAGGCGACAGCGAGAAATCGGCGCGCAGCAGAGGGTTGGCCGGATCGTTGCGGACGGGGGTGCCCGAACTGATGGTGCAGCCCTGCTGTGGGCAGTCGATGCCGTTGTAGAGCTGCGAACGGTAGCCAGGGGCTTCCGCGAGCAGGTACGAGTCGACTCCACTTGCCAAGCCGATTTGATAACGCCCGAACGAGTCCGCGTAGGTCGATTCGCTGTAGAAGGGCGACTGCGCAATGCCAAGCCGGACTTGCGCATTCGGCACTGCCGCTCCGGTAGTGGCATTCGTGATGACGCCAATCACACTCCCCAGAGGATCAAGAGCGAAATTCAACGTCGCAGAGCCACCGGTCAGTGCCACCTGGGTTGGCTGGGCCTGGCCATAGGTGCAGTCGGCCATGGAGCTCTCGTATCGACCTGCGCATGGCACTTCGCTCCACGCCTCATGCGCGAGCCGGTCAGAGGACCACGTATTGCCGGTGCGGACAACATACGACCCGTTCTGCTGGTACCCGATCATGTACCGACCCTGCGCGTCGACCTGGGTGCTGCCTTCGAGCAGGTACTGGCCATTCACCACCCGGAACATGCCAACCGTGGCCTCCGTAAAGGGCGTGCCATCGGCCGACCGCGTCACCTGACCCTGCACCAGTGAGAAGTTCACACCGCCGAGAATCACCGCGCCTGGCTGATCGCCGAGGTTGTCGAGGCGGACCAGCCAGAAGGTCTGCTTGTCAGAGGGAAGCGTCAGCTCGGCCTGCAGGCCGATGCTGTCGTCGGCGCTGGCGATCGGCTCAGCGACGAGATCGCGGCAGTCGGGCCAGGCGCTCAGGCGGGTGTCGAGGCGGGACCCGCGCGTGGTGACGCCAATGGCTTTCTCCGTGCTGCCCTGGACGCGGATCCACAGCGACTCGCCGGGCTGCATCTGCAGTTCCAGTGCTTCGCCGGTGTTGAGCGGCAGGGGCGCTTCACAGCTCTCGCCGACCGTGCCTGGCTGCCGGATGGTGGGAACCGGTGGCGGCAGGTCAAGCGTGCCGATACGGCCGCCGTGGACCAGCTGGAAGCGCGCCATCGCATGCAGGCGCTGCGTTTTCTCCAGCAGTACCGGATCGCCCTTGACTACGTCTTCGAGCGCAACAAAGCGCTGCAGCAGCGCATCGGAGGCCGTCGATCGCGACGCGCCCGAGAGCGTCTCGGCGCGGCGCAGCTCCAGCTGCGTATCCGTCAGTACACGATGGAAGTCATTCGCGTGCACGCACGCGGGAAGAGCGGGCAGGGCAAGGCCCGCCATCAACAAAAGACGCTTCATTGAACCCCCTGAGGCATGAGGCCACTCGGGCAGTCGTAGCCCAGACGTGGCACAAGGACGTGCATTGCCACGGACGGCATCGCCCCGGCGCGCGAATCGTAGGGGCGCGCTGTGGCCTTGCATAGGGCTTCAGAGTCTTCTTGATCTATGTGATCAAAAGCCGGGTTGCTGCTGATATCGAGCTACCGGCTTTTCGCTACTCCGGGTCGTAGTCCAGCACCGGCGCCAGCCAGCGCTCGGCCTCGTGCAGGGGCAGGCCGCGGCGGTGGGCGTAATCGGTGACCTGTTCCTTGCTGATGCGGCCGACCACGAAGTACTGGCTTTGCGGGTGGCTGAAGTACATGCCGCAGACCGAGGCCGCCGGCGTCATCGCCAGCCCTTCGGTCAGCGCCATGCCGCAGCGCGCTTCGGCTTCGAGCAGGCGGAACAGGGTGCGCTTGGTGGTGTGGTCGGGACAGGCCGGATAACCCGGCGCCGGGCGGATGCCGCGGTACTGCTCACGCACGAGTGCCTCGTTGTCGAGCTGCTCGTCCGGCGCATAGCCCCACAGCTCCTTGCGCACCCGCTCATGCGCGTACTCGGCCAGGGCTTCGGCGAAGCGGTCGGCCAGGGACTTCAGCAGGATGGCGCGGTAGTCGTCGTGCTCGGCCTCGAAGGCGCGTGCGCGCTCCTCGCAGCCCAGCCCGGTGGTGACGGCGAAGGCGCCGAACCAGTCCTCGCGGCCGGCATCGTGCGGGGCGATGAAGTCGGACAGGCAGAAGTCCGGGCGTTCGACCGGCTTGTCGACCTGCTGGCGCAGGCCGTGGATCACCGCCAGCTCGCCGCCGTGCGCGTTGAACACCTCGATGTCGTCTCCGACGCTGTGCGCGCGCCACAGGCCGACCACGGCGCGAGCCTCCAGCCACTCGCCGTCGATGATCTCGCGCAGCATCTGCTGCGCATCGCGGAACAGCTCGCTGGCCTGCGCGCCGACGACTTCGTCGGTCAGGATGGCCGGGTAGCGGCCCGCCAGCTCCCAGGCGTTGAAGAAGGGCGTCCAGTCGATGTAGTCGACCAGGGTGGCAAGTTCGACCTTGAGTTCGGTGACGCCAGGCACGCGCGGTGTCGGCGGCACGTAGTTCGCCCAGTCGCCGCGGAAGCGCTGGCCGCGGGCGTGCTCCAGGCTGACCAGGCGCTTGCCGCTGCCCTTCTGCGCGTGGCGGGCGCGGATGTCGGCGAAGTCGGCTTCGTTGGCGGCGACGAAGCTCGCGCGCAGTTCGGCGCTGATCAGGCTCTGCGCCACGCCGACCGCGCGCGAGGCGTCCTTCACCCAGACCGTCGGCGAGTGGTAGTGAGGCGCGATCTTGAGCGCGGTGTGCGCGCGCGAGGTGGTGGCGCCACCGATCATCAGCGGCACCTGGAAGCCCTGACGCTGCATTTCCTTGGCGACGTGGCTCATCTCCTCCAGCGAGGGCGTGATCAGGCCGGACAGGCCGATCAGGTCGGCATTCACCTCGCGGGCGCGATCCAGGATGGTCTGCGCCGGCACCATCACGCCGAGGTCCACCACCTCGAAGTTGTTGCAGGCGAGCACCACGCCGACGATGTTCTTGCCGATGTCGTGCACATCGCCCTTGACCGTCGCCATCAGGATGCGGCCGTTGTTGCGGCCGGCATCGCCCGAGCGCAGCTTCTCGGCCTCGATGTAGGGCAGCAGGTAGGCCACCGCCTTCTTCATGACGCGCGCCGACTTCACCACCTGCGGCAGAAACATGCGGCCCGCGCCGAACAGGTCGCCGACCACGTTCATGCCGGCCATCAGCGGGCCTTCGATCACCTCCAGCGGCTTGGCAAAGCCTTGCCGCGCCTCTTCGGTGTCGGTCTCGATGAATTCGTCGATGCCGTGCACCAGCGCATGCTTCAGGCGTTCGGCCACAGGATTGGCGCGCCAGGCCAGCTTGGCCGTGGTGTCGACCGTCTCGCCCTTGCCCTTCTTGTAGCGGGGTGCGATTTCCAAGAGGCGCTCGGTGGCGTCGTCTCTTCGGTTCAGCACCACGTCCTCGACGCGCTCGCGCAGTTCGGCGTCGAGGTCGTCGTAGATCGGCAGCGCACCGGCGTTGACGATGCCCATGTCCATGCCGGCGCGGATCGCGTGGAACAGGAACACCGCGTGGATGGCCTCGCGCACCACGTTGTTGCCGCGGAAGGCGAAGCTCACGTTGGAGACGCCGCCGCTGACATGGCAGTGCGGCAGGGTCTGCTTGATGATGCGGGTGGCCTCGATGAAGTCCACCGCGTAGTTGTTGTGCTCGTCGATGCCGGTGGCGATCGCGAAGATGTTCGGATCGAAGATGATGTCTTCGGGCGGGAAGTCGAGCTTGTTGCGCAGCAGATGGTAGGCGCGCGTGCAGATCTCGACCTTGCGCGCGCAGGTGTCGGCCTGGCCCTGCTCGTCGAAGGCCATGATCACCGCGGCCGCGCCGTAGCGCTGCACCAGCCGCGCCTGCTCGAGGAAGGCCGCTTCGCCTTCCTTCATCGAAATCGAGTTGACCACGCCCTTGCCTTGCAGGCAGCGCAGGCCGGCTTCGATCACGGTCCACTTGGAGCTGTCGACCATCACCGGAATGCGCGCGATGTCGGGTTCGGCGGCGATCAGGTTGAGGTAGGTCACCATCGCCTTTTCGGCGTCGAGCATGCCCTCGTCCATGTTGACGTCGAGGATCTGCGCCCCGCTCTCGACCTGCTGGCGGGCGACTTCGACGGCCTCGTCGTAGCGCTGGTCGAGGATCAGCTTGCGGAACTGCGCCGAGCCGGTGACGTTGGTGCGCTCGCCGATGTTGACGAAGTTGGTCTCGGGCGTGATGACCAGCGGCTCCAGGCCGGACAGGCGCGTGTAGCGGGGCATGCTCATGCCGCGGCCTCCGTCGTCTGGCTGGGCAGCGCGCGCGGCGGGATGGCGCTGACCGCCTGGGCGATCGCGGCGATGTGCTCGGGTGTGGTGCCGCAGCAGCCGCCGACGATATTCAGCAGGCCGGCTTCAGCGAACTCGCGCAGGGTGCCGGCCATTTCTTCCGGTGTCTCGTCGTAGCCGCCGAAGGCGTTCGGCAGGCCGGCATTCGGATGTGCGCTGACGTGGGTCGGCGCGACCTGCGCGAGGATGTCCACGTGCGCGCGCAGGTCCTTGGCGCCGAGCGCGCAATTCAGACCGATCGCATGCGGCCGCGAATGCGCCAGCGAGTACCAGAAGGCTTCGGCGGTCTGACCCGACAGCGTGCGTCCGCTGCGATCGGTGATCGTGCCGGAGATCATGAGGGGCAGGCGCGCGCCGCGCTGCTGGAACACCTCTTCCACCGCATACACGGCGGCCTTGGCGTTGAGCGTGTCGAACACCGTTTCCACCATGAGGATGTCGGCGCCGCCGTCGATCAGGCCTTCGGTGGCTTCGCGATAGGCCGCTGCAAGTTCTTCGAAGCTGGTCGCGCGGAAGCCCGGGTTGTTGACGTCCGGGCTGATGCTGGCGGTGCGGCTGGTGGGCCCAAGGATGCCGACCACGAAGCGCGGCTTGTCGGGCGTCTGCGCCTCGATGGCGTCGCAGCAGGCGCGGGCCAGCTTCGCGCCTTCGAAGTTCAGTTCGCGGGCGAGATGCTCCAGCTTGTAGTCGGCCTGCGACAGCGTGGTGCTGTTGAAGGTGTTGGTCTCGATCAGGTCCGCGCCGGCTTCGAGATAGGACGTGTGGATGGCGGCGATGATCTGCGGCTGGGTCAGCGTCAGCAGATCGTTGTTGCCTTTCAGGTCACAGCCGCAGCCTTCGCCGTGCGCATGGCCCTCGTGCCCGCAGGGCGGCTGCGACTGCAGCGCGTCCAGCCCGTGCCGGAAGCGCTCGCCCCGGTAGGCGGCCTCGTCCAGCGCATGGCGCTGGATCATGGTGCCCATGGCGCCGTCGATGATCAGGATGCGTTCGGCAAGCGCGGCGTCGAGCTTGGCGACGCGGTCGGGCTTGAGCCAGGGCAGGGCGGTGAAGTCGGGCATTGCGTGGATTTCTCAGCGGCGCCTGGGGAGGGCGGGCGTTGGGGTTGATAGGTTGATCGTGGGCCGCGCGATTCGCGTTCGAGGTTGTCGGGCGTGGTACGTGTTTGATCGGGAAGGGGGTGCGGTTCAGATCACGGTGGGCCAGGGCCCACCCTATGCGGCACGGATAGGGCGCCCGGCAAAGCCGTGCTGGCGAACGATCAGGTCTTGTGGGCGATCAGGGCGATGACCTCGAAGTGCGGCGGGCGGCGTTCGCGAGTGACCGTGCTGGCGGTCTGCACGCTCAAGCCCGCCTTCTCGGCGAAGCGCTTCAGCTCCTTCTCGCTGAAGCCGAGGTTGACGTGGCCATAGGGCGCGACCGCCGCCTGGTGCTCGTGCTTGGCGAGACTGGTCAGCAGCAGGCGACCGCCGGGGCGCAGCACGCGACCGGCCTCGGCCACCGCTTTGGCCGGCTTGTCGGCATAGGTGAGCGCGTGCATCAGCACGACCAGATCGAAGCTGGCTTCGGGGTAGGGCAGGGCGTGCATGTCGCCTTCGACCACTTCGACATTGGCGTGGCGCGACAGGCGCTCGGTGGCAGCACTGACGACGCGCGCGCTGGAGTCGATGCAGACGTAGCGCTGGGCATGCGGCGCCACAAGTTCGGCCAACACGCCGTCGCCCGAGGCGATGTCGAGCACCTCGCCCGGCCGCATCAGCGGCAGCGCCGAGCGCGCCAGGGCTTCCCAGGTGCGTCCGGGCGAATAGTGGCGCTCCATGTCGCCGGCGACGGTGTCGGCCCAGTTCTCCTCGGCTGCGCGCAGGGCCAGCACTTCCGGCAGACGCTCGGCGTCCTGGCGCAGCAGCGGGTCGTCGGCGCCGTTACGCAAGGTGTCCCAGAGCGCGCGTTCGGCCGGCGGCAGGGCCTCGTTGAAGCGGTAGTAGGCCGAGACGCCGGCGCGGCGATCCAGCACCAGCTCGGCTTCCTTCAGCTTGGCCAGGTGGGTTGATACCCGCGGCTGGGCCAGCATCGTGATCGAGGCCAGCTCGGCGACGGTCAGCTCCTCGCGCTCCAGCAGGGCCAGCAGTCGCACGCGGGTGGCGTCCGCGAGCACGCGAAGGCAGGCCGACCAGGCATTCAGATCCATGTGTATCGCTTCATCGGGATTCAAAGATGAAGCAGGGTAGGCAGGGGCTTGGGGTGCGTCAAGCTTTGGAGGCCTTGGCTCAAGTGAACGTGCGGCGAGTGCGGCGCGGGGAACGTTGCTTCGGGTCGCTCCCATGGACGTTGATCCGGTGCAGAGAACGTGGTCGCCAGTGAGCGGGCTCGCGCATGGGCTGGTGAGGGCAGCGTCCGCAGGGCGTGGATCTGCACAGTGCCGCACGAATCTCCAATCCCGAGTCCCGAGTCCCGAGTCCCGAGTCCCGAGTCCCGAGTCCCGAATCCTGGCTTGCAATGTCTTCCCTCGACTCCGCCTTGATCCGGCAGCCCCCTGAACCGGGTTAAACTGGCGCAGTTTTCAAGCGCCCGTTTGAATCTCGCCCTCGCCTCAGGAGCCCCCATGGACTTCAACTTCAACGAAGAGCAGCTGATGATCCGCGACGTTGCGCGTCGCATCGCACAGGAGAAGATCGCTCCGAGCGCCGAGCACCACGATCAGACCGGGGAGTTCCCGCTCGCGAACATCCGCACGCTCGGCGAGGCCGGCCTGATGGGCATCGAGGTGCCGGCCGAGTACGGCGGTGCCGGCATGGACCCGATCAGCTATGTGCTGGCCATGATCGAGATCGCCGAGGCCGACTGCGCCCACTCGACCATCGTCTCGGTGAACAACTCGCTGTTCTGCAACGGCATCCTGAAGTTCGGCACCGAGGCGCAGAAGCAGAAGTACGTGCGCGCGATCGCCGAAGGCAAGGAAATCGGCGCCTTCGCGCTGACCGAGCCGCAGTCGGGCTCCGATGCCACCGCCATGCGCTGCAAGGCCGTCAAGCAGGCCGACGGCAGCTATGTGATCAACGGCAAGAAGAGCTGGATCACCTCCGGCCCGGTGGCCAAGTACATCATCCTGTTCGCCATCACCGATCCGTCGAAAGGCGCCAAGGGCATCACCGCCTTCATGGTCGACACGACCAAGCCGGGCTTCCACCGCGGCAAGACCGAGCCCAAGCTCGGCATCCGCGCCTCGGCCACCTGTGAGATCGAGTTCCAGGACTACGTGGCCACCGCCGACGAAGTGGTCGGGCAGGAAGGCGAGGGCTTCAAGATCGCCATGGGCGTGCTCGACGCCGGCCGCATCGGCATCGCCTCGCAGGCGGTGGGCCTGGCCCGCGCCGCCTACAAGGCCGCAGTGGCCTACGTGAAAGAGCGCAAGAGCTTCGGCCAGCCGATCGGTTCGTTCCAGATGATCCAGGCCAAGATCGCCGACATGAAGTGCCGCCTCGACGCCGCCGAGATCCTCACCCTGCGCGCTGCCTGGGCCAAGGCCGAGGCCGACCAGACCGGCGGCCGCTTCAGCACCGAGGCTTCGGTGGCCAAGCTCACCGCGTCCGAAGCCGCGATGTACATCACCCATCAGGCCCTGCAGATCCACGGCGGCATGGGCTACTCGAAGGAGATGCCGCTGGAGCGCTACTTCCGCGACGCCAAGATCACCGAGATCTATGAGGGCACCAGCGAGATCCAGCGCCTGGTCATCGCCCGCAACGAGACCGGGCTGCGCTGACGCCGCGATCCGCCTCAAGCTGCGCCACGAACGCGCCGGAGCGATCCGGCGCGTTCTTGTTTGCGCGAGCCGAGGGGTTCCAAAACCGGTTTCGCCACGTATCCTTCCGCTCCTGCATCGACGGTCACACAGCGCGGTTCGCGCCGTCGTGAGCGCTTGAATCCACCCGCGAGGGGCGGTGGAGGCATCAAAGGGGGCCGCGTGGACCGATTCCTCGACATCGCACTGTCGTTTCCGACGCTGATCCTGAGCGTGTTGCTGCTGGTGGCCGTGGGTTACTGGCTACTAACCCTGCTCGGGCTGTTCGATCTCGAGGTTCTGGACTTGTCCGACGGCGTTGGTGCGGGCAACGGCGGAGGGCTGCTCAGCGCGCTGATGCTGAAGTTCGGGTTTGGTGGTCTGCCCTTTGGCTTGATCTACACAGCGCTCGTTTCGCTGGCCTGGCTGGCCTGCTATTTCGTCGATTACCTGTTCCTGACCGGGCTTGATTCCGCCATGCTGCGCCTGCTTGCCGGCGTGGTGCTCACGCCGGTGCTTCTGTTCCTGGCGCTGCCGTTCGCGGGAATGTTGCTGCAGCCATTCCGCAGACTGTTTACGCCAGTGCCAGGGCGGGATGCGGTGTCTCTGCTTGGCGAGCATGTGCGCATACGCAGTCCCGAGGTTAGCGAACAGCAAGGCCTCGCCGAGTACGACGATGGCGCCGCTGGCTTGATCCTGCAGGTGCGGGCGCCTGACGGTGAGTTTCGTCGCGGCGACACCGCCCTGATCGTCGACTACATGCCTGATCGTCACGCCTACCGGATCGCGCGGCCCGCCGCGGCGCCGGATTCCGTTGCTGCTGATCGGGCTGATTGAGCCTTTCCAACCCGCCGTGGGGGCTGACACTCCAGCCCCATAGAACGAGCTTTCCATCACTCAGACGAGGGACATGACGTGAGCACTGAAGCCTTGATTCCCATCCTCCTCATTGCGGGCGTGGTCCTGCTTGCGCTGTTCGCGCTGTTCGCGTTGATCAAGTCCTTCTACATCAAGGTCCCGCAGGGCACAGCCCTGATCGTCAACGACCTGTCGGCCACGCCCAAGGTGCATTTCACCGGCGCGCTGGTGCTACCGGTGATCTACAAGAAGGAGTTCATGAAGATCTCGCTGATCACCCTCGAGGTGGATCGGCGGGGCAAGGACGGCCTGATCTGTCGCGACAACATGCGCGCCGACATCACCGTTGCTTTCTACCTGCGCGTCAACGAGACCCAGCAGGACGTGCTGAAGGTGGCCAAGGCCATCGGCGTCGATCGTGCGTCCGAGAAGAACGCGGTCAACGAGCTGTTCAACGCCAAGTTCTCGGAAGCGCTGAAGACGGTCGGCAAGAAGATCGACTTCGTCAACCTGTTCGAGAACCGCCAGGAGTTCCGCGACCGCATCGTCGAGGTCATCGGCAATGACCTGAACGGCTATGTGCTGGAAGACGTCGCCATCGACTACCTCGAGCAGACGCCGAAGTCCTCGCTCGACCCCAGCAACATCCTCGATGCCGAGGGCATCCGCAAGATCACCGAGCTCACCGCCGCGCAGAACGTCATCACCAACGAGCTGGAGCGCAACGAAGAGCTGGCGATGACCAAGAAGAACGTCGAGACCAAGGAAGCGCTGCTGGCGCTGGCTCGACAGCAGGCCGACGCCGAAGCGCGGCAGGCGCGTGAGATCGCCACCATAAAGGCGCGCGAGGAAGCCGAGACGCTCAAGGTGCAGGAAGAGGAGCGTCTGAAGGCCGAGCAGGCGCGTCTCGCCGCGCAGGAACAGATCGACATCCGCGAGCAGAACCGCCTGCGCGAGGTCGAGGTGGCCGAGCAGAACCGCCAGCGCGCGGTGATCATCGAGAAGGAAAAGGTCGAGCGCGCGCGGGCGCTGGAAGTCGTCTCGCGTGAGCGTGAGGTCGAGCTGCAGCGCATCGAGAAGGAGAAGGCGCTGGAAGAGCAGCGCAAGCTGATCGCCAACGTCGTCCGCGAGCGCATCGCGGTCGAGAAGACCGTGGCCCAGGAAGAGGAGCGCATCAAGGAGGTGCGCGAGATCTCCGAGGCCGAGCGCGCCAAGCAGGTCGCCATCCTCGATGCGCAGGCGCGCGCCGAAGAGGAACTGGTCAAGCAGGTCAAGCAGGCCGAGGCCGACGAGAGCAAGGCCAAGTACAAGGCCGTTGAGATCACCACCCTGGCGCAGGCGGAGCTGGAAGCCGCCGGCAAGCAGTCCGAGGCCAAGCGCAAGATGGCCGAGGGCATCGAGGCCGAGCGCGCGGCGCCGGGTCTGGCCGATGCGCGCGTGCGTGAGGTGAATGCGGCGGCGCTGGAGAAGGAAGGCCTGGCTGAGGCCAAGGTCGTCGCCGAGAAGCTGGCCGCCGAAGCGCGCGGCGAGCAGGAGAAGGGCCTGGCGCAGGCGCGCATCATCGAGGCACAGGCCGAGGCCAAGCAGAAGGAAGGTCTGGCCGAGGCCAAGGTGCTGGAAGAAAAGCTGGGCGCGCAGGCGCGCGGCGAAGAGCAGTTGGGCGGTGCCAAGGCGGTGGCGATCCGCGAGGTCGGCCTGTCCGAGGCCGAAGTGCTGAAGCGTCGCTACGAGTCGGAAGCGGAAGGCCTGGTCAAGAAGTTCGAGGCGCTGTCGGGCCTGTCGGATTCCGCGCGCGCGCACGAAGAGTTCCGCATGCAGCTGGAGAAGAACTTCGAGCAGGCCATGGCCGCGATCGAGGCCAACAAGGACATCGCCCGCGAGCAGGCCGACGTGCTCGGTGCCGCGCTGTCCAAGGCCAAGGTCGACATCGTCGGCGGCGGCGGCGAGTTCTTTGAGACCTTCGCCAAGGCGCTCAGCGTCGGCAAGGCGATCGAAGGCGCGGTCGGCAAGAGCCCGGTGGTGCAGGACGTGCTGTCGAAGTTCCTGGGTGGCGGGGTGACGGCGGGGAAGGTGGCGAGCCTGAAGGCTGCTGAAGCAGGCGCGGCGGGTGACGATACGGATGCAGGGAACACTGCGTCCGCGTGATCGAGATGACCGGGTTTCGGTGAACGAAGCTGTGCGCTGCCTGTTCCCTGAGATCGTCCGAGTCCTCAGTCAGAGCCCCTCTCCCTGTGGGAGAGGGGTTGGGGAGAGGGTCCGGATCTTGCGCATCCGCCCCTGTTCCTGAAGCGACAGAGCTCCTGAAGCTGCGGAGACGGACTGCCGCAGCTTTGCGACTGAGGGCTCCCGAACCCTCTCCCCCGACCCCTCTCCCATGGGGAGAGGGGAGATCTCGACAATCGCGATTGAGGGATCGTCGCGGATCGCGATCTACAGCCTCCTCCTGCTCGAAGAGTTCAAAGCATGACCACACCCGAATCCCTGGTTGACCAGGCCGTCGCCGAAGGTGGCGCCTATGAAGTGCTGCGCGCGCGCCTGTTGGAGCAGGGCGGGCGCCTGCGTGGGCTGGCGGAGGGGCTGAACCGCGAGCGGCTGGAGGAGTTCGGCAGCAGCGAGCTCAAGATCATCGGTCGCCTGCGTGTGCGCACCGAGCACAACGCGGTGGCGCGTGATCTGGTGCGCGTCGGCGACCATCTGCTGTTCGGCTACAACGTGTTTCTTGGCCTGAAACGCGAGACCCAGATCAGCGATGTGTTCGCGCTGTATCGGCTGGTCGAAGCCGAGGGCGGCTTCGATGTCGAGCCGGTCGAGCTTGCCAGCAGTTTCCTGGGTGCGCAGGGCTTTGCGCAGGACTTCCGCGAGCTCTACGCCTACTACAAGAACACCCGCCTGCTGCAGCTGGTGGCGCGCGACGGCCTGCTGCTGGCGGCTTTCCAGATCGGCGAGCGCCTGTCGGATGTGCGCGTGTTCCGCTTCAGCGTCTCGCCCGCGGGCGAGGTGCGCTACATCGACAACCGCGGCGAGCGCGACATTGCGCTTCCGCCGATCCACGACTTCGAATGGACGCGCTGCGGCCGCGAGCATGTGGTCGAGGGCCGCTTCCCGCACATGAACGTGCTCGATCACGTCTTCGTCGAAACCATCGGCGGCGACCTCACGATCAAGATCGAGAACAACACCGAGGACGGCCTCGGCATCTACCGCGAGCCGGTCGACGACGCCACCCAGAGCATCGATGACGCCCGCATCGACTATGCCCGCGTCGGCGACCTGATCCTGCTGCGCGTCCAGCCGTATCGCGAAGACGTGGTGCGCCACTTCGTCTACAGCCTGGTCGCGCGCCGTGTCTACCGCATCGATGCGATCGGGCAGAGCTGCGTGCAGCTGCCCGAGGACCACGGCGTCGTCTTTCCGGGCGGCTATGTGCTTCAGAACGGCGAGCAGCGCAGCTTCGAGCGCAGCATGGAGGGCATGCGCTTCAAGCGCAGCCTGCGTTCGCCGAACGGCGAGGACGTGCTCTACGTCTTCTACGAGCCCGAGGGCGGTGCGAAGGCGCTGTTCACCTACAACCTGATCGAGCGCCGGCTGGCCACGCCGCTGTTTGGTCACGGCTATGCGCGACTGGAGGACGGCCGCTTCGTGCTGTTCTCGGTCGACAGCCACGAGCCGACCCGCGTGCATCCCATGCAGGTCTGGCAGACGCCGTTCTGGAGCGAGGAATTCGCCGCCGCCAAGCCACCGGCGACCAGCTTCATGGGCCGCATCGGCAATGCCGAGCTGGTGCGCGGCATCTCCGATCTGCTCTCGCTGGTCCGAGAGATTTCGAGTGAGGAAGTCAGCGCCACCCGCTACAGCCTGCTCAGCCAGAACAGCCGACGCCTGTTCGATCTGCACCACTGGCTGGACAGCGCCGAGTGCGCGGGCGTGGCGCCGCTGGTGCGCGAGATCGCCGGCACCGCTGAGTCCGTGCTGGATGAGTTCGAGAAGGTCGAGAGCATCCGCGCGCAGAGCGAGCGCAGCCTGCGCGAGGCGCGCAGTGCGCAGTCGGAGCTGCTCGCCAGGGCGCGGCCGGAGCGCTGCGAGTCGGTCAATGACTACGTCGAAGGCCTGTCGGGCCTGCAGGCCCAGCGTGGGCGTCTGCTGGCGCTGCGCGAAGCGCGCTACATGGACGTGGCCGCGGTCGATGCGCTGGAAGCCGAGGTGGTCGCCGCGCAGGCGACGCTGGCGTCGGCGACCGGCGAGTTCCTGGCCTCGGCCGCCGCGCTGAAGCCTCTGGACCAGCGCCTGCGCGCGCTGGATGCCGAGGCCGGCAAGGCGCAGGGCGTGGCCCAGCTGAAGACGCCGCTGGAGGGCATGGCCCAGCTGTCGCTGGATCTCGACCTGCTGTCGAACCTGCTGGCCGGGCTGCCGATCGAGGATGCGCAGCAGCGCACCCAGGTGGTCGAGACGATCTCCGAGCTGTACGCGCGACTCAACCAGGCCCGCGCCCGCGCCGAGCAACAGCGCAAATCGCTGGGGAGCCGCGAAGCGGTGGCGCAGTTCGGCGCGCAGTTCGCGTTGTTCGGCCAGAGCCTCGCTTCGGCGCTGAGCCTGTCGACGGATCCCGAGCGCAGCGAGGAGCAGCTCGCGCGCGTGCTGCTGCAGCTGGAAGAACTCGAGAGCCGCTTCGGCGAGCACGAAGCTTTCCTGCAGGACATCCTGGCCAAGCGCGAGGAGGTGCTGGAGACCTTCGAGAGCCATCGCCAGGCCCTGCTGGATGAACGCCAGCGCCGCGCGCAGGGCCTGCACGAGGCCGCGCTGCGCATCTTCGAGGGCCTGCCGCGGCGCACCGAGCGCCTGCAGACGGTCGAAGCCCTGCATGCCTTCTTTGCGGGCGACGCGCTGATCCTCAAGCTGCGCGAGCTGGCGAACCGACTGCGCGAGCTGCGCGACAGCGTCAAGGCCGACGACATCGAGGCCCGCATCAAGGCCGCGCGTGATGCCGCGCTGCGCGGCCAGCGCGACCGCAGCGAGCTGTTCGAGGACGGCGGCAACACCATCAAGCTGGGCCCGCGCCACCGCTTCAGCGTCAACACCCAGGTGCTGGACCTGACCCTGCTGCCGAAGGGCGGTGAGCTCTGCCTGCACCTGACCGGCACCGAGTACTACGAGCCGATCCGCGACGAGGAGCTCGGCCGCCTGCGCGAGTTCGCCGAGCACACGCTGGAGTCGGAGTCGGCGCAGGTGAGTCGCGCCGAATACCTGGCCGCCAGCCTGTTCGAGGCGGCACGCGCCGGCAGCGAGGGGCAGAGCCTTGCGACGCTGCAGTCCGAGCTGGGCGATCTCGACGCGCTGTCGAAGCGCCTGCGCGAATTCGCCGCCTCGCGGTATCGCGAGGGCTACGAGAAAGGCATCCACGACACCGATGCTGCGCGCATCCTCGCGGCCTGGCTGCCGCTGCGGCAGGCTGCGGGTCTTCTGACCCACGCACCGGCTGCGCGCGCGCTGGCCGCGCTGGCCTGGCAGGGGCAGGCGGACAGCGAAAACGCCAGCCTGTGGCCGCTGCGCGCGCGTCAGGCGCGACAGCTGATCGAGACGCTGAACCAGCACGGCGCCAGCGAGCGCCTGATGGCCGAGGTCGCGCGCGAGGTCGAGCGCTTCCGTGCCGCGGCTGGCATCGAATTCGATGCCAGCCTGAGTGGCGACGCCGCGCGCTATCTGGTTGAGCTGCTGGGCGAGGAGCATCCGCAGTTCCTGTTCACCAGCGCCGCGCGCCGGCTCATCCAGGCACTGAAGGAGCGGCTGGCCACCGGCCATCGCTGGGAAGACCTGCAGGCGGCGGCCGATGCACTGGCGGCGCGCCCGGGCGAGGCGCTGGGCCTGTGGCGGCAATGGTTCGAGGCGCTGTGCGCTGAGCCTGCGTTTGCCGAGCTGGCCGATCACGCCATCGAGGCCGCCGCGCTGATGCGCGTCGAGGGGCACCTGCCCACGCGGATCAGCGAGGCCGATCTCGCGGTCGACATCAAGGGCCTGCTGAGCAGCCACGCGCGCATCGAGCAGGGCCTGCTGCGCCTGCGCATCGATGATTTCGAGGCGCGACTGCGCCGCCACCGCGAGCAGCATCTGCCCGGCCTACGCGCCTTCCAGGCGCGGCGCCACGCGCTGATCGAGGCCGGGCGCGCGCGCCTGCGGCTCGACGAGTTCAAGCCGCGACCGCTGACCTCGTTCGTGCGCAACAAGCTGATCACCGAGGTCTACCTGCCGATCATCGGCGACAACCTCGCCAAGCAGATGGGCACGGTGGGCGAGGGCAAGCGCTCGGACCTGATGGGTCTGCTGATGCTGATCAGCCCGCCCGGCTACGGCAAGACCACGCTGATGGAGTACGTGGCGCATGCGCTGGGCCTGATCTTCATGAAGGTCAACGGGCCCTCGCTGGGCCACGAGGTGCGCTCGCTCGATCCGGCCCAGGCGCCCGATGCCGGCGCGCGGCAGGAGTTGGAGAAGCTCAATCTCGCGCTGGAGATGGGCAACAACGTGATGCTGTATGTCGACGACATCCAGCACACCCATCCGGAGTTCCTGCAGAAGTTCATCTCGTTGTGCGACGGCACCCGCCGCATCGAGGGCGTGTGGCAGGGCCGCAGCCGCACCTACGACATGCGCGGCAAGAAGTTCTGCGTGGTGATGGCCGGCAACCCGTACACCGAGAGCGGCGAGGTCTTCAAGATCCCGGACATGCTGGCCAACCGCGCCGACGTCTACAACCTCGGCGAGGTGCTGGGTGGCAAGGAAGACGCCTTCCTGCTGAGCTACGTCGAGAACTGCCTGACCGCGCAGCCGGTGCTGGCGCCGCTGGCGACGCGCGACTTGAACGACCTCTACAAGCTGGTCGAGCGCGCGCAGGGGCGCGAGTTCTCGGCGAATGCGCTGAGTCACACCTATTCAGCCGCCGAGCTCAACGAGATCACCGCCGTGCTGAAGAATCTGCTGGCGGTGCGCGACATCGTCTACCGGGTCAACCAGGCCTACATCGCCAGCGCCGCCCAGGCTGAGGCCTACCGCACCGAGCCGCCCTTCAAGCTGCAGGGCAGCTATCGCAACATGAACAAGCTGGCCGAGAAGATCTCTTCGGTGATGAACGCCGTCGAGCTGCAGAAACTCATCGACGACCACTACCTCGGCGAGTCGCAGCTGCTCACCGGCGGCGCCGAGGAGAACCTGCTCAAGCTGGCCGAGATCCGCGGCACGCTGGATGCCGCGCGCGCCGAGCGCTGGCAGGCGATCAAGCAGGGCTTCCAGCGCAACATGGCGCTGGGCGGCGCCGACAGCGACACCGGCACGCGGGTGATCGGTCAGCTGCATGACCTCGTCGCCAGCGTGCAGGCGCTGGGCGCGCAGGCCAGCGAGGTCAAGCCCGCGCAGACCGCGCCCGAGCTTGTGCAGCTGCTGCAGCGCATCCTCGACGAGCAGGTGCTGAACCGCACTTTCAGTCGCGACACGGCGTCGGATGCCGCGATGTGGCTGGGCGGCCTGCGCAACGCGCTCGACGTGGGCTTCCGGCCGCTGGTGGATGCCGTACAGGGCAGTGCCCAGGCGCGCGCCGAAGCGCAGGCGCAGCAGGCTGCGCTGATCCGACAGATCGAAGCCCTGGTGCGGGCGCTGGATGGCCGCGGCCGCGGCTGAACCACGGCGCGAATCCCTGGGACACCGCTGACCTCGGCCTGATGGCCGGCCGCGAGTCCGGCGCAGGTCCGGACTCGCTTGCGCTGCATCAAGTGCTTGCGTGCCCGATCCGCGGGCATGCCCTCCATGGCGCGCCACAAGGTCGAGTTCTCCAATCCTGCCTTGACGCCTCTGCATGGCCCCTGCGATCCGGTCTCCCTGTGGATGGGCGCGATGGCGACGGCGGGCTGGAATTCACGTCCCGTCTGCATGAGGCTCGGTACGCGGCCTGCATACTCGCCGACGCCGACTCCCGCTGGACGTCCCGTGATGCGCGCTGCCAAGTCCGACCGCCCAGATGACGCGCGCAGCCCGCCGCGCGTAGCCCGTCTCGTGGTGGCCTGTCTGCTGCTGGTGCTGGCTGGCTGGCTGCTGCAGTCGGCGCGGGCAGCCGAGCCCGGCGCAGCGACGGCTGCGCGCGCGCCGCTGGCCGAGTACTACGCCGAGCGCTGGGGCAGCCGCGACGGCCTCCCGCACAACATGGTGTCCGGCCTGGTACAGGCGCCGGACGGCTACCTGTGGATGGCGACGCTGGAGGGCGCGGTGCGTTACAGCGGCCGCGAGTTCCGCGTGTTCGATGCCGGCAATGTGCCGGGCCTACGCGGCAACGCAGTGCGCTCGATCGCCGTGGATGCTGACGGCGCCGTTCTGCTCGCGACCACGCGTGATGGCGTCGCCCGGCAAACGGCCGACGGCTGGGAGTTTCTGCGTCTCGCGGGGCAGGACGTGGCCGATGCGACGATCACGGTGGCCGTGGGGCGCAGCGGACGGGTCTGGGCCGGCGGTGAAAACTCGGGCGTGATCCGCTTCGATGCCGACGGCAGCCAGAAGCAGTTCGGCATCGATGCGGGTCTGCCCAGCGCCTACGTCAACGCGCTGCTGGAGGACGCGGAAGCCCGCCTCTGGGTGGGCACGACGCGCGGGCTCGCCGCGATCGAGAACGACAGCGTGCGGCGTTTTGGCCCGGAGCATGGCCTCGCCGCAGGGCCCGTGCTGAGTCTGCAGCTGCTGGCCGACGGGCAGCTGCTGGTGGGCACGGATCGCGGCGTCATGATCGGTTCGGCGTCGAGCGGCTTCGCGCCGCTGTCCAGTCAGCTGCCGGCCGACCAGGTCAATCGCCTGCTGATCGACGCGCGCGGCGACCTGTGGGTCGGCACCACCAGCTATGGCCTGCTGCGGATGAGTGCGCCGCTGGGCGAGGCAGCACCGGTCGAGCGCATCGATGTCGAGGATGGCCTGCCCAACAGCCGGGTATCGGCGCTCGCGCAGGATCGCGAGGGCAGTATCTGGGTGGGCACCAACGGCGGCTTGTTCCGCCTGCGGCTGCCGCCGGTGCGGGTGTTCTCTCGCCGGCAGGGCCTGGCGACGCCCTATGTGCGCGCGGTGGCGGAGTCAGCCGATGGTGTGCTGTGGGCGGGCACAAGCTCCGGTCTGTATCGCATCTCCGGCACGGACGTGCGCAGTTTCGGCAAGGCCGAAGGCCTGCCCATGGATTCGGTCATGAGCCTGCTCGCGGAGGCCGACGGCAGGCTGTGGATCGGCACCGCGGCCGGCGGCCTCGCACAGTGGGACGGCGAGCGCATGCAGACGATCGCCAATCGCGCGGCCGGCCTCGCCGGTGACCAGGTGCGTGCGCTCTTGCGGGCGCGCGACGGCGCCCTCTGGGTCGGCACCACGCTCGGGCTGTCCGAGCTGCGCGATGGACAGATCCGCAACTGGACCGTCGCCGACGGCTTGCCGCGAGATTTCGTGATCGCGCTGCATGAGGACCAGGGCGGTCGGATCTTCATCGGCACCTCCAACGGTGCAGCCATGATCGAGTCCGGTCGCCTGCAGCGGCTCGAGCTGGGCGACCAGCCGGTCAAGGACATCTTCCACTTCCACGAAACCCGGGACGGCAGCGTGTGGATGGCGACCGACTTCGGCCTGCTGCGCTGGAAGGACGGCCCGTCGGGTCGCGTGGGGCGTGCGGCGGGGCTGCCTGTGGATGCGGTGTTCCAGATCGTCCCTGACGCGCTGGGCGGCTGGTGGCTGAGCACCAATCGCGGCCTGTTCCGCATCGATGCGAATGCGGCCGAGGTGGTGGCCAGCGGGCAGCGTGCCGAGCTCGAGGTCCGGCATTTCAACGAGAGCAGCGGGATGGAAAGCGCGCAGTGCAATGGCGCGGCCGGGCCTGCTGCGGTGGCCAGGTCCGACGGTCGCCTGTGGTTCGGCACGGCCAGCGGCCTCGCCATCGTCGATCCCGCGGCGGTGCTGCTGGCACGCGTTCCGAGGGTGCCGGTGGTGCTGGAGGCGGTCCGGGTCGATGACCAGCCCCAGCCGATCGCGGCTGCGATGGAGTTCCCCGCAGGCAGCCGTCGCCTTGAGATCGAGCTTGCCGGCCTGAGCCTGCTGATGCCCGAGCGCATCCAGTTCCGCTACCGGCTCGGCGGTTTCGAGGACCGCTGGATTGAGGTCGGGACCCGCGACACCCTGCAGTTCACCGCGCTGCGCCCGGGCGAGTACCGCTTCGAGGCCCAGGCGCGCAATCCCGAGGGGGCCTGGGGCGAATCGCTGCGGGTGGACTTCGTGCTGGCTCCGTACTGGTGGCAGCTGCGCTGGGTGCAGGGCGCGCTGATCCTGGGCCTGCTGCTGCTGGCGGCTGCGGCGGTGCAGTACCGCATCGCGCGCCTGCGCCGCGGTCAGCAGCGCCTGCGCCTGCTGGTGGACGAGAAGACCGCGGCGCTGGCGGCCAAGGCCGCGGACCTCGAGCGCCTGGCGCGCGAGCGCGGCGAGCTCGCCGATCGCCTGCATCTGCAGGCGCGCGCCTTCGAGCGTCAAGCCAACGAGGACTATCTCACCGGCCTGCTCAACCGGCGCGCCTTTGACGCCGGGCTCGCCGAGACGTTCCAGCAGTCCCAGCGCAGCGGCGAGCCGCTGTGCCTGGCTCTGCTCGACATCGACTTCTTCAAGCGCATCAACGACCAGTGCTCGCATGCGGCAGGCGACGCGGCGCTCCGCGAGGTGGCGATGCTGATCCGCGAGCACGTGCGCAGCAGCGATCTCGCCTCGCGCTGGGGCGGCGAGGAGTTCGCCCTGCTGTTCCCGGGCGCTGGCATGGATGAGGCCCGCCGCGTCTGCGAGCGCCTGCGCGAGGCCATCGAGCGCCACGACTTCGGCAGCCTGCATGCGGGCCTGAGGGTGACGGTAAGCATCGGGCTCGCGTCCCTGGCCGGCCTGGGACACCACGAGAAGCTGATCCAGCGGGCCGACGCCGCCCTGTATCGCGCCAAGGCGGACGGCCGCAACAGGGTCGAGGGCTGAAGGCGCGTGACCGCTGACTCCTTGCGAAGGCCGGCGCCGGCAGCCGGTGACGGCATTGCGCTGCCTGAGTCCAGCAGTCTTCGGCCTGGCCCGAACTGAACTGGGCGGTTGCGCTTCGTCGGGCACAGCCGGCCGAGATCACGGTGTCGCGCCCGTCGTCCGCCTGTACGTGGATCGCTCGATCTGCGAAACGCCGGGCCCGACGCGTATCATGCGCGGCTTTCCGGCGCCCCCGCCGGGTCAGCCCCCCGAGCCCATGAGCACGTCCAGCCCCAGCCCCATTCCCGCCCGCATGCGCGGCCTGAACCGCGCCGAGATCTGCGACCAGAACTTCATCGAATTCGTGCGCGACTGGCGCGGCGGCGTGCAGCCTGCCTCGGGCGATGAGCCCGTCATGCCGGGCAGCGCGCTCAGCGCGGCGGCCTTCGACGAGCTGCTGAAGTCGCAGTTGATCAGCCGGCATCTGGATCTGATGGCGCGCGTTCTGCGCGTGCAGAACAAGGTCTTCTACACCATCGGCAGCAGCGGCCACGAAGGCAATGCGATGGTGGCGCGCGCCACCCGCCACACCGATCCGGCCTTCCTGCACTACCGCAGCGGCGGCTTCATGGCCGAGCGCTTCCGCAAGCTGCCGGGCATGGATCCGGTCATGGATTCGGCGCTGAGCTTTGCGGCCAGCAAGGATGACCCGGCCTCCGGCGGCCGCCACAAGGTCTGGGGCTCGAAGCCGCTGTGGGTGCTGCCGCAGACCTCGACCATCGCCAGCCACCTGCCGAAAGCGCTCGGCACCGCGGTCGCGATCGAGCAGGCCAAGCGCATCGGCCACGCGCTGCCGATACCGGACGACAGCATCGCGATCTGTTCCTTCGGTGACGCATCGAGCAACCACGCCACCGCGCAGACCGCGTTCAATGCGGCGGCCTGGACGGCCTATCAGGGGCTGCCGGCGCCGGTGCTGTTCGTCTGCGAGGACAACGGCATCGGCATCTCGGTGAAGACGCCGCGCGACTGGGTGCGCGCCAACTTCGAAGGTCGCCGCGACCTCGACTACTTCTACGCCGACGGCCTCGACCTGGCCCATGGCTGGGGCGATGTCGAGCGCGCGGTCGAGCACTGTCGGCGCACCCGTCGACCGACCTTCCTGCACCTGCGTACCACCCGCATCATGGGTCACGCCGGCACCGACTTCGAAATCGAATGGCGCTCGATCGAGGAACTGGTCCAGGTCGAGGCCACCGACCCGCTGCTGAAGTCGGCCGATATCGCGCTGCGCTCCGGCCTGTACACCGCCGACAGCCTGCTGGAGCTCTACGAGGACACCCGCAGGCGCTGCTTCGCGGCGGCCGAGGATGCGGACCGTCGCCCGCGCCTGTCGACGCTCGAAGACGTGATGGCGCCGCTGGCGCCGTACACGCCGGACAAGGTGCAGGCCGAAGCCGCGCGTGCGGACTACACCGACGTGCGGCTCAAGGTGTTCGGCGGCGAAGACAAGCTGCCCGAGAAGCAGGCGCCCAAGCATCTGGCCATCCAGATCAACCAGGCCCTGCACGACCTGATGGCCAAGTATCCGGAGAGCCTGCTGTTCGGCGAGGACGTGGCGCTGAAGGGCGGGGTCTACACGGTGACCAAGGGGCTGTTCAAGACCTTCTCGGGCAAGCGCGTGTTCAACACCCTGCTCGACGAGACCATGATCCTCGGCCTCGCCCAGGGCTACGCCAACATGGGCATGCTGCCGATCCCGGAGATCCAGTACCTGGCCTATTTCCACAACGCCTGCGACCAGATCCGCGGCGAGGCGGCCAGCCTGCAGTTCTTCTCCAATGGCCAGTTCCGCAATCCGATGGTCATGCGCATCGCCTCGCTGGGCTACCAGCGCGGTTTCGGCGGGCACTTCCACAACGACAACTCGATCACCGCCCTGCGCGATATTCCCGGGCTCGTGGTGGCGTGTCCTTCGCGCGGCGACGATGCGGCGATGATGCTGCGCACACTGATGGCGCTTGCCAAGGTCGACGGCCGCGTTTGTGCCTTCCTGGAGCCGATCGCGCTGTACATGGCCAAGGATCTGTATGCGCCCGGCGATGGCGGCTGGTTGACCCAGTATCCGGCGCCCGATCAGGCGATTCCGCTGGGCGAGGGCAGGGTGTATGCGCCGGAAGACGGCAGCGCGGGCGATGACCTCGTCGTGTTCACCTTCGGCAACGCCGTGCCCATGTGCCTGCGCGCCCAGCGCGCGTGGAAGGAACAGCTCGGCTGGAGCAGCCGCGTGATCGACCTGCGCTGGCTGCAGCCGCTCAACGAGACGTTCATCGCCGAGCAGGCGAAGACGGCGAAGCGAATCCTCGTGGTCGACGAAGGCCGCCGCTCGGCAGGCGTCGGCGAAGGCATCATCACCGCGATCGTCGAGGCCGGCTTTGGCGCGACGCCACTGAAGCGCGTGGTCGGCGCCGACACCTTCACCCCGCTGGCGGGTGCGGCCTTCCTCGTGCTGCCAGGGGACGAGGAGATCATCGCGGCGGGCCGGGCGTTGGCGTAAGTGACGGGATTGAGACTTGAGACTTGAGATTTGAGTCTTGAGATTCGCGATTCGGGGTTACGGGTCCGGGTTCGGGATCGGGATTCGCGCTTGGGAATTCGCGAAGAGCGAGCTGGCCGCTGTCGTCGCGCATGCGCCCAATGGTGTTCGCCCCGCCGGCGAGGCTTGGCCAGTCCCTTGGCGAGCGCGACTTCGAAGGTGGTGGCCCCGTCTGTCGGAGCCTGCTTGCAGGCGACCCGAGTGCCCCACGCACGTAGCCTGCGAGCAGCGAGCAGGCAATCCCAACGTGTTGGTGGTCCTGCAGAAACCTGGATTCGTCATCCCCGCGAAGGCGGGGATCCAGTGCGGGTGCCGCTGCCGCACGTTCGATCTGGGCCCCCGCCTTCGCGGGGGCGACGACAAGCCCGGCGGCGAGCTTCTGCACTGCATGTGCTCGAAGGCCTTGCTTCGAGCCGGGCCGCACGTTCGATCTGGGCCCCCGCCTTCGCGGGGGCGACGACTAACCCGGCGGCGAGCTTCTGCACGGCATGTGCACGAAGGCCTTGCTCCGAGCCGGGCCGCACGTTCGATCTGGGCCCCCGCCTTCGCGGGGGCGACGACAAGCCCGGCGGCGAGCTTCTGCACTGCATGTGCTCGAAGGCCTTGCTTCGAGCCGGGCGGTGAGCAGGCGCCCGCGCACGGAACACAGGGCCTCATCCCGCTGCGAGACTGTCCTGCAACCATGCGCGCGCCCGCACCCAGTCGCGCTGCACCGTGCGCACATCCACGCCCAGCTGGGCGGCGATGCCGTGGCTGTCCAGACCGGCGAATACCCGCAGTTCGATCACCTGGGCGAGGCGCGGATCGTGGGCGTCGAGCGCGCGCAGGCTTTGCTCCAGCGCGAGCAGGGCGTCCGGATCGGCGCGCTGGGCGCAGTCGAGTTCGTCGATGTCGAGCTTGTGGCCGCTGCGTTTCGCGGTTGCGCGCGCGCGGCAGTAGTCGATCAGCACATGGCGCATGGTGCGCGTCCACAGCGAGAGCAGATGCGACTCATCGCGGGCCTCGAGATGACCGCCGCCGGCCACCCGCAGATAGGCCTCGTGTACCAGCACCGTGGCCGACAGGGTGGCAGGCGAGGGCGATTGCCCGAGCTGGCGGCCGGCGATGCGCTTCAGGCGCGAGTAGAGATCCGACAGGGAGCGCGCTGCGACACCGTGTGCGATCTGCGGCTGCGTGTGCTGGGGCTGCGACGTGGAACTTTGCATGGCGGACTCCGGATTCGAGGGATGACCGGGACGGTCCTTTCTTGAGTCGACGCCGCGCCTCCGATCCCGCCACCGGATCCCTTGCGCCCAGGCTCGACGACGCGAAGGCTGCTCACAGGGTAGGCCCTGGCCCACCATGGCCTCGATGCTTGCGCCGGTGTGTCGATCCAGGAACACCTGGCTTGCAGACCTCGCGCGCTCGACGGCGATGATCGGAGCCAGCGTCGAGCGCAGGGTGGGCCAGGGCCCACCCAATACAGACATGCATCGCGATTCCGGTCCGCGGCAGCGAGCCGGACAACGGTCTCCGCGGGCCGGCGAGTGCGTCCAGCACCGATTCGAAAATCACATGGCGGGTTTCGCCGCCCGGCGACGACTCTCATGCACAGGACGCTTGAATGCCTGCGGTCCAGAGCTTCAGGCGATTCGCGTCCACCGCCCCCAACGTTCCATGGAGATCGACATGCCGTCCCGCAGCTCCGTTCGCACGCTCGCTTCCGCCATCGCCGCTGTCTTCGTCACCGCGTTCGCGCCACCCCCCAGCTTGGCCCAGACCGTGCCGAGCTCGCAGTACCAGGTGCTGGAGTTCGACTACGCGCCGGCCACGCCCACTCCGGGTCTGGACCTGCGTCCGGGCCGCTACCTGCTGCAGCTGCGCCGTGACCCGTCCGGCAACTACGAGGGCCTGCTGCGCGGACCTCGCAATGAGATCGTTGCAGAGCGGCTCCAGTTCGGCGCCAGCAGTGGCTGTGGCACGAACCCTCCTGCCAACGCAGTTCTCTCAACGCGCGCACTGCCCGCTCAGCGCGGACTCAACGTGCTGCATCTGGAGGTAGTTGAAGGTAGTGGTGCTTGCACCCTTTCCGGCGAACTGCCCAACTTGGGCTTCACGCTTCCGGAAAAACCTCCACAGTGGCTCGAATGTGAGCAACCGACCGAGATCGAAGAGACCGGGGCTCGCGACCCTGGACCAGTCTGCAACGTGGAGGAGTGGGAACCGCCTCTCGCGGCGCCGCGTCCGGACCTGGAGCCCGGGCCTGTGATTGTCTTCGGGGGAAAGCAGACGCGTTGGAGCGATGGCGTCAGAGTGTACGCGCGCGATGCACATGCACGGCTGCAGGGGCGTTGCGTGTTCGAGTACACGTACTCGATTGGCAATACGGGGCGAGCAGAGTCAGCCTACACGGATGCGAGTCTGCTGCTGGAGCATCGCTTTGGCCTGCAGCTTGATGTGGTGCCGCTGCCTGCCCTGTCGGTCGCAGGCGTGCAGCGTGTGCGAGGGCGCGTTGCGCTGCCTGCGGGGACGTGGCGGATATTCGCGCATGCGGATGCGAGCGCTCTCGTAGCGGAGCAGAATGGCCAGAACAACGCCAGGTCGCTGATTGTGGAGGTCGCACCTGATTGTTCCGTGCCCGCGGCCCAATGAGCACGGGCTGAACACCTCCGAGAGTGGGTCTCGACGTTGCGATTCGCGGCCTGTTCCACACGCGTTCGGCCGCTGCGCGACTTCGACCTGGCTGCGCTCAGCGAAGCGTGATCACGCATCGGCTTGACGATGGGCAGTCGCTCGGGACTGGCCCTGCGGAAGCCAAGTGAATCCGAGTTGCCTCGATTGCTCGTATACGCATTGCATAAGATTCAAGGCAAGCGCTCGTGGGCTCTGGCAAGCGCGCGCTCCAACTGGGAGCGAACCTGGGTGACGGCGCTTGTTGGCGGCGTCGTCATTCCTTCGTACAGCGAGAGAGCCGTGCGCAGTGCTTCTGCTCCCTCGTCATGCTTGTCCAGACCCAACAAGGCCTCACCGAGAACGTGGAAGCAGTCTGCAAGCGCAGGGCCTCCGTCCTCGCCAGTGCCGAATCGCTCGATCGCCAGCAGGGCTTCCGAGCGACTGGCTTGATGATCGCCTGCCAGCAGCCAGGCGCGTGCTCGCCAGCGGTGAAGGATTGCCAAGTCGCGGTCGGAGTGATTGGCCTCTTGGAGCAATCGTTGCGCGAGCGCGAGCTCTTCGAGTGCGGGCTGCGCCTGCCCTGCTTCGATCAGAGCGATGATCAGATTGCGTCGGAAAGCGTCATTCCAGGCCGCGTGAGATTCCGGCAAGGCAGCTACGGCCTTGCGAAAGGCATCGATGGCCTCCTCAAGCTTCCCTCGACGACGCAGGCTGGTTCCCAGTTCGTTCCAAGCCAGCGCGACCCTGGCATGACGCGCCCCGAAATGCATGCCGTGAATGAGGAGCGCCTCCCGGTGTGCGGCCTCGGCTTCGTCGAGCCGGTCCATCTGCGCGTACAGGTTGCCGAGATTGCCGAGCACGATGCCGACGGAGGGATGGTGCTGGCCTCGGCTGGATCGCAGAGCGTCAATGGATTCGAGGTACAGCGGAAGTGCCGGCTCCAGCGCACCCTGTCTACGCAGGACCATGGCCAGGTCAGCCTTGGCTTCGCCGATACGAGGGTGGGCGTCGGGCAGCCGCAGGGCCATGAGCGCCAAGGATTCCCGCAGCATCCCCTCCGCCTGCGCATGTCTTCCGAGGCCGCGCTCGATCATCGTGAGCTGGTTCAAGCTCGCGGCGATCCGAAGGACATCTGCCCCCGCGGCTCGGCGCAGTTCAAGCGCCTCTTCGCCCAGGGCCTTTGCCTGCTCGGGCAGGTTCTGGCGCCGCTTCAATTCGGCAAACTGGAACAGCGTCTCGGCCACCTGCAGGGACTCGCCCGTGGTGGCGGAGCGCAACAGGCGAAGGGACCTTGCCAGCAGTTCGTCAGGCAGCGCTAGCTCGTTGCCTTCCCCGAGCAGTCGCCCCCGACTCCGGTACACCCGAGCCGCCAGCAATGGCTGTTCCACTTCCAGCCCTTCAGCCAGCGTCTGCGCCTGGGCCAGCAACTCTTCCGCGCGCTGGCGATTGCCCAGGGCCTGGTACACATCCCCCACCGTCAGCAGCAGCTCCGCCCGCACCTCCGGATGCGCGCCCAGCTCGCCTTCGATCTGCGCGAAGCTGCGATCCAGCAGGGCCTGCACGCTCAGGGGCTCGCCGCCGCTGATATCGGGATCGATGCCCTCGAACAGGCGCTGCACCAGGCTTTGCACCTGGCGCGCCTTGGCCGCTTCGGCCTGGGCGCGGTCGCGCTCGCGCTCCAGCGCGCGCGCCTGCAGGTTGAGCGTGACCAGATAGACGCTGAGCAGGCCCAGGGTCAGCACGGCGAAGGCAAGCCCCACCGGATGCCGGCGAACGAAGCGGCCCATGCGATAGCGCCAGGTGTCCGGGCGTGCATGCAGGGTGCGACCCTGGCGCGAGCGGATCAGGTCGTCGATCAGCTCGTCGACCGTGCCGTAGCGGCGCTCCGGCAGCTTCTGCAGGGCCTTGCCGACGATGGTGTCGAGATCGCCGCGAAGGCGCCGGCGCAGCTGGCGCGGCTGCAGGTGGCGACGCAGGGCGAGGTCGGTATCGCCGCTGCCGATGCGCTGGCTGGGTCGCGTGGGGTCCTGTTCGCAGACGATGCGCTCGATCGCCGCGGGTCCGGTGTGGCCGATCCGCTGGGCGCGGTGGCCGCAGAGCAGTTCGTAGAGCAGCAGCCCGAGCTGATACACATCGCTGGCGGTGGTCACCGGCTGTCCTCGCACCTGCTCGGGCGAGGCGTAGTCGGGGGTGAACATGCGCTGCTCGATGCGCGTGGCCAGCGGGTCCTCGCCTTCGCCGTCGCCCAGCACCTTGGCGATGCCGAAGTCGAGCAGTTTCACCCGACCGTCCGGCCGCACCAGGATGTTCGAGGGCTTGAGGTCGCGATGGATGACCAGGCTGCGGTGGGCGTGCGCCACTGCGCGGCAGACCTCGATGAACAGCTCGATGCGGGCCTCGACGCCCAGCCGCTGTCCGTCGCAGTACTGGTCGATGGGGGCGCCGTCGACGTACTCCATCACCAGGTACGGGTGGCCCTGCGCATCGCGGCCGCCGTCAAGCAGGCTGGCGATGCCCGGGTGGTTCAGGCGGGCCAGGATCTGCCGCTCCTGCAGGAAGCGCCGCGCGAACTCGCCGATCGCGAAGCCGCTGCGGATCAGCTTCATGGCGCCGAGCTGTTCGAAACCAGCGTCGATGCGCTCGACCTTCAGCACTTCGCCCATGCCGCCCTGGCCGATCCGCTCCAGGATGCGCCAGCCGCCGATCTGCTCGGGCAGGGCGCTGTCCTCGAAGCCGAGGCTGGCCGACAGGGCAGGGCTGCCCTGTTCGACCGCGGCATCGATCAGGCGCGCGGCTGCGGCGGCATCGAGCGCCAGCGGGTCGGTGTCGGAGGCGCACAGGGCCAGCATCTCCTCGACATCGGCACGCAGCGAGGCATCTTCGATGGCGGCCAGAAAGGCCGGGCGTGCGTCGTCCTCCAGGTCCAGAGCCTGCATCAGCAGGCGATCGATCTCGATGCGGCGGTCGAGGCTCACGGCTCGCCCTGGAAAGCCTTGAGCAGCCAGGCGCGGGCGCGCAGCCAGTCGCGCTGCACGGTGCGCAGGGAGGTGTCGAGCGCGGCCGCGGTTTCCTCCTCGCTCAGGCCGCCGAAGTAGCGGCACTCGACCACCTGGGCCAGGCGTTCGTTGAACTGGCGCAGCTGCTCCAGCGCGAGGTCGACCGCGAGGATGTCCTCGGCCTGCTCGTCAATCGCCGCCAGATCGGGCGTGAGGGTCAGATCGGGCTGGCCGCCGCCGCGCTTGTCGCGGCAGCGCGCGCGGGCGGCGTCGACCAGGATGCGCCGCATCGCCCGGGCGCAGATCGCGAAGAAGTGCGTGCGGCTCTGCCAGTCGACGCCGGTCTCGTCGACCAGCTGCAGCCAGGCCTCCTGCAGCAGGGCGGTGGTCGACAGCGTCTCGCCGCCGAGCCCGTCGCGCCGGCGCTGGCGTTTGGCGATCTCGCGCAGTCGCGCATAGACGATCGGCACCAGCGCGTCGAAGGCAGCGCGCTCGCCGCTGCGGTGGCGCTGCAACAGCTGGGTGATCTCGGCGTCCATGGGCGATCGCGGCTTTGTGCGGTGGCCGAATCATACGGCGGGCGTGGGCCGCGCTGCGGAATGTCGAGGCTGGGCGTGCCGCCGCGCCGCCGTGTTGGCGCCGGCTGTCGTTTTCGCCTCGGCGCCGCGTGTATGCGGTTGACGACGCGCGGTGCAGATCCGACCGCCGGGACGTCGGACCGCATTGACGCATGAGGAGATCCGCCATGAATACGATCCATCTGATCCGCAATGGCCTGCTGCTGGGCCTCGGGCTTGCCGCCAGCGCCGCATCCGCCCAGGTCGAGTACCGCAGCCTCGACCTGCAGGCCGTTTTCGGCAGCGAGCTGGTGCCGGCCAAGTCCAACGTCGAGGTGCGCTGGGAGCACCTCGGCAAGGCCCGCTTTGGCGACATCGACACCGCCGGCGCGGAGTCGCCGCTGCCCGAGACTGGCAAGAACGAGGTCGAGGACCGCCTGAAAGCGATGTCCGCCGAACTGGACGCGCGGCACTGGGTGGCGGTCAATCTGCGCACCGGCGACGAGTACCTGGTCGAACTGCCGCTCGACACTGCGCGCAGCCTGCGCATGCTCTCGGCCAAGGCCGGCTGGGAGCAGGGCGACGAAGGCCCTGCCAACGACTCCGCCGGTGCCCGCGCCGAGGCGCAGATGCCACTGCTGGGCGACGCCAAGGGCTGGAGCAATGGCCATGACAGCCGCACCCGTCGCTTCGACAACACCAGCTATCCCTATCGCGCCATGGGCCAGATCGGCGGCGGTCTTGACTGGGGCTGCTCGGGCACCCTGGTCGGGCGTCGCCACGTGCTGACTGCCGCCCACTGCCTGTTCGGCTGGATCGAGCAGGACGACGGCAGCTTCGAGGGCACCTGGACCCTGGGCGGGCGCTTCCGTGCAGGCCGCGAGGGCAGCTGCAACAACGCCAGCTGCGAGCCCTACGGCGAACAGCAGGGCGTGTGGTACTACACCCCGGCCGCCTGGCGCGCCAGCCGCAACGCCTGGAACCACGACTACGGCCTGATCGTGCTGGACGGCACGCCGGGCAGCCAGACCGGCTGGCTGGGCTATGCTGCGATCGCGCAGGGTTCGCTGGAGGACTATTGCGACAAGGTGCCCTTCGGCCCCGGCTACCTCGGCGGTCAGTGCTACAACCGCGGCTATCCGGCCTGCGGCTTCAACGAGGCGCCGCTGGAATGCCGCGTCAACAACAGCCTGCAGGGCTGGGCCTACCAGGACACCAAACCCTGCGAGATCGGCAGCTTCGGCAGCAACGGTGCGGACGGCTGGGCGGCGCGCTTCTCCACCAACTGCGACCTGAGCCGCGGCCACTCCGGCTCGGCAGTGTTCACCGATGCCTGGAACGGTTCGGGGCATGTCGTGTTCGGCGTGGTCAGCACGCAGAGCTGCACGACCTGCACGTCAGGCGACGTGTACGTCAACGGCATCCGCCGCGTGACGCCGGAAGTGCTCGACATGATCGCGTACTTCAAGGCTGACAAGCCGTAAGGGCGGCTGCTGTTCTCAGGCCGGTCATCTCCGCGCAGGCAGGGATGATCGGCCTCTTCGCGAGGCGCGTGGGCAGGTGTCTTTGCACGGCCGACAGACCCCAGCCCACGTACGCTCTTCCCGAATCCCGAATCCCGAATCCCGAATCCCGAATCCCGAATCCCGAATCCCGAATCCCGGCCCTCACCCCTGGTGCCGCAGCGCCTCGATGGGGTCGAGCTGGGCGGCCTTGCGCGCCGGGTAGTAGCCGAAGAACAGGCCGGTGGCCACGGCGAAGCCGGTGGCGAGTGCGATCACCTGCAGGTTGAGCTCGACGGGCAGGGCGCCAATGCGGCCCGCCAGCAGGGCACCCGCGATGCCGATGGCGATGCCGATGATGCCGCCCCCCAGCGAGATCATCATCGCCTCGGCCAGGAACTGCCGCTGGATCTCCTTCGGGCCGGCACCGACCGCCATGCGCAGGCCGATCTCGCGGATGCGTTCGGTGACCGAGACCAGCATGATGTTCATGATGCCGATACCGCCGACCACCAGCGAGATGCCGGCCACCGCGCCAAGCAGCATCGACATGAGCCGCGTCGTCTCGTTGCGCGCGCTCACCAGCTGGGTCAGGTTGCGGACGATGAAGTCGTCCTCCCCGCCGGGCGGGATCCTGTGGGTCTCCTTCAGCACGGCGTTGAGGTCGGCCTCGACCTGGGCCATGTCCTTGGACGAAGCCGTACCGACGACGATGCCCTGCACCGTCCCCGGCGGCAGCTGCATCTGGCCCATCAGGCGACGTCGCGCAGTGTCCAGCGGCACGAACACGGTGTCGTCCTGATCGCCGCCCCAGCCGCTCTGGCCCTTCGGATTGGCCACGCCGACGACAGTGAAGGGCACGCGGCCGATGCGGATCGTCGCGCCGATCGGGTCGTCCTCGCCGAACAGCTTCTCGCGCACGGTCTGGCCCAGCACCACCACGGTATCGGTGCCCTCGAAGCCGGCCAGCTCGGCCTCGTCGCCGGCCGCCAGCGTCCAGTCGAGGATGCGGAAGAAGTCCGGCTGCACGCCCTGCCACTGGGTGCTCCAGTTCTGCTCGGCCTGGATCACCTGCGCGCTGCCGCGCACCGTGGCGCTGACGAAGCGCGCGCCGGGGATGCGCTCGCGGATGGCTTCGACGTCGTCCATGCTCAGCGAGAAGACGCTGCCGGCGCCCATCCGCACCGCGCCCTGCCGGCCCCAGTTCGGCATGACGTCGATCCGGTTCGAGCCCAGCCGCGAGATGGTCTGGTCGAGCTGGGCCTGGGTGCCCTGGCCGACCGAGACCATCACGATGACCGCGGCGATGCCGATGATCACGCCGAGCGCGGTGAGCGTGCTGCGCAGCCAGTTGCCGCGCAGGGCGAACAGGGCCATGTACAAGATGTCGCGGAAGCGGACCTGGCCGGGCACGGCGAAGGCCTTCGGAGGATTGGGGCTCATCGCGGCAGCTCCTTCAGTTCGCCATCGTGCATCGACAGCACGCGATCGGCGCGCGCCGCGACTTCCGGGTCATGGGTGATCAGCACGATCGTATGCCCCTGCGACTGCAGCTGCTTGAACAACTTCAGGATCTCCTCGCCGGTGCGCGAGTCGAGCGCGCCGGTGGGCTCGTCGGCGAGCAGGATCGGCGCGCGGTTGATGAGCGCACGGGCGATCGCCACGCGCTGCTGCTGTCCGCCCGAGAGCTCGCTGGGGCGGTGCTTGCCGCGCTCCGCAAGGCCCACCTCGGCGAGCGCCTGCTGGGCGCGCTCCCGGCGTTCCTGCGGCGGCACGCCGGCATAGGTCAGCGGCAGCATCACGTTGTCCAGCGCCGACATCCGGCTCAGCAAGTGGAAGCCCTGGAACACGAAGCCGATCTTCTCCAGGCGCAGGCGCGCGCGGCCGGCGGCGTCGAGTTCGGCGACATCGACGCCGTCGCACAGGTAGCGGCCGGCGCTCGGCGAGTCGAGGCAGCCGATCAGATTCATCAGGGTCGACTTGCCCGAACCGGAGGGACCGATGATCGCGACGAATTCGCCATGGGCGATGTCGAAGCTGACGCCGCGCAGGGCCACGACCTCGGCGGCGGTGCCCTCGGCGTAGACCTTGCGCAGGTGCTCGCAGTGGATGACGGGCGTCGCAGCCGTCATGCGCCGCCCTCGCTACCGGTGATGACCTGCGCGTCTTCCGCCAGCGCGCGGCCGACGATCTCGGTGTGGCTGGAGTCTGACAGCCCGGCCCGCGCCTGCACGGCGACGGGCCTGCCTTCGCGCAGCACGTACAGCGTGACCGGGCGCGCGTTCAGCAGTTCGTTCAAGGCCGCGTCGAACTGCTGGCGCTGTGCCTCGTCCAGGGTGCCGAGGAAGCCCGCATAGCCTTCCTTGACGCGCGCCGCCATGCCGGCGGCGATCTGCGCCTGGCTGGGCGCACTGCCGCCGGCCATCATGAAGCCGCCTCCGCCGCCTGCACCGGCCTGGGCCATCCGCTGCTGGACCTGCTGGCGCATGCGCTCGGCGCGCTCGCGTGCTGCCGTGGCGTCGGCATCAAAGGCGGCGCGCTGCTCGGGCCTGAGCTCCATCGTCTGCACCAGGCCTGCCAGCTCTTCGCCGAGATTGCCGCCGCTGAACAGGCGCGCCATCGGATTCTCGGGCGGCGCATCCGCCGGCTTGAAGCGCAGCGCGGCATTCGGCACGCGCAGCACCCCGCGGCGCTCGCTGACCTCGATGCTGGCATTCGCGGTCATGCCCGGCAGCAGGCTGAAGTCCGGGTTGTCGACCGCGATGATCACCGGGTAGGTGATGACGTTCTGGGTGTTCACCGCCGACAGCCGCACCTGCTTCACCTCGCCGCGGAAGTCGCGGCCCGCGAACGCGTCCACGCTGAAGCGCACCGGCTGGCCGGCGCGGATCTGGCCGACGTCGCTCTCGTCCACGCTGAGCTCGATCTGCATCTGGCTCAGGTCCTCGGCGATCTGGAACAGCACCGGCGACTGGAAGCTGGCGGCCACGGTCTGGCCGGGTTCGGCGGTGCGGCTCAGGACCACGCCGTCGACCGGCGAGCGGATGACCGTGTAGGTCAGGTCGAGCTCGGCGTTGGCGACATTGGCTTCCGCCTGCTGGATCTGCGCGCGCGCCGAGGCGACGCGGGCGATGGCCTGTTCGCGCGCCGCCACCGCGAGGTCGACCTCCGCGCGCGAGACCAGCTGGCGCCCGGCCAGCTCCTGCTTGCGGTTGAAGTCGGCTTCGGCATTGCGCTGCGCGGCCTGGGCCTCCTGCAGGCTGGCTCGTGCGCTGGCAAGGGCCGCACGGGTCTGGGTCAGCCGGGCCTCGAAGTTGGCCGGATCGATGCGAGCCAGCACCTGGTCGCGTTCGACCCGATCGTTGAAGTCCACCAGCACTTCGAGGATCTGCCCTGACACCTGCGAACCGATATCGACTGTCGACAGCGCTTTCAGCGCGCCCGTCGCGGAAATGGCCACGCGCAGGTCGCCGCGGTCAGCGGCCGTTGTGCGGTAGCTCGGAGCCTTGCCCTCGTCCCGGGCGAACCAGTAATAGCCCCCCGCGAGAACGCTGGCGAAAACAGCGGCATAAACGAACAGGGCGGGGCGGAGGCGGCGGGGAGCGGCGGAGCGCGAAGTCATGCGGCCAAGATCTCGGGTCAGGGAGCGGGAAGGGAGCGGTAAGGGACGAAACGCGCGGCGGGACATATCCCGTCGGACCGCGCTGCGACTGCGGCAGGCGTCTTCAGGTTCCTGAAGGGTGCGGTCTGGCGGGCGATGCGGCCATGCCCGATGGTCATGGCGGGCGCCCAGGCCCACATGCCCGCGGCTGCTCCGCAAGGTTTGGTTGTGGCCAAACCCCCGTGTGGACTACACTTTCGCGCCCCTTGAGCCCGGTGCGTCGCGAACGCACTGCCTGCAGGGCGGCATCCACACTCCCACCACGGCGGTCCTCGCGGTGCACCGCGTGTGCAATAGCGCACGTAATGCGGTGTTCCTGCGGTTCCCGCATCCAAGAGGTTTCACATGTCCATCGACACCCAGAAGATCATCGAAGAATTCAAGCGCGGCGAAGGCGACACCGGCTCCCCGGAGGTCCAGATCGCCCTGCTGTCGGCACGCATCGAGATGCTGACCGGCCACTTCAAGGTCCACAAGCTTGACCACCACGGCCGTCGCGGCCTGATCCGCCTGGTCAACCAGCGTCGCAGTCTCCTGAGCTACCTCAAGGGCAAGGACGTTGAACGCTACAAGACGCTCATCGAGCGCCTCGGCATCCGTCGCTAATCCCAAAGGGGAAGTACAACGTGGCGAAAGTAACCAAGACTTTTCAGTACGGAAACCACCAGGTCACGCTGGAGACGGGTGAAATCGCCCGCCAGGCCGGCGGTGCGGTCCTCGTCAAGATGGCCGACACCGTCGTGCTGGTCACGGCAGTTGCCAACAAGGGCCTGCGCGACGGAATCGACTTCTTCCCGCTGACGGTCGACTACCAGGAGAAGTTCTACGCCGGCGGCAAGATTCCCGGCGGCTTCTTCAAGCGCGAAGGCCGACTCACCGAGAAGGAGACGCTGACCTCGCGTCTGATCGATCGTCCGCTGCGCCCGCTGTTCCCGGAAACCTTCCGCCATGAGGTCCAGGTCATCGCAACGGTGATGTCCATGAACCCCGAAGTGGACGGTGACATCCCGGCGCTGATCGGCGCTTCCGCCGCCATGTGCCTGACCGGCGTGCCCTTCGCAGGCCCGATCGGTGCGGCGAAGGTCGGCTACAAGAACGGCCAGTACCTGCTGAACCCGACCGCCAGCGAGCTCGCCACCTCCGATCTGGAGCTTGTCGTCGCCGGCACCAAGGACGCGGTGCTGATGGTCGAGTCCGAGGCCAAGCTGCTGTCGGAAGAGGTCATGCTGGGCGCGGTGATGTACGGCCACCAGCAGCTGCAGACGGTGATCAACGCGATCAACGAGCTGGTCGCCGAAGTCGGCGTCAGCCCCTTCCCCTGGACCGCGCCGGCGCCGGCCACCTCGTTCATCGACGCCATCAAGGCGGCAGTGGGCGATCGCCTGGAGAAGGCCTACGGCATCCGCGTGAAGTCGGAGCGTCGCGACGCGATCAACGCGCTGAAGAAGGACGTGCTGGCCGCGCTGGAGCCGCAGTTCGAAGCGAACGGCTGGACCGCCAAGCAGTTCGGCGCCGAATTCGGCGAGCTGGAATACAGCACGATGCGCGCCATGGTGCTGGCCACGCGTTCGCGCATCGATGGTCGCGACCTGACCACCGTGCGTCCGATCGCCGTGCGTACCGGCGTGCTGCCGCGCACCCACGGCTCGGCCCTGTTCACCCGCGGTGAGACGCAGTCGATCGTGGTGGCCACCCTGGGCACCGCGCGCGACGGCCAGATCATCGATGCGGTGTCGGGCGAGTACAAGGAACACTTCCTGTTCCACTACAACTTCCCGCCCTACTGCACCGGCGAGACCCGTCCGATGATGGGCCCGAAGCGTCGCGAGATCGGGCATGGCCGACTGGCGAAGCGCGGCGTGCTGGCGGTGATGCCGTCGATGGAAGAGTTTCCCTACACCATCCGCTGCGTGTCGGAAATCACCGAGTCGAATGGTTCGTCCTCGATGGCTTCGGTGTGCGGCTCCTCGCTGGCGCTGATGGACGCGGGCGTGCCGATCAAGGCGCCGGTGGCGGGCATCGCCATGGGCCTGATCAAGGAAGGCGACTCCTTCGCCGTGCTGTCCGACATCCTGGGTGACGAAGACCACCTCGGCGACATGGATTTCAAGGTCGCGGGCACCGAGACTGGCATCTCCGCCCTGCAGATGGACATCAAGATCCAGGGCATCACCGAGGAGATCATGAAGATCGCGCTCGACCAGGCGAAGGCCGGCCGACTGCACATCCTTGGCGAGATGAACAAGGTCATCAACGCGCCGCGCGCCGAAATGAGCGAGTACGCCCCGCGCCTGCTGACGATCAAGATCCACCCGGACAAGATCCGCGAAGTGATCGGCAAGGGTGGCGCCACCATCCAGGGCATCACCAAGGAAACCGGCACCCAGATCGATATCCAGGATGACGGCACCATCGTCATCGCGTCGGTCAATGCCGCCCAGGCGCAGGCCGCCAAGGCCCGCATCGAGCAGATCACGTCCGACGTGGAGCCGGGCCGGATCTACGAGGGCAAGGTCGCCAAGCTGATGGACTTCGGTGCGTTCGTCACCATCGCTCCGGGCAAGGACGGCCTCGTCCATGTCTCGCAGATCTCCTCCGAGCGCGTCGAGAAGGTGTCCGACAAGCTGAAGGAAGGCGACATCGTCAAGGTCAAGGTGCTGGAAGTCGACAAGCAGGGCCGCATCCGCCTGTCGATGAAGGCCGTGCTGGAGGAAGGCGGCGAGTAATCGCGGCCGTCTGCAGCATCGAATGTCGCGAAAGGCGGGCCCCGTGCCCGCCTTTCGCGTTTCCGGGCTCAGGGCCTGGATTAGAATCCGCATCCATACTTGCCCGTACGGAAACACCCGATGCGCATCACCCCGCGCCGACTGCGCTGGATCTTCAACCTGTGGCCGCCCTTCCTGTTCGCCGGCATCCGCGTCGAGCACATCGCCGAGGACTGGAGCCGCGCACGCGTGCGCATGGACCTGCGCTGGTACAACCGCAACTACGTGCGCACCCACTTCGGCGGCAGTCTGTTTGCGATGACCGATCCGTTCTGGATGCTGCTGGCCATGGAAGCGCTTGGCCGCGATTTCATCGTCTGGGACAAGGCCGGCGAGATCGAGTTCGTCAAACCCGGCCGTGGCCGCGTGCGCGCCGAATTCCACCTGGAGCCGGAGATCGTTCTGCGCCTGCGCGAACAGGCGCAGCGCGAGCGCCGCGTCCTGCACTGGTTCGAGACCGACGTGGTCGACGAGCAGGGCGACACCGTGGCCAGGGTGCGCAAGCAGCTGTACATCCGCCGCAAGCGCGACGCGGCGTGAGGGCGGCGAGGCTCGCGGTCGGCCGCGCGCTCGCCTATCCTCGCGGCTCCTCCGGCTCAGCGTGCCCGCCCCATCCATGAGTTCCGACCCCGCTGACGCGCAGACCGCGACCGACGGCCTGCCGCAGATCCACGGCTACCGCCTGCTGCGTCCGCTGGGGCGCGGCGGCATGGCCGTGGTGTACCTGGCGGTGCAGCTCTCGTTGGACCGCGAGGTCGCAATCAAGGTGATGGCGCAGGAGGCCAGCGTCGACGCCGAGCGTGCCGAGCGCTTCGAGCGGGAGGCGCGCATCATCGCCCGGCTCGAGCACCCCAGCATCGTCGGCATCCACGAGGTCGGCCGCACGCTCGATGGACGCCCCTACTACGTCATGCCCTACCTGGCCCGCGGCGATCTGGCGCAGCGCGACCTGAGCGCCGACGAGGACCAGGCCATCGACGTCCTCAGCGCCCTGCTGGATGCGCTGGGCTACGCGCATGCGCGTGGCATCGTGCATCGCGACGTCAAGCCCGAGAACGTACTGTTCGACAGTGGCGGCCGGCCACAGCTGGCCGACTTCGGCATCGCCCTGTCGCGGCGCAGCGTCAACGCGCGGATCACCAGCGACGGATTGGCGATGGGTTCGGGCGGCTACATGAGCCCCGAGCAGTCGCGCGGCGAGGACGTCGACGGCCGCGCCGACCTCTACAGCCTCGGCGTGCTCACCTACGAACTGCTGACCGGCGAGCTGCCGTTCCGCGCCAGTGATGCGCTGACCCTGGCGCTGATGCACGCGCAGAGCCCAGTGCCACGGCTGCCGCCCGCACTCTCGCACTGGCAGGCCTTCATCGACCAGGCCATGGCCAAGGACCCACGCCGTCGCTTCCGCAATGCGCACGCCATGCAGCGGGCGCTGGATGCGTTGGCCGCACGCTCGCTGTCTGGATTCAACCTGCGCCGGATCTGGCTGCAGGCGCGCGCACGGCCGCTGCGTTCGCCGCCGGTGCTGCTGCTCGCAGGCGTGTGTCTCAGCCTGCTGTTCGCAGCCCTGCTGCGCGACTGGCAGGGGGCGGCCGAGGTGCCGTCTGAGCCAGCGCAAGTCGCTGCTGCCGGTCCTGCGCTGGATGCCGGAGCGCTGGAAGCGATCCAGCGCCGCATGGACGAGGCCGCGCTGCAGCTGGCGCGCGGAGAGCTGGTCACGCCAGCGGGCGGCAACGCGGCCGAAAGCTACCTGGCGGTGCTGCAGGCGGATCCGGCGCGCGAAGACGCGCGCGCAGGGCTCGACGCGGTCTTCGACGGACTCTCGCAGCGCGCGGTCGCAGCCTTGGGCGAGGGCAGGGACGAGGAAGCCCTGCAGCGCGTCGAAGAAGCCCGCCTGCTGGCCGACAGCGCGCGCCTGCACGCGAGTCCCGGGTGGCAGCGCTTCACCGGCTCACTCAGTGCGCTCATGCGCGAGCGGGTGGAGGCCAATCTCGCCGCCCTGGATCGCGAGGCGGCCGAGCTGATGCTGCGGCGCTGGCGCGAACTGGGCGGCGCTGGCCCCGAAGTCGAGGCACTGGCGGACCGCATCGCGGGCCTGCCGGCCGCGGGTCTGCCGATGTCGGATGCGGCCGGGCCCCCGCTGCTGTTTGTTCCGGCCAGCCACGGCAATTCGCGCCTGCAGCGGCCCTTCGCGATGATGCAGCACGAGCTCACCCGCGCCGAGTATGCGCGCTTCGTCGTCGCCACCCGGCGCGATGCCTCGCCCTGCAGGCGGCGCGACAGCCTGCTGCCATCGCCCTTGCGTCGGCGCTGGAACGATCCCGGCTTTGCCCAGGGCGAGGACGAGCCGGTGGTCTGCATCAGCCACGCCGATGCGCGCGCCTATGCGGAGTGGTTGAGCGCGCGTACCGGCGCCCGCTATCGCCTGCCCACCCTCGGCGAGTGGCGCCACGCAGCGCGGGCAGGCCAGCAGCAGGCGCGCTGCGGCCAGGCCAACCTTGCCGAGCGCGACGGCTGCAGGGATGGCGTGCGCAACACCGCCAGTGCGCGCCGTTTCTCAGTGGACGCGGGCGGCTTCGCCGACTTCTCGGGCAATGTCGCCGAGTGGACCAATGATTGCGCCCGAGGCTCCAACTGCGAGCGACGGCTGGTCGCCGGCGGCTCCTGGCGCGACTCCTTCGCGACCAATCTGCTGCTCGCGGTCGCCGAGGCCGAAGGCGCGCGCGGCTACGACGATGTCGGACTGCGGCTGGTCCGCGAAGTCGACGCCAGCAACCTGCCGGCGGTCGCGCGCTGAGCGGGTCGCCTGATTCGAAACCAGCACCGTCGCCAGCGCGACGGAAGCCCTCCTACTGATCCTGGTCAAACATGCCTGACTCGAAGAGCTTTCCGCCGCTCGGCCCGGAACCCGGGCCGGCCCCGCACAAGCGCCACAACCTGCACATCCAGCGCTACCTGATCACCGGCCTCCTGACCGTGTTTCCGCTGTGGTTGACCTGGGTGGTCTTCGAGTTCCTCCTGCGCCAGCTCTCACGCCTGGGCGCGCCGATCGTGGACGCGCTGATGCTGGCCCTGGTGGCGGTGTTCCCGAACGTCGAACGCCTGTTCGACATCGGCTCACTGCGCTTCACCCTGGCCGTGCTGCTGACCCTGTTCAGCCTCTATGGCCTTGGCTGGCTGGCCAACCGGGTGGTCGGCAAGCGCCTGCTCGCCAGCCTCGACGCGCTGATCGACCGCATCCCCCTGGTCAAGGCGATCTACGGCGGCACCAAGAAGCTGCTGTCGGTGCTGCAGACCAAGCCGGACGGCGCCCAGCGCGTGGTGCTGATCGACTTCCCCCACGACAAGATGAAGGTCATCGGCTTCGTGACCCGGGTGATCCGCGAGGAGGGCACGGGGCGCGAGCTGGCTGCGGTCTATGTGCCCACCACGCCGAATCCGACATCGGGCTATCTCGAGATCGTGCCGGTCGAGTACCTGACACCGACCGACTGGACCGTGGACCAGGCGATGGCCTTCATCATCTCGGGCGGTGCGGTCAGCCCCGACGAGATCCCCTTCAAGCGACCGGCACCGGAGTCTCCGCGGGCATGAGCCATCGCAGCCAGCGTCTGTTCGTAGTGCTGACGGGCTTCTTCGTCGCCAATGCCATCCTCGCCGAACTGATCGGGGTGAAGATCTTCGCGCTCGAGGACACCCTCGGTCTCGCGCCCTTCAACTGGAATCTGTTCGGCCAGAGCGGCTCGCTCAGCTTCACGGCCGGCGTGCTGCTGTGGCCGGTGGTGTTCGTGATGACCGATGTCATCAACGAGTACTTCGGCCCGCGCGGCGTGCGCTTCGTGTCCTGGCTGACCGTCGGGCTGATCCTCTACGCCTTCCTGTTCGCCTACGCGGCGATCGCGCTGGCGCCGGCCGGCTGGTGGCGCGAGGCGGGCGCGGAGCAGGGCGTGCCTGACCTGCAGGCGGCCTTTGCGGCGATCTTCGGCCAGGGCCTGTGGACCATCGGCGGTTCGGTGACGGCCTTTCTGATCGGCCAGCTGATCGACGTGGCGGTGTTCCAGAGGATCCGCCGGCTGACCGGCGAGCGCTGGATCTGGCTGCGCGCCACCGGCTCGACCCTGGTTTCGCAGTTCTTCGACAGCTTCATCGTGCTCTACATCGCCTTCGTCATCGGGCCGCAGCGGTGGCCGATCGATCTCTTCCTGGCAGTCGGCACGGTCAACTACCTGTACAAGTTCGGCGCAGCACTCGCCCTGATCCCGCTGCTCTATCTCGCGCGACTCGCGGTCAGGCGCTGGCTGGGCGCGGAAGAGACCGTGCGCCTGCAGGCCGAGGCTGCGCGCGGCTGATCAGTTGCGCGGCCGGGTCTCGATGCCCTGCGCTTCCAGGGCGCGGGCGGCAGCGCCGAGGTCTGGTGGCGCGGGCAGGGCGACGCCGGGTTCGGCAGGCGTGTCCGCGCTCGGGCGGTCGCCCGCAGGATCGGCCGGAATCTCTTCAGCCGGAATCGCTTCGCCGCCGGCGCTTTCGGCGCCAAATGCGTCGGAGCGCCGTGCGGCGTCCTCGGCGGCCTTGTTCATGATGATGATGCTGATCCGACGGTTGATCGGGTTGGTCGGCTGGTCGCGGTCGAACAGCACCGACGACGACAGCCCGACCACGCGCGAGACCTTGGCCTCGGGCAGGCCGGCGCGCACCAGCTCGCGCCGAGCCGCGTTGGCGCGATCGGCCGAGAGTTCCCAGTTGGAATAGCCGAACGGATTCGCGTAGGGCGTGGTGTCGGTGTGGCCGGACAGGCTGATCCGGTTGTCGACGCTGTCGATGTAGGGCGTGAGCTCGCGCAGGATGTCGCGGGTGTAGTTCTTGAGGGTCGCGCTGCCGCTGTCGAACATCGGCCGGTTCTGCTCGTCGACGATCTGGATGCGCAGGCCTTCCGGGGTGATATCGAGCAGAAGCTGGTCCTTGAAGGGCTGCAGGGCCTGGCTCTTCTCGATCGCGGCCTCCAGCTGCCGCTTCAGCTCGTCCAGCTCACGCCTCTCCTCCTCCTCGGCGATGCGCTTGGCCTCCTCGGTTTCCGGCACTTCCCGCACCTCGCCGATCCGCGGGCCCTCGCCATCCATGGTCGGCGAGACATTCGCCGGGCCGATCGGCACCGGATTGGTGGCGGCGCCGCCGGCCCCCATCGCCGCTGGTGGCGGCGCCTGCGAAGCGCCGCGCAGCACGCTGGGGTTCTTGAAGTACTCGGAAATGCCCGACAGCTTTTCCTCGGGCAAGGACACCACCAGCCACATGACCAGGAAGAAGGCCATCATCGCTGTCACGAAGTCGGCGTAGGCGACCTTCCAGGCGCCGCCGTGGTGGCCGCCGCCGCCCTTCTTGACCCGCTTGATGATGATGGGCTGCTGGGCCTCAGCCATGGCCGTGCCCCGGTCGCCGCGTCGCGCAGTTCATCGCGGCAGGCTTCACTTGGCGGCCTTCAGTTCGGCTTCCAGATCCTGGAAGTTCGGGCGTACGTCGCTGAAGAGCAGCTTGCGTGCGAACTCGATGGCGACCTGCGGCGGATAGCCGCGCAGGTAGGCGATCAGGGCCATCTTGACGATCTCGAAGGGCTTGCTGTCCTCGTCGGCGCGAGCGCCCAGCGCATTTGCGACCGGACCGACATAGCCGTAGCCGAGCAGGATGCCGAGGAAGGTGCCGACCAGTGCCGAGGCGACCTTCTGGCCAATCACCGCGGGCGGCGCATCGCCGACGATGCTCATCACCTTCACGATGCCGAGCACGGCGGCGACGATGCCGAAGGCAGGCAGCCCGTCGGCCACGGTCTGCAGGGCGTGGCTGGGGGTATGGGCTTCCTTGTGATGGGTTTCCAGCTCGACTTCGAGCAGGCCCTCCAGCTCGTGCGGCGCAAGGTTGCCGCCGATGATCAGGCGCAGGCAGTCGGTGGTGAAGTCGAGCAGGTGGTGGTCCTCCAGCACCTTCGGGTACTTCTGGAAGATCGCGCTGTTGGTCGGATTCTCGACGTGGTCCTCGATCGACATGAGGCCGTCCTTGCGGATCTTCTGCAGGATCTCGTAGAGCAGCTTGAGCAGGTCGATGTAGTCGGCGCGCTGGAACTTGGCGGGCTTGAGCAGGGCGAGCGTGCCGCCGATCGTGGACTTCAGGGTCTTCATCGAATTGGCCACCACGAACGCGCCGAACGCGCCGCCGCCGATGATGAAGAGCTCGACCGCGGCGGCCTCCGCCACCGTCATGATGTTGCCGCCGGCCAGCATGAAGCCGCCAAACACGCAGAGGGTCACGAGAATGGCGCCGACGATGATGAGCATGCAGAGGTCCGGATGGCAGCAGGGGCGGGGTGGGCACGACGGTTGCAGCGCCGAAGCGCGCGCACGGGCAGGACGCCGTCCTCCCCAGCCGCGCGACGAGGGCGGCAATGCAGAATCTGTTCCCATCGGCTGACGACAAATTGACGCAGGCGTCCGGCGCGCCCGCGCTTGAGGCGCTGCCGCGCGCCAGCCTGCAGAGCATCCTGACGCGTGCGCTGGGCGCGTTCGGCTTGCTGCCCGTGCTCCTGCTCGGTCTGGTCGCCGGCGTGGGTGACTACCTGGTCCGCCTCAACCACGCCGAATCAACGCTTGCCGCCGCGGTCACCTCGGCCAGCTCGGACCTCGATCTGTTCCTGACCGCACATCGCAGCGCAGTCAGCCAGCTCGCGGCGGAGTTCGCGCGCTCGCCGGGTGACGAGGACGACCTCGTGCAGCGGCTGGAGCGAACCCGCCGCGCGTTTCCCGGGCTGTTGACCATGCTGGTGACCGATGCGCAGGGGCGCGTGCTGGCAGGCTCCTTCGACAATCGCACCGGGATCGACCGCTCGATCTGGCATGCGGTGGATGTCTCCGACCGCGCCTACTTCCAGCTGCCGCGCGATCGCGGCGAGCCTGTCGTCAGCGACGTGTTCCAGGGCCGCGGCTTCGGCGACGACGCGTTGAGCGCGGTGGCCGCGCCCGTGGTCGATGAGGAGGGGCGTTTCCTGGGCATCGTCCAGGGTTCGATCCGCCTTGCCGATCTGGGCATCGCGTTCGGTGCTGCCGCCCACACCCAGGGATCGAGCCTGGTCATCCTCGACCCTGCCGGACGTATCGCCTATGCGAGCGAGGCGCTGGGCCTGGAGCCCCTGTCGGCGGCGCCCGACGGACTCAGCCGGGAGGTGCCGGTGGCCATGCCACTGTTCACGCGGCCGCAGATCCCGGCCCTGCCGGCCGGGGACACCCTGGTACTGGAGCGCGTCACCGCGCTCGGCTGGCGGGTGCTCGCGCTGATGCCGCGGCAGGTCCTGCTGCAGCGGACCCTGCTCGATCTGGCCGTGGCGATGGTCGGACTGCTGGCGATGGCTGCGCTGGCCCTGGTCGCCGGCCGCCGCTTTGCGCGCCGCTTCCTGCGGCCGCTGGAGGACATCACCGTGCGCATGGACCGCCTGTCACTCGCGGGTCATCCCGAGCGTTTCCGCCACCGCAGCGGCCTGCTCGAACTGCAGCAGCTGGAGTCGGCCTTCCTGCGGCTCGGGCAGCGGCTGGGCGACAGCTACCAGCAGCTGCAGCAGGAGTTCGCCAAGGAGTCGGCGCTGCGCTCGGCGCTGGCACAAGCGCAGGTGGAGGCGCAGCGCGCCGAGGGCGAGCTGGATGCGGCGCGGGAGATCCAGATGGCGATGCTGCCCTCGCGCAGCCGGCTCGCGAGCTGGCCGGAGCTGCACATCGGGGCACTGCTTGAGCCGATGCGCGCGGTCGGAGGCGATTTCTTCAATGTGCTGGCCGACGGTCGGGGCGGCTGCCTGTTCTTTCTCGGCGACGTTTCCGACAAGGGTATTCCCGCCGCACTGTTCATGGCCCGCACCATGACCTTGCTTGAGTCCGGCGTCGAGCGCGCGGAGTCGCCGGCCGACATCCTGGCGCGGGTGGGCCGCGCCCTGGCGCGCGACAACCACGGCGGCATGTTCGTCACCGTACTCATCGGCCACATCGCGCTGGACTCCGGAATGCTGCGGCTGGCCAGCGCCGGGCACGATCCGCCGCTGATCCGTCCCGCCTGCGGCTGCGTGGGTCCGGTGCGGATGGAGACCGGCCCCGCGCTCGGCTTCGAGGAGGAGGCCGACTATCCGCAGGTAGCCGTCCAGCTGCAGCCGGGCGATCTCATGCTGGTGTTCACGGATGGCCTGAGCGAGGCCGAGGACGCCGCGGGCCAGGCCTTCGGGGAAGCGCGCATCGTCAGCGCGCTGCACGCGGTCGGTGACGGCAGCCCGCAGGACTGCATCGATCTGCTGAGTTCGGCCGTGCGCGCACATCGGCAGGGCAGCCCGGCTGACGACCTCACGCTGCTCTGCCTGCAGCGGCCACCGGTCTCGCCGCTGCTGCAGGGGCAGCTGTCCCTGCCTGCCGGCACCGGCGTGTCCTGGCTGCCGCCCCTGTTGGCGTCGCTGGACACCGAACTTTCGTCCGCGGGGCTGGAACCCGAGGCGCTGCACGACGTGCGCCTGATCAGCGAGGAAATCCTCAGCAATGCCCTGACCCATGGTGTCCGGCATGGAGCGGCGGTGGCTGTCACGCTCGACTACCGCCTGCAGACGGATCGCGTCTGTCTGCGCTTTGGCGACGACGGCGAGCCTTTCGATCTTCTGGCACAGAACCTGCCTGACGTGGACGCCAGCATCGAAGAGCGCGGCATCGGCGGACTGGGTCTGCTGCTGGTCCGCGAACTCGGGCGTGACGTGTGCTGGCGGCGGGCCGACGGGCGCAACCTGCTGTCGCTGTGGCTGCAGCGCCCGTCCGCGGCGGGCGCTGCAGTGCCCGCAGGCGGGACGCGTGCAGTCGCGTCTTTTCCAGCTGAACCCGACCCGGTCCAACAGGCCCCACAACGGACGCAGACATGAGTCTAGAGATCCAGATCGAAGCGGCAGAGGGCGCACGCGCCCAGGTGCGGATCCGCGGCCGCCTCGACGGCAGCAACCACCAGGAGCTCGACCGCGAGCTGCTGCCCCTGCTCGAAGATCCGGGCCTGCTGCATCTCGTGCTCGACCTGCAGGCGCTCGACTACATCTCCAGTGCCGGGCTGCGCTCCATCTTTCGCGCGCGCAAGGCGCTGGGCCAGCGCGATGGCCGCGTGCTGGTGGTCAACCCCCAGCCGCAGGTGCAGAAAGTCTTCGACATCGTCAAGGCGGTGCCGGTGCGCGAGATCTTCCGTTCGGTGGAGGAACTCGACAGCTACCTCGATCGCATCCAGGAGAAGGCGCTGGATCCCGACGCGGAGTGATCCTCGTCGCTGGACTTCCCCGCCCCACACGCCGCGCCAACACGGCTGGGGACTATGCTCTACGGCCCATTCCGCTGCGGAGCTTCGTCATGCGATTTCCACTCGCCGTGCTTGCCCTGACCCTGGCGCTCCCCGCCTCGGCCGAAATCGTTTCCCGTGAACTCACCTGGGACGTGGACGGCGTGCCGATGCGCGGCCATATCGTCCATGACGATGCGCAGGCCTCGCGCGGCGGCCTGGTGATGGTGCCGAACTGGATGGGCGTCAATGCCTCGGCGCTGGAGAAGGCGAAGGCGGTCGCCGCGCGTGGCTACACGGTCCTGCTGGCGGACGTCTACGGCGCCGACCTGCGGCCGGCGAACGCTCAGGAAGCCGGGCAGGCCGCACAGGCGATGTACGCCGACCGTCCTGTCCTGCGCGCGCGGGCCAATGCGGCGGTGGACCAGCTGAAGGCGCTGGCGGCCGAAGCACGCTTTCCCGCAGACCGGATCGGCGCGATCGGTTTCTGCTTCGGCGGTGCGACCGTGCTCGAACTCGCCCGCAGCGGCCGCGACGACGTCGATGGCGTGGTCAGCTTCCACGGCAGCCTCGGCACCTCGATGCCTGCAGAAGCCGGTGCAGTAAAGGCCAGCGTGCTGGTGCTGAACGGCGCAGCCGACACCTATGTCAGCGCGGACGAGATCAAGGGCCTGCAGGAGGAAATGACCGCTGCCGGCGCCGACTGGCAGTTCGTCAACTTCGCCGACGCCGTGCACTGCTTCGCCGAGGCCGACGCCAACTCCCCCGGCTGCACCTACCACGAGCGCAGCGCCAAGCGCGCCTACCGGATGATGGACGACTTCTTCGCCGAGGTGTTTTGAGAGCCGGGATTGGGGATTTGGGATTCGGGATTCGACCGAAGGTCGAAGTGCTGCGCGAGATCGCGCGTCGAGGAGACCAGCCGCAATACCGAGGGCTGGGAGCAGCGCTTTGACCATCCATTCCGCCAGGAAGAGGCTGCCTCTCCGTGGGGTCAGATAGCGCTTTTGCGAATCCCGAATCCCGAATCCCCAATCCCGGCCCTTCAGTACTCCCGCTCCACCGAGTACACCGCCAGCCCGCGCAGCGCGGCCAGCTGGGGGGATTCGGGCAGCGTATCTAGGGCGGCGATCGCCTCGTCGGCGTAGGTTCGTGCAATGCGCTGGCTGTACTCGAGACTGCCGCTGGCGCGGATGGCGTCGACGATCTCGGGCAGCGCCCCGGTATCGCCCTGCTCGATCGCAGCCGCCATGCGCGCGCGGGTGTCGGCGTCGACGCGGGTCAATGCATGGATCAGGGGCAGGGTGGCCTTGCCCTCGGCCAGATCGTCGCCGAGGTTCTTGCCGAGCGTGCTGGCATCGGCCGTGTAGTCGAGCACGTCGTCGGCGATCTGGAAGGCGTAGCCGAGCGCCAGCCCGAAGCGCTCCATTGCCGCCTGCTGTGCTTCGGTAGCGCCGGCAAGCAGTGCGCCGAGGCGCGTGGCAGCGGCGAACAGCACGGCCGTCTTGCGCTCGATCACGCGCAGGTAGGCGGCCTCGTCGGTGTCCGGGTTGTGCACGTGCAGCAGCTGCAGCACCTCGCCTTCGGCGATCGCATTGGTGGTGTTGGCGAGAATCCGCATCACCGGCATGCGGTCGAGCTCGACCATCAGCTGGAAGCTGCGCGAGTACAGGAAATCGCCGACCAGCACGCTGGCTGCGTTACCCCACAGGGCATTGGCGGTCTTGCGCCCGCGCCGCAGGTCGGATTCGTCGACCACATCGTCGTGCAGCAGGGTCGAGGTGTGGATGAACTCGATGATGGCCGCCATCTGCAGATGGTCGTTGCCGTGGTAGCCGAGCGCGCGCGCAGCCAGCAGGACCAGCATGGGCCGGAGCCGCTTGCCGCCGGCGGCGATGATGTGTTCGGAGATCTGGTTGATCAGCACGACGTCCGAGGCGAGCCGCTCGCGGATCAGCCGGTTCACGGCCTCCATGTCGGTAGACACCAGGCCCTGGATTTCCGGGAGTCGCAGGGCAGGGCGGGGGCGAGGGGGCAGGACGGCGGCATTCATGCGCTGGATTATAGCGGCGGCTCGGCGTGCAGCCGATGCGAGCCTCGGCAGATTTCCTACACCCGGCCGCGCCGGATTCGCATTCGCGCCGTGGCTGTACCGCGCTGGCGAGGCGCCAAAGCGCAGCCGCTATACTGCGCCTCCACCGGCCGCCGCCATGACGGCGGCCGCCCGCATCCGGCCGCTGGCGCGGCCCAGAAGATCAAAGGACACCGCTCGCATGGCCCGTGGCATCAACAAGGTCATCATCGTCGGCACCCTCGGCGCCGATCCTGAAACCCGCTACACCGCCTCCGGCTCGGCGATCACCTCGATGCGCCTTGCCACCAACGAGAGCTGGACCGACAAGCAGACCGGCCAGAAGCAGGAGCGCACCGAGTGGCACCGCGTGAAGATGTTCGGCCGGCTGGCCGAGATCGCCGCGGAGTACCTGCGCAAGGGCAAGCAGGTCTACGTCGAGGGCAGCCTGCGCACCGACAAGTACACCGACAAGGACGGCATCGAGCGCTACAGCACCGACATCATCGCCAACGACATGCAGATGCTCGGCGGCGCCGGCGGTGAAGGCGGCGGCATGCGCGGTGGCGAGGGCGGCGGCGCACGCGAATCCGGCGGTGGCTACAGCCGCGGCGGCGATCGCCCCGAGCGCGCAGCCCCGCGCGGCAATGCGCCCGCGCCGTCGAGGCAGGCGCCGCCGGACAACGGCTTCGACGACGACGACATTCCGTTCTGAGGAAGCACGGGGCGGGGCCCATGCGCAAGGCCCGCGGCGGGCTGGCCGGTTCAGGCGTCGTCCGCTATAAGTGCCGGGATTCCGACTCCCCCGTGGCCTTCCCTTGTCCGAAGAGATCCTGATCAACGTCACCCCGCGCGAAACCCGCGTCGCGGTGGTCGAAAACGGCATGCTGCAGGAGGTCCACATCGAGCGGGCCTCGCGCCGCGGCTATGTCGGCAACATCTACAAGGGCAAGGTGATCCGGGTCATGCCGGGCATGCAGGCCGCCTTCGTCGAGGTCGGCCTGCAGCGCGCGGCCTTCCTGCACGCCTCCGACATCCTGCGACTGCCAACCGCGCTGCCGCTGCCGCCGGATGGCGACGAACCGCCGCCGCCTTCGCCGACACCGCCGATCTCGGAGCTGGTCCGCGAGGGCCAGGAGGTCGTTGTGCAGGTGGTCAAGGACCCGATCGGCAGCAAGGGCGCGCGGCTGACGACCCAGCTCAGCATTCCTTCGCGCTATCTGGTCCTGCTGCCCTACAGCCGGGTGCTGGGCGTGTCGGCGCGGATCGAGGACGAGGCCGAACGCGCCCGCCTGAAGACGGCGATCGGCGAGCTGTCGAACGGCTCCAGCCTGGGCTACATCGTGCGCACCAATGCCGACGGCCAGTCGGCCGAGGCGCTGGCCGAGGATCTCGCCTATCTCGGCAAGCTGTGGGACGCGATCCAGGCGGGCTCGCAACAAAGCAAGGTCGGCAGCTGCATCTACGAAGACCTCTCGCTGCCGCTGCGCGCCCTGCGCGATCTGCTGCACGACGAGGTGGAAAAGGTGCGCGTCGATTCGCGCGAGACCTTCGAGCGCACCCTGCGCTTCGCCAGCCAGTTCATGCCGGAGCTGGCGCCGCGCATCGAGCACTACCCCGGCGAGCGCCCGATCTTCGATCTCTACGGCGTCGAGGACGAGATCCAGCGCGCCATGCAGAAGGAGGTGCCGCTGAAGTCCGGCGGCTACCTGGTGATCGACCAGACCGAGGCCATGACCACGGTCGACGTCAACACCGGTGCCTTTCTGGGCAGTCGCAATCTGGAGGAGACCGTATACCGGACCAACCTCGAAGCGGCCCAGGCGGTGGCAAGGCAGCTGCGGCTGCGCAACCTCGGCGGCATCATCATCATCGACTTCATCGACATGACCGACGCCGAGCACCGTCGCCAGGTGCTGCGCCAGCTCGAGAAGTCGCTGTCGCGCGACCACGCCAAGACCACGGTCTACGAGTTCTCGCCGCTGGGGCTGGTCGAAATGACCCGCAAGCGCACCATCGACAGCCTGGAGCGCCAGCTCTGCGAGCCCTGCAACGCCTGCGGCGGGCGCGGCACGGTAAAGACGACCGAAACCGTCACCTACGAGATCTTCCGCGAGATCACCCGCGCGGTGCGCCAGTTCGACGCGCAGAAGCTGCTGGTGCTGGCCTCGCCGAAAGTGGTGGCGCGGATCCTGGAGGAAGAGTCCAGTGCGGTCGCCGAGCTGGAGGAGTTCATCGGCAAGACCATCCGTTTCCAGGCCGACGACAACTACGCGCAGGAGCAGTACGACGTGGTCCTGCTGTGAGCCATCCGCTGCGCCGAGCGCTGAAGCGCCTGCGCCGCTGGCTGGGCGTGGCACTGGCGCTGCTGTTGATCTGCGCCGCCGTGCTGGTGGCGCTGGCGCACCAACTGCTGCCGGTGCTGGAGCAGCATCCGCAGGACGTCGCCCGCTGGCTGGAGCAGCGCATCGGCCAGCCGGTGCGGATCAGCGGCGTGCAGGCGCGCTGGACGCGCCGCGGGCCCGTGCTCGACCTGCGCGATCTGCACATCGGCGGAGATCCCGATGGCGCCGGCGGGCTCAACATGGGTTCGGCACGGGTGCGGGTGAACGTCTACACGGGACTGTTCCCGGGCCAGCCGCTGCTCAGCCTGCGTGCGGAAGGTCTCAGCCTGGAGCTTGCGCGCAGCATCGAGGGGCAGTGGCAGGCGCGTGGCCTGCGCGGTGGCGCGGGTCTCGACATCGAGGAGGCGCTTGCCCAGCTGGAGCGGATCGGTGAGCTGGAGCTGTTCGATGGCGCCCTGGTCATCGAGGACCGCTATGCCGATCTCGATGTCCGCCTCGACCGTATCGACGCGCGCCTGCGCACCGTCGGCGGCAGCTTCCGCTTCGCCCTGCGCGTGCACGCCGAGGACAGCCCGCCGCTGCGCCTGACCGGCAAGCTCGATACCCGCCTGCAGGAAGGTCGTCTGCACCTCGGCGCGCGTGCGCTGGACCTGCCGTCCTGGCTGCAGGGCAGCCAGCTGGCAGGCCTGGGGCTCGATTCGGGCCGCGCCGATCTCGACCTGTGGCTGCGCGTGCAGGAAGGGCGGATCGCCGAGGTCGACAGCATCGCCCGCATCGAATCGCTGCGGCTGCGCCCGCGCGGCGCCGAGGCCGACGCGCCGGCCGCCGAACTCGATGCGCTGGAGCTGCAGGCCTGGCTGCAGCGGGAGGCCGATGGCTGGCGCTTGAGCCTGCCGCGCTTCGAGCTGCGTTCCCAGTCCGGTCGCTCGCAAACGGGTCTGGACCTGCGCTGGCAGGATGAACGTCTCGCCCTGCGCCTCGACAGTCTGGAATTCGCGGCCTTCGCCGAGCTGCTGCCGGCGCTGACCACCGTCGATCCGGCGCTGATGGCCTGGCTGCACGAGGCGCAGCCGCGCGGACGCCTGCAGGATCTCGAACTCGGCTGGTCGGGTGGCGAGCGTATCGATTTGCAGGCGCGCCTGTCCGACCTCGGGCTTGCGGCGGTTGGCGCGCGCCCCGGATTTTCGGGATTGAGCGGTCGCATCCACGCGCACGGCGGCCTGCTGGCGGTGGACCTCGATGCGCCGGAGTTCGTGCTCGATGCGCCCGAGAGTCTGCGCGCGCCGCTGCCTGCCGCGCTGTCAGGTGCCTTGACCCTGTGGCGCGATGTCGAGGGCCCGCGCATCGAGCTCACCCCGCTGCGCGTGCAGGGCCCCGACTTCGGCGCGACGATCGAGGGCGCCGCCTGGCTCGACGGCAATGGCCGACGCCCAAGCCTGGATCTGCGCGCGGTGGTCGACCCGGGTCCGATCCGGGCCTCGCACCGCTTCTGGGTGCGCAACCGCATGCCGCCGAAGACCGTCGAGTGGCTGGAGCGCGCGCTGGTCGACGGCGAGCTCGCATCCGGCGTGGCCTTGATCCGCGGTGATCTCGACGACTGGCCCTTCGCTGCAGCCCAAGGGGTTTTCGACGCGCGCGCCGAAGTGCGCGACGTGGTGCTGGACTATCTGCCGGATTGGCCGATCGGCACGCGGGTCGAGGGCTGGGCGCGCTTTCTCAACAACAGCCTCGATGGCGAAGTGTCGGCGCGCGTGTTGGGCGTGCCGGTGACCCGCGCTGCCGGTGGCATCGCCGATTTCGCCGCCCCCGTACTGGCGCTCGACATGGAGGGCGGCGCCGAGGGCGGCCGCCTGCTCGCCCTGCTGCGCGAAACGCCGCTGTGGCGGCGCTTCGGCGAGTACATGCGCGGCCTGAACATCGGCGGGCGCGGCGAGGCGCGGGTGCGTCTGGTGGCGCCGCTGAAGAAGGAGCTGGGCGAACTGGAGCTTGATGGCCAGGTCGACCTGGCCGACGCCGACCTCACCGACAGCCAGTGGGGCCTGCGTTTCGGCGCTGCCAGCGGGCGTGTGCGCTTCACCCGCGCCGGATTCAGTGCGGATGCGCTCGGCGTCCGCTTCGACGGCCAGCCGGCCAGCCTGAGCCTCGCCGCCGGCAGCTTCTGCGCCGAGCCCGGGCACCAGTTCGAGGCCAGTCTCACCGGCAGCTTCAGCCCGGATTCGCTGCTCGCCCTGCGGCCCGAGCTGCACTGGCTTGAGCCCTACCTTGCCGGGCGCTCCGGCTGGACGCTGGACTTCCATGTGCCGACGTCGGGCGCGGCGGCAGAGCCAGCCGGGACCAGTGACGCGAACCAGGCCGCGGACAGGGCGCGGCCGCAGCTGCGCGTACGCTCGGATCTGGCGGGCACCGAGCTGAAGCTGCCCGCGCCCCTGCGCAAGGGCAGCGAAGACGCTCTGCCGCTCGACCTGCGCATCGATCTGCCGCTGGCCGGCGGAGGCCTCGATCTGCGCCTCGGTCGTCTGCTGCGACTGTTGGGTGCGCCCGGCGAGAACGCCGCCGACTTCCGCGGCGTGGCGTCCTTCGGCGCCGAGCCGCCCTTCGATCTGCCTGCGCAGGGGCTGGCCGTGCGCGGCACCACCTCGGTGCTGGATGCGCCGGCCTGGGTTGCGCTGGCGATGGGCGGCGGCGGCCAGGGCATTTCGATCGACAGCATCGATCTCGTCGCCGGCCAGCTGCGCGTGGGCGAACGCGGCCTGCCTGACCAGCGCCTGCAGTTCCGCATCGGCACCGACGGGCAACGCGAGATCCAGCTCGACGGCGACGCGGCGCGCGGCCGCATCGACTGGCCGCTCGATGCCAGTGCGCCGGTGCTGGCGCGCTTCGAGCGTCTGCACTGGCCACCCGGCCCCGAGGAAACGCCCGGCGCACCACCGCGCCGCGTCGACGAGCCCGACCCCACCGCGCTGCCGCCGATCGACCTGCAGGTCGAGGACGCCGCTTTCGGCAAGATCCAGCTGGGGCGACTGGAGCTGCTGACCCGGCGCGGCCCGGATGGCCAGCTGGTGGAAAAACTGCAGGCGCGTTCCGATGACCTCGCGATCGACATCCGCGGCGACTGGAGCCGCAGCCTCACGGGCAGCGAGAGCCGCTTCACCCTTGGCTTCAGCGGCGACGATCTCGGCCGCATGCTGGGCGCGCTGGGCATCACCCCGCTGGTGCAGGGCGGCAAGACCCGCGCGGACATGGACCTGCGCTGGCAGGGTGGCCCCGCCAATTTCGCTTTTGCGGTCGCTGACGGCCAGCTGCGCTTGACGGTGGGCAAGGGCAGGGTGCCCGAACTCGAACCCGGCGCGGGCCGCTTTCTCGGTCTGCTCAGCCTTGCCGAGATTCCGCGCCGCCTGGCGCTGGATTTCAGCGACTTCTTCCGTTCCGGCCTGGCCTTCACTTCGATCGAAGGCAGCTTCCAGCTGGCCGGCGGCAATGCTGTGACCGAGGACCTGCGGATCGACGGCCCGGCGGCCGAGATCAAGCTGCGCGGCCGCACCGGACTCGCCGCGCGCGACTACGAGCTGCAGGTGGAAGTGCTGCCGCGCACCGGCAGCGTGCTGCCCGCGCTGGGCGCGATCACCGCGGGGCCCGCGGGTGCCGCCGTCGGTGCGGTCGCGCAGGCTGTACTGAACGCGCCCATGAAGCAGATGAACCGCACGCTCTACAGCGTCAACGGCAGCTGGGACGAACCGCAGATCGAAGTGATCGACCGCGGCCCCGAGCGCGAGCCGCCACTTCGTCAGCCATAGCAGGCTGTTGAAAAAACAGCCTGCTAGACCGGCCATGGATGGCCGGAGCGACGTATCGAGCGCGTAAGCGCTGGATGCGTCGTGAGGCGGTACGGACCTGCGCCGGACCGCCGACTCAAAAAACGACCGGGAAGGGAGTTTTTCAACAAGCTGCCAGCCTGGGCCCTGGCCCACCGTGACCTCAAGGCTCGCCCCGGTCACGCCGTTCGTCTGGGCGCGATTCGTCTCCCCCTTGCAAGCGTCACCCGCACGCCCGCTTCAACACCTCGCCAAGCCGCCTCGCTTGCGCCTTCACTCCCGCAGCCCCATCCTGCGCCGATGACTACCGCACTCGCCCTCGCCGAATCCCGCCTGCTGGCGCCTGCCGGCCTCGAAGCCCAGCAGCTGGAACACGTTTTCGCACGCCTGATGAGCCCGGGCATCGACTTCGCCGATCTCTACTTCCAGAACAGCCGGCATGAGAGCTGGATGATGGAGGACGGCATCGTCAAGGAAGGTGCACACAGCATCGAGCAGGGCGTCGGCCTGCGCGCGATCAGCGGCGAGAAGACCGGCTTCGCCTACTCCGACGAGATCCGCCTGCCCGCCCTGCTGGAGGCCGCCGGCGCAGCCCGTGCGATCGCCCGTGCCGGGCAGGAGGGCACGGCGCGCCCGCTGCTGCAGTCGCAGGGCCGCAGCCTGTATGCGCCGCTGGATCCGATCGACAGCCTGGACAGCGAGTCCAAGGTCCGCCTGCTGCGCGAGGTGGACGCCTTCGTGCGCAGCGCCGATGCGCGCGTGCGCCAGGTGATCGTCAGCCTGGCGGGCGTGGTCGACACGGTGCTGGTCGCGCGCTCTGACGGCATCCTCGCCGGCGACGTGCGCCCGCTGGTCCGCTGCAACGTGCAGGTGATCGTCGAGCACAACGGCCGCCGCGAGCAGGGCTATGCCGGCGGGGGCGGGCGCTACAGCTACCCCGAACTGCTGCAGGGCGGCCTCGCCTTCGAGTTTGGCCGCGAGGCCCTGCGCCAGGCCCTGGTCAATCTCGACGCCGTCGATGCGCCGGCCGGCAGCATGCCGGTGGTGCTCGGGCCCGGCTGGCCCGGCGTGCTGCTGCACGAGGCCGTGGGCCACGGCCTGGAAGGTGACTTCAACCGCAAAGGCACGAGCACCTACGCCGGCCGCATGGGCGAGCAGGTGGCGTCGAGCCTGTGCACCATCGTGGATGACGGCACGCTCGACGGCCGCCGCGGCTCGCTCAACGTCGACGACGAGGGCTGCGCGACCCAGTGCACCACGCTCATCGAGAACGGCCGCCTGGTCGGCTACATGCAGGACAGCCTCAATGCGCGCCTGATGGGCGTCGCGCCCACCGGCAACGGCCGCCGCGAGAGCTTCGCCCACCTGCCGATGCCGCGCATGACCAACACCTACATGCGCGCCGGCGAGAGCGACCCGGAAGAGATCATCCGCTCGGTCAAGCGTGGCCTGTACGCGCCCAACTTCGGCGGCGGCCAGGTCGACATCACCTCGGGCAAGTTCGTGTTCTCGGCCAGCGAGGCCTATCTGATCGAGGATGGCCGCATCACTGCACCGGTCAAGGGCGCCACCCTGATCGGCAACGGCCCGGAGGCCATGAGCCGGGTCAGCATGGTCGGCAACGACCTCAAGCTCGACGCGGGCGTGGGCATCTGCGGCAAGGACGGCCAGAGCGTGCCGGTCGGCGTGGGCCAGCCCACGCTCAAGATCGAGTCGATGACCGTGGGCGGCACGCGCGCCGGCTGAAACGCCGGCGCGATACGTGGCGGCGGCGCTTTGCGTAAAGTGGCTAGCCTTACTCGCCACGCGCGCCGCGCCGACCTCGCATGAGCACCGAGACACGCCCCGAAGAGCTATCCAGCGGCGCCGAACGCAGTGCGCTCGATGCCTTCCAGTCGGTGCCCGAGCGCAACACGGCGGATGTGATCCTGCGCACCGCGCAGCAACACCACGTGCAGCTGTCGACCATGGCCGACATGAAGGCCAACATCCTGCTGACGGTGTCTTCGATCGTGCTGACGCTGAGCGTCTCGCGGCTCAACGACCCGGATCTGCGCCTGGCGATGGCGGTGCTGGCGGGCTTCACCCTGTTCGCGCTGTTCCTGGCCGTGCTGGCGGTGCTGCCGAAGTACCGGCCGATCCGCATGAAGGATCCGGAAGGGCCGCTGCCGCCGGGCTTCAACCTGCTGTTCTTCGGCCACTTCGCCGAGCTCTCGCGCGAGCGATTCGAGCGCGAGATCGCCAGCCACATGCAGGGGCAGGGCAACATCTACCGGACCATGGCGCGCGATCTGTACGGCCTTGGCTTCTACCTGTCGCGCTTCAAGTACCGCTACCTGCGCCTGTCCTACCTGTTCTTCCTCAGCGGCTTCGTGCTGTCGAGCCTGATCCAGGGCGTGCAGCTGCTTCGCCACTGAAGCTGCACTTCAACCGCCCTGCGGCGCGGATCGCTCGCGGTAGGCGCAGACCAGGCAGGCGTACAGCATCGGGATGCCCAGCGCCGCGGTGAGCAGCCCTGCCAGTGTGCCCAGCAGCGCTGCCGCTTCGGTGCCAAGAACGGTTGCCAGCGTCAGCGGCAGGGCCATCGCCGCGGCAGCGGCGACGCCGTAGACGGTGAGCGGTATCGACAGGAACACCAGCAGACGCCACCACTGTCCGGCCGCAATGGCGCGGCTGCGCTGGAGGCCGCGCACCAGCCCCAGGCCCTCAAGCGCTGCTGCGACAGGCAGGAACAGCAGACGTACCGCGATCCAGGCGATCGGCAGCACCGCCAGCAGGCTGCCGAGCATGCTCAGCAGCAGCGTCGGCACCAGCTCCAGCCCCTGCAGGCCCAGCCAGGCGTTGAAGGCCAGCAGAGGCAGCAGCGGCAGGGCGCAAGCGACGAGATAGAGCGAGGTCGACAGCGCCAGCAACGGCAGGCGCAGTGTCGCCAGACCGAGCGAGCGCAGCGCCTGCGGCGGTTCACCGTGCAGCAGCCCATCCAGAATGCGCAGCTGCGCGCCCGCCAGCCACAGGCTCATCAGTGCGCTGAAGCCCCACCACAGCCAGGTTCCGGACTGCATCAACGGCTCGATGACGGCGAGGCTCGCGCCTTCCGGATCCGCCTGCAGTTCGGCCAGCGTGGGCAGGGCCAGCATCCGCCGCAGTGAGGGCAGGGCGCCGAGCAGGGCCAGCGGCGCAGTCCAGCGCAGGCCGCGCCACCACAGCCGGAAGCCATCGTCGAGAAGGCGCGAGAGCGCATCGATACGGGGAGCGGACATGCGCGGATGATGCCGCAGCGCCGCCTCTGCGACACTGTGCGCATGAGCCCGGACTTGCCCTCCAACACCGAATCCGCGACCCACGTTCGATGCCTGCTGCGGGAGGCCCGCGATCGGCTCACCGGCGATGAGGCAGCGCGCGAGGCCGAGCTGCTGCTGATGCACGCGCTGGGCGTGAGCCGAGCCTGGCTGTTCGCGCATGCCGATGAGCCCGTCGAGCGCTCGCGTGTGGACGACTTCCGCCGGCTGCTGGCGCGGCGCGTGGACGGCGAGCCCGTGGCCTACCTGCTCGGCCAGCGCGAGTTCCATGGCGTGCTGCTCAAGCTCAGTACCGCCACCTTGATCCCGCGGCCCGAGACCGAGCTGCTGGTCGAGCTGGCGCTTTCGCGCCTGCCGCGTCGCGCAGGCCTGCGCGTGCTGGACCTTGGGACAGGCAGCGGTGCGATCGCCCTGGCCATCGCCAAGGCGCGGCCGGAGCTGCAGGTGTTTGCCAGCGATGCCAGCGCCGGAGCGCTTGCAGTGGCCGAACAGAACGCGGAATCGTTGGGGCTACAGCGCGTCCGCTTCGCCCGCGGCGACTGGTGGGCGCCGTGGCGCGGCGAACGCTTTGACCTGGTGCTGAGCAATCCGCCCTACATCGAGGCCGACGATCCGCACCTCGACCAGGGCGACCTGCGCTTCGAGCCGCGGAGTGCGCTGGCGTCGGGCGCCGATGGCTTCGACGACATCCGCCGCATCGTTGCGGATGCACCAGCGCACCTCGATGCCGGCGGCTGGTTGCTGGTCGAGCATGGGCAGGCGCAGGGTGCCGGCGCGCGCGCACTGCTGCAGGCTGCCGGTTTCGCCGATGTGGCGACCTGGCAGGATCTCGAAGCCCGCGATCGGGTCAGCGGCGGGCGCTGGCTGCAGGCGTGATCGGTGGGCCGCCTTCACTGAAGGCTGACATTTGGACGCTTGCAATTAGATTGCATGCAATTTAATGTGCGGTTTCCCCGAACCACGCAGGAGATTCCGCATGACCCCGCTCTACACCGCACGTGCCACTGCTGTCGGCGGCCGCGAAGGTCGCGTCACCTCGGATGACGGCTTCATCGACCAGCAGCTGCAGCTGCCCACCGGCCTGGGCGGCAAGGGTGGCGCCACCAACCCCGAGCAGCTGTTTGCCGCGGGCTACGCGGCCTGCTTCGAAGGCGCGCTGCGCCTGGTCGCGCGCAATCGCGGCGTCTCGATCAGCAGCGCCAAGGTCGAGGCAGAGGTCGATATCGGCAAGGACGCCACCAGCTTCGGTCTGGCCGTGCGCCTGCACGCCCACCTCGGCGGCGTCGATGGCGCCACCGCCCAGGCTCTGGCCGATGGCGCCCATGAGGTCTGCCCGTACTCCAAGGCGACCCGCGGCAATATCGAGGTGACGGTGCGCGGCAGCGCAGCCTGAGCCCTAGCGCCGCGGCTGGTGCCGCGTTCACCGCGTGGCCCCAGCCGGAGCCAGCCCGGTAATGGATCCGCGTGCGCAGGGTTGCCGGCGCGAGGTTGCCGGAACCCTCCCTGTCGCCGCGCACAGGATGCTCACCCAGCGCTCGGCACCCTGCGCGCCCCGCGCATGCCGCGCTTTCTCCCAGGACATCCATGAGCACGAACACCTCCCCCCTGTTCGCCCCCTTCAAGCTCGGCAGCATCGAGCTCGCCAACCGCTTCGTCATGGCGCCGCTGACGCGCAATCGCGCCGGCGCCGGCCGCACGCCGACCGACCTGACCGTCGAGTACTACCGCCAGCGCGCCAGCGCCGGACTGATCATCACCGAGGCCAGCCAGATCTCACCGATGGGGCAGGGCTACCTCGATACGCCGGGCATCTACTCGCCCGAGCAGATCGCCGGCTGGAAGCGTGTCACCGCGGCCGTGCATGCGGCGGGCGGGCGCATCTTCATCCAGCTGTGGCACGTCGGCCGCATCTCGCACAGCTCGCTGCTACCGAATGGCGCGGCACCTGTCGCGCCGTCCGCGATTACCGCGAAGAGCAAGACCTTCACCACCGAGGGCTTCGTTGATGTCTCGGCGCCGCGCGCGATGAGCGTGGACGACATCCAGGCCACCGTCGCCGACTACGCCCAGGCTGCGCGCAATGCGATCGAGGCTGGCTTCGACGGCGTCGAGGTGCACGCCGCCAACGGTTATCTGATCGACCAGTTCCTGCGCGACGGCAGCAATCACCGTGACGACGCCTATGGCGGCAGCATCGAGAATCGCACCCGCTTCCTCGTGGACGTCATGGATGCGGTGGTCGCAGCCGTCGGCGCCGAGCGCGTCGGCGTCCGCTTCTCGCCGGTCTCGCCCTTCAACGACGTCAGCGACAGCCAGCCGCAGGTCCTGTTCGAGCGCGCGGTCGAGCGCCTCGGCGCGCATGCGCTGGCCTATGTGCACGTGATCGAAGGCGCCACCGGCGGCGATCGCGAGATCGACCCGGGCTTCGACTTCGCCGCGCTGCGCGCGAAGTTCAAGGGCCCGTGGATGGTCAACAACGGCTATGACCTGGCACTCGCCGAATCGCGTCTCGCCAGTGGTGCCGCCGACCTGTTCTGCTTCGGCCGCCCCTTCATCAGCAACCCGGATCTGGTCCGCCGCCTGCGTGAGGGCCGCGCGCTGAATGCGCTGGATGCCGGCACCCTGTACGGCGGTGGCGCCCGGGGCTACACCGACTATCCCTTCCTGGCCGACTGATCCGCGCCATGTCCGCCGCCAAGTCCGAGCCCAAAGCCCAGGCCTGCGCGGCGGGCATGCCCGATCCGCTGCACCTCGACCAGCAGCTGTGCTTCGCGCTGTATGCGGCCAGCAACCGCATCCAGCGGCTGTACCGGCCACTGCTGGAGCCGCTCGGCCTGACCTACCCGCAGTACCTGGTCATGCTGGTGCTGTGGCAGCACGGCCGGCGCAGCGTCGGCGAGCTGGGCGAGGCCCTGCATCTCGATTCCGGCACGCTGACGCCACTGCTGAAGCGGCTGGAGGCGGCGGGGCTCGTGGTGCGCAAACGCTGCAGCGAGGACGAGCGCCGCGTGTTCGTCGATCTGACCGTCGAGGGCAGGGCACTGCGCAAGCAGGCCATGGGCATACCGGGGCAGGTGGCCTGTGCCACCGTCCTTGAGCCGGGAGCACTGCGGCGCTTGCGCGATGAGGTTCGCGGACTGCTCGCATCGCTCGCAGGCGACTGAGAGCCAGTGAGAACCATCCGCCTGCTGCGGCCGCCTCTGGACGCCCGTGGCGGCAGCGCGCTACGCGAATTCCGCGGACACTAGCTCGCCAAACTCCCTTGAATTCACGTACCGCGGTTTGCCACGAACGCCCAGAGACGCCCTCGCTACCGCGTCTGGATTCTTTCACAGGCTCTCAGCCGGCTTCTTTCGTCAGGCTGCGATGCCGCCCGTGGATCGCGCGGTCTGCGCTCACCTCCGATTCACGATCGCGCCCCAAGACTTTGCGGGCGACTGCGGGCCCCTCTGGTCATGTGCAATGCATGGCGATGTCGGAGTCGTTGACCGATGCTCAGGCCCGCCGTACGGAACCTCCACGCCTCACTGCGAGGCCGGGCATCGAACTAGCGATCGCCTTCGGAGTGACTCATGGAACTGTTGACCGGCCTCTGGCTCGGTATGCCCGTATGGGTGTGGCTCGCGTTTCTCGGCGCGGTGCTGGCCATCCTCGTCTTCGATCTCGGCGTCCTGCACAGGGAAGCCCACGAGATCGAGGTCAAGGAAAGCCTGTGGATGTCGGCGCTGTATATCGGACTCGGCCTGCTCTGGGCCGTGGCCGTGTGGTTCATCTACTACGAGTACGGCAGCGAGAAGGCGATCGATCCACAGATCGCGAACCTGCCAACCGCTGAGGCCAAGGCCTGGGAGGCGGTCAAGCTGTACCTGACCGGCTATCTGGTCGAGAAGGCGCTGGCGATGGACAACGTCTTCGTCATCTCGATGATCTTCACCTACTTCGCCGTGCCGCGGATCTACCAGCACCGCGTGCTGTTCTGGGGCATCCTCGGCGTGATCGTGCTGCGCGCGATGATGATCGGCCTGGGTGCTGCCCTGGTGATGAACTTCTCGTGGATCCTCTACGTGTTCGCGGTGATCCTGATCGCCACCGGCGTCAAGATGCTGAGGTCGATCGATGATCAGCCCGACATCGCCAACAATCGCGTGCTCGGCTTTCTCAAGAAGCGCCTGCGCCTCACGCAGGAACTGCACGGCCAGCGCTTCTTTGTCAGACAGGCCGGCCCGGGCGGAAAACTGCTGTGGTTCGCCACGCCGCTGTTCCTCTGCCTGGTGCTGGTCGAGATCGCCGACGTGGTGTTCGCGATCGACTCGGTGCCGGCGATCTTCGCGATCACGCCGGATCCCTTCATCGTCTACACCTCGAACATCTTCGCCATCCTCGGCCTGCGCGCGCTGTACTTCGCGCTGGCGGCGATGGTCCACCGCTTCCACTACCTCAAGTACGCGCTGGCCTTCGTGCTGATCTTCATCGGCTCGAAGATCTTCCTCGGCGACTGGCTGTTTGGCGGCAAGGTGCCGGCGGAGATCAGCCTGGCCGTCACCTTCGGCCTGCTGCTGGGCGGCGTCGTGTATTCGCTCTGGAAGTCGCGTGATCAAGTCAATCCGGCCTGAGGCGTGCCTGCGTGATCCCCGCAGACCGCGCCGCCCGGACGGCGGCGCGGCTGCTCCACGAACCTACCGAGGAAGCTGAAACCATGCGAATCCTTGTCGCCGTCGACGGCAGCCACTACGGCGAAGCCGCGCTCGCGCACGCGCTGGAGCTCAACGGGCGCTTGCGCCAGCCCGCGGACATCACCCTCATCCATGTGGCGCTGTCGGCGCCGCCGCGCGCGGCCAGTGCCGTGGGCGGCGAGATCCTGCAGAGCTATTACCGGCAGGAGCACGACGCGGCCCTGGCCAAGGCGCGCGAGACACTGACAGCCGCGCAGCGCGAGGCCACCGAGATCACCTGCGTCGGCTCGCCCGGCCGGCAGATCGCAGAACACGCCAACGAGGGGGCCTTCGACCTCGTGGTGATGGGCTCGCACGGACACGGCGCGCTCACCGGCCTGCTGCTGGGCAGCACCGTCAGTGCAGTGCTGTCACTGAGCAAGGTGCCGCTGCTGATCGTGCGCTGATCCGCACGGCCCGAGGCAGTCAGCGGGCGCCGCTCGGGCAGGCGGATCACCCACCTTCACGCACTCACCAGAACCGCTGCGCCTTCTCGAACTCCGCCCAGGCGTGTGGCAGGGCCGCGCGCGCGGCTTCGGTGCGGGCGGCGGCATACCCGTCCACCACGCCTCGCGCGAAGAGCTCGACGCCCTCAAGGCTGGCCACGCGCTGCCGGGCCACCGCGGCATCGTTGAAGTCGCCGAGCAGCTGCTGCAACTCGCTCAGGTGGCGGACGTAGCGACGCTGTTTGCGCTCTCCGAACACGCTGCCCAGCACGTCGCAGGCGTAGCGCAGCTTTTTCACCTCGATGCGCAGGCCGTGCAGGCTGTCGATGCAGCCGGGGTCATGGCTGGCCTGATAGCGCCGCACCCGGCGTGCGGCCTTGCGCAGGCGTTCGCGCGCGAAGTCGGCGAGGGCCGGTGCAGCCTCGTCGGCAGGCTCGGCGAGATGGGCGATCAGCTGGCCGAGGGCCAGCTTGAGGTCGGTGTAGTCGCTGGCATCGAGGCAGGCGCGCACGGCCTGCTGCGCGAGTTCGCGCTCGGCGCCCACGCGCCGTACCAGTGGCGCCATCGGTTCCGGTGCGATCATGCCGGAGAGCAGGCGCGGCAGGGTTTCAGTGCACAGCACGTCCCAGTCGCGGCAGGCGCCCAGGGCCTGGCCCAGCGCGCGCAGGCGCGGCTTCAGGGCCTCGATCTCGGCCAGGGTCAGCAGCGGGCTGAACAGTCGCAGCAGGGCGCGCAGACGGCGCAGGGCCACGCGGGCCTGGTGCAGATACTCCGGATCTTCGGCCGCGACCAGCCCGGCCTCATTGGCTTCGAGCTGTTGCAGCGCCGCGCCGAGCAGGTGCGCGCAGGCATGCTGCGCCGGCATCGCGGCGTCCAGTTCGCGCGCGCGCGCGCGGGCCGGCTCGGCCGCCAGCGGCGCCAGCAGTGCGAAGCCGCGCTGCGCCTTGCTGCGGTTGTCGAGCTTGAGCGATGCCAGCTGCAGCAGCTCGCGGGCCAGAGTGAACACTTCGCTGGAGCTGCCTTCCAGCAGCTCGATCTCGATCTCGCAAATGGGGTCGACCTGATCACCGGCACGGATCTCGCCCGAGTCGAAGGCCAGTTCGGCGCGGCCGCCGTCCGCCAGCCGCACGTGCAGATGGGTGCGACGGAATTCGGTCGCGAACAGTGGCTTGAGCTCCAGCGCGCGCAGCGGCTCGACCAGTTCGGCCGCGCCTTCGAGCGCAGCCAGCGCGTCAAGGTCGAGCGCGCCACCGGGGGCAGCGGTCTCGAACTCGCCGCGGCTGTGCAGCCCGGCCTGGGATTCGCCGCGGGTCTTGAGTGTCTGCAGCCAGCGTCGACCGCGCTTGCGCAGTCGCAGGGCCAGGCCCCGGCGGGTCACTTCGAGCGCGTCGTCATCGTAGTAGACGCTGTGCAGGTTCTCGCTGCGCGGCGGTGCGAGTGCGCGCTCGCGGATCAGGGCGGAGTTCAGCACCTGCTTCAACTGTGCAGGCGTGGCGGACAGCTTGAGCTCGATTTCCTGGGACACGCGACACGCGAGGCGGCTTCGGGCCGCTGAGCCTAGCAGCGCGCGCGCGGGCCTGTGTTACAGCTGCCACCTTGAAGGGCCTGGCGTTCTTCCGTGGCACGAAGGGTGCAGAATCGGGCCCATGCCGGAGCCACCGACGACGCCAGCCAGGGCAGGGCGCATGAATCCAGCCAGTCATCTGCAGCAGGAGCCGGGCGAAACCCTGCCGGATCCCTACACCGACGAGCACCACCACGACCACGGCGCGCGCTTCCTGCACGATCCGCGGCGGATTGGTCGCCTGCGCTTCGCCTTCCTGCTGACCCTGGTGACCATGGTCGCCGAGGCGGTGGGTGGGGTCATCTCCGGCTCGCTGGCCCTGATCGCCGATGCCGGCCACATGCTGGTCGACTCCGCGGCCCTGCTGTTCGCCTTCCTCGGCGCGAGTTTCGCCCGACGCCCGGCCGATGCGCGGCGCAGCTACGGCTACGCGCGGCTGGAAGTGCTGGTCGGCTACACCAACGCGCTGCTGCAGATCGCGCTGGTGGCCTGGATTGCCTTCGAGGCCACCCAGCGCCTGTTCGCGCCGCAGCCGATTTTGTCCGGCACCATGCTGGTGATCGCCTGCGTCGGTCTGGTCGTCAATCTGATCGTGCTGAAGGTGCTGGGCGGCCACGACCACGACGACGTCAACGCGGCCGGCGCCTATCTGCATGTGCTCGGCGATCTGCTGGGCTCGGTGGCGGCGATCACCGCCGCCCTGCTGGTGCGCTACTTCGACTGGCTGTGGGCCGATGCCGTGGTGTCGGTGCTGGTCGCCCTGCTGGTGCTGCGCGCGGCCTGGAACCTGCTGAAGCGTTCGGCGCACATCCTGCTGGAGGGGGTGCCGGAGGGCCTCGACCTCGACGTGGTCGCTGCCGAAGTCGAGGCGCGCGTGCCGCAGGTGCGCGATGTGCACCACGTGCACCTGTGGGCGCTCACCGGCGGTAGCCGTGTCGCGACCCTGCATGCGGTGCTCAGCCCCGGCGCCGAGCCCGACGACGCCATCCGCGCGGTGCGCGAGGCCCTGCACGCGGCCTACGCGGTCGACCACGTCACCGTGCAGCTGGATGGCGTGGTCTGCGCCACGCCGGGCTGTGCGGAGCCTGCGGGCGCCAGCGCGCCGGCCGATGCAGCACGCAGGAACGGCCATGAGCACGTGCATGAACACGCACATGCACATGCACACGGACATTCGCACGGCGGCTGCGGGCATGGGCACTGAGCCGTCCGGCCGGCGCGATACGGCGCGAGGCTGTTCGCCATGAGTGATCAGCCTCGGTCATTGGAGGGGGCGGAGTCCGGCGCGGATGCGACCACGTCGCGCAGCGCATCTTCAACGCCTGCGTCTTCACCGCTGCGGCCCGACACCCTGGCGCCGATCCACAGCCGCTGGGCCTGGTGGCTGGGCGCGTGGATGGCGCTGGTGCTCGGTCTGCTGGGCGTGGTGCTGCCGGGCCTGCCGACCGTGCCCTTCATGTTGCTGGCGGCCTTCTGCGCGGCTCGCGGCTCGCCGCGGCTGCGCGCCTGGCTGCAGGCGCACCGCCAGTTCGGGCCGATGATCGCCGACTGGGAACGCGAGGGCGCGGTCAGCCGCCGCGCCAAGCGCATGGCGACGGTGATGATGCTGATCTGCTCCGGCATCCTCGCGCTCGTCGCCAGCTGGATCGGCTGGCTGTTCGCCAGCGCCTGCATGGCCCTCGTCGCGCTCTGGCTGTGGCGGCGGCCCGAGCCCGCGGATGTGACTTGATGCACGGAACGCGGATCGCGGCCGCGCATGTTGCGTTGCGTCAACCGGCTGTCACCGTTCACCGGGCACAGTGGCACCCCTTCGCTGCAGGCGGCCGCGTTTCCTGCGATTCGCGCGCTTCCGCGCCGCCAGCGAGCCGCGGCGAGTCGGCACCCTCCGCTCGCGGCCTCGATACCGCCCTTCCACCCGCCGCGCTCGCCGCGGCCTGAGCCTGGAATCCCCATGAGTCGCGATGCGCTTGACGCCCTGTTCAAACCCGCCTCGATCGCCGTCGTCGGCGCCAGCACCAAGGCGCAAAGCCTGGGCCGGGTAATCGCCCGCAACCTGCGCGCCGGCGGCTTCGCCGGCCCGCTGGATGTGGTCAGCCCGAAGTACCCGCGCATCGACGGGATCCGCACCGCCCGCAGCATCAGCGAGCTGGAGCCGGTGCCCGAGCTGGTGGTGGTGACCGTGCCGCCCGAGCTGGTGCCTGGCGTGCTCGACGAAGCCGGCCGCTGCGGCGTCAAGGCCGCGGTGGTGATCACCGCCGGCCTGGGCCAGGGCCCGGGCTCGCTGCGCGAGCAGGCCTCAAGGGTGGCGCGTCGACACGGCCTGCGCCTGGTCGGTCCGAACTGCCTGGGCATCCTGAGCCCGCCGGCCTCGGTCAACGCCAGCTTCGCCGCCGCGCCGGCGCTGCCGGGTGATCTCGCCCTGCTGGCCCAGTCGGGCGCGGTGGTGACCACGGTGGTCGAATGGGCCAACCAGCGCGGCATCGGCTTCTCCGGCATCGTCTCGCTGGGTGACATGGCCGATGTCGATGTCGGCGAGCTGCTCGACTACTTCGCCACCGACCCCGGCACCCGCGCGATCCTCATTTACATGGAATCGGTGCGCGATGTGCGCCGCTTCATGTCCGCCGCCCGTGCGGCGGCCCGCGCCAAACCGGTGATCGTGGTCAAGGCCGGCCGTCATGAGGCGGGCGCACGCGCTGCCGCCTCGCATACGGGCGCTCTCGCCGGCAGCGATGCGGTCTTCGATGCCGCATTCCGCCGCGCCGGCGTGCTGCGAGTCGCCGACATGGAGGAACTGTTTGCCGCGGCGAACACGCTGTCGACGCTGAAGCCCAGCAGCGGCAAGCGGCTCGCGATCCTGACCAACGGTGGCGGCGTCGGCATCCTCGCCATCGATCGCCTGGTCGACCTGAAGGGCGAGCCTGCCGAACTCTCGGCCGAGACGCTGGCCAAGCTCGATGCCGTGCTGCCCGACACCTGGTCGCACAGCAATCCGGTCGACATCGTCGGCGACGGCGGCGTGCAGCGCTACACCGATGCGCTCGACCTCCTGATGGATGCCCCCGAAGTCGACGCGGTGTTCGTGGTCCATGTGCCGACCGCGCTGGTGGCCCCGGTCGAGGTCGCCGAGGGCGTCGCCCGGCACATGCGCGCGCGCCGCGAACGCGAGGGCAGCTACAGCCCGGGCAAGCCGGTGCTGGCCTGCTGGCTGGCGCAGGAGCAGGCCGCACGCACGCACCTGCAGGCGGCCGGCATTCCCACCTATCGCACCCTCACCGGCGCGATCCGCGGCTTCGTGCATCTGACCGAGTACGCCGAGGCCCAGCGCCAGCTGCTGGCCACGCCGCCCTCGCTGCCGGCGGACTTCCAGCCCGATGCCGAACGCGCACGCCGTGCGCTGGCCCAGGCCGAGGGCAGCGGCCGACGCTGGCTGCCGGCGGCAGCGGTGCATGACCTACTGGCCGCCTACGGCATTCCCAGCCTGCCGATGGTGATCGCCGCGGACGCGGACGCCGCCGCTGAAGCCGCACGCCCCTGGATTGAAGCCGGCCAGCGCGCCGTGCTGAAGATCGTCTCGCCCGACATCGCCCACAAGTCGGACGTCGGCGGCGTGAAGCTCAACATCGAATCCGTCGACGCCGTGCGCCAGGAAGCCGAAGCCATGCTCGAACGCGTGCGCCGCGCCGAGCCGACGGCGCGCATCGACGGCCTGCTGGTGCAGCCCATGGTCGACCGTGCGCACGCCCGCGAGCTGATCGCCGGCATCGCCGATGACGCCCTGTTCGGGCCGGTGATCCTGTTTGGCGCCGGCGGCGTTGCGGTGGAAGTCGAGAAGGACACCGCGCTCGGCCTGCCGCCCCTGCATCTCAACCTGGCCCACGACCTGATCAACCGCACCCGCGTGTCGCGTCGGCTGGCGGCCTATCGCAACCTGCCGGCGGCGGACCGCGATGCCGCGGCGCTGACCCTGGTGAAGCTCTCGCATCTCGCGGCCGATCTGCCCGAAGTGCGCGAGCTCGACATCAATCCGCTGCTGGTCGACGAACACGGCGCGATCGCGCTGGACGCGCGCGTGCTGGTCGACGACTTCGATCCCGAGTCCTGCCCGCGGGTCGCCTTCGGCAACCCGCGCTTCGCGATGGCGCCTTACCCGAAAGAGATGGAGGGCGACCTGCGCACCAGCGCCGGCCGCGTCTTCCATGTGCGCGCGGTGCGCCCCGAGGACGAGGCGCGGCTGCGTCGCTTCTTCGCTGGGGTCAGCGCCGACGATCTGCGCCAGCGCTACTTCTCGCCGGTCAAGCAGATCAGCGATGCCTTCATCGCGCGGCTGACCCAGATCGACTACGCGCGGGTGATCGTGCTGCTGGCCGTGGACGCGGACGACGAAGTGCTGGGCGTGGCGCAGGTGCATGCCGACCCCGAGCTGGAGGAAGGCGAGTACGCCATCCTGCTGCGCTCCGACCTGAAGGGGCTGGGCCTGGGCTGGGCGCTGATGCAGCGGCTGATCGAAGTGGCCAGGCAGATCGGCCTGAAGCAGATCACCGGCCAGGTGTTGCGCGACAACACCAGCATGCTCGACATGTGCCGGCAGCTCGGCTTCAGCATCACCCCCGATCCCGAGGATGGCGCCATCGCACTCGTGCAGCTGCCGGTGGCAGAGCCCAAGACGCCATAGGGCGAGGGCGTCGCGCCGCGGTTATAGGGTGGGCCCTGGCCCACCATGCGCTCGGCTCTCACCCGGAAGCGACCCACGAAGGTCGCCGCGAGTTGGCAGGCCAGGGTGGGCCCTGGCCCACCATGAGCTTGACCCTCGCCGCGGTCGCGCTGTTTGAAGCTCAATGCGCGATGCCCGGCTTCGCGCACCACGCCGCGGATCTCGCAGCCTTGCGCATTGCGAACCCGATGTCCTGTGCTGGCGCGGCAATGATTGGGTGCCGCAACGATGGAGGTCATGGTGGGCCAGGGCCCACCCTATGTGCAGGTGGTGGTCCAGGCCCCACGCCGCTCAACCGCGGTGCTCACCCTCGCGCGAAACCCGTCGCGTCGCGGGCCTGCGCCCGCCTCAACGCTGCGGGTACACCACCGACTGTGTGCTCATTTCCTCCGGCTTCGGGCGCGACAGGTCGCCGCCGGCCTTCGCATAGTCGGCCAGCGCCTGCGCGTAGTGCAGGTAGGTCGGCTCGCGGCGCTCGCCGCTGATCCGCCCGAAGGTCTCAAAGCCATCGCGGCCGGTGGCGATGTAGTCGTTGGTGATGACCCGATAGGTGCGCTCCGGCTCGAGCGGGCGCCAGCTGCCGTCGATCTGCACCTCGACCTCGCTGACCCGGCCCTGCTCGCGCGTGCGCGTCAGGTCGACCTTCCAGCGCAGGCCTGCCGCATAGGGCCAGGCGCCGCTGTTGCTGCCGATGTTGGACAGGAAGAAGTCGTAGGCGTCTTCCAGCACCGAATGCACCTCATCGCCGCGCATCAGCAGGCGGTCGAGCATGTTCTTGAAGGGCAGGGCGAGGTAGGCGTCACCGATGGTGAGCGCGCCTTCCGCGATGCCGTTGCGCACGCCGCCGCCGTTCTGCAGGGCGATGTCGGCACCGCCGAAGCGCTGGCCCTGCGAGAGAAAAGCCCGGGCCACCACCTGCTGCACATGTCCCCCTTGGGCATCGGTGGATTCCGCACAGCCCGGCGCGCCGTCGCGGCTGCGGTCATAAGGCCCGGGCGCACGCCGCAGGCAGAGCCGCTGAGGCACCTGGCCCACCACTTCGGTGCTGAACTTCTCGATCTGGTCCTGGTAGACCTTCAGCACCGCCGCCGAGGCCGGCTGTGGGCGGGCGATACGCACCAGTGGGTGCGCCTTCAGTCGCGCCAGCAGCGCTTCGCGCTCGGCGCCTTCGATCGGCGCGTCGCCGCGGCGCAGATCCTCGCCGACCAGCAGCTGCGGCTGGCCGGTGCAGTCCAGCACGCGGCCCTCGGGATCGAAACGCAGATCGAGCTGGCCGACCACCCAGGTGTACTGCCAGGCCTGCACCACGCAGACCGGATCGCCGTCGGCATTGCGCAGACGCGTCGGGTACTCGCCGCCCGGGGCGAGGCCCAGTTCGGCGTAGCCCGAGCCGAGCAATGTGTGCGAGTCGGCGCCGACGATCACGTCAACGCCGCGCAGCTGCTCGGCCAGACGCAGGTCGTTGCGGTAGCCGATGTGGGTCAGCAGCACGATATGGCGGATGCCCTGGGCGGCGAGCAGGTCGATCTGCGCCTGCGCGGTCGTCAGCTCGTCCTCGAACCGGGTGCCTTCGTCCGGGCTGGAGGAGGTCTTGGTCTTGCCGGCGATGTCGATGCCGATGATGCCGATGCGCTCACCGCCGCGTTCCAGCACGACGTGCGGGCGGATGTAGTCGTACTGCGCATTGGGCGCGAGCGGCGACAGGCCCACGCTTGGCCGCACGTTGGCGCCCAGCACCGGCGTGTCGCAGCGCGCGCGGTCCTTGCGCAGGTAGTCGATGAAGCGCGCGAGGCCGAGGTCGCCGGTGTCGAATTCGTGGTTGCCGACCACGAAGGCATCGAAGCAGACCGTGTTCATCAGGTCGGCATCGGCTTCGCCCTGGAACAGGGTGAAGTAGAGGTCGCCGGTGATGGCGTCACCCGCATGCAGCTTGAGCACGTTCGGATGGCCGGCCGCCATCGCGTCGATGGCCTCGGCCACGGCCGGGAAGCCGCCAAAGCTGAGCTGCACTTCCTCGCCCTCGATCACCAGCGCATTGCCCGCATCCGGCGCCAGCCGCGAGTGGTGGTCGTTGATGTGCAGGAGGCGCAGCGCAAGCCCCTCCTGTACGGCCTCCACCGGCTGCGGGCGGCTGGCGCAGCCGCCGAGCGCGATCAGCAGGGGCAGGGAGAGCAGGGCGGCTGTGCGTGCGAGGCTGGCCATTCGAGACACCGGTCGACAACAGGAAGCCGCCAAGCCTAAACCCGCGGCCGTGGGCTGGCGAGTCGGACCATGGCGGACTTGACGGCAGGCAGCACAGGCGCAGGGTCGCGTCTTGCGGGCTCGCAGCGCGCCCCGCAGGCCGTCGCGCTTCAATCGGTGCGGCGGCCGATGAAGCGGTAGTAGGGCACGCGCAGGCCCGGCAGCCAGGGCAGGCGCGCGCGTCCTTCGTGCAGGCGATGCCAGGGCAGGCGGGCGCACAAGGCATCGAGATGCGCCGGGTTCAGATGCACGCCGTCGTGGCGGAACCAGCGCGGCCAGAACTGTCGGGTGAAGGCGCCGTGGCGCTCGCGGTCGGGCGCAGGGTCGGCCGAGGACACGTGGAAGTCGACCACCGCCAGCTGCCCCCCGGGGCGCAGCATCGCCAGCGCGTTGTCGAGCGCGGCCCGCCAGTCCGGAATCATGGTCAGCGCGTACGAGAGCAGCACGATGTCGGCTGGCTGCGCAGGCTGGTAGCGCGTGGCATCCGCGCAGGTGATGCGCACCTGCGGCCAGGCCCGGGTGCGACGGCGCGCGATCTCCAGCAGCGGTTCGCACAGGTCGACCAGTTCGAACCGAAGATCGGCGCGCCGCGCTTCGGGGAAGTACTCGAGGTTGCGGCCGGTGCCGCCGCCCAGCTCGACGATGCGCGCGCCCCGGGGCAGATCGAGCGACCCGATCAGCTCGGCGCGCCCGGGCAGCAGGCGCTCGCGGAAGCGGTCGTAGTGCTCGGCCTGCTCGCCGTAGAAGCCGGCCAGGCGCTGCGCGTGATCACCCTCGCGCGGCATGCCGCGCAGGAAGCGGCGGATGACCGCGAGATCGCCGCGCAGGGCCTCAAGCCGGGACATCAGCGGCGTCCGCTGCAAGCGTCGAGCCGGACGCTGCCCCCGGCGAAGGCCAGTCGGCGATCACGAAACCAGCGTAGGTGTGCACGCGGTCCTGCCGCTGCAGCCGGTCGGCCAGCGCATCCTGGAAGCGCAGGGCCTCACGCAGCGGCTGGCGCCTGCGCCCGACGACGATGCGGTCGAGGTAGTCCGGCCGCGCCTGCGCGCTGCGCAGCAGAATGCGTGCGTCAGGCGCCGCGCGCTCGAGGATGCAGTCCCACTCCTCGACCAGTGCCTCGGGGTAGTAGCTGCTCATCCAGTCCATGTGGTCGAGCAGCACGAAGCGGTCGATCGGGCGGTCGTGCCGCTGCAGGAACTCGGTGACCGTGCAGGTGTGCAGCTCGACCGCTTCGGCGCGGCCGCTGCGCAGCGCCGCATGACCCTCGGGCTTCAGGTACTCGGGGCAACAGTCCTGCGTGTAGTGCCCGTGGAAGTAGACCTGCCAGAAATAGTTGTCGCTCAGCGGCAGCTCGCGGATCACGTACTCCAGGCTTTCGCGGATGAAGCCGGCGATGCGGTCGGGGTGCTGGGCTTCGACCAGCTTGCGCTGCGGATAGGGCACGCCGAGCAGGTTCATCACGAACTGCCGCGACAGCAGCCAGTTGAAGGGCCGGCTCCACAGGCGCGGGGCGATCTCCGCATCGTAGAGCGCGCGCTGCTGCGCCACCGTCTCGCAGGCGAACAGGGCGGTGAAGTGCTCGCGCAGCCGCGGCTGCAGCTTCAGAAAGGTGTGGAAGCCGCGCGCCGCCAGCCCAGACAGGCCATGGAAGTAGAAGCTGCCGCGCGGGCTGGCGAACCAGCGCCAGTGGCGGTCCCACCAGGTGCGCGCGAACGCGCCAAGCTGCGGGCGCAGTCGCGCCACGTACAGCTCGCCGGCGCGCGGGTGGAAACCCTGACCGAACAAGCCGAAGTAGTCGTCGTAGTCGAGCGCGCGCGCGGCGGCGAGCTTCAGCTCGAGCAGCGCGTTCTGGCGCGGGTTGGCGTCGATCGCATAGACGCGACCCGCACCGGCCAGCGCATAGTCCAGCGCATTGCAGCCGGCGCTGGTGATCACCAGCAGTTCGTGCCCGGATGTGAGCTGCAGGGCCTGGCGGTCCACGGCCGGATCTTCCCAGCAGGCGTTGTAGACCAGGCTGCGCGCATAGATCGCGTTGAAGATGCGCTGGTCCAGGCGATCCTTGAAGCGCGGCGGGGTCGCGGCGGCGACGCGGGCGCCAGGGCTGGGGGTGTGCGGCAGGGACAGGGCCATCGTCGGCTCGCGCTCGGGATCCTGCCGCCGCAGCCTAGGGACGCAGGATGACGCCCGGATGACGTCATGCCGATGGATCGCGCGTTGCAGCCGCGTCGAATCACTCGGCCGGGAGCACCTCGATGCCCAGCCGCGCATGCCGCGCGCTGCCGTCGATGGCGACGATGTCCTGTGCGCCGGCCTGCTCGAAGCGATGCCGGAAACCGCGCTCGGCCGGCAGCGTGTCGATCAGCCGGCCATTGATCAGCCAGCGCACCTCGCCGGTGGCGCCGGCCGCATGCAGCTCCAGCGTCGGCGGCGTGCGGCCGGCGCGCGGCGAGCGGATGCGGCTGCCTTCGCGCGCACCGGTGATCCGCAGGTCGGCGCTGCTGCCGCCTTCGCCGCGGCAGTCCGCAGCCAGGGGCGGCGGCAGCCCGCGTGCGCGCTCGTCTGAACTGAGCCAGGCGGCCGCAAGCCGCGGCCACAGGGCCAGGCTCAGTTCGCGCTCGCCACCGCGGCGACAGCCGCCGACGCGCTGGCGGCTGCCGTCCATCCAGAAGGTCTGCGCGGCCGGCGGCTGCGGCTCACCGGCGGGCGCCAGCGTCAGCGGTGTGGCGCCGTCTAGCAGCAGCGCCGGCAGACGTCGATGGCAGTGCGCGGGATCGGTGTCCTCGACGCGCGCGCCCAGCGGCCAGCAGATCGCGGCCTCCGCCACGCTGTCGGGGCGCGGCGCGGCGCTCTGTCGGTACTCGGCCGGCAGACTGGCATGCACCGCCTGCAGCAGGGGCAGGGCGGTGATCGCGCCGAACTGTCCGGGCGAAGGCGTGCCGTCAGGGCGGCCGACCCAGACGCCGACCGTCACGCCGGACGTTCCGCCCACCGCCCAGCTGTCGCGGAACCCGTAGCTGGTGCCGGTCTTGTAGGCCAGGCGCGCGCCGGAGACCTGCGTGAAGCGATCGTCGCTGCCGTCCGCGGCGCTGCGCAGGATCTCGGCGATGATCCAGGCCGCACCGGGCGAGAGCAGGCGGCGTTCCTGCAGGGGGTCGTCGGGCCTCAGCCGCAGTCCGGGCGCGAGCCCGTCGCGGTGCAGCGCCGCATAGGCGGCCACCAGATCCTGCAGGCGCACCTCGGTGCCGCCCAGCACCAGGCTGAGGTTGGGCCGGTCGCCACTGGGCAGGCGCAGGTGCAGGCCCGCGTGCTCCATGCGCGCGGCAAAGCGGGCGGGCCCAAGCTGCTGAAGCACGGCCACGGCGGGCACGTTGAGCGACTGCTGCAATGCGTCCGCCAGGCTGACCGGGCCGCGGAAACGCTGGTCGAAGTTGTCGGGTCGATAGCCGTTGAAGTCCTGCGGCGCGTCGACCAGCAGGCTGGCCGAGTGGACGCTGCCGGCATCCAGCGCGAGCCCGTAGACGAAAGGCTTGAGCGTGCTGCCCGGCGAGCGCCAGGCCTGCACCATGTCGAGATGCCCGTAGCGCGCGTCCTCGCCGAAGCGAGCGCTGCCGAGATAGGCACGCACCTCGGCGCTGCGGTTGTCCATTACCAGAACAGCGGCCGAGGTGCGCGCCGGCAGGCGCTCGATCCAGGCGCCCAGCCGAGCCTCAAGTCGAAGCTGCAGATCGTGGTCGATGCTGCTGCGGATGCTGTGGCGCTGCGGGTGGCTGCGCCGCAGCCGCTCGGCGAGCAGGGCAGCCGACTGCGGCATCACCAGGCTGCGCGCAACCACGTTCTCGGCGCGGGCGTCGTCGACGGTGGCCGTCGACCAGACATCGAAGCCCGCAAGCCGCTGCAGGACCTTGTCGCGGGCCGCGCGTGCGCGCTCGGGATGACGGTCCGGCCGCAGTCGGCTGGGCGCCTGCGGCAGCACCGCCAGCAGCGCGGCCTCGGCATGCGAGAGCTGCGAGGCCGGCTTGCCCAGATAGGCCCAGCTGGCGGCCTGCACACCTTCGATCGGTCCGCCGAAGGGCGCGTAGTTCAGGTACAGCTCCAGGATCTCGCGTTTGTCCAGCCGCCATTCCAGCTGCAGCGCGCGCAGGCTCTGCTTCAGCTTGCCCAGCAGACCGGGCGGCTGCGGTTCGATCAGGCGGGCGACCTGCATGGTCAGGGTCGAGGCGCCCGACACCACGCGCCCTTCGCTCAGGCCCTGTGCGGTGGCGCGCAGCACGGCGATGGGGTTCACCCCCGGGTGGCGCCAGAACCAGCGGTCCTCGTAGGTCAGCAGGGCTTCGAGATAGAGCGAAGAGACCTCGTCGACTTCGACCGGCAGCCGCCACACGCCCTCGCGGTCGGGGAAGGCGCGCAGCGGGCGTCCATCGCGCGCGGTGACCACGGTGGCGAAGTCGCCGGCGCGGTCAGGCAGCGGCGGCGGGAACACCAGGTCGAGCAGCAGCGCCAGCGCGAGCGTGACCAGCAGCAGCGCTGCGAAGCGGCGCAGCCAGCGCCGGCGCGGCGTCGCAATGGGTGCCTTGGGGGGAGCGGCGGACATCCGCGGATTATCGGCGGCGACGGGGCTCTGCGTCTGGCGGTTCCTCGACTCTCGATCAGGCAGCACATGCCGAAGCCACGCGAGTGCCGCGGAGGCTGCGTGCTTCGGGTGCTGGCTTCGTTCAACGTCGCGCGTCCAAGTGACATGCTGGCGGATGCGCTGCGCTTATCCGCCCTACGACGTCGAACGACGCATTGCCATGCACGGAGCCAGGATGCGGTGTCCGCGTAGGGCAGATAAGCGCAGCGCATCTGCCATCTCTTCAACGCGCGACAGTCCACGCATCGATCGCTGCGCTCGCTGCCTCTTGGCAAGCCAGCGCGTGCCGATGCCATCCGAGTGCTGCGGAGGCTGCGTGCTTCGGGTGCTGGCTTCGTTCGATGTCACGCGTCCACGGGACGTGCTGGCGGATGCGCTGCGCTTATCCGCCCTACAACCGCGAGAGACGCATTGCCATGCTCGGAACCAGCGAGCGAGGTCCGCGTAGGGCAGATAAGCGAAGCGCATCTGCCAGCTCTTGAACACCCTTGCCAGCTCTTGAATACCCTCTGTCTGCGAGTGGAAAGCTGCCACGCAACACGCCACGACCGACGCACGCAGCTCTTGCGCTCCCTCTGCCCGCGAGGGGAAAGCTGCCATTCAACGCGCCACGGTCAAGGCATGCAGCAATGCGCTCGCCAAGCCACGACGCAGACCCACCGCCTCACTCCGTCTGCGCGTTCTCGCGCGAGCGAAGCACGGTCGCCTCCTGCGAGGGCCATTCCTCCAGCTTCGAAGCCGCCAGCAGGTTCAGCAGGGCGCCGCGCTCGATGTCTGGGGCGACCTGCAGGCCGACCCAGGCGTTCTTGCCGCCATGTTTCGCTTCGTACAGCGCCTGGTCGGCCAGGTTGACGCTCTGCTCCCACTCGCCCAGCGCCGGCCAATGCGTGGCCAGTGGCCAGGGCGCGAAGCCGATCGAGCAGCTCAGCGACAGCTTCCGCCCCGAGCGCAGCTCCAGCGGCTCGCGCGCGATGGCCGAGCGGATGCGTTCTGCCAAGGCCGGCGCCTCTTCGCGCGGCAGCTCGCGCACCACCAGCAGGAACTCCTCGCCACCCCAGCGCACCAGCCGGTCCTCGCCGCGGCAGTAGTGGCGAAGGCGAGCGGCGAATTCCACCAGCACCTCGTCGCCGGCCTGGTGCCCCAGGCTGTCGTTGATGCGCTTGAAGTCGTCGATGTCGATCATGAACAGCACCAGCCCGTGGCGCCCGCGCGGCGCGTTCGCCACTTCGCGCTGCACCCGTGGCGCCAGCTCGTCCAGCCACTGCTGCAGGTCGCGGCGATTCGCCACCTGGGTCAGCGGGTCGGTGCGGTTGGCCTGGTCGAGCTGCAGGTTGCTGGAAGTCAGCAGTCGATTGGCCTGCTCCAACTCAGCGGTGCGCGCTTCGACCTCGCGGTTCAGACGCTCGACCAGGGCGCGCTCGCGGCGCATGCGCGAGCCCAGCTGCAGCGCGATCAGCACCGCCGAGAGCAGGCCGAACAGCACGTAGGCGCCGATCGCCCACATCGAGGCCCAGGGCGGCGGCGCCATCTCGATTTCCAGCGTGCGCGTGCGGCCGTAGCGGCCATCGCGCCCGGCCGCCTGCAGCTGCAGGCGGTAGCTGCCCGGCGGCAGGAAGGCGTAGTTGATCTCGGCCCGGCCCTGCGGCAAGGCCGTCCAGTCGGTTTCCAGCCCGAGCAGGCGATAGCGCAGGCGGGCCGAGGCCGGTGCCGCGCTGTCGATCGCGCTGAGCACGAAGCCGATCGTGCTGTCGCGGTAGCCCAGCTGCAGGCGCTCGGCGTAGGCGATCTCGCGGCCACCGGCACGCGCGCGCTGCGCTTCGCGGCCGACCGCGGTCGGCAGGCGCAGGCCGGCGATCGCCACGCGGGCCAGGCTGGGCTCCTGCTCCTCGCGCCAGGGCTCGACCACGTCCAGGCCTTCCGGGCCACCGAACCACAGCCGCCCCTCGGCATCGCGATAGCCGGCGCCGTTGTTGAACTCGAAGTTGCGCAGACCGTCCTGTCGGCGCAGCACGCGGATCGCGCCGGCGTCGCCGTCGATCACGTTGAGGCCGTCATTGGTGCTGGCCCAGACGCGCCCGCGCGCATCGCGCAGGATCCGGTAGATCACATTGCTCGACAGGCCGTCGCGCTCCGCGTACAGGCGCTGCAGCCGGCCCCGCAGGTCGAAGCGGTGCAGGCCGCCGGCGAAGGTGCCGACCCAGACGCCGTCGTCTTCGGCCAGCAGCGACCACACCGAGGGATGGGCCAGGCCATCCTGCGCGCCGAGCGCGCGCGGTTCGCCCGCTTCGTCCCACAGCAGCACGCCGTCTTCGTTGCTGCCCAGCCACAGCGTGCCTTCGCGGTCGCGCGCCAGGCTGGTCAGGAAGCTGCGCCGCAGCGCCTGCGGCACCGCCGCGAATTCGAGCTGCGGCAGACGCAGGTCGAGCAGGCCTGAGCGCGTGGCCACCAGCAGCCGGTCGTTCTCGCGCAGCAGGGCGGTGATGCGCCGGCGCTCGGTGCCTGGCACGAGCTCGACCTGCTCGTCGCTGCCCAGCCGCCACAGGCCGGCATCCGTGCCCAGCCACCAGCCGCCCTGCGGCTCAGGCTCGATCACCCGCACCGACATGCCGCGCAGGCCGGGATGGCTGCGTCCCGGGCCCTGGGCCGGCTGGATCAGCAGACCGGAATCCAGCCCGACGAGGATCTCCCCGGCGCCGCTGCGGATCGCGCGCACGCTGCGATTCGCAAAGCCGACGGTCAGCGGATCCGGCGCCAGCTCGCGACGCAGCAGCGGCGAGAGGCTGCGCGCGCGGAACAGGCCGCTGGTATAGCTGCCGATCCAGAGCACGCCGGTGCTGTCCTCGAACAGGGCGGTGATCTCGCTCTCGGGCGCGGGGTCTACGCTGAGCCGCAGCAGCGAGGGCGACTCAGCCGGCTGGTGCAGCCACAGCTGGCCATCGGCCAGCCCCAGCAGCACTTCGCCGCTCTGGCGCGCCAGCAGCCGGGTGATCCGCTGCGGCTGCCCGTCAGCTCGGCGCGGCAGCTCGTGCTGGCGCAGCGGCTTGCCCTCGGCGTCCAGCGTGTACAGATGCCCCGAGCGGCTGCCGACCCAGGTCTGGCCACGCGCCTGGGTGAGGCTGCTGCACTCGCGGTCACGGTCCGCCTGCCAGAGCGCGCGCGCCTCGCCGTTGGCGTCGATGGCCACCAGTCGGCAGTCCGCGCCCAGCCACCACACTGAACCATCGGCCTGGGCGCGCAAAGCCACGCCATCGCGGGTGTTCGGTCGCGGTGCTTCGACCGTCAGGTCCTCGCGCACGCGGCGCAGGCCGTCTGGTGAGCCGGCCCAGACGCCGCCCTGCGGGTGCAGGGCCAGCAGCATGACCTGGCTGGCGCCGAGCGCGGCCGGCGCCAGCCACTGGCTGCGGCCGTCGCGCTGATTGAGCCGCTGCAGGCCGGCATCGTTCAGTCCCAGCCAGAGCCAGCCCTCGGCATCGAAGGCCATCGCATCGACGCTGCCGCTGGCCAGCTCCAGCGGCGTGTCCGGTGAGGCCTGCGCGTCACGCCCCGGCGGCTGGAAGCGCAGCACCTCGAAACGGTGCCCGTCGAAGCGGTTCAGACCATCCTGCGTGGCCACCCACAGGAATCCGAGGTCGTCCTCGACCATGCCCACCACGGTGGACTGCGAGAGCCCCGAGCCCGGGCCATAGCGCTCCAGATCGAGAAATGGCGAGGCCGCGCGCAGGCTGCCCGCGGCGACCAGCAGGGTGAGCAGGCTCAGGAAACGCAGGACATGCAGCGGGGAGGACAGCACGGGACGAGCACGACTCCGGGGCAGGCGAGGGGGCGAGGCGACGACTGGATGCTCGATCGAGCGGAGCCCGCGTCGCCGCTGTGGAGCGGGAAGAAAGAATGCTGCGCGCTGGCTTCCATTGGCCGCCGTTGCAGGCAGATTACCGACCCTGGGCCGCTGCGCAGCAAGTCACGTGCCAGCCGAGGCTTGGCGAGTGACGTAGACCGGCCCATCATGACCTCGCCTTCATGCATCCCTCACGAGGTCAGCCATGCTGTCGATGATGAGAACGCCCCGGGCTCTGCACGCGGCCGGTGGAAGCGGATCACCGCTCGGCAGCGCTGTCGACAGCGGCGCAGCCTGCAGCGCATTCGGTCGTCCATCGCGCGGCGCAAGCGTGTCCCCTTGGCTGGCCCTGCTGCTGGCGCTGTGCGCGGGCGCTGCTGCGGCGGTGGATGAGGTCGACAGCCTGTGCATCGACTGCCATCGCCCGGCCCAGTCGCGCGGCGCGGTGCCGGTCATCGAAGGCCAGCACGCCGACTACCTGCGCGCCCAGCTGGAGCGCTTCCAGCATCGCCACCGCGAGGGCTTTCCGATGAATGCGCTGAGCGCCGGCCTGCAGCCCGAGCAGATCGAAACGCTGGTGCAGCAGCTGAGCAGCCGCGAGTGGCGGCCAGCCCAGCCGGCAACGGAGGCTGATGTCAGCGCCGGGCGCGAGCGACTGGACACCCTCGACTGCAGCGGCTGCCACGGCGCCGGCTTCCTCGGCGGCGGCAGCATCCCGCGCCTGGCCGGCCAGCAGACCGCCTACCTCGAACGCCAGATCCTCGGCTTCAGCGACGCCGAGCGACACCACCCACCGGTCGGCGGCGGCGTGCGCATGTACAGCCTCGACGCCGAAGACGCCGCGGCGATCGCACTGGCCCTTTCAGAGATGCGCTGAGCCGCGGCACACCGGCACCTTCGGAGATGCGTTGATGGGCGGCGCAGCGGTTCCTGCGTTCGCGGCAGCGGCAGGCGTAGAGCGCAGCCCGGTCCAGGGCCATTCTGCGAGGGGAATCCCCCTCTGCTCGACCTGCCTTCGCTTCGCTCGGGCTCCAGAGAGCGTCTCAGCCCCGCGTGGCGGGCAAGGTGTTCTCGAAGAGACATGTGTTCGTCATCCCCGCGGAGGCGGGGATCCAGAGCTCTTGCCGCTGCTGCACGTCTCGTCTGGGCCCCCGACCCCGCCTTCGCGAGGGCAGGCTCTGCGCGGGGGCGACGAACCAGGGGTCGCTAGACGCTGCTTCAGCCTCGCGTCGCGGGTCAGGTGTTCTCGAAGAGACATGTGTTCGTCATCCCCGCGGAGGCGGGGATCCAGAGCTCTTGCCGCTGCTGCACGTCTCGTCTGGGCCCCCGACCCCGCCTTCGCGAGGGCAGGCTCTGCGCGGGGGCGACGAACCAGGGGTCGCTAGACGCTGCTTCAGCCCCGCGTGGCGGGCCAGGTGTTCTCGAAGAGACATGGGTTCGTCATCCCCGCGAAGGCGGGGATCCAGAGCTCTTGCCGCTGCCGCACGTCTCGTCTGGGCCCCCGCCTGCCCAGGCGCGGCCTTCCCGGCTGCCAGCGCGCACGGAAAACCGACCCGTGCCGACGAGGCCGAACACACACACACTCCACACCGCGGAACGTTTTGCTGCACCCGCAGATTTCCCCCATCCGCGCCCGTACGCATACTTCGGGAACGCGATCGCCATCACACCGAGTGGCGACGACACAGGAGGGAACCATGCACAGCACACGACGCGCCGGCCCGAAGGCCCTGGCGCTGGCGATCGGCTTCGCGCTCACCGGTATCGCTTCACTCGCCTCGGCCCAGGCCATCCCCGCGCCCGGCCTGAAAGCCAACGGCAGCATCTCCTACGACGCCGAGGGCGTGCCCACGGTCACCGCGGCCACGGACGAAGACGCCGCCTGGCTGATGGGCTACGCCCACGCCCGCGATCGCTTTTTCCAGATGGACCTGCTGCGCCGCACCGCCAGCGGCACGCTCGCCGAACTCGTCGGCCCCAGCGTGCTGGCGCGCGATGTCGAGCTGCGCACCCTCGGCCTGCGTCGTGCCGCCTGGGCCAGCTGGGCCAAGAGCTCGCCCGAACTGCGGGGACAGCTGAAGGCCTACTCGGACGGCGTCAACGCCTGGCTGAAAACCAACCCCGTGCCGACCGAGCACCAGGCGCTGGAGCTGAGCTCGGCCGACGTCTGGTCGCCGGTCGACTCGCTGGTGATCGGCAAGCTGCTGGCCTTCCAGCTCAGCTTCGATCTGGACATCGACTACACCGTCAAGCTGGGCGCCTACCAGCAGGCCGGTGCCGCCGCCGGCTTCAACGGTGCAGCCCTGTTCTTCGAAGACACCCACCGCAGCATGCCGGCCGATGATCGCGTCACCGTGCCCGGCTTCCTTGCCAGCCTGAGCAGCGAGGAAGGCGAGGGCAGCGATGCGCTGAACCCGAAGTCGGGCAGCGCGCCGGCCTTCGACCCGGAGGCCGTGCCAATGGTTGATGCGCAGGTGCTGCAGGCCGCGCAGAACTACGTCGAGCGCATCCGCGACAACCCGGTGATCGCCCCGCAGCTCTCGCGCCGCGAGAACCGCGCCGGCTCGAACTGGTGGATCGTCGGCGGCCAGCACACGGCATCGGGCAAACCCATCCTGGCCAATGATCCGCATCTGGCGCTGGACACGCCGATGCTGTTCCACGAAGGCCATGTGATCAGCAACGACCCGCGCTACCCCACGCCGATGAACACCGTCGGTGCGGTCGCGCCCGGCACGCCGGTGCCGATCCTCGGCTGCAACAGCCACTTCTGCTGGGGCCTGACCACCAACCCGCTCGACGTGACCGACGCCTACGCCGAGCGCTTCATACTCAACAGTTACGGCCTGCCGACCCACACGATCTACCAGGGCACTGCCGAGCCCGTGCTGTGGGTGTTCCAGAGCTACTTCGTCAACAACATCGGCGACGGCGTGCGCGACAACGTCACCCGCAACAACTCGATCGGCTACACCAACGGCGGCATCAGCATCCTCGTGCCCCGCCGCAACAACGGCCCGGTGCTGAGCATCACCGGCAACACGGGCATCTCGGTGGCCTACACCGGCTGGGGCGCGACGCAGGAGCTGGAAGCCTTCAGCCGCATGAACCGCGCCACCAACCTCGAGCAGTTCCGCGCCGCGCTGCAGTACTTCGACGTCGGCTCGCAGAACTTCGCTTACGCCGACAAGCAGGGCAACATCGCCTACTTCGCCACGGCCGAGGCGCCGATCCGCGAGGACCTGCAGCGCAACACCGTCACCGGCGTGCCGCCCTACCTGATCCGCAACGGCCAGGGCGGCAACGAATGGCTGCCGCGCACCAACACCTATCCGGCGCAGGCCCTGCCGTATGAGGTGCTGTCGCCGGCCGAGATGCCGCAGTCGGTCAACCCGGCCCGCGGCTACATCGCCAATGCCAACAACGATCCCGTGGGCAACACGCTGGACAACAGCGTGGTCAACGAGCAGCGCCCCGGCGGCGGCATCTACTACCTCTCGCCCGGCTACTCCAGCTACCGGCAGGGGCGCATCGACCGCGAGCTGCAGCGGCTGATCGCCCGCGGCGGCATCACCATCGAAGACATGCAGGCCCTGCAGGCCAACACCCAGTTCCTCGACGCCGAACTGGTGCTGCCGCATCTGCTGGGCGCGGCCGAGCGCATCGGCGCCTCCAACTGCCGCGCCACCTTCGATCCGACCGACCCGCGCATCGCGCAGTCGCTGGAACTGCTGCGCAGCTGGGACTACAGCGCCCCGACCGGCATCCGCGAGGGCTTTGACCGCGGCGACAACCCGATGAACCTGCCCGAGCCCAGCGACGCGCAGATCCGCGCCTCGGCTGCGGCCACGATCTGGTCGGTGTTCCGCGGCCAGCTGGTGCGCAACGTCATCGACCACACGCTGACCCAGGTGGGCCTGGGTGGGCAGCTGCCCGGCAACAACGAAGCCTATGTGGCGGTGAAGCGCCTGCTCGATACCTTCGAGACGCGCCAGGGCCGCGGCGCCTCGGGCCTGGACTTCTTCGGCAATGTGCCGGCGGCCTTCGCCAGCCTGCCCGCCGCGGACCGTCGCGACTGCCTTCTGGTCGGCAGCCTGAAGAACGCCCTGGACACACTGTCCAGCGAAGCCTTCGCACCCGCCTTCGCACGCTCGACCAATGTGCTCGACTACCGCTGGGGCAAGCTGCACCGCATCGTGCTCGACCACCCGCTGGGCGGCCCCTTCAACATCCCGGGCAGCAACCCGTACCCGTTCCAGAACCTGAGCCCGCAGCTGCCCGGCCTGGCCCGCCCCGGCGGCTACGAAGTGGTCGATGCCTCCGGCCACGGCGTGCGTTCCAACACCGTCAACGGCTTCATGTTCGGCAGCGGCCCCGTACGCCGATTCATCGGCGAAATGACCGACCCGCCGACCCTGCTGCAGATCATGCCCGGCGGCCAGGACGGCAAGATCGGCGGCCCCGGCTATGTCAGCCAATTGCCGCGCTGGCTGGTGAATGCCTACAAGCCCCTGGTGCTGGACCCGGCGGCGTCGCAGGCGGGTGAAGTGGCGAAAATCGAGTTCACGCCCCGCTGAGGTCTCGCGCTTGTTGAGTTGGAAGTAAAGACAGAGGGCCCGCAGATGCGGGCCCTTTGTCTTTGAGCGATCCACTCGAGAGGCGGGATTGAATCGGGGAGGGAACTGGGATACGGTCGGCCCGGTGGATGCGATGTGTCGTGTTTGGGGGCGGGTTATGCGACGGAACGCGCGCAAGAAACCCTCTAAGTCGTTATTTAAGTTAAGGTTCTGGTGCCTGCAGCAGGTCGAGGCTCGGCGGTCTCAAGAATCAAGCGCAACACGTTTAGAGAACTCGGCCATCTCCTTGGC